>Ga0209380_10000105_pt1 | contig 51084 bp, 51 predicted proteins | sample HubBroMetageWFT6_FD_188347 | JGI IMG/M metagenome (GOLD analysis project Ga0209380, IMG submission 188347) | Warmed and freeze-thawed soil microbial communities from the Hubbard Brook experimental Forest, New Hampshire - Hubbard Brook CCASE Soil... | ecosystem: Environmental > Terrestrial >...
TGTGCACTCCGACATGCGTGGGTCATTGGTCTAGTGTAAATAAAGTTGTGGACCATCACCTGTCATAGAATAAGCTCAGGTTCCCCTGGCCCCTTGAGGGTTTCCCTATTTGTGCCGATGATGCGGACTCCCTTGCCGTGGAGCCCTGCGAACTTTATTGCCATGCCCAGAAGCGCATACTCATCTTGTTGGTAGTCTGCGGCGAACGAGTCTTGGTGGATAATCACCATGTCTTCATTCTTAAGGCAGGACCTAACGAAATCGGGCAATAAGCGCCTGATCTCGGCCGAGAGAGCGGCCTCTTTTTGTTTGAGTTCTTCGTCTGATATGTGGGTCATTTATCGCTACCTTCCATCGTGCCAATGTTGTTCAGGCTTCGTTCCTGTGCGGAGCTAGAGTGTATCGTTCAACCGGCCGGGTGCGAAGAGGGAGGGAGAAAACCGATGGAAGTGGGGAATCGGGATAACGGAGTCGGTCTACATCCAACAAAAAAAGAGCAGCGGCCTCTGCCGAGCCAGTCCGACCCTTGTCGTCGGTGCGTCGAAAGTCGAGGTAATGTCCTTGCGGCTTCGCGCTTCTGACCGCTGCTCCCGAGAATGGATGGTCATGCGGATGCGTTCAGGGCTGGAGTCCTCCGGACCGTTTCACCACACCGTTTCTCCATCCATGGTCCGTATCCGTGGAGCCTATCCTTCATCTGCACAAAGTCTGCGACGGTTCTCAGGAATATGCAGTGATCGGCGTCATGCATCGATGTGACTGCTAACACCCACACGCTAGAACTTGCCCGCATATCTGAAGGCGGTCGGATGCCCGGCGGCCAGAAAATGTCTCAGCCGAACTTAGCTCTTCTTCGACACCTCCTTATAGATCACTTCGGTCAAAGTTGCGGCAGGCGGTGCACCATTTGGATTCGGCGGCGGCGCGGCTGTGGGCTCGCCAAACGAGGTCTTGATTTCGTCGAGCGACTTACCTTGCGCGACCATCGCTTTGACCTTGTCGTACTTGTCCTGAATGAGGTCGAGCTTTTTCTGCACATCGGCCTTGGTCATCATATCGCCGTGCCCGGTTAAATACGTATCGGCATCGAGGCCGACCATGCCTTTGGCATTTTCGATCCACCCGGCGGCCGAGCCATTCTTCTCCATGTGAATCAACGTATCGGGGCGGTTGGTGACCAGCATGTCACCGCCGAAGACAATTTTCTCATCAGGGAGATAAACGACGGTGTCGCCGCTCGTGTGCCCCGGCGCCCAGTGGTATAGGCGAATGTGAACACCATCGATGGTCAGTGTCTCCGTTTTATCGTAAGTCTTCGTAGGAAGGCGATCTTGGGGCGCCGGGTTGCGGCTGCCCGCTGAAGCTTCCATCTCCTTTTTGCAGTTTTCCTGCGCAATGATGGTTAACCCCGCCGGGAAAGCGGCGAGCCCGTTGACGTGATCGCCGTCGCTGTGCGTGATAATGACCGTGTCCACGGCTTTCGGAGTGACCTTGGCGATTTCGGCGATCACTCCCTTCTCCGAATCGGGTGTGGTTTTGGTATCCACAACAACGACGCCGGCGGTGCCCACGATGAAACCATCATTGGAACCCACACCGCCCTGTACCCAGTAGGCGTTGTCCCTAATCTTCGTCACTTTGAGAGGCTGGGGCTGCTGTTGCGCCCCAGCAAGTGTGGCAAACGAGACGAAAACCGCAAGCGCCGTTAATCTAAGACTCAGTTTCTTCGCATCGTTCATTGCTGCCTCCTTCTGAATCCTTCGTACGTGTTGGCGAACCGCCTACCCACGATCCGGGCCCCCGATCCACCATCTTCGTTAATTGACGAACTATTTCGGAAGTTCGTTTCGACGTCTTGAGCGATAATCTTATACACACCCGACGAAGCTCATGCATCAAATCTGCAGTGCCCAAATTCTGTTCCCACGAGCAAACATTTCCTTTGAGCCCATACAATTTGTGCTCTCTCCATCTCATTCGCTCCTAAATCACTTAGGAAATTGACAGGCCAGAGGTCTGCGTTTCCAGTCAGCACGGGCCAACGGTTTCACTCCAAAGAGCTGCAACAGAACACACGTTCTGTTGCGTTTCCGTGGACCGGGCTGCTCAGAACACAGGCGGTTAAGACGGGAAAGCAATAGCCACCGCTAAAGCGTAATGTTGCATTTCCTTCTTCTGCCGCCAGACTCGCTTCTGGTGTGGGGGCTGTGTCGTTTCGAGGCTATCGGCTTCGGACTTGATCCTAAGACTTCATGTTTTTGTCAAACGTGAATAAGAAAGCGACCGAGACCCTTAACCTTTTTGCCATTCTTTCGAGGGTCTCAAATGAAGGCGTGTTTATTCCTCGCTCCATCAGGCTGAGAAAGTCTACAGAAATGCTCAAAGCTTCGGCAAATCGCTCCTGAGTCATGCCGCGTTCCGCTCGAATTTCCCGCAGCCGTAATCCGAACTGTTTTCGCAGGGTAGCCACTTGGATTGTATTTCCAAGCGGCAGTCTGTCGTAGTATGGTTACGGGCACCACCGAATGGGATTACGGGTCCCGTTGGAGAGCACTGAACGGAATAGATCTATACCTTGCGTTCTTCACAAGAACGATCTCGTCGTAGACGTTTCCGATGATAGACATCAAATGCAGATGCGGAGAAATCTACCACGCCGATGATTCGCACGTTGGGGGGAGCATACGCTGTGAGAAATGCGGGACGGTCAATAGGATTGAACGTAGTTCGCCGGTCCAATCCACATTTCAATCAAGAGCTGAACCTGTTTCGATCCCGACTGCGGAAAGACGTCCAGCTAAACACGTGAGTCGATCGACCTTTGGCCTCAGCCGTCAAATGAAGGCGGCAATAGTGGCCGGCGTGCTGCTCGGAGTCTTCGGAATTGCCGTTGCACTCGACAGGCTGTGGCCTGATTCTTCCAAGAAAATGAGTGTCGAGTCGTCCTCGACCCTAAAACAGTCCGTTGCTCCGTCCCCCACATTACAGCCCCATGATATTCAGCTGCCTTTGGTCGAACCCACTCCACCTATTACGAATCCCTGGCGCCAAAGTGGCAATTTGGCACCGGCCCAGCCTAGTCCCAATGATTTCGCGTTTCCTTCGACGAATGGGGAAGTCCGGCAATTTCCTATTCCTCTATGTGCGCAGGGGCAGCAGGTGGAACGGCCACAGACTGGCACGAGAATAGAGCCCGACCAAGGGACCTCTGGATCCTCTAAGCTAGCGATCAACAACGGAACTCAAAAGGAAGCCGTTATTCGTTTAGTGGAGAAAGCAACAGGCAGAACTGTGCGGTTTGTTTACATCGAAACGGGGAAGAAATATACCTTTGGAAACATAGAATCCGGAACCTACCTGCTTCGATTCGCTTCCGGGTATGACTGGGTGCCCGCATGCCGAGATTTCCTGCGGGAACCCGATTATTCAGAGTTTGAGAACTCGCTTTCTTTCCAAGCTGTCATGCCTTCCGACGGTCAGGATGGATACACAACGAAATACGAGGTATCGTTAAACGAAGTGCCGTTAGGAAACGCAAGAAAACGAAACATCGATAGAAAACGGTTTTTCGAAGGCGATCAATACGTAGCGATCAGTCCGTAGGACCGCCTGCGATTAGCTATCTCAAAGACGATTGGTCACCGTGTTTCAGGATTCAACGTGCAGTTTTTTGGTAACAACCGTCCATTCGGAGGTGAAGGCGATGGGACGCGAATTTATCGGAGAATGTCCTGTATCCGACGAAGGCTCCGATTTTGAGACATACGAGGGGGAACTGGCGATCAAGTACATCAAGCAATCTTGCGGTCCGCCTCCTCGCGGCGTCGATGTCGAAATCACTTCGGAAGGCAGCGAAGTCGGCAACGAGGGTGACGAAGTCAGTTACCCCGTTATTTCTGTGATTTGGGACGACTCCATTACGGAATACCCTGACGAGTACATCGAGAAGTGTAGCGCGGCCTTTGAACGCTTTGATCTTCCAGAGGAGATTTACGAGCAGGGGCGCCTGCTCATGGATCTTTATAACCAGACACAAAAGTTGCCCGACCCAGATTGAGCCGCTCGCCCGGGTATCAATTCCGGAATCGGCACGCCTTCCTCTTCAATTTTCTCTGCAAATCAAAGACTGCTTCTGAATGGCCCGACCATGGTCAAATCGAGGCCAACGGAAACACTCTGGGTACGAATAGACTGTCGGCGGGGCCCGACAGTGCAATTTCCCTGACCCCGACCATCACAGGGCCTCACGCCTCCCATTCTGCACGCCTGTTCCGGCCCCATGCTATTCTCACCTGGCCCATGCCTCCCGAAATCCTCGGCGGATCTCTTCGCGCCCACTTGAGGACCGCCTACACGCGCCTCGAGAGGCCCATTTCTTCGGCCTCGCTCCTTGGTGGATTCGCCTTCGATGCCGTAACGCTTAAACGGGTTGATACGTTTTGGGAAAACTTCTGGATCGTCGCGCACCTCGCCGCCGTTGCCATTTGCATCCTTCTCGTCAACCGCACGGAAAATCACAGTACTGATCCCAAGGACCCATCCAAGGTTCATTTCTGGTTCATCAATACGCTTCAATTTGCTTTCGGTGGACTGCTCAGCACGTTCCTTGTATTCTATTTTCGCAGCGGTAGCCTCCGGGTGAGCTGGCCGTTCTTCCTGATCCTCGGCGCGGCCTTCGTGGCCAATGAAAAACTGAAGCTGCATTACACGCGCCTTACCTTCCAGCTTAGTTTCTTCTTCCTTTCATCATACTGCTTCACGATTTTCATCCTGCCGGTCGTGCTGCACTCAATCGGGCCACTCATCTTCCTGCTCAGCGGAGCGGTCAGCCTCGCGTTGTTGTATCTTTTCCTCCGCTTTCTGCAGTCCGGCGTCGACGAAAAGCTCTCTATCAGAAGAAGACGAACGCTCAATATCTGTATCGCCGCCATCTTCGTCACCATCAATGGCCTCTACTTTCTGAACCTCATTCCTCCTATCCCGCTATCCCTCCAGGACGCCAGCGTGCATCACGCCATCACACGAAATGCCGAAGGGAATTACGCCGTACAATCGGAGGATCCTGGCGCGCTCCATTTCTTCCGCCTCATAGAGACATTCCACGCCACCTCTGGCGCGTCGGTCTACGCCTACAGCGCGATTTTCTCGCCCACTTCGCTCAACACGAAAATCGTCCATGAGTGGCAGTTCTACGAACCAAAGCGCGGCTGGACCACCATGAGCCGCGTCGAGCTTCCTGTCCGCGGCGGACGCGGCGGCGGCTACCGCACATACTCAGTAAGAGCCGGCATCAATGCGGGCGCGTGGCGGGTTAACGTGGAATCGCCTAGCGGCGCACTCCTCGGCCGCCTACGCTTCAACGTCGTCCTCCAGCCCTCCGACCCGCCTCTAATCACACAGCTTAAGAATTAACCGGTACCGGTGATCACCGCCTTTGCATCATCCCGCTTTCGTTGACCCACTTGCTTTCTCTTTTCAACTGTTCCCGTATTATTTCCGCTGAAGTAGATCCTATATTTTGAGAGGTGAGGCTATGTTCAGCATTGAAGTGAAATGCACAATCGGCGGCCGAGAAGTTTCTGCCGAAAAGTTTGCCAGCACATTCCTCGAGAAGGCAGTTCGAGCAACAATCGACGACGCGATCCCGAAACTAGCGCGAATCGAGGATCCTAGCCCCTCCGCTCCACCGTTGCCACAGAAGCCTCAAGTAAAGCCTCGGGTCGTTTCGGTCGAGGAAACCGCTAAAACTCTTGGACTGAAACCGTCCACGATTCGAGCATGGATCGGGGCGAGAAAGATCGACTCGGTCCATCTTGGGCGCCGAGTGATGATTCCGGTGGAAGCAATTGATGATCTGCAGGAAAGGGGATTCATTCCAGCGCGGAAACAAGGCTAAGGAGGCCGCATTCTCTGGTTGTCGACCAGGAATTAACAACGTTTTCATAAACTTGGCTCGCTTGAGTAGCCGACCAGTCCCTTCGAATCAGAACCAGTTTGCTCGCTCTCCTGAGCCAGCAATTCGGCCCTCGCAGATTCAATCTCCGCTGCAGTTTCGTGGCCGGCCCATACGAACTGAATGTAATAATCGGTCTTGGCCTCGCGTTCCCCGTGCTTACAAATGGCCAGCCATTGATTTAGATCGGTCACTTTTATTATTGCCCTTGGGGGTTTCCTTGGTCGGCGCTTTTCCTGCGCTAACAAGCGCGCCGCGGCGCGCGATGCGAGACTGCCAATGGGGAACTCTTCCGGTCGGGAGGATGAAGGTCCAGCAAATCTAGGGGGCGAAGTCTGAGTATTTTTGGCACTTGTCACGGGTCTCCTCCAGGTTCCGCTGTTTGATCCGCAGAAGTCGCCTCTTTGGGGCGTGAAACCGGATTGAAAGCGTCGTGCCAGCGAATCGGAAGCGGCGCCGAACCGAGTCTGAATTCACTCAATCGGGGCCCCGAATCTGTTGCGGTTGCAGCAGGTTTCCATTTCGCTTTTTCAATCACTTAGAGATTCCTCACCGTCGGGTGGTGTTGCGGTTGCAGTTTGCGGAAACCAGTCCGGTAGTGTACCGTCTCGCGCGTACGTTTCTAGCTCAGCCGCAGTCATTCGATCGAAGACCTCATGTAAATTCACGGTCTCAGTTCGGTCAATCCAATGGCCTGCCGCATTGATCTTCGCGTAGGCTTGCACTGCCGCTACAACTGACGCAGCCGTGACTTCCACGTCGCCCGCCTTTTCGATGATTCTTTCAAGTGCTGCACGCACGTTCCGGCGTCGCTTAGCGAGCAGGTTCAGGGCGTGAGCATGACGATAAACCGTGCTGCGATCCGCGAGGCCGTACGCCTTCGCGATTTCCACAGGACTGCGCCAACTGAGAAAGTCCCGCTCAATCGCTTTGCATTCTGGGTGCAAACAGATCATGCATTTCTGCCCGTGTCTCCGGACCCCCACGGATTTCGATGATGGCTCGCGTTCGTTCATTTCTCCGGCTAGCCCCTTATCTTTTCCAGGCCCGCTACTTTGCAATTCTTCGGTCCGTGGTTTTTCGGTCCACGACCGCCAATCCATTCCAGACTGAATCATAAGAATGAAATGTCGTGCGCGCTTTCGCCAATATCATAGCCACTTCGCATTAGAGTTTGGTGTCGTGCGTCTGCTAAACTTCGTCCATCCCGTTCGCAACTAATCTTGGAGAAGACAACGTAAAGATTGCAACAGCTGCCTGCGGCGATGCTCTTTTCTCCCGACACTAAGATATGCTCTCACCTATTGCAGATCTCTCCTTCAGAGCCCGGTATTCTCATTGGCCGTTTTTTCTCTGCCGAGCGAGGATCAGACCTTCCGCAACGAGGCAGTCTGCCCAGATACCTGCCGTCCACTTTTCGCCACGGAACCAGTGATCGGAATTCACCACACCGTCTCTCCACAGGCCGGCCTGGTGCATTCGGCCCGAAATCTCAACCACCGAGCTTAGTGGGTAGCCGGTAATCGCGGCAAGACTCTCCGTGTCCGGACCTGTCACGAATGCCGCGGACATCAGGACTACTCCCGCCCGAAATCCAAAATCATTCTGATCCAGGGCCGGATCCACCTGTTGAACTTCTCGTTTAATCACGTCAAGGCTAGCGTTCTTCACGACTGACCTTCCTTTCTCAGATGCGAACTTGCTAGGATCTCGCTGCCAAGACGAGTGGCGCCGCATCGTTTCCCTCTATTTCCACTTTCAAATGCTCCTCAGGCGTGATCAAAATCGTAGCCGCAAGAGCTTCAAGTGCAGTAATGCGTCCCGGCCTCTCGCTCACGTCAACCTGAATTACGCGGCCGATTTTGGCCATCATCTCATCGAGCTTCTGGGCAACACTTTCCGGCACTGGTTCGCCCCAAAAACGAAACTTCTCTTTCGGAATTTGGGTCTTCCCCTCAATTAGGGCGTCAACTTCAGCTCTCAGCTCTCTTTCCGGCAGCGTCGCGGCCTTGGTGACCCACTCGTCGCTCTTGCGTTCCTTTTCCGGAAGGCGTACGAGGACCTGAGCGTTACGCGTCCCAATCTTTTCCAGCTCCGACTCGGGAACGCCCTCAAGGGCTCTTACAGCGCGCATTGATTGATATGCTGAAGCCATCTGTTCAGCGAAACGAGATTCCATCCATGCGCGCATGGACCTGAAGCCGAGTTGCGCAAAGGCTTGGGTTTCGCTCACCCTTTTCATGACCATGCCGAGCGAAAGCCAACTTCTTTTCATTTCCTTGAAGATTTGAGTTGCTTCGCGGTCGAGGCCCTTGGCTTCCTCTTTGGTGGCCAAGCGTGGCCTCGAGTGCTGTAATGTTGTAGCAGCTGAGGCGTATGCTTTCGCGTTCATGGCTTACCTCACGCCCTGCGTCTGGCCTGACTTGGTCCCTTCATAGCCAAACATGGAAATCGCGTCTGCAAGTCCCGTGTTTTGTATGGGCGTGTTAACGATATTTGTGGAGTTGCGGACTTGCTTTCGGACAGTCCGCATTCGGCAGGTCCGATTGCAATAAATCGCTCCCCTCCGTTTGCCAACCAGCGAAGTGCCGCATCCACGGCAGACGCTCGGATTGTGGTCAACGCCATCGCGACAGGCTCTCGAGCACCATGCGCCGGCATCGCCCTGGCGCGTGAAGCGTACGGAGCCGAGCAACTGTCCACATTGATCGCAGGCCTCCGTCAAGAAAGTCCCGTGCGTGCGCAACAAGTGGCGGGTTTGCTTTTCATTTAGTTTCATGGCATACCTCCACGACCAAATAGGAACGCCCGTAGAAATGGTGGACACTCCGTGTACCCGTCGTGTACCTCACTTCGGCGTTTCTGGCGTATTTGTGGGTTTTGTCGGAACTTGGAATGAATAACTTACGTCTCTTCAATAAGGCGGAAAGTTCGACTCCCGCCCCGGGCACCAGGAATCCGGAATATCCTGCGAATGTGTGGGAGAAACACGAATCATGAGTGTACGTCCGCGTTCACGATGGATCTGCCCAGGATTTTCGGGACTTCCCGATTTCAACGGAATTCGGAAAGAGATGAGTAGCACAGGCACTGCTGCCTGTGCGGGGTTTGTTGCGGTTCATTGCGATGTGCTGCCAAAAGGGGTGGCAAAAACCGCACAGGCAAGAGTGCCTCTGCTACTTAAAGCCGCTCCGAATTCGCATTTTCAGCGAATTCTCAGATTGGCGCGGCCTTGTATAACGGCGGCGATTGCAGTGCTGGCGATCTGCACTTCTCCTTTTGCGCAGCAGGCGGCGCCGCAAAAGATTCGGATCCTCTGCCTGGCGCCGCCGCTTCCGGTGATGATCGCGGAATCGGGCGGCGTTTTGGCGAAGTACGGGTCGACCTGGTGATGAAGGAGTCGAACTTGGATGAGGCGACCGCCGGCGACTGGTACACCGCCATGGTGCAGAACGGCGGCTACGCGAAGGACGCGGCCTTTGACGCGGAGGGCTTCAAGAAGACTTTGCAGCTGCGCGCGGAGATCGAGGCTGGGGAAATGGCGCCGCGCCGGCTTCTGAGAAGTACTACGATCTTTCCTACTACCGAGCCGCGCTAGCGAAGATCAAGTAGCGCAGACTTCAGTCTGTGGATTTCCAAAGGATCTTGCCGCGGAATTCGCCGGCGAAACCCCCGGCACCACACCGTACTTCTACTCTGACAATGCAGGGGTGTAGCTCTGTGTCAAATTTTTCCGCAGCGCGTCTTTGTCCAGTTCATGCTCCCAGCGCGCCACCACCACCGTGGCGACGCCGTTGCCGATCATGTTAACCGTCGCGCGCGCCATGCTCATGAAGCGGTCGATGCCGATGAGCAGCGCCATGCCCGCGACGGGAACGTCGGGAATCACCATGAGCGTGGCGACGAGGGCGATGAAAGCCGCGCCGGTCACGCCGCTTGCTCCCTTGGATGTGAGCACGGCCACGGCGAAAATCGTCAGCTGCTGGCCGAACGACAAGTGGATGTTCGTGGCCTGGGCCACGAACAGCGCCGCCATCGTCATGTAAAGGCTGCTGCCGTCGGTGTTGAACGTGTACCCCGTGGGCACGACTAGGCCGACCAGCGATTTCGAGCAGCCCAGCTTTTCCATTTTTTCCATCAGCGTGGGCAGGGCGGGATCCGAAGAGCTGGTGGCCAACACGATGACGATTTCCTCTTTAATGAAAACGAGGAATTGGATGATGCTGAAACCGGAAGCCCATGCGATCAGGCCCATGACCCCCAGGACGAACACAAGGCACGTGACGTAAAATATCGCGATTAGTTTTGCCAGTGGGCCCAGCGACGCGATGCCGTAGCGGCCCACGGTAAAGGCCATCGCGCCAAAGGCGCCGATGGGGGCGAGCCACATCAGCATGTTGACAATGCTGAATACCGCCTGGGTCAACGAATCGAAAAAAACGACGACGGGCTTCCCCCTTTCCCCAATCAGCGAAAGCGCGAAGCCGAACAGAATTGCGACCAAAAGCACCTGCAGGATGTTTCCCCGGGCGAAGGCGTCAACCATCGTTGTGGGGATGATGTTCATCAGGAATTCCGTCACGTTTTGCTGCCTGGCGGCGCCGGCGTAATCCGCCACGGCCTTGACATCGAGCGTCGCGGGATTCACGTTGAAGCCGGAACCGGGATGCGTCACGTTGCCTACGAGCATCCCCGCAAAAAGCGCCAAGGTGGACACAATTTCAAAATATAGCAGCGCTTTGCCGCCGATTCGTCCGACCTTTTTCAAGTTCTGCATGCCGGCGATGCCCGAGACCACCGTGCAAAAAATGATCAGAGTGATGACCATGGTGATCAGGCGGATAAACCCGTCGCCCAGCGGCTTCATTTTGACCGCCGACGCCGGCTTGATGTATCCGTAGATAATCGCCAGCGCGACCCCGATGAGCACTTGGCCCCAGAGCGTCATGTAAAACGGTTTCTTTTTGGGGGGCGGGGAGGATTCCGGGCGGGTTTGCGTTGCGTTTGTTGAAATCGTTCCGCTCATCTTTGATTCTCCTTGAGTCGAGGCCTCTCGGAGGCCGTATCGCGCCTCAAACGAATGGACTTCAGGTATTAGGTCTGCCCGGGTTCTGGGAGTCTACCACTAGAAGCCGCTTCGTAAACTGTCTTTGTGGGTCGCGGCTTCAGCGGCAACGATAAGGTGCCTGAAAAGGAAAGGCTTTAGCACCTGACGCCGTAACGAGGCCGGATGGAATGCCATTTGTGGGGAGACTTCTAGAGGAGCTTTTCCGGTTCAACAATGGCAGCGGCGAGGTCGTTCAGGAACAGGGCCGCGCGAGCTCCATCGAAGACGCGGTGGTCGCAGGAGAGCGTGAGGGTGATCAGAGGGCGAATTCCCGGTTTTCCGTCGACGGGCACGACGCGATCGGCGATGCGCCCCACGGCCAGGATCGCGGCTTGCGGCGCGACGATGATCGCGGTAAACGCGTCCACCTGGTACATGCCAAGATTGCTGATCGTGAAGGTTGCGCCGGTGATGTCCGCAGGCCGCAATTTCCCGGCGCGGGCGCGCTCGGTGAGGTCGCTGCGCATCTTGGCGATTTCGCCGAGCTTCTTCGTGTTTGCGCCGGGGATCGCCGCCACCACAACTCCGCCCTCGACCGCCATGGCGACGCCGACATTGATTTCCGGATGCAGGCGGATTCCATCGCCCGTCCAGCTAGCATTTACGAGCGGATGCTTTTCCAACGCGCGCGCCACCGCTGCGACCAGCAAGTCGGTATGGCTTAGCCGCGCGCCACGTTCTTTCTCGATGGCTGGCCCGAATTTTTCGCGCGCAGACAGCAGCGCCCCAGCATCAATGTCGCGAGTCACAAAGAAATGCGGCGCGGAAGTCCAACTTTGCGTAGTCCGCTCAGCCATCAACCGAGCAACTTGGGTGATGGTTTGAGTGGCGCGGGCTTCAGCCTGCGGGTTTTCGGATCGCGCAGGCGCGGTCACGCCAGCCGGCGCGGGGGGCGAAGCTACAAACGCCAGAATGTCCTCGGCCAGAATTTCCCCTTCGCCCCCACTCCCGCGCACGCGAGCGAGGTCCACCCCATGCTCGCGCGCCAGCCGCCGCGCTTTCGGTGAAATCCTGGCGTTCGATGCAGGCGCAACGGCCGGCGCGGCGGAAGTACTCGCTGGGACCGCAGCAGCTGGAACAGCCTTGCTGTCCATCCGCCGGCCTGAGGTAGAGGAAGCTTCTTCTACCGGAGGCTTCTCGCCGGGGTTCACGATCCAGGCAATCGTCTGGCCCACCGGTATGACGTCCCCCGCCTGCGCCTTGACGCCCGCGAGGATTCCCTCGGCTGGCGATTCGATCTCCACGACGGCCTTGTCGGTTTCGACGTCAAGAAGCGGCTCGCCTTTGGCGATGGCATCGCCTTCCTTTTTTCGCCAGGACAGGAGCTTGCCGGTTTCCTGGGCCATTTCGAGCGCGGGCATAACGATGCTATGAGCCATGATGTTTTTCTGAATGACGCGAGAAGCGGTTACTTGGAAACTTTCATTCCTTCGGTCCTGGCGCTGGCTTCGACCATGTCCAGGATGTGCTGATCGGGCGGAGCATCGTGCTCGCGCGTGGTTTCGAGCGGCCCATCGACGGTCACGTAAGGCGCGCCGGCAACGAGAAGTTTTTCCGCCGGGAAACGAGTGATGACTTCGTGCCCGGTTGGGGTGACGACGATTTCTTCCTCGATGCGCGCCGCGCTCCAGCCATCGCTGGCGGGCCAGAACGTCTCCAGCGCGAACACCATTCCCGGCTTGATCTCGTGCGAATGCTCAAGCGACACCAGCCGGCTGATCACCGGCTTTTCCCAGATCGCCAGGCCAATCCCGTGGCCGAATTGCAGCGCGAATGCCGCTTCCTCGTCCGGGAAGCCGAACTCCTGCGCCTTGGGCCAGACGGCCGCAATTTCCGCGGTGGTGCGCCCGGGACGAATCAGCGAAATCGCGGCATCGAGATAATCGCGGCAGCGCTTGTAAGCGTCCACCATCACGCGCGACGCGTAACCGATCGAGAAGCACCGGTAGTAGCACGTGCGGTAACCCATGTAGGAATGCAGGATGTCGTAATACACGGGGTCGCCCGGCCGCAGCACGCGATCCGAGAACACGTGCGGGTGCGGGTTGCAGCGCTCGCCCGAAATCGCGTTCACCGCTTCAACATATTCCGAGCCCAGATCGTAAAGAACTTTACTGACCAGCCCGACGGCCTCATTCTCGCGCAGGCCGGGCTTCATCGCGCAATACAGGTCGTGGTACGCGGCGTCCACCATCATCGCCGACATGTTCAACAGCGTGATTTCATCCTGCGTCTTGATCACGCGCGCGTCGGACATAACTTGCTGCCCGTCGACTACCGTGATTCCTTCGCGCTGCAGCGCAAAAAGAATCGGCGGCTCGATGATGTCGACTCCCAACGGTTCCTTGTGCAGGCCGCGCTTTTCCAACTCTCTGCGGATTTTTTTGGCGACGTCTTCCGCACGCCCCATTTCAGGTGACATGGCGCCGCGCAAGAGCGGAATTCCCGCTTGCGAACGCTCGCCGAGCCACGAACAGTGCAACCGGTGATGCTTCGCCGCCGAACCGAAATCCCACATGAGCGGCTCGTCGTTCTGGGGCAGCAGGGTGAAGCGGCTGTTCTTGTCCTGCGCCCACGTGCCGATGTGCGTCGAGGTGATGTAGCGCACATTGTTCATGTCAAAGCACAGCAGCGCGCCCATCGAGGATTTCGCCAGCAGCGCCTTGGCCCGCGCCAGCCGCTCGCGCCGCAAGCGGTCAAAATCCACGCGCTCTTCCCAGTCCACCGCCATCGTGCCGTGTGTCGGTAATGCCATCGTGCACCCCCTGCCTTTAAGTAGCACAAGCTTTAGCGCCTGTGTTCTAGCCGCCAAATCTTTGTGGGGCACGGCTTCAGCCGTGCCGGAAAGTACGTAGAATCTTTGCGGCTTTAGCCGCTGCCTCGTCCGAAATTATGCTGCCACACAGGTTCTCATTGACCTGCGGTTTTCTTCACTTTCGACGCAAAATGCTCACCGGCTGGAGAGCCTGGAAAACAGTTTGATTTTCGACACACCAGCGGCTAAAGCCGCCTCGATCCCGGCCGGCTTTCGGCACGGCTGAAGCCGTGCCCTACAAACACTTGGAATGCGCCATCCAAACACTAAAACCCGTTTACGACCGCTTGCACATCGCCCGGGCCGCTTCGAAGACGGATTTCTCCGTGGGAATCGTAGCATCTTCGAGAGGCGGAGAAAACGGAATGGGCACATGCATCGCGCCGATGCGCTTCACCGGCGCGTCCAGATCGTAGAACGCGCCCGTCGCGATCACCGAAGCGATCTCTGCCGTCACGCCGTATTTCTCGTAGCCTTCGTCGAGCACAATCGCCCGCGAAGTCTTCTTTGCCGATTCGATCAAGGTTTTTTCATCGAGCGGCCACGTCGTCCGCGGATCCACGACTTCCGCACTGATCCCTGCTTCCTCGAGCAGCGTCGCCGCACCCAGGGCCACTTGCACCATGCTGCTGGTGGCCACGATGGTGATGTCCTCGCCCTCGCGCTTGATATCGGCCACCCCGAAAGGAATCGAGTAATCCTCCACCGGCACGGGGCCCTTGAGCCGGAACATCATTTTGTCTTCAAAAAAGATGACGGGATTGTCATCGCGAATGGCCGTCTTCAGCAATCCCTTGGCATCGTAAGGCGTCGACGGGAGCGCTACTTTCAGTCCCGGAACGTGGCTGAGCCACGCCTGTAGCGATTGCGAGTGCTGCGCGGCCGAGCGGCGCGACGCTCCGAGCGTCGTCCGCAACACCATCGGCACTTTCCACGCGCCTCCCGACATATAGTGCACCTTCGCCGCCTGGTTCACCAGTTGGTCCATCACCAGCGTGAGAAAATCTCCGAACATGATGTCCACGACCGGACGCAGTCCCGTCATCGCCGCGCCCACACCGATGCCGGTGAACCCGGGTTCCGAAATCGGGGTGTCGATCACGCGCGCTTTTCCGAACTCTTCCACCATCCCGGACAGGACCTTGAACGGAGTGCCCGCTTCGGCAACGTCTTCCCCAATGACGAACACGCTCGGGTCGCGGCGCATTTCTTCGGACAGCGCTTCCCTCACCGCTTCCGCCATGGTCAATTCGCGTACGGCGACTTCAGGCATACACGTCCTCCCCCACCTGATCCGTTCCCGGATACGGGGCCTGCAATGCGAACGCAACCGCCGCGTCGATTTCAGTTTTCGATTGCGCTTCGATTTCGTCGAGCTGCGCTTGCGTCGCGAGCTTTTCGCTGAGGAGCCGCTTGCTCAAGATCTTGATCGGATCGCGCTCCGCTCGCCATTGCTGTTCTTCTTGCTTGGCCCGGTAGTAATCGCGGCTGACGTCGCCCACGTGATGGCCGTGATACCGGTAGGTGTTGCACAAAAGAAACGAGGGACCTTTTCCCGCGCGCGCCTGCTCGACCATGCGGCTGGCCACCTCATGCACCGCGCGGATATCCTGACCGTCCACGCTTTCCGCGGGTATCGCAAACGCCGCCGGCCGCGCCAGGATCTCGCCCGCCGTCGTTTCGGAAAAATGCGTGTATTCGTTGTACATATTATTTTCGCAAATGTAAATCACCGGCAAATTCCAAAGGCGCGCGAGGTTCATCACTTCGTAAAGCAGCCCCTGGCCGAGCGCTCCTTCTCCGAAAAAACACACGGCCACTTGTTTTGTGCCGCGATACTTGGCCGAAAACGCCGCGCCCGTTGCGATCCCCGCGCTTCCCCCGACGATCGCATTGGCGCCCAAATTCCCGCTGGCCGGATCGGCGATGTGCATCGATCCACCCTTGCCCCGGCAATACCCCGCTTCTTTCCCCAAGAGCTCGGCGAACATCCGGTCGGGCGACGCGCCCTTAGCCAGGCAGTGCCCGTGCCCGCGATGCGTGCTGGTGATGTAGTCGTCGCGATGCAGCGCCTCGCAAATTCCCACAGCAACCGCTTCCTCGCCGATGTACAGATGCGCCAGACCCGGCATCACTGCGCGCGTGTACAACTGATTCACCTGCTCCTCGAATAGGCGGATCATTTGCATGCCGCGATACATGCGCAGCCACTTTTCGCTGCCTTTTCCCGCGTTCGACACCGCTTGCTTGCTTTCCGTTTTCATTTGCCTATCCCCGACATTCGAGCTAGCACCTCGAACATCACCGCGAAATCCTTCTTCACCAGGCCCATGCCACGCGCCGCCGTCAGAAATTCGTTGGTCACCGCCGTCGTGGGGAGGGGAACATCCAGATGCCGCCCCATCTCCATCGCCAGAAGCATGTCCTTCTGCATCATGTTCACGTCGAACCAGGCTTCTTCCGGCATTTTTAACACAAAAGGGCCGCGATATTGAACCATGGGCGAGGCGATGGCGCTGTGCGTCAGCACGTCCACCGCGGTTTCGCGCGAAACCCCGCTTTTTTCGGCCAGCAAAACGCCTTCGCAGAAGGCCAGCATCTGCACGGCGAGGCTCAAATTTGTGGCAATCTTCAGCACCAGGGCGAGGCCGTTGTCGCCAACATAAGTAACCTTGGGGCCAACGTCCTGGAGCACTGGCTTGGCCCGTTCAAACGTTTCGCGGCGTCCGCCAACCATCACCGACAATTTTCCCTCCTGCAGAGTCACCACACTGCCGGAAACAGGCGAGTCAATCATGTCGGCGCCCTTCTCTCGAACCTCAGCCGCAAGCGCGCGGCTGACAGCGGGACTTACAGTACTCATATCGATGAGAATCTTGCCTGCACAGAGGCCCGCCAGAATTCCATCCGGTCCTTCCGTAATCGAGTGAATCGCGGAGGCATTGGTGACCATCGAGAACGTAAAATCCGCCGCGGCGCTGACCGCGCGCGGAGAATCACCCCATTTCATCCCGCGATCGATCAGCCACTGCGCCTTGGAGCGCGTGCGGTTGTAGCCCGTGACCTTGTGTCCCTTGTCGAGCAGCCGGGCGACCATGTTGCCGCCCATTACTCCGAGTCCCACAAAACCAAGATTCGCCATTCGATGAAGTCTCCTGACTCAAAATCGCCCTTAGGCGCCCGGCTGTTCAACGGCTGTTGTGTTGCGTGAATCTTCCCGCACTTGAGAAAGATGAGCCTGCATGGCGGCGCGCGCCCCCGGCGCATCGTGGCGTTGGATGGCTTCGAGAATGCGCCTGTGGTGGTACTGCCCACGTTCCGGGCCGCCTCCGACCTGGAAAATACGCAGGCGCTGTTCGCGCAGCAAACCAACGATGGAATCGATCAACGATAGAACGATAGGGTTCGCCGCGGCCTCGCCCAGCGCCAGGTGAAAATCGAGATCCGCCTCAATATAGGCGTCGGAATCCCGATTCGCGGCGTCCATAACCTCAACAGCCTCTCGCATCGTCGCGAGATCCTGATCCGAGGCGCGAACCGCAGCCAAAGCCGCGATCTCCGGCTCCAGAATTTCCCGCATTTCTACAACGTGGGCCCATCCGTCCGGTTCGCCGCTCTTGATAAGTCGGTCCAGGTAACGGCGCATCGAGTTGGACGTTCCATTGGTGACGAATGTTCCTCGTCCCGGAAACGCGTCGACCAGCCCCTTTTCTTGAAGCGCCTTGATGGCTTCGCGCACGGCAGTTCTGCTCACGCCAAACTGCTTGGCCAGGTCGCGCTCAGCGGGAAGCTGGCTGCCTTCGCTCAGTTCACCATTAAGGATCGAGCCCTCAATCTGTTTAACGATTTGCTCGTAGAGGCGCGAAGTTTGAATAGCTTTATACAAAGCTGTGCCGCTCCAGCGAGTTCACAAATACGCCGCACCTGCATCTCTCAAAAAGAAAGACTTAGGTACAGGTCATGTGGTCATACCACTATACCGCTGGGCACGGCGAGCGCAAGGGCAACTTTTTCCTCTTCTCCTAACCGCCTTTGGCCTTACTTCACCCAGACTGTCTTTACATTCGTGAATTCGCGAATCCCATACGTGCTCAGCTCGCGGCCCACCCCTGAACGCTTTACCCCACCGAAGGGAACCCTCGGGTCGGAAAACACCATTTGATTGATGAAGACCATGCCGGCTTCGAGCTCGTTGATAAATCGATCCTGCTCGCTCTTGTCGTTGGTCCAGGCGCTGGCTCCGAGTCCGAACCGGCTGTCATTGGCGACACCAATAGCTTCATCCAGGTTCTTCACTCGGAAAATAGAGGCCACCGGACCGAACAGCTCTTCCCTGTAGGCCGGAGAATCTTTGGGAATATCCGTCAAGACGGTGGGCAGATAGAAACTTCCGGGGCGGTCGGCCGGCTTGCCCCCGGTCAGAACTTTCGCGCCGGCTTTGATGGAACTGCGGACGTCGGCGTCGAGCGAAGTAACCGCTTCGGCATTCGCCAAGGGTCCCACGTCTGTTTTTTCATCGAACGGATCGCCGACTTTCAGGCTTTCCATCTTCGCAACGAACGCGCGCTGAAAGCTGTCCGCGATTTGTTCATGAACGATGAAGCGCTTTGCCGCGATGCAGGATTGTCCATTGTTGGCCACGCGAGCCTTGATGCCCACCGCGACGGCGTCCTCCAAGTTGGCGCTGGGCATGACGATAAAGGGGTCGCTGCCGCCCAGTTCGAGCACGACTTTCTTGATTCTCTGCGCTGCGCCGGTCCCGACCTTTACTCCGGCCCCTTCGCTTCCCGTCAAGGTTGCCGCGGCGATGCGAGGATCGTCCAGAATTCTGTCCACGCTCCCGGAGCCGACCAGGAGGGTCTGGAAAACTCCTTCAGGAACGCCCGCCCTGAGCAGGAGCTCTTCTATTTTCATCGCGCATTGCGGCACATTCGATGCGTGCTTCAGCAGGCCTACGTTGCCCGCCATGAGTCCCGGCGCGATAAAACGGAACGCCTGCCAGAACGGATAGTTCCACGGCATGATCACCAAGACCACGCCCATGGGCTGGTAGCGAATGAAACTGCGGCTCGCCGGCGTCTCGACGACTTCGTCGGCAAGAAAGCGTTCCGCATTCTCGGCATAGTAACGGCAAACCCAGGCGCATTTGACCGCTTCGTCCACGGCGGAACGAAGAGTCTTTCCCATTTCGAGAGTCATGAGATGTGCGAGGGAATCTTTTTCACTCTCGAGGATCTCGGCTGCGCGCATCATCATTCGCCCGCGATCTGCGAATGATAGTCTGCGAAATTTCGGAAATGATTCGGCAGCGCGCTGGATTTTCTGGTCGACCTGTGAATCCGTGAGTGCCTCAAATTTCTTGATCGTTTGTCCTGTTGTAGGATTAATCGTCGCGATAGCCATGATTTGATCCGTCCCAATCGTAGAAAGTATGATGCCGGCCCGGCTCGCTCAACAGCCGTATCCAACCGGATATATCGGATGTTTTGCCTTATTGTTTTACCATGTTTCCCCCGCATTTGCCCGCCGAAGGGCCGCGGACCGGAGGGGGAATGATCTTCAACAGGCAGGGGAGTCAAGCAATACACAGGCTGCCGGGGCGAAATTCGTTTCCGGAATCAGAATATGGGCAAACGCCTGGCAAAAATTTCACAAGCCAGCGGATAAGTGAAATGAGCATATGAGCGGCCCGGACCAACACACGGCGCGGCTCTCGATTGGAAGAAGTGCGCGATTGCGCGCATCAAGATCTTTTGCAAATTTACATTACAAGGGTACGCGGGTTTTCGTAGCGCCGGCGTCTCGCCGGCTTTCTTCCGCCTTCGATACGACGCAGAAAAGCTGGCGAGACGCCGGCGCTACAACACTGCGTCATTGTTCGGTGATCCGAAACGCGGCTACTTGGACCCGAGCTGCTGCACGATCGCCAATGCTTTCGCCACATGTTGATCGGGCGAAATGCCGTCGTCCTTTGATGAAAACGCCGCGATGATCTTGTGGTCCTTGCCGATGACGAAGGTTTCGCGCTCGATAAAGTCATGGTCAATCGCGTCACCCTTCACATCCAACTGGCCGGGTTTTACGGCGTTCGTTGCCAGATTGTAGGAGGCGGCGATTTTCTTGTCCGCATCGGAGGCTACCGGAAATTTTCCGGCGCAAAATTCCGGGTCGGCCGCAAACCGGTTGAGTCGCGCGATGCTGTCAGCCGATACGCCAATAATACTGGCACCGGCGGCATCGAATTTGTCTTTCTCCGTTGAAAATGTATGCGCTTCCAGATCGCAGCCTTTGGTGTAAGCGGAAGGGAAGAAATAGACCACCACCGGGCCTTTCTTCAGCGCCTCTTGCAGCGAAAAATCGAATTCTTTCCCTCCCAGCGAACCGCGGGCCGAGAAATCGGGCGCCTTATCGCCAACTTTGAGCGCAGCCAAAACGGGCAAGCTAATCAGCATGGAAACCGCAAAAACCAGTAACGCTTTTTTCATGGCAAATGCCTCCTGACCATCGAAGTGGTAAGAAGCATATCACAACCCGGTATTGTGGCAATCCTCCCGTAGTAATTGGATTCAAAAATGGAAGGGTTTTTCCTTTCGCTCGCGCACATGACCGGTATTCGCGCGAATGGCCCATTTGAATGCAAGAAACTGCGGCGAATGTTCCGCGGCCGCCGGGTATCGCGCGATTGGGAATGTTCGGCACCTTTCTCCGAGATGGATGTAAACTATCCGGACCCTGATGACGGGGCTGTAGCTCAGATGGATAGAGCGGCGGTTTCCTAAACCGTAGGTCGGGAGTTCGACTCTCCCCAGCCCCACCATGTTTCTGTTCTGCTTTCAACCAGATCAGTAGCCCTCCCGCGTCAGTGAGACCTCGCAACATACCCGAACGTGATAAAAACGTGATAATTCTTCAAGAAGGTGAGTATGTATGGATGAGCCAAAGCGCATACTCTATCGCGGCGTACCGATGATCGAAGGTTGGCCCGAGAAGATTAAGGCTGCCCAACTCGTTCCGTCGTACATGCTGAACGGACAGGCAGTAGCTCGCATTCGTTATGGGGACGATCACGATGATTGGAAAGCTCATCAATATCCTTGTCACGATTGCGGAGTTCTCAAGGGTGAGTTTCATGTGCCGGACTGCGATGTCGAAGCGTGTCCAATTTTGCGGCGGTCAACTAATCTCTTGTGACTGCGAGTTCGACGGTCGCACGGATTGATCCCGATAAGCTGGCCAAGCGCTTTCAGAGGTCAAAAAGCCGCATTCCAATAAGCGGACTTCTCGGGACTTGGCGCGGCACTGGCGATAGACTAACCCGAGGAGAATGGGAGGCGATGCAAAAGAGGCCTAACCACGACGAACGTGAATGGGCGGTTCTAGACTGTGTCGAACGTCAGTTTGTCAACTTCGCGGGGAATATCGGTCCCTGGAATAAGATTCCTGAAGGACAAGATCCGCCAGATTTCATTAGCGACAATCCGAGGACGAGAGTTGGACTTGAGCTTCGAGAATGGCTGGACGGCGGTCAAATGGGAAATGCAAAGATATGGGAATTAATTACGGCACGATTTAACGAGATTCTGAGCAAAGGTTGGGAGCACCAATATCGACCGCAGCATTGCATCGAGGTCATACTCGAATTGCGAGAACCGAAGAAGTTGGAAGCCGCTGATGAGCGGGCATTCCGGGGGGAGTTCTTTAGATGTGTTACACGGATTGATACCTTGAATGCGGAGCCCTTTGCCATCAAACACAGCTTCTTTCGAATGCAAGACTTAGGCGGTTATCCGACCCTCCACAAATACCTTATATATCTCCTTTTCATTGGTGGCAAACCAACCGGCTATCGTTGGTTTATGGCCCAACGAAGCAAGGGTGCATCTGATCCCAATTCAGCGAGGTTCGCCTTGGAGAACGCGATTGACGACAAAATGCAGGCCTTTACCGCCGCAGAAAAGAAATCTCATTTGGCAAAGCATAGATTAACTGAGATTAATCTCTTGATTCATGGCGGTCTTAACATCGTCCATTACAATGCGCCGTGGAACAGTCTTCGAATAGAAGAGATTGCGCGATCTGGCTCCGAATACTGTGCAGCTCACATACATCGAAAGACGTTTGATCGTGTCTGGTTCTTCTACGGCATCGACAACGCGCCTGATATCCTCAAACTTGTAGGACTCAAACCCGAAGAAGGAAAAGTTCGCTGGATGGCTCAACTTTGGCCGGAGTTCCACGTACTTCCAGGAGGGCTAGCGCCCCGGATTTTGCTTCAGTGGGAAGGCTAAATCTAGCCTGCGAAGAGTCCATTCCACAGATTGAGCCGGAAAAGTCCTGAGAGACGGGATTATCGGAATGTGGAAATCCGCCCCATGAGCCGAAAAGCCATACATTCCGATAAGACATATCGGAACTAAGGACCGATTTCACGAGTACGGGCGATAATTGTCTCCTCAGGCGTGGACGTCCGCTGTGTGATGTTTGAACAGCAACATCGGATCACTGGATTGTCTGGAATGTTATTTTTGCCGGGTAATTTCGATCGAACTCGACCCCTATTTCAAATTAAGTGTAGAAACGGCTGATCCATTCTGGATGAATGTGCAGCCTGCCTTCCCGTTACCTCCGCAAACTTCCCTTTGCATCTTAATCGTTTCCGGTTGGATGAATTGTTCTGGAGATAGGTGCATGGCTTCACGATAGGCGTTGTCAGCATTCGCGCGGCTCTGCTCCGCTTGCTGCCGCTGATCCTCTGCAAGTTTCGTCTGCTTCTCGGTCTGAATGCGCTGCTCCTGCGTTGCCGTCTCAATTCTTTGATTTTTGATCGCATCTGGAGGGTTAGCTTTACCGACAGTCATTGTCAAAAGTTGAACGGGCAATTTCTTGTCTTTGATGAACGCGATCAATTGGTCGCGTATCTCCGCATCAATCGCATCTAGCGCCGTCGTCGAGATAGCCGTCTCGTTCATGCCGCGCTTTCGTACGGCCTGCCTGATCATCGTTTTGAACGGCTCTTCCATGTTGTTCTTGTACCAGTCCGGTCCGAAATTCTTGATAAGGCTCACTGAATCGACGACCTGTAATACCATGATTGCGTGAAACGTAATCGGCACGCCGTCTTGCGTCATGGTGTCTGGCAATTCGGATTCCAATTTTTGTGGTTGCATATATACATCAATGCCTTCGGTCGAAAGGGCGGTGTATGTTCGTCCAGTTTTCACGGACTCAGATTCGATGCCACCATGCCCAAAAAACCACGGTTTATCGACCAATACCACTTCGTGGCCAGCATCTGGCGAGTACGTGCTGCAGCCGACCATACAGGTTGCAGACAGAATTAGGAGCAGCAAACTTTTGTGGTTCATTGTTCCTCTCTCATTGGTATGGCTATTCTCTTCTCCTTGATTTTTGACGGAATGATAACCCAGTTTGACTATTTTAATTGTTGGCTTCTTGATTTCTGGCGGCGACACTAGGATGGGGCCTGAAAACGCCCTTACCGGAATGTGTGAATTTGGCCAACTCGACTCGCGGGCCACATTCCGATAAGGTGGGCTTCTCAGGATTTACGCTCACTCGAATGCAAAAAAAATCGCGATCCGATGGGGAGCCTGCTATTTCATATCTTGTATCGGCGCCAATTCGGATGGAGTTCGCAGTCGCATATAGCCCACTCTGAATATGTTTTCCGCTCCGTACCAAATTCTTCCCCTGGAATCCTCGTTCAGGTCCCTCGTACTTCTTTCTCCGTAGGGCGAAGGATATTCGGTGAACTTTCCGGTCTTGGGGTCGAGTCTCCCGGTGACGTCGGTGTAAAACGACGTATACCAGACATCATCATTGTGATCCACTCCCATTCCGTACGGCGTTGGGGTCGGCCCCGGTATCTTGAAAATCTTGAAGGTTTCGGTCTTGGGATCGAATCGCGTGAGGTTGCCGCCGAAATAATCGGCACACCAGACGTATCCTTGAGAATCAACTTTTACGCGCCGGGGAGCGCCATTCAATTGGTCATCGGTATTCGGCGGTTTATACTTGGTTATTTTATTTGTCTTGGAGTCCACTTTAACCAGTTTGCGGTAATCCCTGGCCGTAAATTCTCCTGCCCAAATGTTTCCTTCCTTGTCCACGGCAATTCCATACGTATCGGGAACGTCGGGGAAGTTGGTATATTTTTTCGTTTCGATATCGAATTTTTTGAGCGGCCGGCCGGAGGCCCAGATATTTCCGGCCGGATCGGCCACGGCAGTATGCGTTCTTGGACCGCTGCCAATGGTCTCGACGTCGTTATTCCGGAACTGAGGCCAGGGAGCAATCGTGTTGGTTTGCCGGGGCCGTGGCCCGTCCCACTGATCCTTATAAACCGGGTCGAACTTTTCCGTGTGCGTGTCGAATCGCACGAGCGCGTTTTGATCTTGTATCGTCAGCCAGACCGACGAGCCATCCGCAGTGGGGAACACTTCATGAATGGAGGGCCGCGACGGGTCGTCCAACCGGAATACTTTCAATTCGCCAGTTTCCGGATTTAATTTCGCCAAGCCACCGCCCATCTCCAGCCAGATGAAACCATTCTTGTCCGGCCGGCCTGTTCCGGGACGATCCTTGGGTTCTCCTGTCAACTGATAATCCACGTACATGATGTTCAGGGCATCGTCGCTCCAACTCTCATGATCCTGACGCACGGATTTATACTCCGGCAATTGCATCGGAGAGGGAGGAGTCTCGGAGTCTGGACCGAAGACGCTGGCCAAATAAGTCGCGGCCTGCTCCTCGATTTCAGGCTTAATGTCCGCGACTCCCACGACGCGCATCACGCCGATCGCGCTGGCCCAGCCATCGTGGTCGGCGCGCATTCCCCACTTGCTCATTCCATGGCATCCAAAGCAGTTTTGCAGGAGCACGTCTCGATCCTTCGCTTCCGGCTCCGACGTGGGTTTGGGCAGGAGCATTCCGGCCTGGTATCTAGTGAGCTGGCTCCATTGGACCGTGCCCTTTTGCAGAGTAAAATCCAGGCTTACCATTTGCCCGTCGCCCACCTTGACACCGGTGCGCCTGGCGGGGTCGCTCTTATACTCCACGGAAGTTGCCCACACGTCGTACGTTCCGGGAGCCAGATTATTTACTAGATACTTTCCCTGAGCGTTGGACAATACGCTCGTGATCATTTTGGTTTGCATATTCTGTGCGCGTACAAATGCAGCTTTGAAAGGAGCGCCGTCCGGTCCCTTGACGTTCCCGGCGATGTTTCCGCCCGGGGCCGCATGCGCGACACACTCAAATAACAAGAGAATCACAAGGCTGAGAATTTTTCTCATTTCGTCTCCATCATTGGCCGGCGAAAACGGCTTCATCAGTCGATTTCGTTACTTCGTTTGAGTTTCGACGTGCCCTGAACACAATCTAGTCAACTCGTCCGCAACATTCGCGGGTCGCGGCCCGTCTGATACTCGGGCGGCGTTTCAGGATTCAGATTTCTCTGCGCGTTCCACTTTTCTATAACCGCCAGGCCCAACTGGCCTCCAATATATATCAGGCAAACGAGGCTGACCAAGTCAGTTATCCTGTAATTTCAGTCGTTTGGGATGATTCCGTTATTGAATATCCCGGCGACTACATCGGGAAGTGCATCGAAGCCTTTGAACACTTTGAACTCCCCGAGGAGATCCACCAACAAGGGAAGCAGATACAAAAACTGTTCGATCAAGATTGAGCTGCCCCGAAAGACCCGCTCCGTTAGACCACCGTCAACAGTATTCACTCGGGTTAACAACGCTTCTCCTGAGACTGCGTCTTGGCGGTATACTCTGCCCGTCCCACATCGCGGGAGACCTATGACGATCAGAATCTGACGTGCGCTAAGCGAGCACCGCACCCGTAAGGAGGTCAGCTCTATGTCACGGCGATTCCTTTTTTCGATTTCGATCAGCGTTCTGCTGGCGAGCCTGTGGCTCAAGGCGCAGGTGAAAGATTTCCGCCCGGTCACCGAGTCCATGCTGCGCAATCCCGCTCCTGGCGATTGGCTGAACTGGAGGCGTACCGACAACGCGTGGGGTTACAGCCCGCTCGATCAGATCAACACACGGAACGTACAGCGACTTCAACTCGCTTGGTCGTGGGCGATGGATAACACAGGCGCTCAGGAGGCTACACCACTTGTCCACGACGGGGTCATGTACCTGCCGAACCCGCACGGCGTCATCCAGGCGTTGGACGCCGCGACGGGAGACTTGCTTTGGGAATACCGCCCTGCGGGGGCTGGCGGCGAGGGCAACGGGGTCCAAAGAAACATCGCGATCTACGGAGACAAAATATTCGGAACGACGAGCAATGCTCATATCATCGCGGTGGACGCCCGGTCCGGGAAGCTAGCTTGGGACACGCAGGTCGCCGATCACGAAGTGGGATACGAATACACTTCCGGCCCAATCGTCATTCGCGGCAAGGTGATCGCGGGTATGACGGGGTGCACCCACTACAAAGAGGACGTCTGCTTCATCACCGGGCACGATGCGGAAACCGGAAAGGAGGTCTGGCGAACATCGACTGTTGCCCGTCCCGGTGAGCCCGGCGGCGACACTTGGGGCGACTTGCCACTGGAATTCCGCGCGGGTGGTGACGCGTGGATCCCCGGCAGCTACGATCCGGAAACGAACACCGTCTATTGGGGCACGGCGCAGGCCAAACCGTGGGCTAGAGCGGCCCGCGGAACCGACGGCGACGCCCTCTATACCAACTCGACGCTGGCGCTCGATCCGGACACGGGAAAAATAAAATGGTTTTACCAACACCTTCCTGGCGAAACGCAAGACATGGATGAGGTGTTCGAGCGCATTCTGATTGACTCCGGCGGCCGCAAGTCAGTGTTCGAGATGGGCAAGCTGGGCATTTTGTGGCAGCTTGATCGAACCAGCGGCAAGTTCATCCGCGCCACTGATCTTGGCTACCAGAACATTGTGAATGTGGATCCAGAAAATGGCAAAGTCACCTATCTAAAGGTCCCGCAGCTCGGTGTGGAGCTCGAAATGTGTCCGAGCACAGCCGGATTCAAAGACTGGCGTGCAATGGCCTACAGCCCGCAAACCAACGCGTTGTATATCCCCATGGCCCTGAATTGCGAAAGGGCCACCTTCGGTCCAGTAGAGAAGGTAATCGGCGAGGGTGGGGTTGGTCCGGTCCAACGCCACGACTACAAATATCCAAAGTCGGACGGCAACCTCGGTCAATTCCTAGCCATGGATATCCGAACCGGCAAAGTTCTGTGGCGTCATCGCACAGCCTCACCGTCGAATACTGCCGCGCTCGCCACCGCCGGAGGACTGGTAATCGGCGGCGATTGGGATCGTCACATGTACGCCTACGATGCCACCACCGGAAAGATTCTTTGGCAGACACGTCTGCTTACTTCCGCGCAGGGGTTCCCGATTACGTATCTAGCGCGAGGGAAGCAGTACATAGCTATGCCTGCGGGAACTGGTGGCGGAAGTTGGTCCACGCTGATTCCGTCGGAGTTGGCTCCGGAGATTCGCCAGCCAAAGTCTGGCAACGCCGTGTTCGTTTTCGCGCTGCCAGCTAGTACCACCAGCTCATCGTCGGTGGCGGCACCGCCGAAATAGTTGCCCCAGGCGGGCGCGTGTCATCGATACCTTAGCGACAGAGAACTCACCGGTCCAGCCGCAATCGTTGTGCGGCCATCAAAATTCTCCCCGATCATATGCCGAAGACGATGGCCACAAGCTCCTGAATTCCGACCATCGCCAGCCTCTAACGAGCCGCCGGAATTGCATCCTAAGATCGCGGGCCCGAATGCCGAAGTGGATCTGCTCATTTTTTGTCAGGCTCAGCCTCCGGTCCCTGCAGGCCGAGGAAAAGCCTTCTGCCGTCGGCAAACGTGACGCTCTTGCCGACTGCCCGATTGGAGTGGTCCTTGGCTTGATAGCCATCGACCACGATCTCGGAACCGAGCGGTAGCGAGTCCTTTGTTAGGCCGAGTCTGTACAGATTGTTGGGGCTACCGCCCTCGATCATCCAGCTGACCACCTTGCCATCCTCGCCCTTTACGTCTATGTGGATCCAGGAGTGCGGATTGCTCACCTCCCACTTCGTGACCGTCCCTTTCAGCTTGAGCGGCCTGGTTTGATCGAATTCCGCCGCAAACCCATGGTGCGACCATGCTGGCGCGGCCGCGAGAAGCAGACCGACTGCTAAAAATAGCTTCGTCGTCATCTATTACTCCTTTCGCTTAAGTTCCTCGCACTACTTCGCTGATTTGTTCGCCGCTTCCGCTTCGGTCACGCGCGCACCACGGAGGGTATCGGCCAATCCATAATTTCCCTCATGACACGCATACTCGTAGATTTGTCCGTCAATCTTGGTGATAACCAATTCCCCAGACCACGGTTTGGCCCACATTCCCGGATCTTCCACCGTGAACTGGTACAGGATGGTGTCTCGGTCGACTCGTGTGAGCCGTTCGATTACATGCAGATTCTGGGCGCCTCTGAATGGACTTAAGTCCGTGAAATTAGTACTATCGATCACCAGCGTATTTCCTTCCCAATGGCCAATCGGATCGCCATACCATTGGCGGATGTTTGCAGGCAAATGCGCACGGCCGTCGGTGGGAATGATACGGACATCATGAATCATTTCGGTTTCAATGGCCACGTATCCGGCACCCTGCACAATCTGCAAATTGCTGTTGTAGGCCGAGGGAATTAACGGCACTACGTTCACCCGGGCAATACACCTTGCGCCCAAGGGAAGATTCTCTGGGCCATCGAACTCGTGTCCCTTGGCCTTGGCGCGTATTTCAGCCAGTCTCTTGCGGGCGTCCGGATTCAACGAAGGAATCGTCCCCTCCGGACCCACGATGATCGAAGTCCGCCGGCTCCAAGCGAGCTTGGCTTGGGCTCGGTCGAGCCCGAACTGTGAGAAATCGTAATGCACGTCGTCCGGGTCCGCGCCTTCTATCCCCGAGTGGTTAGCAGACGGCTGGCCCTCCGTTTCAGTCACCATAAGGCGTTCGCGTTCCTGCTTCTGAAGGTCCTTTAACTCCGCTTCGGTATAGAACTCTTTCCCGGCAAGCCCCTTCGGTCGTTCCAAAGGAGTCACGGTATTATTGCTCCATACTCCTTGGAGGTCGGGCTTGCCGTCCGGCGTGAGCTGCGGGGCCCAAGCCTTTGACTCAGGCGCTGTCTTCGCGGCTGCTGCCTTTGTCGCGGGTGACTGAGCCTGTCCAGCGGCAGGTGTTTGCACTATCAGCGACGTGGCGATCGCAACCGCAAAAGCGATTGACGAAGCGAGAGAGCGATGCATCATGGGAGCCCTCCTGTTGGTGAATCTAGTTAGTGGTTCTTTTGCGGAGAGGCCCATAGAGCAATTCCTCCGCGAATTCCGGGCACTTGTATTCCAGCAGCCGCGCGTTCTTCTCCACACGGCGATACAGCGGCATGCTGATCTTCCAGGGTCGCAAAAAAACCTTCGGATCCTCGATGGTGGCCTCATAATTGAGAGTATCTGCGCTGCGGGGTGTGTAGCGCTCCACCACATGCAAGGCGTCACTATGGAAATTCCCGGAACGGTCGAACCAGGTATCTTCAACTTGGCTGGTCACGTCAACCACCAATGTCTCGCCCTCCCAGTGCCCGTTGGACCATCCCATCCAGCTATCGGCCGGTGCCTTGGTGGGCGCGCCCATATTGATGACGCGAACGGCCCCCGCATATTCATAGGAAATCAAAACGCTGTTCTGGGATTGGACAATTTGAAACGGGTATGGCAGATACGTGGCGCGCGGCACACCAGGCAAATAACACTTGACCTCTGGGTCCAGCTTTGTCCAATTCGCTTTATTCTCCTTTTTCTTCGCGGCCATCGTCGGCAAGTAGGGAATCTCATCGCCCTCCACGACGCCTAGTCCGGGCGGCGTTGCAAACACCGCTCCCAACGAGGCCACCGGACTCGCCGCTGCCGCATGGCCTTCCAGATCCCAATCCGCTGTGTTGAGGGCTTGCCAAATCCCGTTCAAGTCGGGTTTCCCATCTGCAGTGCGTGGCGCCCGGTAAGAGGAAACCTGGGCCACGGAGGGCGCAACGGCCGGCGAAAGGGCAAATAGCATCGCCATCCAAGCCATCGAACCTCTGAGCCAATTTCTCATTTGGTAGCCGCTGCGAGAAGCACCCTGGAATAATGAGATTCTTAACAGATTGCGAGTCTCTCGACAAGTCCCTGGAGTGCGCGCAGCCGGTCTGACTTATCTTGGATTCTCGGCCCGCGGAAGGTAACTACAGATGGGAAAGCGCCCACGCCGCGCCTACTTGTTTCCGCAAAACAGATCTAGTCTTGCAAGTACGGCTCCAATGAGATCGTGACCGCCTGCTTAGTCTTAGAACGAAACCAACCTGGCGCCGCCGAGCTAATCACCATAACCCGTGGCACCCGGCTGATGCAGGTTGTGGATTCGGTCACGGGGACGATCACACCTACGTTCGACAATCTTAGCCGGTTAACTTCCATGGTCTCACCGCAAGGTACAGTCGGCTACACTTACGACGCTGCGGGCCGACGCACCAGCATGACTGCGGGGAACCAGTCAGCAGTCAACTATTCCTACGACAACGCGAATCGGTTGACACAGATCACTCAGGGGACCTCAACGTCAGTTTCTTTCACCTATGATGCCGCAAATCGGCGGACGTCCCTGACGTTGCCAAACGGTGTGACGATGAGTTACAACTACGATTTCGGCGCGCAGTTGGCAGCAATCAACTACACTTTGAATGCGAACGTGCTCGGCAATCTGAGTTATGGTTACGACATGGCGGGTCGACGAAAGAGCATGGGCGGCACTACCGCGCAGACAGGGCGGCCGCTGGCCATGAGCAGCGCGGCGTACAATGTGGACAACCAACTCACGCAGTGGGGAAGCAAATCGCTCTCCTATGATGCAAACGGAAACTTGACGAGCGATGGGACAAACTCGTTCGTGTGGAACGCACGGAATCAACTTTCCTCGATGAACATCAACTTCGTTAGCTTGCACCTAGCTTGTCCCACTCCTTCAGTTCCCCGCTCGTGGACGGATGCGCGCCGAGCGTCTAGTTATAAACATAGTAAACTAATAGACTAGCAAATTATCTTCAAGCCCAGCTGCACCTCGCGCGGCCCCCCGGTCCCGTTAATCGGGTTGTTCGCGTTGGGCGCCTGTGTGCTCTGGCCGAAAATTGCCGGAATGCCGGGGTCGGTATTGGGAAACCCGGGAACCTGGTACTGACGGCTATTCAGGAAGTTGAAGAACTCGGCCCGGAACTGCGCACTGAACCGTTCCGTGAATTTTATTTTCTTGGATACGGACAGATCCCATTCCTGGAAAGGTGCGCCGCGCAGCGCATCCCGGGCCATGGTTCCGAAAGTCCCCTGGGCCGGTGGAACGATCACCGAGTTGCCTTCCATGTAGCATCCAAACGCATTGAGTGAAGCCAGGCCGCTCGAAGAGCCGGGCACGGCGAGGTTCATCGCGGCATTTACAGGTTCATTCGTAGCCGCAGTTATGCACGCTGCAGGAAGTGTTGTAGAGCATCCCGGGAAATTTCCAAAACCGCTGCCTGGGATGCCGAAGCAAGGAGTCTGCGTAGTACGGCCGAGAGTATTGAAGTCGCCGGCTCTTCCCACCAAAGTCCAGTTTGATCCGTTGAAAGGAGGTGGCTCGACTCCCGAACCATTGCCAACCCCGGAGAGATCGGTGAACGGGTCGGTCGCGTAAAACGCTGCCGCGCTCAACACATTCACAGCCGTGTTAATTTCCCAGCCTTCCAGCAACTGTGCCGGAGCTTTTATAGTGGGAACCGCGTAAGTCACGGTAAAGCCGAAATGGTGGAAGGGCGTGGCGGTGCTGTTGCCGTAAGTCGAGCGCACGTTTGTGCTGTCCTCGACATATGGAAAGTTGTCGCCGTTTTGGGTGTTGAGGGAATGGGCCCAGGTGTATTCAGCCTGAAAGGTCAGCCCGTGGTAATTCCGCCCGACCAGCGTGGATTGCAGCGCATTATAGTTCGAAAACCCGACAGGTGAATACTCGAGGATTTGTCCAAACCACGGAAACTTGCTGTAGAAGGGCTGCCGAAGCTGTTCACCCGTGGAAGGGCCGGGTGTCGGCTGGTTGATGTTGACATAGTTGGGCAATCCCGAGGCGTGGTTCCCGACATACGAGACCATGAAGGAGAGGCTATTTGTGAAGGCGTGCTCAACGCCAAAGTTCCACGTGGTCATGCGGCTTCTCGGGGCATGGGTGGGCTTTACCTGAAGACCACAGGGCGGGGGATTAGCAGGGTTCAACGGGCCAGTGGGGGCCGTCGGGTCCACCTGACCAAGACCGTTGCCGCACTGCAGCGCGCCGCCTGCGCCGGATTGAAAGATGGGCGTATTGAGGGCCCAGTTAGATTGCAGTTGGGCGCCCCCGATGCTGGCAGTGCCCGTCTTGATTGTGCCGGGACTGGGGACAGTGCTTGTACCGTCAGGATTGACCAAATCATAGCCCGTGGGTACGGAAGCAAGATTCGCGCCCTGGAAAGTGAGCAGGTCGTCCAGAGGGATCGTGTCGTAGACGAAGCTCGTGCCTGCGTGAAGCACAGTTGTACCTTTACCTGTGATATCCCACGCGAAGCCCACGCGCGGCGCAAAATTGCGATAATCGGGATCGTACAGCGCATTCCCGCCGCTTTGCTGCACCATTCCCGAGGGAGTGTTGGGATCGAAATTTCCAAAAGCGTTGTTTTTTTCCAGGACCGGCGGCTCGAATTCATAGCGTAGTCCAAGGTTTAGTGTCAATCTCGATGTCAGCCGCCAGTCGTCCTGAACGAAGCCGGCATAGCGATTGAAGCCGGCAATCGTCTGCACGCCCCCGACGAAGAGTGTGCCGCTGGTCGGCGCGCCCTTTAGGAAGTCTCCGAGGGGTGTTCCTGTAGCGGCCCCAGTGAACTGAATGCAGCCATCCCAACAGCTTGGTGCGCCATATCCCCTATACAAAGTGTGGTGGAACTCGCCGCCGAACTTGATCTGGTGCTTGCCATGAGTATAAGAAACGCTGTCCAAATAATGGTAGGTGTTTTGGAAGACCAATTGATCGGCTATGAATTCACCGGCGCCCAAATCTGTAAAGCCGGAAATCGTGACGATCGGGAATCCGCATTCCGGAGAGGGGGGGGTTACTCCGGAGACGAAGCCGAAATCCTTGGCGTAGTCAGGCTGGCCCAAATTCTGCGTGCACTCCGCGTTGTAATCCTTTAAGTCGTACCGGTCATACCCAAACCGGGCTTCATTCAACCAACTGGAATTGGGGGTCCAGACCCAGACTGCCCGGAACGCTTGCGTGCGGTTGTGATTGCCGTTCACCCAGTAGGGCTGCACGCCATTTCCGGCGGAATTGTCATTGGCGTTGCCGAAGAAATACTCCCCATTCAGAGTGTTGCGGTCATTCAGGTGGTAGTCGATTTTTCCAACCACATTGTTGGAAGTTCCAATGTCGTCCAGAGCCCTGGGAACAGTCGTGTTGGAACTGCCGTTCGTGAATACACCTTTCGTCGGATCGCAAACTGCGAGCCCGGTCGGTACGCCGTTTGCCCCAAGCGGGGTCGCGCCGCATCCCGCCAAATTCAAGCTCAGTTGACTCACGGGAACATTATTCCCGCCCATGTTATTGATGGTGTCCGGGAGGCTGGCGCCCGCTCCCCCACCGGTAACTGAACTCGGTACCGATATGTTGTTCGGCACCCCAACCGTGTAGCGAAACCCCTCGTAGTTCGCGAAATAGAAAAGTTTGTCTTTCTTGATGGGTCCGCCGACGGACGCACCGAATTGCTCGACGAAATCATCCTGCTTGGGGAGAACCGGGGGGCCGTTCAGGAACGGATTCTTCGCATCCAGCGCTTGATCTCGCCCAAATGCGTAAGCAGTCCCATGAAGGCTGTTTGTGCCCGACTTCAGCCCCACGTTCACAAAGGCTCCCTGCTGCCAGCCAAATTGCGCGGGTGGATTATTGGCAATGACATTGACTTCCTGAATCGCATCGATGGGCAGCATCGTTTGCTCGTCCTGACTGGTAGCTGCGCCGATCAAAGGCCCGGAGGACGCGAAGGCGTTGGTATCCTCGACACCGTCGAGCATCCAGTCTTGCGCGAAGATGCCGGCGCCATTGCTGGAGTAAGTCGGTGAATTGCCGCCGGGCGCTCCGGACAATCCCGGTTGAAAGTCGAGCAGTTTTGTGTATAAGCGGCCATTGATCGGCAGCTCACTGATAGCCTCAGTCTCCAGAGTTGCGGAGATCACGGCGTTCGTGGTGTCGATGATGGGCAATGCTTCAGACACAGTGACCGTTTGCGCTTGGTCACCAGGCTGCAGCGTTAAGTCAAGACGCAAGTCCTGACCGACGCCCAACACGACATTCTGGCGCTCGAGGGTCTTGAAGCCTTTGAATTCGGCACGGATTGTATATGTGCTGGGAACCAGACTGGGCGCCGAGTACTCTCCGGCGCTGTCGGAGGTCAAAGTCCGCGAGACACCTCTGGCCACGTCCAGGACCGTCACCGTGGCGTCTGCAATGACGCCGCCGCTTTGATCCGTAACGTCCCCGAAAATGCGGCCCAAATTGAGTTGTGAAAAAGCGGTCTGGCAGGTCAGCAAGAGCGCTGCGCCGATGCCCAATAACCTCAACGCCTTCGCCACATTACAGGTCATTGTTTTTCCATAGTGCGACCAAGAAGAATTCATAGATCCTCCGCGCGAACCAGTGTTAAATCCCCATGCACGTTGCGTTCTCAGATCGATTTTTTAGCAATTCTGGCGAGACCACCCAATTTAGGGGGTTACTCCTCCAATGATTCGGTGTCAAGCGAAAACTGGAAACTCGGCTGACGAAAGAAATTGTTTCCTTACTCTCCGAAAGCCCACCGAGCCAACCAACGCGAATCTCAGCACGTTTGAATTCCCCCGATAGCGTGCGACGCGTCCCAGTTCAGAAGATCGCCAGAGGATTCAGCGGCGAACCCGTTCCCAGAGCGATTCGCAGCGGGGCAGCCGAGAACAGAAACTCGTAGCGATTCAACTTCCTCGCATGCTCGACGGCTCTTTCGAAATCCAGATTATCGAAAATGCCCACGCCCATCGCGACGAGCGCCAGGCGATGAAGAGGGTTTGTGACCGTCGGCGGAAACCCCGTGGGCGAAACGTCATTCGGTCCGTCACCTGCGATGAAAGAAACGCCGCGTTCTTTTATGAAATACGCAACATCGGCGTGATAGCCCGCGAATCCAGCGGTGTTCGGCCAGGGACCCAGCGCGGCGCGCCGCTTCCATCGGCCAGTGTAGAGAAGGATGACGTCGCCTTGCGACACTTTCACGTGCTCCAGCTTTTCCAGAGCCTCCAGATCTTCCCTATGGATGGCCGTGCCCGGCTCGAGCCACCCTTGCGGAGTGGCCTTCCCCGGCAGGCGCGTCGCATCAAAGAGGATGGCTCGCGTCACCACGCCATCTTTCAGCGCATTGATATTTCCTTTCGGGCAGCCTGCCGCAGCGTTGATGTCTTCCATGGTCCGGCCGTTGTATCCTTTGCCGTCGACCATCATGTGACAGTCCACGGAATCCAGATGGCTGTGAATCACTCCGTGATACGTGCCCGTATATTGGTACCGATCGGTCGTGCCTGTCGGAGTTACGTTGCCCAGAGTCCGCTCCAGAATATTCGGAGCATCCACCGCTTTTTCCTGCGGGACATCGTGTGCCAGTGAAATGGTTACGCCTTCCCTTGCCGTGGCCAGAGCTTGCTTGCGTTTCGCGGGCGTGATCAGATTGGCGGCGCCGAGTTCGTCGTCATCCCCCCATCGTCCCCAGTTGGAAAGCTCCTTCAACGCGCGGTGGAAGTCCTCTTCATTCGCGATGGTCGGGCGCGCATTGTTTTGGCCCCGTGCGTAGGGGATGGAAACCGCCATACCCAAGACGATCAAACCAATCACCGGGATTCTCATGTTTCCTCCTTAGAGCTAACCGGGATAATGACCGGGTCCCGTTCTAAAATGGCCGCGCATCCGATTGGTGCAGCTCTGTTCAGCCGATCAAGAAGGGGATAAGTCCTGGCGCGCCACGGAAGTTAACATGCCTGGCCAGCCGGCGGAAAGTAACTTCGGGGTTGCCGATCATCTGCGAGTTGGGCCGGTAACCAAGTGACCCTGAAAGCCCACGCTGTTAGTTGCGTTTGCGGTTGCCAAAGCTCAGCGGTTCGACGGTTTCCTAGTTGAACACATCACTTAAGTGATTTGTCTTATTAGTTCTGCAAAGTCTTACACTCGCGAAGTAGACATTTGCTGCGACAACTTCCATGAACGCTCTCCTTGTGGGCCAACGTTTCTTTGATGACCAAACCCTGGCGATTCAACTGCGTCGCTGGGGTTTTCGTTGCGACTTTGCCAGCAACGTTACGGATGCCCGCCGGATATTGAAGTGGAACCTGCATGATTTGGTGCTGAGCCTGGCGTTGCTGCCTGACGGGATAGGACTTGGACTGACTACGCCCTCAAAGGCGCGGCGAGTAAGCGCATTTATTTGTTTGGAAGTGGACGGTATTTGTATTTGGATGCCCGCCTCTGATCCTGGAAGAGAATGTATGGGAAGGGCCGCTCTGTCAACCGATGAGTTTACACGCATGCTTGGAGAGCTTTCTAAGTCGCTGGTTGGCCTCTCTCCAACCAAATTTCCAAACCGTGAATTGCGAAAATGCCCTGGTCCTTATTATCAATTCCGTGGGCAAGGGAAACGCGAACGACCAGACCAACCTTCCTCATCGTTAGCCCTTGTGGAAGATATTTCGCAACAGGAAAAAAATTAAACTGAACTTGCAGGATCAGGCTCGAAACCGGAGTTGGACCTGGCTTTCCAATCCCTATGCCGATTTTTTACGGGCAGCAGCGCTGAATTCCTTGTTTTCTTTTTCAGACGTATGATGTGAAGCATGGGGCTTTAACTTGCTCTTGAACCCTAAAAGTAGATAGGAAAACCACCTCTGCAGGTCCTCGTTCTGAATCTCAGCCGGATAAATATCAAATTCAAGGGCAATCGAGGGTTTTCTCGATCGCGACTGATTCCGAAAGTAATGCTCCCAAAGTTCGAATACTTTGCTCAGAGAATAGAACGCCACCGTTGCGGCGCCGCCATCGCGAGCGACAATTTCCAAAACGTATTCGGCGAACCGTTTGGAAAACGTAATGGTTAGGATGGTTGGTTGCGGTGGCAGAAAATCTTGCAGCTCCAGCATGTAATATCCCGCGGCTCTATTGATATCCGCTACGATCTGCCGCACGCGTTCCGACATCTGACATTCCTCTATCTGGGCCCAGCAAGGTTTCAAATCGACGGAATTTTCCTCGTTGGGCAGGACAAGCTTCTGTTGTTTGAGTAAAGAATTGACCCAATCACCTTGAGTTTTAATGTTCTTGGCCATGTGTTTTCCGACTCCTTCTTCCCGACCAGTGGACGGCTTAGACCAACGGAGGGTTTCAACAGAACAAGATTCAATAGTTTATATTATCCAGCAGTGGCCTTGCCTTCAGCCGAATCGAAGACCGGGGGTACTAGTGAATACGAAGAAGTCTGAGATGGTTCAATAGCCAGCTCCGGATAGACGGGGTGTCTCAATGAGTCGAAGCAACACCAGCTCGAAGTCCACTTGCAGGAGTCTCTAAAGCGAAATTCGTTCGCGAGGGTTGATCCAAACGAACCACTGCCCTGTTTGTTTCTGACTGTGTCCAGCCGGACAGACCGGTTTCCCATGGAAGCATCATCGGATCAACCGATTAGACGGTGTTGCATCGACCCAATGAAGTCGCACTTTGTGGTTTCGCCAGAATCTCCGCAATCCTATCAATTCGCGGTCAAAGACCTCATTGCTTCCTACTCCTCCGAAGCAAGGCTCGCATTCAACCATGCTGTCGTGCTGCATTGCCGGTTACAACCAGTGGTTCGCCAAGATCTCGCGGTCCCTCTGGGCCTGCTTCGGTGGCAAATTCTTTGTGTCGAGGGCGGGAAAAGCGTAGGATTCGCGTGACAGCAGTGCAAATCGAAAATTCCGGTTGCAACCAAGGAAGGCCGTTCATGGTAAAAATTTGGCTGTTTGCAACTCTGATTGCTTTCTGGCCCGTGCTGGGATTGGCGCAAACCACGGAAGAACTGGTCAACGACGGCAAGAACACCGAAAACGTCACCACCCAGAGCATGGGCTATGACCGAAAAAGCTACAGCCCTCTCAAGCAAATCAATAAATCCAATGTCAAACGCCTCGTGCCCATGTGGAGCACGAGCCTTATGAATGACCAGGGCGAACTGGCAGCGCCAACTATTTACAACGGCGTCATGTACGTGATCAACGGCAAATGGAGCTTCGCCATCGATGTGGAAACCGGCAAGCAGATCTGGCGCACGCCAGTGCACCTCGAACCGCAGAGCCGGCGCACGGCATTCCACAGAGGCGCGGCGACGATTTACAACGGCAAACTCTTTCGCGTAACGATCGATGACCACGTGCTCGCACTCGACATGAAGACGGGAGAAGAAGTCTGGAACCAGAAATTCGCCGATTTGAGCGATGGCTACTACGCCACCGGTGGGCCGATCATTGCCAATGGCGTGCTCATTTCCGGCGTGTCCGGCGGAGAGTCCACCACGCGCGGTTTCCTGGACGGCTGGGACCCCGACACAGGCAAGAAACTGTGGCGCAGATATACCATTCCGGCGCCTGGTGAGCCCGGTTCCGAGACCTGGCCAAAGAATAGCGACGCCTGGACGCAAGGCGGAGGTCCGACGTGGCGCTCCGGTTCGTACGATCCTCAACTCGATCTGGTCTATTGGGGGACGGGCAATGCCGAGCCTTACGATCCCAGACCTCGCGGGGATCTGGATAGCTTGTACACGTCCAGCGTGCTCGCGATCCGGCCGAAGACTGGCGAGATTGCTTGCTTTTACCAATACACGCCCAACGATTTGTACGATGTGGACGGCACGGATGAGAATGTCCTCGCCGATATGCAGGTAGGCGGCCAGCTCCGCAAAGTAATGATGCAGACCAACAAGAACGGTTTCCTGTATGTGCTGGACCGCACTAACTGCAAACTAATCACAGCTCACCCGTACGTCAAGGTGAACTGGGCCACGAGTATCGACCCGGACACCGGCCGCCCCGTGTTGACCGACGTGCACAAACGCTTTCTCGCCGGGGAAGAGGTCGAAATCTGGCCGTCGCGCGGCACAAATGCGGTGCCCGTCGCGTATGATCCGAACACGGGCCTGATCTACGCGAGCACGTGGAACGTACCGCGTATACAACAGCTCGCGCCGCAGAAACCGGCGGTTCCCGGCGGGCCCTCGACCGGCGTGCTCGGCAGGTTCCCGGAAGCCAAACCAGGGGACGTGCTCGGCCATTTCGCGGCCATCAATCCGCTTACCGGCGAGAAGAAATGGGAGGTCCCGTTGACCGATCTGCCCAGTTCGGCCGGTACGCTAGCCACCGGCGGCGGCCTTTTGTTCACCGGCAAACTGACGGGTGAATTCATCGCGCTAGACGAAAACACGGGCGAAACGCTTTGGCAGTTCAAGACCAGCTCGAGCATCAATTCGACGGCAATCACTTACACCCACAAGGGCCGCCAATATGTGACCATCGCGTCGGGACTCGGCGGCAGCCTTGCCACTCGCTACGCTGCGAGTAAAGTGCCGGCCGGCGGCTCCATCTGGACGTTCGCGTTGATGCCCAAATAATTTTTGACGGAGCTGCGCCATCAATGGCGGTCTGACTCGTCTGTCTGATGCTGCGCAAATGCTACTGAATCTAGGAAGGAGAAAGCCATGAGAACTTTCCGGGCCCTGCTCGCCACGCTCTTGTTGTTGGCCTCCACCGTTCCCGTCCGCGCCGACTTCAAATATACGGAGACGTCGCAGGTAACCGGCGGCGCATTAGTCGGCATGGTTAAGTTCGCCTCCGTCTTCGCCCGTGGCGACGCCAAAAAGCAGGAGCAGCAGGCGCTGCAGCCGACCACCACAACGCACTACCTCAAGGGCAACCGGCTACGCACCGATCGCCCCGATGGCACCGCGCAGATCATCGACCTTGACGGACGCCGTGTCATCGCCATCGACCTCAACAAGAAAACCTACGCCGTGGCCACTTTCGATGAGATCAAGGCCGCCATTGAGCAAGCGCAACAACGCATGCAGCAGCAGATGCAGCAGGATCCGCAGCAGAGGCAGCAGATGCAGCAAATGCAGGACGCGCAGATCAAGCTCACGCCTACGATCCACGTCACGCCTGGCACGGGCAGCCGCGTCATCCTGAACCAGCCCACCAACGAAACCAAAGTCCAGATGGATCTCGCCATGCAAGCCACCGCCACCGGCCCCAACGCGCCGCCACCTGGCCAGCCCAACTCCGCCACCATGACCTACGTCATGAACATGGACACCTTCGTGGCCAAAGGCGTCAGCGGATACCAGGAGTTCGCGCAGTTCTACCGCCGAATGGCGCGGGAAGTGAACTGGATGAAGCTCCCGGCGATGAACGTCCAAATCGATCCCCGCGTCGCGCAGGGCATGTCCGAGCTGCAGCAGAATTCAGACTCGCTCAATGGTTTTCCGCTGCTCTCCTACGTCAGCATGACCATGGCCGCTACCGCCGACGGGCAGCAGGCGGGCTCACCAAACGCAGCGCAGAATCAGCAACCGTCAAACCCTCCACCATCGAGCTCTACCAACTCCTCGGACAGCACTTCTCTCGACAATCCTTCCGCCGTCATGATGAAAAGTCTCGGGAATCTCTTTGGCAAGAAAAAGCAGGACAATTCCGCCACACCATCGAACCAGGCAGGCGCGCCGCCTCCCAATCCCAATTCCAATCCCAACGCGCTTATAGAAATAACCACACAGGTGAGTTCATTCTCGGATTCTTCTCTCGACGGCAGCCTGTTTGACATCCCCGCCGGCTACACGCAGTTGCAAGAAGATCCCTCGCAGGTCTTCGGCGGAGGATCATCACAACAGCAGCAACAGCCGCCGAAAAAATAATTTTGCGCCCCGTACTGGCTTCGGGCCACACGCCGATCATCCCGTTTCTCGGATGATATTAAGACCAGATCACCCCGTGGCTCGTTTTCCGTGCCCCCACGGACGACCCCGAACTGGGCCTCTGCAATCTCTAGGGCGGCCGTGACATCCAGGTGTTGATTCCGAAGTTTTTAATTTTGTAACCGGCTTCGCATTGACGATTGGCCGGACTAGACGGAACGCTTCATCTGACCAAAGATTGTTTCGAGGTACCTATCCGGTCATTTTCCGCGCGGGAATTTATTTGAAACTGCTGAGGCGCAAAGCGTCGAACGGAAATGGCTCTGATGGTCCTCTTACTCCGATCAACGGGCGGTCTCCATTATCCCCGCTGACAACGTAAAGCGTATCGCCGATCACGTCCCCCGCGATCCGCTGCCGGCCCAACGGTGCCGGCTGCTGAACGATCCATTGGTTTGTTACGGGCTCGTAAGCCTCCACCGTCCGATAGGTGGCACTCACCTGGCTGCTCTGAATTTCCCCGCCCACAATGTAGATTTGCCCGCCGTAGACTGCCGACACCATCGAAGCGCGCGGCGTGGACATTCTGGCCCTGGGAACACCCCACTGGTCCGTTGCCGGATCGTATTCCTCAACGACGTCGGTGTCGCTTCCCAGGCTGACGAACGCCGAAGCGAGCCGTCCGCCGATGGCATAGATTTTTCCGTTCACGGACGCGACCACGAAATGATTTCGCGCGGTCGGCATCGAACTGCGCTCGCGCCAGGTGTCTGAAGTGACGTCGTATTCCTCGACCGTGCCGACGGAGCGATGAGGAGTGCCATTGGGGCCTAAAAATAGCGGCGCATTCTTGGATCCAGGGTGAACCCCCGCTCCTCCGATCACATAAATCTTCCCGTTCACCACGGCCGCTGCGCCTCCCCCTCGTTTGGAGGGCATCGGTTTGAGCGGCTTCCACGTGTCGGTGGACGGATCGTATTCCCAGGAATTGTCGATTGGTTCCCAGGCGATTTCGCCCGAAGCCGGGAGCTTGAACCCGCCAAAAGAGTAGATTTTCCCGTTGTACTCGGCCAACGCCAGATGATGCGAAGGCAGCGGCATCGGTTTCTTCGCGGTCCAGACTCTGGTGGCGGGATCGTACTCGTAAACCAGGCCGCGGGGCACGAACTTGGGCGCCAACCCCCCAAACAAATAGAGCTTGCCCCTTGCGGCGGCAGCCAGAAATTCCGCTGGCGGAGCGGGAAATGGCGTTTGCGGCTGCCAAACGCTTTGCGCAGAAACGGCGCCTGCCATCATGAGAACCGACAAGGCGATGAAGGGATACATCAAGAAACGGAAAGTGGTCTGATTCGGATGCATTGCTTCCTTCCACAGATTCCAAATGAATTGCTCAGAAACCATTGGAGCAAATCCCATTCAACGAGTTTCGCAAGATCGAAGGTAATTCTCAGCAATGTTGCGGACACTAACGCAGGTCGCCCCTCGTCGTCCAGCGACAACCGATTCAAAAAGCCAAGCCCAGAGAAGTCCTCTCCCAAGAAAGCGGCGGCCCAGCCATTTAATCTTCATGCGGACGTGGCAACTGCTTTCTCCCGTCCCTATCTGGGCCGGGCTCCATCAATCGCTGATCGGAATTTGGCCGCGGGCCGGACTGGCCCAATTCCCACATACGTCAGCCGCGTTGCTCTTGGGGAATGCGACTCGAAACTGTTGGAAGATGCATTGAGACGCAAGCTCTCTAAGACCATGGCCCGCACTACCAAAAGACGCGGCTTTAGGTCGAACTAGCTAAGCAGCAAAATAGCTTCTGCTGCAGGATATGGCCTTGAGCCTCAACAGGGCTGGTCTTCAGTCTGCGAAACTGCAGTCTCTCGGGGGATTCGGTTGAGTGGTTTAAGTCAAGGCAAGTGGATCACGATGATTATGGCGAGACCAAATTGTGGCGAATCGCGTAGTGAACCAATTCGGTCAACGAGTGCAGGCCAAGTTTCAGCATAATCTTGGCCCGGTGTGTTTCCACCGTCCTGATTGCGATTCCAAGTTCTGCTGCGATCATTTTATTGGCCTTCCCCACTGCTAGAAGCCGAATGATTTCGGTCTCTCGCGGAGTTGGCAGGACTTTGGAGCTATCCGCTGGCTGAGATTCCCCTCCAGTGCGGAGGAAACCCTGAAGGACAATCTCCGATACTTTCGGCGTTAGATAAAATTTACCCTTCGAAACCCCATCCACGGCCTTCACGAGGTGAACTGCCAAATCGGATTTCAAAACATAGCCACGAGCTCCGGCTTCCAAAACGCGCCGGACCATCTGGTTTGAGTCATGCATTGTAAGGATGATTATCTCCGTCTTCGGAGCCGCTTTCCGGATCTGACGAGTAGCCTCCAATCCATCAAACGTAGGCATCCCGATATCGAGGATAATTACGTCGGGTCTTAACCTCTTCGCTTGTTCTACCGCTTCCAGGCCGCTGGCTGCTTCTCCGGCGATTTTCCAACGGCGTTGGGCGCGGAGAAGTCCCAAAATTCCACGCCGGACGAGCTCGTGGTCGTCAGCGACCAAAATCCGAAGTTTTCTTGGAGCTCTCTTCATTTACAGGGACCGTCACGCGGACCGTTGTTCCCTCGCTGCCGGATTTGATTTCCATTCGTCCGCCGATTTGTTTCACCCGCTCGTCCATACTTGGAATCCCGACCCCGGTTTTCGACCGGAACTCCCGACTTCGATTCCGTCTGTTACCCGATGCTTTACGCCCTTCATCGCTCACTTCAAGCGTGATGCGCTTCGGGTCCCGCTCGATTCGTATTCTTGCCTTGCGGCTGCCTGAGTGGCGTTGGACATTCGTCAGGCTTTCTTGCACCACTCTGAATAGAGATAGCTCCATATCCCGCGGCAATCGACCCAAATCCCCTGAAAAATCCAACTTTACCTTGATTCCGCTTCGGTCGGCGAAACCTTCAACGTAGTCACGAATCGCGTCTTCCAATCCGGACTCGTCCAGCATTGGTGGGTGCAACACGTAAGCCAGAGTGCGGATTTCACGGATACATTGATCGGCCAATGCCTGATTCTCTGAAACGAGCTTGCGCGCTTTCCTATTCGACGAAGGAATCAAATAGCGGAGCTGCCCGAGTGTGGCCGCGAGCACCACGAGTGCCTGCCCCGTCGAATCATGCAGGTCGCGAGCGATCTTGTGTCGCTCTTCGTCCTGCAACCTTAAGAGGCGACCGGAAAGCCGCTGCAATTCTTTCCGAGCTCGCACACGTTCGGTGATGTCGCGACAAGTGCCCGCCAGACGAACTGCTCTTCCTTCTTCATCTTGAACAGCTCGCCAGCGTTCCTCGATCATTTTCACCCGGCCAGCCGCTGTCACGATCCGATATTCGACCGTACAGGGTGACCGCTTCTCGAGGGAAGCCCGAAAGGCTGTATTCACTTTCGCACGGTCCTCGGGATGAACGAATTCTAGGAATTTTGAACGGGTCGGATGGAAACGAGACGGATCAGTCTCAAAGATGCGATGAGTTTGCACTGACCAAATCAAATTCAAGCTCTGCAAATCCGCTTCCCAACTTCCCACTTTCGCCACGTCCTGAGCCTCGACCAAACGGGCGCGCTCTGTCTCCAATTGTGCGGTCATCTGGCGCTGATCCCGCTCGCTCAACCTAAGGGCTTCTTCGGCCCGCTTGCGTTCAGTGATGTCGCGTACGATGAATATCGAGCCCCACCGCTTATGTTTATCGTCGAATAAGGGATAACCCGACGCCGCATACCAACCGTCGGAAGTTGACAGCCTAGTCTCAAAGGAGACGGGAGCTTCCGTTGAAGGTATAATCTCCCAAGACGAGGTACCAACTTGCGGAATCGACTCCCAAAAGACCTTGCGATAATCGAGGCCAGTCAAATTTCCGTGGGTCGGCTCAAAGCGCTCTCGCATTGACCTATTCGCCCGAAGGATCGCACCTGACATATCCAAGATACAAACGTAATCGGGAATGGCATCAAAAGACTGTTCCCACTCATCTCTGGCAGTTCGGAGCGCCCTTTCAACCATTTCATACTTCTGGATGTTGTTGAGCCATCGCTTGACTTCCGCCTTCGGCTGGTTTGGTTTGAGAAACTCATCAGGCGGAACGTAGTACGGGTTCTTACAGACGTGACCACCGTACACGACCAGCGGATGCGTGCGAAGTACCTGGAGGATCGTTGTCGGGGAAAATCGCTTGTCATTGAATTGACAGAGACAAACAGCATCGTATTCGCTCAAAAAGTGATTTAGGCGGGCTTCGTATTCGATCAGGCGGTCAGGGCCAAGATCGCCTCCGAGCGCCCAGGTCATCTCGCCCGCGAACCTGAAGGCTGGAAACCCGGCCGCTTTCGCCTCCCTGACATTTCCGGCCAAGTAAAGGATCATCTCATCGGGATCGAAATGTCCCTTCCTCAGATATTCCCGCTCCTTGTTCGCTACCGCCAACATGCCCTTTTCGACCGGCGTGTCTACGTCAACACCTTGGCCTCTCATAGCGTCTAAAATGCTCGCAGCTGGATTCTCATCGGCGACGTACAGGCACTTTTCGCCGCGCGCGAGTCCGATTCTTAAAAAGGGAACCGCTACAGCGAATTGTTGCTCCCGCGTCTCATAAATCACGCAAAGATGCTCGTGGACAGAGATTTCTCTGAGAACTTCTGCAAGGCCCAATCTATCGGGAGGTGGTTCGTTCATACATTTCCCACGATCCCTAATTTGTTGAGAAGGAAACCGGCCGAGTTGGTTCGCCTAGTGTGTCGGTCAAATCCGACAAAGTCAAGTCCGGCGAGCCACTACGTGTCTGGCAGTACGTGATATTCGGGATTGCGACCGACCAATAGTCCAACGTCTCATGAACAACGCCGCGACGCCGCCAGCAGATGATGGGGCAGCGCTTCGTGAAAACTAAAAGTCACGATCTAGCTGCAGGAGGTAAACATTTTTACAGTACTCATCGTGGACCAGGATGATTCTTTCCGGACAACTCTTCGTGCGCTCCTAAAACAGGATGCCAGCTTCGACGTTTTCGTTGAAGCCGCAAGCGCCAGTGAAGCAATTGTTAGAGCAAGGCATTTTGTGCCAATCCTTGCGATCTTGGACTCTTCCTTGCCAGGAATGAACGGATTGCAACTCGCTCAAGAACTCAGGAAGATACTGCATGGCTTACCGATCTTCCTGCTGATTGCAGATCACGATCTCCGCGTGGAGAAGGAAGCCCTATCCTGCGGAATAGACGCGGTCTTCTCCAAAATCGGCGATCTGGAAGCTCTCGTCGCAAATGCGGCTGCCGTTTGTGAAAACTGGCGACGCGGCGGGCCGAGATGAATGAGGGACGTGATTTGAAAAAGACTAAAGAGGGATTACGCAAAACTAAGACTCTCATCGAGCGAATATTCTTCGACATAGTCAAACGGAAAATGACAGAGGAGGAGCGCCGGGTTCTGCTTGCTAAGCCCAAGAAGAGCAGCACGCGAAATTGATCCGACTGCCATATCCTGAGTCGTCTTATCGGAAGGCGGCTTTTTGCCAAAGGGGGAGGGGTCGGGCCACGTTCCGACAAGACGCTATCCCGGCTCAATGCACACCTCAATCTCGTTTCCTTCTAAATCCAGAAACCGAAAGAAACGGTTTCCACCTGAATCAGTCGTAATCGGTTCGACGAACACTCCGCGCCCCTCCAACCACTGCTTTGCCTTTTCCAGATTCTTGGCGAAGAAAATGACCTGTGCGCTCTCGGGAGACGCGCCGGATTTCAACTCCAGCAGTGAAATAAACGTATCGTTGTCCGCAATGCGCAAGTCCACGAAGGGTCGCCCGGAATCTTCCGCCCGACCATTGGGCGCCTCGCGCAATCCGAGTTTTTTCTTGTACCACAGATGCGACGCAGCTAGATTGCGAACATCTATCGCGCAATTGTCTGCAATCGAGAAAGGCGGCTTACCCCACATTCATATCGTCCTCGCGCGGATTCTATCAATCAGTGCCAAGTCATGAGAAGTCCATTTCTCGAGCGTTATCCGGCTCAGAGAAGGGAGGGGGTTGCTTCCGCATACGTCTTCACTCGGGCATAATCGCATAAGTGATCGGGCGGATCACATCTTCGGTTGGGCGACCTTAGGGCCGGCGAGATCACTGGTAAGAGTCGGACCTGAAATCGAATCCACCCAGCGGCCACAGGGAGGACAGCAATGGCTTCTTCACCGACGGGGAAACACGCCGGCTCAGGCGCAGCGAGCAGCCAGCCCGCAATTGCCGAGCCTACCTTTGCCGAGCGGGCGCGCACGCTGTTGTACCTTGGTCGAATCGGCACCCTTTCGACGCTTTCACGCAAACAGCAGGGATTTCCTTTTGGATCCGTGATGCCCTATGGGCTCGACGAAAACGGGCGTCCTGTCTTCCTCATCAGCACGATGGCTATGCACACTCAAAATCTGCAGGCGGACCCGCGCTCCAGCCTGCTAGTGACTCAGCCCGGCGCCGGCGGCGATCCCTTGGCGGCGTCTAGGGTCACTTTGCTGGGAAACGTTCTGTCGATTCCTGAGACGGAGATAGCCGCAGCGCGGAAACTCTACCTGGCGCGCTATGCCAACAGCAAAAACTGGGTGGACTTTGACGACTTTTCCTTTTACCGCATGGACGTAGTGGACATTTACTATGTGGGTGGTTTCGGCGTGATGGGCTGGGTCTCCGCCGCGGAGTATAACCATGCGCAACCGGACCCGCTGGCCGACGTTGCAGCGGACATCATCCAGCACATGAATGCCGACCACGGCGAAGCGCTCACTCTGCTCGCCCGCGCATTTGCTGGAATTGAATCTCAGGAAGCGGCGATGACTTCGGTCGACCGGCTCGGCTTTCACGTGCGGTTGAAAACTCCAGACGGCACGCGTGGCGCGCGCATTGCATTCTCACGAGAAGTGGGCAGTGCGGCGGAAGCGAGGACCGTTCTGATTGATATGGTGTCGCAAGCCCGGCGAACGTAAACAACCGTGCAAGGCTCCCAGGACGGATCCATTGCGTGCGCCACAGAACCCGCGTTCGATTGCATCTTCCTGGATCGGGGCGCGAGTAACTCAAGCCGTTAAGACGCGCAAGGAATACCACCTGCTACAGCCCAATTATGCGCATTGCCAGTATGCCTGGGTTTGCCCCGCGCATGGAAACGTGGCTTTAGGCGGACGGCGCTTGAAGGCGGAACAGCGGCTTGCCGCAAAATAACTCGCGGGGTACACTTCCGAAGCAGAGCTCAATCAACCGGAAAGTTTTGATGGATCGGCAATGCGCCTTTCACGAGATTGAACGTCAACTCCGGCGGCTCGGTAGCAAGAGGAACCTGCTCCCGCGTCTCTGAGCCAAATTCAAAAAAGATATTGTGAGGGAAATGGTATGGGACATCGTCGAAAAGCCAACCTTCCGCAGGCCAAAAATGGCGCAAGCCTTAGCCGGCGCACCCTGCTTCAACGAGCCGGCTGGACCGTCGCGGCCACTGCCTTTCCCGGCGGATTATTTGCCGCCGAAAGCGTCAGCCCCGTAATGGCCAAGCTCAGCGCTTACATGAGCGAAGCCGGCGGCCGCACCCTGCCGGATGAAGTCGTCGAGAAGGCCAAGCACCACATCCTCGACACCTTCGCCGCCATGATCTCCGGCTCCGACCTGCCTCCGGCTCGCGCCGCGTTTGCCTATGCCCGCGACTTCACCACCGACAAGACCGCAACCATCGTGGCCTCGAAAATGACCGCCAGCCCTCCGGAGGCCGCGTTCATCAACGGCATGCTGGCCCATTCCGATGAAACCGACGACTCCAACGAGTTCTCGCAATCGCATCCCGGCTGCGCTGTCGTTCCCGCCACTCTGGCGGCCGGTGAAAAATTTGGCATCGACGGCACGCGCTTTTTGCGCGCCGTGACACTTGGCTACGACGTCGGACCGCGCATGACCATCAGTTTCGGCGCGATCGATTTTCGCAACAACAGCCATAAAAGCACGCACGCCATCTCCAGCGTTTTCGGGGCGGCGGCCGCGGCGGGCTGCGCCGCGAACTTGAACGCGCAGCAGATGCGCTGGCTGCTCGATTACACGGCCCAGCAATCCTCTGGCATCGGCGCGTGGAACCGCGACACCGAGCACATCGAGAAAGCCTTCGTCTTCGCGGGCATGAACGCGCGCAACGGGGTCACCTCGGCCATGGTGGTTCACGCCGGATTTGACGGCATCGACGACATCTTCTCCGGCGTCGATAATTATTTTCAGGCTTACGCCCCCAACGCGCATCAGGAGGAACTGGTCTCGCAGCTCGGCGAGCGCTACGAGATTGCCCGGACCAACATCAAGAAATGGACCGTGGGATCGCCGATCCAGGCCCCGCTCGATTGCATGTACAACATTCTGAAAAAGCGCCCCGTGAATCCCGACGACGTGAAGTCCATCGTCGTGCGCCTGGCCAACACCGAGGCCCGTGTGGTTGACAATCGCGAGATGCCGGACATTTGCCTGCAGCACATGGTTTCGGTCATGCTCCTCGATAAAACCGCTTCGTTCCACGCCGCGCATGACAAGGCCCGCATGAAAGATCCGGACGTCCTCCGAGTGCGCGCCAAAGTGCAACTCGTCCCCAGCGAAGAGCTCGAGAAGCTGGAACCCGCGCGCCAGGCCATCGTGGAGATCACGCTGAACGACGGAACGGTCCTCTCCGAACGCGTCACCGACGTGCGCGGCACCGTGGATAATCCGATGACCCGCGAAGAGGTTGCGCAGAAATGCCGCGACCTGGTCGAGCCGGTCCTCGGCAAAGCGAGCTGCGCGACCCTGATTGATAAAGTATTCGCCTTGGAAAGCGTAAAGGACATCCGCGAACTACGCAGCGTTCTGCAAAAGTCCTGAAAGGTGGAACACGCTTTAGCCTGTTGGGTTTCTGCGAGGACTGCGTGCGGTAGCCCACAACGCGAAAACCAACAGGCTGAAAAGCCTGCCGGGCCACGCTAAAATCTTTGTGGGGCACGATTTCAACCGCGCCGTGAGCCGCCTAGAATAGGCAGGCTTTAGCCGCTGGCCCCCCGCAGTGATCGCTGCCACACCTCCACTCAATTGCCCGTAAGAAATGCAAGCCCCTCCCGAGAACCCCTATCATTCAACGACTAGCTCTAAGAAATTCTTTTCGGGCCTGGAGTGGTTCGATAACCCCGCCTGGTAGCGTATACTCTCGCCGGGAACCCGCCAGGAGAAAAAAGTTCGCGATCAATTATCCTCGGAACCGTTGAACGCCGCCTCCGATCCGCCCGGCTCGCGCGCCGCTGCCATCGCGATGTACGGCGTGCTGCTCCTCGCCTACAGCGTGAACGCCGCGGACCGCCAGCTTTTCCCGCTCCTCGCTCACGACGTCCGCGTGCAGTACGGTTTTTCGCTTTCCGACACCGGCCTCCTCACCACGATTTTCACGCTGGGCCTGGCGGTTGCGGGATTGCCCACCGGCTATCTCCTCGCGCGTTTTTCCCGCAAGACGGTTCTTCTACTGGGAATCGGAATTTTTTCCACGGGCACGGCGCTCACCGTTCTGGCGCTCGGATTCCCCGACATGCTGGTTTACCTCGCCGCGACGGGCATCGGCGAAGCCATGCAGCTAACGGTTATGATCGCCATCGCCGCCAACTATTTTGTCGGCTACCGCGCCGCCGCAATAGGATCGATGAATGTCTTCTTCGGCATCGGCGCGTTTTCGGGCCCGATCGTGGGCGGCGTGCTGCTCGCGTCGCTTCGCACATGGCATGCGCCGATGATCGCTTTCGGCGCCATGGGCTTCGCGATGATCGCGGTGATTGCGGTGAGCGTGAGGCCGTGGTTCAGCGAAACGCGCCGCGCCGCCCAGGCCAAAGCCGACGTTCGCGGCGCGCCCTCTCTGCGCAATCGAAACACGGTGATCCTGACGATCCTCAGCGTGATCGCCGGGCTCGTTCTGTACGGCTTTACAGGGATGTACGCGACGTATCTGCGCGAGGCCCTGCATTACACGCCGAAAGCCGCCGGATTTGTCCAGAGCTTCTACGGAGCGGGAGCGCTACTGTCGATTTTCGGCGGTTGGTTCGGAGACCGCTTCCCGC
>Ga0209380_10000106_pt1 | contig 50633 bp, 38 predicted proteins | sample HubBroMetageWFT6_FD_188347 | JGI IMG/M metagenome (GOLD analysis project Ga0209380, IMG submission 188347) | Warmed and freeze-thawed soil microbial communities from the Hubbard Brook experimental Forest, New Hampshire - Hubbard Brook CCASE Soil... | ecosystem: Environmental > Terrestrial >...
GGGGCCTAAGCGTCCCTGGGCAATCTCGAAGCCGCGGCCCTCGCCGAGCAGCAGGTTGGCGCACGGCACGCGCACGTCCTTGAAGTCGATCTCCATGTGTCCGTGCGGCGCATCGTCGAACCCGAACACCGGCAGGTGCCTGAGGATGCTGATGCCCGCCGCGTCGCGCGGCACGAGGATCATGGACTGCTGGCGGTGACGGGGTGCGGCGGGATCGGTCTTGCCCATGAAGATGAACAGGCGGCAGCGCGCGCTGCCCGCGCCCGAGGTCCACCACTTGCGCCCGTTGATGAGGTACGAGTCGCCGTCGCGCACGATCGAGCTTTCGATGTTGGTGGCGTCGCTGGAAGCGACGCGCGGCTCGGTCATCGCGAACGCCGAGCGGATGGTGCCGGCGAGCAGCGGCTCGAGCCACTCGCGCTTCTGCGCCGCCGTGCCGTAGCGCTCGAGCGTCTCCATGTTGCCGGTATCCGGGGCGGCGCAATTGAAAACCTCCGCCGACCAGGGCACACGGCCCATCAGCTCGCACAGCGGCGCGTAGTCGAGGTTGGTCAGGCCCGCGCCGTGCTGCGAGTCGGGCAGGAACAGGTTCCACAGCCCGGCAGCGCGCGCCTTGTGCTGCAGGTCCTGAAGGAAGGGCGGGTCGTCCCAGCGGCTGCCGGCGGGCTGCAGGTAGTAGCGCTCCTCGTTCGGATAGACATGCTCGTCCATGAACGCGCCGAGGCGTCCGAGGTAATCGCGGCTCTTGCGGCTGACTTCGAAATCCACGTTGCGCACCTCCCCTGCCGTGGCTGCGGTTATATCTTTTCCCTCTGGCGCACGCACTCGTAGAGCAGCATGCCGGCGGCCACCGACACGTTGAGGCTCTCCACCGTGCCGCGCTGTGGCAGGCTCACCATGAAGTCGCAATGCTGGCGCGTCAGGTGCCGCAGTCCGCCGCCCTCCCCACCCAGCACCAGCACCACCGGTCCCTTGAGATCCACGGCGTCGGCCCGCCGCTCCGCGGCCGCATCCGCGCCGACCACCCACAGACCGGCCTCCTTGAGGAGCCTGAGCGTACGCACCAGGTTCGTGACCGTGACGACCGGGGTGCTCTCGGCAGCCCCGGCCGCCACCTTGCGCGCCGCGGGAGTCAGCTGCGCGGCGCGGTCCCGCGGCACGATCACCGCCAGCGCCCCGCAGGCATCGGCGGTGCGCAGGCAGGCGCCGAGATTGTGCGGATCCTGCACCCCGTCGAGCGCCAGCAACAGCGGCGCCACCGCCGCCTGCAACGCCACGAGCAGCGCGTCCTCGCCCCAGGGGGCCAGCGGCTCGATCTCGGCGGCGACGCCCTGGTGCGCCACGTCGCCCAGCAGCTGCTGCAGCGCGCGCGGCTCGACGCGCTGGACCTCGCGCGCGTGGCGGCGCGCCAGCTCCTCGATCGCGCGCATGCGCTCATCGGCGCGCCGCTCGGCGAGATACACGCGCAGCACGCGCGCGGCATGCCGCTCCAGCATCATGCGCACGGCATGCAGACCGTAGATCCTCTGGATACCCTGCGGCGAAGTCGGCATGGCAATCGGGCGCGGGAGCTCCTACGCCGCCTCGGCGAGCGCCAGGTCGATCAGCCCCTCGATGGGGTTCACGGCGGTCACCACCACGCGGATGTGGCCCCCGGTACGCAGGCGCCTGCCGCTGCGCCGTCCGCGCCACCCGTGCCCGTCGTCGTCCATGACGTAGTCGTCGTCGCGCAGGCTGTCGATGTGCAGCAAGCCGTCGACGGCAACCTCGAGAATCTGCACGAAGCAGCCAAACTCGACCACGGTGGTGATCAGGCCCTGGAACGTCTGCCCGATGCGCTCCTTGAGATAAGTGCACTTGAGGAACCCCGCGACGTAGCGATCGGCCTCATCGGCACGCTTCTCGAGCCGCGAGGTGCGCTCGCCGAGCGCGCCGAGCGTGGCGGCGTCGTAGCGCGTAGCGGCGCCGCCGGGCGCCCCGATCAGCGCCTTGAGCGTGCGGTGCACGACCAGGTCCGGGTAGCGGCGGATGGGAGAGGTGAAGTGCGCGTAGTGCGTGAGCGCAAGTCCGAAGTGACCGATGTTGGTCGGCTGGTAAACCGCCTGTGGCATGGCGCGCACCACCAGCGATTCCACGAAGGCCCGCTCGGACGGATCGCCCACGCGCCGCGCGATCGCCTGCAGGTCGCGCGTGGTGACGGTCTGCGGAATGTGCGCCTCGATGCCGAGCGAGGCGAGCGTCGCGGCGAGGCGCTCGAGTTTCTCGTCCTCGGGAGTGCCGTGCACGCGGTAGAGCGTGCCGGTGTGGGTCTTCTCCAGCTCCTGTGCGACTGCGACGTTGGCGAGGATCATGCACTCCTCGATCAGGCGGTGGGCGTGGTTGCGCACGCGCAGCTCGACCGCGCGCACCCGCTCGCCCGCATCGATGACGAACTCGGCTTCGGCGGCATCGAAGTCCAGCGCGCCGCGGCGCGAGCGTGCCTTGTAGAGCGCCTGGTAGACCTCGACCAGCACGGTGAGCCGCTCGAACAGCGGGCCGAGCTCGGCGCGCGCTGCCGGCCGCCCCTCGAACAGAGCCTCGCTCGCCAGGCGATAAGTGAGCCGTGCCGCCGAGCGCATCACCGCCGGGTAGAAGCGCGCACTCTTCAATGCACCGTTGCGGCTGACGATCATATCGGCCGCGAAGCACAGACGGTCGACGCGCGGCGCCAGCGAGCACAGGTGATCCGACAGCGCGGTCGGCAGCATCGGCAGCACCCGCGTCGGGAAATACACCGAGGTGCCGCGCAGCTGTGCCTCGGCATCGAGAGCGGTGCCCGGCCGCACGTAGTGACTCACGTCGGCGATCGCGACGATCAGGCGAAAGCCGCCGGCGTGCGCTTCCGCATACACGGCGTCGTCGAAGTCGCGTGCATCCTCGCCGTCGATGGTTACGAGCGGCAGATCGCGCAGGTCGACACGCGGGCCCGCCTCGCCGACGTCCACCTGCTCGCCATAGGATTGCGCCTCGCGCAGCGCGGCGGCGGGAAACTCGTACGGCAGATCGAAGCGCGCGATCGCCGACTCGGTGGCGAGCTCGACCGGACGGCACGGATCGAGACGCTTGACGATGACGGCCTGGGCGGCGGCCGATGCGGAGCCGGCGTGTTGCGTGACGCGGGCGATGACCCAGTCGCCGCTGCGCGCGCCGTTGAGGTCCTGCGGCGCGACCACGCACCGCAGCTGCAGCCGCCGGTCGGCCGCACTCACCCAGGCGGAGCGGCCGGCGACCTCCACGGTGCCGAGGAACGCATGTACGCCGCGCTCTAGCACCTCATCGACCACACCCGACCAGCGATCGGTCGCATCGCGCGCGACCTTCACCCGCACGCGATCGCCGTGCATCACGCCGCGCATCTGCGGCGGCGCGAGGAACACGCTGTCCTTGAAACCCTCGACGCGCAGGAAACCGTAACCGGCGCGATTGGCGCTCACGGTTCCCTCCACCAGCGCACCCGGCTTGACCGTGCTCGCAGCGCCAGCAGCGCCAGCAGCGCCCGCCGCGCCGCCGCGCCGCCCGGTGCGCGAGCTGTGGCCGCGCGCCGCTGCGCCGGGGGCTGCAGCGGCCGGCGTGCCGGCGCGTTGCCCATGCTGCGGCCCGCGCGCCTTGCCGGTGCGCGCACTGCGCGCGCTGCCGCCGCGCTTGCGTCCGCCGTACTTTCCGCTACGCGCGTTCAATTGACAGTCCCGGGACCCGTGCGTACATTGCGCCGCCCACCTGCCCGGGTGGCGGAATTGGTAGACGCACTAGTTTCAGGTACTAGCGGGTAACTCCGTGGAGGTTCGAGTCCTCTCCCGGGCACCAATAAAAACAATAAGTTAACGTTTATTTCGATTCTCTTTCTGGAGGTATTTACCGCAGCGCCGAAGGGGCGGATACGGGGGTGAGCGTTGGCGCTCGTCGACCGTCCGCGCGGTGGGATTCTACCCACTCTTTGTATATGTGGTTGCGCGAAGGTCGGTTATGAGACAGCGCGCCGGCCGAAGAGTTCCTGATTACCTGATCAAGGACTCATGAAGACACCCGCCGCCCTGCAACCTCTGATCGATGAGGGGGTGATAGATGAAGTCATCCGCTCGCTCAAGAACGGCAAGCTGCCAGCAGTGATCGGACGTAGATCCGCGTGGAATGGACGCATTGGCCGAACGAGTGTGGCCACTCGCGGCGCTTGTCCTGGAGATTGCGCGGTAGCTTCGCGAGCCTGTGGATATTGGGACTTACTGGTGCCGCTGTCCGTAGCAGGATTCGCAATCCTGAAGACCTACGGAAGAACCCACTCCCGACGCGCGTTGGCTCGAGCTCGCCTGAGACGCCTTGTCCGAAATTCCAGCGTGGGGCAAGAGCTTACGCACGCTTCACCCCGTCTCAGCCTCCTCAAGTTATCATGTTAGAAAGGGGCCAATTTTAAGGCTCTTAGGTCCCGGGTCTCATGGCAATACCTCAACCTTCCGGCGCCGTCTTCGTGAGCCACGCCTCCGAGGACGAAGCGGCGGCGATGTGCATCGCGTCAGCGCTGCGCACCGCCGGGGTGGAAGCGTGGCTCGACCGTAGCGAGCTCAAGGGTGGCGACGCCTGGGATCACAGGATCCGGCAGCAGCTGCGCGACTGTGCGCTGTTCGTGCCAGTGATTTCGCGCCACACGACGCGCCGCCCCGAGGCCTACTTCCGTCTCGAGTGGCATCTTGCTGATCAGCGCACGCTGCTCATGGCGCGCAGCAAGGCGTTCATCGTGCCGGTGTGTATCGATGATACGACCGAAGCGGAGGCCGAGGTGCCCGAATCGTTTCGGGCGGTGCAGTGGACGCGCCTGCTTGCTGGCGCCGTCTCGCAGGCATTCCGCGAGCACATCGCCTCGCTCTTGCAGACACCGGCGGGGAAAGCCGGGGGTACCAACGCCAGTTCACGCGCGCCTTCGCCGGACGCGGCGCCGGCTGGAGTCGCGGCAGAAGTCATCAAGCTCGGCCCTTTCGAGCTCGTGTCCTCCGAGCGGCAGCTACTGCGCGACGGGCAGCCGGTAGAGCTCGGTGCGCGTGCGTTCGACCTGTTGCAGGTCCTCGCAGAGCAGTCGGGGCGGCTTGTGACCAAGGCGACTTTGCTCGAGCGTGTCTGGCCGAAACTAGTAGTCGATGAGAACAATCTTCCGGCGCAGATCGCAACCCTGCGGCGCGTGCTCGGCGCGGGGGCGATCCGTACGGTGCCGGGCTTTGGCTACCGGCTCGAGCTGGAGGTCGTGCGTCCGACGCGCGCGGTGCAGCCGGCGCCCGCGCTGACGCCCGCGCCCGCACCCGCGCCGCTTCCCGTGCGCGTCGTTGCCAGGCGGCTGACGCCGCTCATTGGCCGGGACCGCGACCTGCAGGCGCTGCAGACAGCGCTCGACGGCGCGCGCTGCGTTACCGTGGTCGGTGGTGGCGGTATAGGCAAGACGCGGCTTGCGCAGGAAGTGCTCGCGCGGACGGTCGCTACGCCAGAACGGCAAGGCGCCTGGCTGGACCTGGCGCCGCTAGCGCAACTGCGCCACGTGGCGAGCGCGGTTGCGTCGGCTGTCGGCGTGACGTTGCCCGATCGCGGCGACGGCTTCGCTGCACTCCAGCAAACGCTCGCGCAGGCGCCGCTGTTACTCATCTTCGACGGCGCCGAGCACCTCGCCACCGAACTCGCGCCGGCGCTTGCGGAGCTGCTCAGCCGCACGGGCGAGTTGCGGGTGCTCGTCACGAGTCAGGTGCCGCTCGGCGTGCCCGGTGAGACCGTGTTCCGCCTCGGGCCACTTACGGTCGATGAACGCGCCGAGTCAGGGGCGCCCGATGACGCGTCCGGTGCAATTGCGCTATTCGTGCAACGCGCGACGGCCGCCGACCGGCGCTTTGCGCTCACGAGCGCGAATCGGGCGGCGGTCGCCGAGATCTGCCGCCGTCTTGACGGGAATCCGCTCGCACTCGAGCTTGCCGCTGCCCGGGTGCCGGCGCTCGGGGTCGCTGCGCTGCTGGAACGTCTTGGGGACCGGCTGCGGCTGCTGAAGACGAGCGCCGCGGTCGACGACGGGCACCATGGTGCGCTGCAGGCCGCATTCGACTGGAGCTACCAGCTGCTGTCGCCGGCCGAGCAGCACGTATTCAACTGGCTCGGGGTATTTGCCGGTGGCTTTTCTCTGGATGCCGCAGCCCGTAGTGTCGCTGACGGACCGGGGGACGGCTGCGACGCCATCGATCTGATCTCGCGGCTTGTCGACCGCTCGCTGGTCAATGCGCTGCCGTCGGATCCGCCGCGCTATGAGCTTTCCGAGACGGCGCGCCTCTATGCGCTCGCCCGTCTCGCGGCAGCGGGCCAAGAGCAGGCCGCGCGGCGCGCCATGGGAGCGGCAGTGCTCGAGCTCCTCGACCGCGCCTACGGGCAGTACTGGTCCGAGGATGAGACGCTGTGGCTGGCGCGCTATGAGCCGGACCTCGAGAACGTGCGCAGCGCGATAACCTGGGCAGCGGCGCACGAGCCGGCGCTCGCGGTAGCCCTGTTCGGCTCCGCCTGGCCGTTGTTGTTCGAGGCGGACCTGAACGCCGAGGGGCGTCACAGCTATCACAACACGGTCGGGCTCCTGTCCGATGGGCTGCCACGCGCCCGCGTCGCGCGCTTCTGGGAGGCGATCGCGACCTTCGAATCCACACGGCAGTGCGACCGCGCACGCTACGCCGCGGAGCTCGCCGCAGGCATGCACGCGGACAGCGGCGACCCGCAGGCCCACTATTACGCGCTGATGCTGCTGGCGAGCAACTGGCGCATCGACAACGAGGCAGCCCGCGCGGCCTTCGACGCCGCACACGCGCTCGAGGATTCGAGCTGGCCTGCGCGCCTGCTGGGGCTTGGCGCGCTGACCGAGGGAGCGCTGCTCCTCACCCGCGGCGAGTTCGTGGCCGCGCGCGCCGCGTATCAACGCGCGCTGCGCGCCTCGCTGACCGTAAGTGAGCGGCAGGCGCTTGCGGCAACTGCCGAAATCGTCGAGCTGGATGTGGCCTGCGGCGAGCCCGTTGCGGCGCTGCAGCTGGCACGGCCACTGGTCGACCGGTTGCGGTACTCGAGCAGGAGCGGCGTGCGCTTCGGGTTGCTGGTAGCGGCGCTGCAGGCGCTGCTGCAGAGCGGCGAACTGCAGGAAGCGCGTGCGATCGGCTACGAGATACTCGAGGTCGGAACACGCCTCGAGCCGGCGCGCCTGTACACGGCGCTCGATGCCATGGCGCAGCTCGCCTGCGCCGAGAAACGCTTCACGGTTGCAGCCCGCATAGCCGCCTGCGCGGACGCCGCCTACGCCCTGCACGGGCAGGGCGAGCGCCGCCTGACCGAGGCGCGCCTGTGCGCGCAGATCGAACGCTGCCTCGAGCGCGAGCTCGGGGCTGGCTGGCGCGAGTCCGCGGTCGACCGGAGCGCGCCGCTCGATGAGCGCGGCGCCTGTGCACTCGCCCTCGGGCTTGCCACCTGACGCCCGTAATTGCGGCGCAACCGACGATTCAGAAAGCTTTCAGATGGATTTCAAGACGGCGCGTGACCCGCGCGCCATCATGAACCCACCGTAGAAGCCAACCTGTCTACGCAACCAGGAGACCGCCATGCCCAAGTTCGTGATCGAGCGTGATATTCCCGGTGCCGGCAAGCTCAGCCCGGCCGAGCTGAAGAGCGTATCTATGAAATCCCTCGGGGTCCTATGCAGTCTCGGCCCGAGCATCCAATGGATGCAAAGCTACGTCACCGGCGACAAGATCTACTGCGTGTATCACGCCAAGGACGAATCGCTGATCCGGCGTCATGCGGAGCTCGGCGGTTTTCCGGCGAATCGCATCACGCGTGTCACGGCGATCATCGATCCGACGACGGCGGAGTGACGCGCCGCCCGGGCACGGTCGTCGTCGGAGAGGCGTTATGGATGCGGCTACGTTGCGGTCGATACAGGCTCCAATCAAGGAGCGATACAGGGGCGACGCGGAAGCGGCGCGGATAACCCTCAGGGCAACGGGCACGCTCGATGAGGCGCGCATCGCGTGTAGAGTCGAGACCGGCCGCGCGGTGGCAGTAGCCGGCCTACATGCGGCTACAGGCGGTTCGGGGCTGGAGCTATGCTCGGGCGACATGTTGCTCGAATCGCTCGTTGCCTGCGCCGGAGTGACACTCAAGGCGGTGGCGACGGCGCTGGAGGTTCCCTTGAGATCTGGCACGGTGACCGCGGAAGGGGATCTTGATTTCCGAGGCACTCTTGGGGTCGCCAAGGACGCTCCGGTCGGGTTCGGGGCGATACGGCTGGCGTTTGTCGTCGACTCCGACGCGCCTCAGGAGAAGCTCGACCAGTTGATCAAGCTTACCGAACGTTACTGCGTCGTCTATCAGACGATCCGCAGCGGTGTGCCAGTGGATGTGCGCATGAGCAGGGCTGCGTAGTGCGACGCATGCACTTTCCGGAATAGGTAGTCGTTGAGTGTGACGGTCGGGACTTCCTGCTCTACTCGATCACATATTCATGATTACAGTCGGCCGCCCCAATACCGTCGCCGAGCTGGACGAAGTGCGGGCTCTGATGCGGGCTTTTGTCGCGTGGCATCAGCAGCGGCACAGCGAAGACCTGAGATTGATCGACGAGTATTTTGATCGGACGGAATTCGAGGCGGAGCTCGCTTCATTGCCCGGTAAGTACACGCCGCCCGAAGGGCAGCTGCTTCTAGCGCACTACGGTCAAGAGCCAGCGGGTTGCGTGGCGTTGCGCGGCATCGACGAACGAGCATGCGAAATGAAGCGCATGTTTCTTTACCCGCAACACCACGGCAAGGGGATTGGTCGGGTACTGGGTGAATCAATCATCCGGGAGGCCAGGATCGCTGGGTATGCAATCATGCGCCTCGATACGAGCGTGAGGCAGTTCGAAGCCCAAGCATTGTATGTGAAACTGGGTTTCCGTCGTATCGATCCATACTATGAACTGCCGACGGCGTTGAGAGATTGGCTCGTGTTCTACGAGCTCCGCCTCTGAAGAAATGCTCGATGACGCGCTGGCGCACTGACGCTGGCTACTGGAAGCGGGCCACTGTGTAAGGTCTATCCTGCGGCACTCCTCACAGCATTGGCAGAAGTGATCAGCCGATCGGTTGGTGACTGCTGTTGACCCCAACCTGCCCGTCGCGACCGTCTGCTTTCGGCAAGTCCAGCGCGCGCCTCTACTTCGCTAACGCCGCGTCCTCGTTCGCCGGCAACGCGGGATGGGAGCGCACCCAGGCCCGGTGGCCCCATGTGTGCTGCCGTACAGACTTTCTCGGCGGCCAATGCGCCTAATCCCGTGCGCACGCGGGAGTCGCACACCACGCTTCTTGCCGTCATGTCCCTAACACGGAGAAGGACTATGGTTCGCACGTTCATGATCGCCGCGGCATCAGCCGCAATCCTTACGATCTCACCAACGGTATTCGGTCAGCAGCAAGAGCACGGCACAGCCGACCAAGCTAACGCCATGCTCTTGAAGGCGGAGGCGGCTGTGAAGGCAGACAAGACCAAGGCGCTCGAAATGTTCAACGCAGGGGAAGGTGGATTCCGGGACGGCGACCTGTATGTATTCTGCGCCAATATCAGCGACGGTAAGATCGTTGCCCAGGGCAACCCGAATGCAAAGCAACAGCTTGGCCAGGACCAGAGAACGCTCAAGGATCCCACGGGCAAGAATTTCGGGCGGGAACTCTACGCCGCCGGACAAAAGCCGGAAGGTCAAATCACCAAGGTCAGCTACATGTTTGCAAGACCGGGCCCCGATACAACGCCGGTGCCGAAAGTGAGCTTAGTAACCAGGGCGAGCGATCTAGTTTGCGGCGTTGGTTATTACAAGTAGCTTGTTCCCCAAAACCGGGGCGCCGTACTTGGCGCCCCGGTCAGCTCATTGCGCAGTGGGCGTATTTTCGTCGCTGCGCTGTGAGCCGCGGTTCGCTTGAGCCATGGTTGCTGCATGATGTGCGGGACATCGCATAGCGCGCTCCCGCTAGCAACGTCGGCAATTGACCCGGAGCGGCCGGACGACTCTCCCAATAGCTGCCGTTCAGGAGTAATAGAGCGGACATTGAAGCCCGCCGCCGGTCGATCGCGGCCAAACTGAGCCACTTGGGCTAAGCTCCCGCCCACGGAGACGATGAGAAGACCATTATCGCGTGGGTCAGGGTGGTCTCGTGGTGACTGAGCCGTCGCACGCTATTCTTCTAAGCTACGCATCCCAGGATGCGGAAGCGGCGCAGCGCATCTGCGAGGCGCTGCGCGACGCAGGCACGGAGGTCTGGCTCGACCAGAGCGAGCTGCGAGGTGGGGACGCCTGGGACGAGTCGATCCGCGACCAAATCAAGGCATGCGCGCTATTTATCCCCGTCATCTCAGCGAACGCGCACGCCCGTGTCGAGGGGTATTTCCGCCTCGAATGGAAGCTCGCCGTTGACCGCTCGCACCGGATGGCACCCAAACAGCCATTCCTGCTGCCCATGGTGATTGACGACACTCCGCAGTCAGATGACGCGATCCCTGACCGATTCCGAGAGCTGCAGTGGACGCGGTTGCCTGGCGGGCACGCAACGCCCGCATTCGTTGAGCGCGTACGGCGGTTGCTATTGCCTGAGTCTGATGTGCCGACCGCGACCCCGCCGCAGGCGAGTGCGACGTCCGGTGCTCCACCGGCAATCAGAGAGTCGGTCCGTGCATCCTGGTGGTCGAAGCCAGCGCCCCTCGCAATCGTCGCAGTGTTCGCCCTGGCGCTGGCGTATTTCGTCGCAGACAGGTTCTGGGTCTCCAAGTACCTCGCGGCGAGAGTTCGCGCCGCCTACAACTACGCCGAGCATCTCCCGCAACGCCCCCGGATGATGCAAGCTTGGGCGGATCACCTGAACGAGTTGCGGGAAGATGCGCGTTCGAGCGCTGAAAAAGAAGCCGGATCGCTCCTCTGCCAGCTCTCGCGCATCCACGCTGGGCGGCTGAAGCGCCGATCGAAAAGCGCTACCTGAGATCGATAAGAATGCGATTGGGCTTCCGACATACCTATGCCGCGCTACCGAGCCGGTTTTATTCGCACATCATCCCCACCCCGGTCTTGGATCCGAGACTCGTCGTCTTCAACACGCGGCTCGCTCAAGACCTCGACATTGATCCCACGATCCTCGAGCCTGAAGCCGCGGCCGTCTTTTCCGGGAACCGACTTCCGGAGGACGCGAAGCCGATCGCGATGGCTTACGCGGGGCATCAGTTCGGGGTCTTCGTGCCGAGTCTCGGGGATGGGCGCGCGATCCTTCTCGGAGAACTTCAAGGGCGCGACGGAATACTCCACGACGTGCAGTTGAAGGGTGCCGGCCGCACGCCCTACTCCCGAAACGGGGACGGCCGGGCCGTGGTGGGGCCGATGCTGCGGGAATATCTCATTAGCGAGGCGATGCACGCGCTTGGGATCCCGACCACCCGATCGCTCGCCGTGGCTTCGACCGGCGAGAGAGTCGTTCGCGACGGCGGTGCGCTTCCCGGGGCGATTCTCACCCGCGTGGCCGCAAGCCACGTGCGGGTCGGAACGTTTCAATACTTTGCGGCTCGCGGCGATCAGGACGCGGTACGCGCCCTGCTGGACTATGTCATCGCACGACACTACCCCGTCGCCCGTGAGGCCGACGTACCTGCGCTGGCGGTCCTCAAGGAGGTCACGCAGCGCCAGGTCGCGCTTACTACAGACTGGATGCTGGTCGGCTTTATCCACGGCGTCATGAACACCGACAACATGGCGATCTCGGGCGAGACGATTGACTACGGCCCTTGTGCGTTCATGGATAGCTATGAGCCGAAGACGACCTTCAGCTCCATCGACCACAACGGTCGGTACGCGTACGCGAACCAGCCCGTGATCGCCCAGTGGAATCTGGCGCGGTTCGCCGAGACGTTGCTGTTCCTGATCGACCCTGATCCTGAGAAGGCAGTCGCTCTTGCAACAGAAGTACTTGAGCCCTTCATCGCACGATTTGATGACCGCTTCCTCGCGGGGATGCGCCGCAAGCTAGGTCTCTCATCGGCCAGGGAGGCAGATGCGGATTTGGTAAAGCGTCTCCTCACCCTGATGCAGCATTCTCAAGCGGACTTTACCCTCACCTTTCGCAGGCTCGCCTTGGTGGCGGAGAGCCCGGCCGAAGAGGCGGGGCTACGCGAGCTATTCGAACAGCGCTACGGCTTGGACCGGTGGCTGCGGGATTGGCGGGAGCGCCTGGCGAGCGATCCGCAAACCGCCTCCGAACGCACTGCGAGCATGTGCTCTGTGAATCCCGCCATCATTCCGCGCAATCATCGTGTCCAAGCCGCGCTCGAGGCGGCCGAAAATGGTGATTACAGGTTGTTTCGCAAGCTCCTGGAAATCTTGCAGCGACCCTACGACGAGCAAGCAGAAGTCAGCGCATACAGTCAGCCGCCGCAGTCATCAGAACGGGTGCTACAGACCTTTTGCGGCACGTGACGTCGCGGCTACTTTCACACGGCGGGGCCACTGGTTCGATCCCAGTACCGCCCACCAAAAGTCAAGCACTTACAGAACTGCTCACCAAGAAATACGGCATAATCCGCCGCGGAAACGAACCTCTCCCGCTCATTGCGAGCAGCTCTGGGAGGACTCTGAGCTGTATCCCAGCGAGCACTTCATAAGCGTTAAAGTGAGAGTGCGGTTCTCGTAACGCCGAGTGATTTTGTCATGAGCATGTCATTGCGCGATCAGTTGCTGCGGGCGGGCTTGGTCAATGAGAGGCAGTCCAAGGAAGCCGAACGGCAACTGCGGCAACAACAGCGGGAGCGGCGGCAACTACCGAAGGACAAGCGCGCCATGGCGTCCCACGCGGAACTCGCTGCGAAGCAGGCGCAGCTCGCCAAAGCCGCTCGCGATCAGGAGCTGAGCCGCCGACAAAAGGAACAGGCGGACAAAAAAGCCCGCCACGCGCAGATCGAGCAACTGATCGAACAGAACCGCTTGCCGCGAGCTCAGACTGATGAACGATACAATTTTGTCGATGGCAATAAGATACGTCGCATCCCCGCCGATCACTCGGTGCGTGAGCGGCTCAGTCGTGGCGAGATTGCAATCGTTCGCCGCAAGGGAGGCTATGAGCTCGTGCCGGCGGAAACTGCAGCTCGCATTCGCGAGCCGCGATGAGCGGGCGGTGATCGGATGCGGCGTCGCCCCCGAGGCAGTTACCGCTGATGGCGTGCCAAATGACCTGATGTGGTGAGATGCCATGCGAGTGCGAGCGGTTCCGGAAGCGCGCCGCACGGCACCCGGAGGGTGTGCGCGTTGATTGAGACGGCCGTCGCCGACGGCGTTGGCGTCGGAAACGTGGGCACCGCGCGGGGCACCGACCAGTGTTGTGAACCGTCCGGAACCCCTGGGCGTTACCGAGAGCCGGCCGCACGCGTGGCAGCATCTGCATTCACGAGCCCAAAGCCGGCGAAGTTGTTGATCGACACATTCGGCGCTGCGGACACCGTAGAGGTGAAAGTCTGGCCGTTGTCGAGCGTGACGCTGACCTTCATGCCGCGGAAGCGATAAGGATCCTCCTCCGTAGAGCCCTCGATGGGAGCGAATACCGACAGTCCGAAATCGAACCTGCCGCCGGAGGTCAGGCTTGCGGGTGCGAACGCGATGGTGAATTTCGTCGCGTCCGGGCTTACCGTCCAGGTCATGTCGGCGACGGTGATGCCGTTTGAATCTCCCACGCTGAAGCGGTCGGGATTGGGGTTGAACGTCAATCCGATCGGTGCGACGTCGAGGGTGACGGAAGCCACGGAGCGACGGCCGATCGCATCAACCGAGAGAGTCCAGTCGCGGTCCCAGCGCGTCCAGTCTGCGTTCACGGACAGGTCCACGGGTCCCGCGGAAGCATTGGCCACCCATGGATCGTCCGGGTGGGAAATGGGTGTCGCAGTCCTCTCCAGCAATCGGTACACGTCGCGAGGCCTGAGGCTTGCGGAACCGCCGGCTGCCTGTAGCACCAGGGCCGCCACCGCCGCGGCATCGGGTGCCGCAGCACTCGTGCCGAAGAAATTGGGCCAGCCGTCGCCGTCGGTATCGAGTCCGAAGAAGGACGTATCCACCCCGTCAGCCGCGGTGATCTGCGGCGTAAAGCGGACGTCGGGCTGTGGCAGACGCTTGCCCTGGGTATCGAAATAAATGGTGACCGGTCCCGGCGAGCTGAAGTCCTCGGGGAACTTCGGAATCGCGTAGTAGGTTGCCGCGACTCCGCGCCCACCGCTCGCCGTTGAGTGACCAAATGTGGAAGGGGCATTCTGCCGCTCGCTCACCGCCAATCCATTGACGTTGATGTATTTAATGTGGCGCGCGGGGCCGCCGTTCACGTTGCCGATTACGAACTGATAGTCGCTGACGTTGGCGCCGCCCACGATGTCCGTGGGGAACGGGATCATCTCGATGTACTGGAAGGGCTCATCGGTCTGCACCGTGTTGTCGGTCGTGTAGAACACGGTGGGCGCGACGTTTGGATCCAGCCAGTTACCATTCTTGTCGAACACGTAGATCACGAAGTCGGTCTTCACCAACCCGAGGTTGAACGGTTCGTCCCACTGGAAAGACACCTGGTTGAGTCCGGTGACCGAGATGCGCTGGGTGATGCTCGGCGGACCCTCGCGATTGAAGTTGTGCACGGTCTGCGGGCGGATGGCGGCGGGAATCTGTTCCAGATGTACGTTGCCGCCGCCCCGTGCGATCAGCGATTGTGCGCTGGCGAAGGATATGCCGCGATATTCGTCCTCGTAGGCCTCGAGGCCGTTGTTGCCGGCAGACGAGAAGTAGGCGGCGCCGGCCTCGCTGACCAGGTCGACCGCCTGCGCCAGCAGCCCATCCGAATACATCGGCTCGTCGAAATAGATGACATCGTCGCAGATCACATCAGCATTGAACTGCGAGCGCAGCGCGAGGATGTTCTCCGCGAACTGCAGCTCACTGATGTCTGCGGTCGCGAAGCCGAGCTGCGCACCGGGAGCAATGTCGTACAATAACTGCTCGATCGCGCGACCCTCGTCCGTCCCCTGACCGGGCGGAAGATCCTGACCGGGCAGCACGGTTACCCCAGCCGCGGGCAGTTCTCCCGCGGCGATGTCCTGGGCCGCACTGGTCGAGCAGGTATTGGGCGTGCTGGTGGGGGTACATGAGTTGTAGCTGTCCGACAGGGCGCCAATACGCAAACCGGCGCCGTCCAGCCCGCGGGCGCGTGCCACACTGACCTTCTCGAGCGGGACTGCCTGGCTCGGCACGGGGCCGGCGCGCAACACAGGGCGCTGCTGGGCGAGTATCGAGTGCACACCGGAGATCGCGGCGGCCGTATGGACATCGGCGAGCGGCAAATACCCCTCCATCAGGGAAGGGTTGATTGTGCTGCGCACCAGCAGCCGAAATCCGGCAGCCGCGAGTTGGGTGATCACGGCGTCGGCATTGGCATTCGGCAGCAACCGCACACGCACCAACGGATTACCCGTGCGGTCGGTCAGATGAAGTTTCAGCTCAGCGGTGAGGCGAGGGTCGCCGCGGTCGTACGATGCGCTCAATTCGCGCAAGCCTGCCCCAAGCGTCGCGTCGGTAGCGAGCGCTGGTGTACTGATGAATGGATACAGCGCTGACACAGCGATCGCGCCAATCAGACGGATCCCGAGCATATTTGTCTCCCCGAGCCTAAATGTCTTTCAAGACCTGTATAGCCGTCGAGTCCGCACCTCGCCGGCAGGGAATGAGCGTGCGATCGCCCGCGAAAAGCGTCTCTCGTTGGACATCACGTCACGCAGCGGCGCACGCGCCTCGAGTAATTCTGGTGTCGCGCGCATTCCCATCCGTAAGATACACCGCGCGGGCGGTTTGCAGCGCCGCGCGGGACCGATGCCCTAAACTCAGGGACAAAAGGCCGCTGAAACGGGACCAAATGGATTGCGAGTTCGCGCACGCTCGTCGCGCCCTCCTGGGCAATCCAATAAAGGGTGGCACGATCGTGGTCGGATAGCGGCGCTTGCGATGCGGCCATGGCGAGCCGCGTGGAGAACATAGCCGTCGCGGCCATGGTTGCTGCTAAACGCCTCACGGTTTACCTTTCGAGATCGAGATTGGGCCTGTGACTCACGTTAGCTCTAGCAGACCGACGAGCCGGCCGCGTTCAACCTCATTGACGCAGACGGGACACGAGGACTTGACAGTCGGTGCCATAGTCCCTCGCGACGCAGTTCGTAAAGTAGATTGTTTTTGAGTCCGGCGACCATCGTGGAGAGGTCGCCCGCCCCTCGGTATTGGCGACGAGGCGCACATCGCTGCCATCCGGATTCATGATAAAAATCTGGTAGCCCGAGGAGTTGCGGTTGGACGCAAATGCTATGAGTTGCCCGTCGGGCGACCACGCAGGCCAGCCGTCGAAAGCGGGGTTGTTCGTAATATTGTGCGGATCGCTCCCATCAGCGTTCGCAACGAACACTTCAGAATTCTGCTCTGGCATCTGAAGGCGTCGCCAGACGATGAACTTCATGTCGGGCGACCATTGCGGGTAAGTATTTACGTCTTGGTCACCCTTGATGAGCATAGTTGTCTTGGCAGTGGCCAATTCAACAACGATAATGTCCGTGGGGTTCTTCGCTGGTGGGTATCGATCATCGTCCGTGCTGTAGATGATCTTTGTTCCGTCAGGAGACCACTCTGGATGGATGGCGTGCCCCCCGGCAGGTGACACGGCCCTCGGGTGCGATCCATCTGAGTCAACGATATAGAGTCGCTTTTCTGTCTCAGAAACACGCACAAAGACAATCTGTCTCCCGTTTGGCGACCAACTTTCATCTTCATGGTCGGCATCGTCATGAGTGATCTGCGCCAGCTGAGAGCCGTCCGCATTCATGGTGATCAATTGCTCCTTGCCCAATATGACGCTGATGTACACGAATCGCCTGCCATCGGAACTTGGTCGAGCGTCCATGTTTTGCGAGTAGGTGAGTTGAAAGGGAACCGTGAGGGGGGATGCCGCGGTGGCAACGGCGCACAGAACTGCCAGGGCGATTGGCGAGACGCCAATTATCACGGCCTCTTGCACCGAACGCCGTGTTTTAGTTTCCGGCTTGCGCAACCCAAGGAGCGCAAACAGTACAGATACTTTCATTGAAGGCTCCCGGCTGCCATTGAAGGCTCCCGGCTGCCAGGAAGCGGACTGTGCCTCGGAGCCTGCGCATCTGTACCGGCGTCATTCAGTTCCCACCCGACGCACCTTTATGGTACGCAACTCCAATATCCTCTTTTGAGTCGGACGCTCTGTCTAATCGCGCTGGGCGAAGCGGGCCGCGGGTAGGCTGCTCAACCATTTCCTAGAGCACGTGTACTTTGTGTTGGATGACTCCTCGCAGACCGTGTCGTATCCGCGCAGCTAATTGATTGCGTAGAGCTGACCGTCCCAGCTGCCGACGTAGAGCGTATCGCCGTCGATCACCGGGGAGCTGAGCACGGCACCCACGCTCATCATCCGCATCACGCCGGCCAATATGCTGTCGTAAAAGGCATCCGGCATGACGGCTTCATAGTTCGGTCCGCCGTCGGGCTTGGTCAGTGCGGCGGCGTTGCGCTGTCTACCATCGGTCGCGAGCGTCCAGACGATCTTGGTGCTCTTGAGGTCGAGCGCCATGACCGTGCCATTGTGCGAACCGATGTACAGGTAGTCGCCCGCCAGAGCCGGCGAGGAGAAGAACGGCCACTGGTGGTCCTTCAGCGCGAAAATCACTTTGCCGCTCTTGGCATCCAGTCCCACCAGCAGACCACTGTCGGAAGTTGCGAAGTAGACCTTGCCATCGCGCACCACGGGTGAAGCGATGACCCAGGAGCCATTGTTCGGGAATACCCAGCGCTTCTCTCCGCTCGCGGCATCGAGCGCGTAGAGGTTCGAATCACGGCAGCCGAAATACACCATGCCATTGGCGATTACTGCGGAGGACTGGATCCCGACCTGATTGTTGATCTTCGGATCCTCACCGGTCTTGAAGCGCCAGCGCTGCTGACCGGTCATCGCATCGAGCGCGTAAAAGTAGCTGTCCCAGCTGCCAACATAGACCGCACCGTTCGCGACCGCAGGCGAGGCGTGCACGACGTTGCCGGTGACGAACTTCCAGCGCAGCGCCCCGCTTGCGCTGTCGAGCGCGTAGACATTCCCATCGCCGCTGCCGAAGTACACCAGCCCCGCTGCGATGGAGGCCGATGAGAGGAAGAAATCAAATGGATCGGGCATCACTTCCGCGGCAGGCTCCGCGCCGTGCAGGTGTCGCCCGCTGAAGCGTCGCTCACCGGCAGTGGCGAACTTCCATACGAGGTGCCCGCTCTTCGCATCCAGCGCATAGAAATTGGAATCGTAGCTTTCGAAATACACCCGGCCGTCGGCGACGGCGGGGGAGGAGGTGATGCGGCCCTTCGTGGTGAACTTCCAGCGCAGCGCCCCGTTCGCGCTGTCCAGGGCATAGAGGTTGTGGTCGTTGCTGCCGAAGTAGATCGTACCGTCGCTGATCGCTGGCGTGGAAATGACGCCACCCCCCGTCTTGAACTTCCACTTCACACCATGCAGCACCGGCACACCGACGCCGCGATAAATGCCTGTATGCTGCGCATCGGCACGAAACTGCGCCGGCTCGCTCGCCAGCGCCTGCGCCAGTAATCCCGCGATGAGTAGTACAGCCGAGCCCCTCACAGTGCCTTCCGAATTTTTTCCTGCTGCCGCGCAGGAATCATACACGAGCTGCCTGCAGCAGCGGCCTCCGCTCGCCGCTGCAAGGGGGCGGATGGCCGCACTTCCGTGCACTGTTCCTAGTACCTAGCGTTGTTCCAGCGGCACTTTCAGCACGCCACGGCGGATTTGATCACGCTCCATGCTAACAAAGGCAGAATCAGCGGCAGAAGCTTGCGCATAGAACTCCCCTTAGATCTCGATTAGTGTCAGAGCACGAGCACGAGACCGCACAGCACGAACTGCAAGGTGAAATAGCCGCCGTCAATGAGAAACGCGGGAAATCAGTCTGCGACGGCCACACGTTGCTGGTGCGTCAATTGCAGCAGTCAGACTGACGCCGTGAATCTTCGCCGACATAGGCCCATCACCTTTTCTCAGCGCCTCTCTTAACTGGCCACCAGCACGAAATTTTCGCTGTGCATACTGCGCCGGATGTCTAAGCAATCATCGCAGAGCCGCATTGTCGAAACGGGGGAATGCACCGCCTCTTCGTTTACCAGCTTGTAGTCGCTACTCGACTCATCGCCGCATATCGAACACACAGCGTCGCTACCGGAGAGCGAGAGAATGTGCTTGGTGTGGGCTGCTTGCTGCGGATTGACGGTCTCCAACACCTTGAACCATTCCGCGGTATGCGGCTTTAGATAGCGTGTCATCTAGTACTTTCCCAGAGTCGTCCGGCACCAGTCGCGGAACACTACCAGCCTATCGAGCAATGTTCTGCGTGACGCGACCCGGCGCTAACTTGCCACGTTTCGGTGTTCGCGTTAATGATGCAGACGACGCAGTAGAGGCCCAATTCAGCCACTGCCTCCCGGGCCACGGAAAGTACGGCGCTGCGACTGGCCCTTGGGTACTATCTAACCCGCCCGAAACCATCGTCACTCCAATCTTCGCTGCCAACGCCGTGGTGTACGAAGAAGAGACCCGCAGGGTCATACTTGGCCCTGATGGCGCGCAGTCTCGAGTAGTTATCGCCCCAAAACGACCGTTGCCAGAAAGGCTCGAAGTAATCGCTTTCGGACACGTATGAACCCGCGCTTGCGATTTTCCGCAGCTCGCTCATCGCCCGCGTAACGTTCGCAGCTTTGGCGCGGCCGATCGCGAGATCAGGAGTAGAAGCGGGGAGGCCCGGGTACGCCGGTGAGCCGCCTGCCGAAATAATTGCGAGTGCGAAGGCGCTCAACACGGCGGGATTCGTTGCCGTATTCTTCGCAGCTGCCAGCGCAGGCGGGGGCGCCCCGGCAAGGCCCTTGTTGAAGTGCAATCCTACGCTCCAGGCACGGCTGCTCGCAAAGAGTGCATCGGCGAGTACTCCTTGCTGTCCGTCTTCTAGCAGGGACGCCGGTAGCCAGGTCGATTGATACGCTTGGCAGAATTCACCGACCTGCGCGTTGTCGCCCGTCCACCATATATGTGCCTCGGGCACCCCCGGGCGCTGATCGCTGACGTACGAGGTGTCTCCGATCGCGCGGAGATACCTAGCATCCCAATAGTGCCGAGCCGGCACGCAGTTCGTCTTGAGCGGCGACAAAATCGTGTAATCGTTTGGCGAGCGCGTCACCCAGTCGAAGAAAGGTTGCCAAGTCGTAGCGATCCGTTCCTTGTCGAGCCCCTGACTCTCCATCGAGATGCGAAGCGTGTTACTCCGGTGCAGGGAGATAGTCTCGCCCCAATGCGGACTGAACAGGCTGTCGCGGTAAAAGCTGACGAACCGGCCGATCAGCGCGCGAAAGGCAACATCCGAGCTGGCTCTGATCTCCCCCTCGGCCGAGCCGAACCAGTTCGGAAGCTCGTGAGTTCGTAGCGTCACCCTCGTAACGACGCCCCAGCTGCCACCGCCGCCGCCTTTGAGAGCCCAAAACAGGTCGGCGGCATTGCAGGCATTGGTGATGCGCACGGTACCGTCCGCGGTGACCACCTCAGCTTCTAGGAGTCCCGCGGCAGCCGTGCCGTAGCCCTTCGAGAAGGATCCGAAGCCTCCACTTTGGACGAGACCCGCGACCCCTACAGTGGCGCAGCCGCCACCCTGAACGTACCGCCCGCCATGAGTCGTTATGGCGTCGTAGGCGTCCATCCACATGGCGCCGGCTTCAATCGTGGCAGCGGGTACTGGCTCCTGCACTCCTTCGCAGCCTTGTCCCACAAAGCGGTCGTGCAACGTAACTTCCTTCATAGCACGCGTCCAGACGAGCAACGAATCCGGGGCGTTGGAGGTACCCTGGTAGCTGTGCCCCCCGCCCTTAACGACCAGACGCAGATTGTGTAATCGCGCGAAATTGATCGCGGCAACGACATCGGCTGTGCGATGCGCGGCGACGGCGTACGCGCTGGGAGCCGACATCCATGCGTCGAGCCACCCCGACACCTGCGTCCCAGCCGGCTGATCGCCGATGTAGCAGGGATTTGTGAGATTGTTGATCACATCACGGCAGGCCGTCCCTTCAGGTTCCGACCCGCACACAGCAAGCAACGCCTGGGGCTGGAAGAGATTTCCGCCGACTTCTCTTCTCAGGTTCTCCCAGCTTCTCGCTTTGGGCCAGTTAGGGTCGCCCGGACGGACTCGTCGGAACGGCTGCCCACTCAGTGCCGGAAAGACTCCAGCCGCCCAGCCCAAACCAAGGATCAGCGAACTGTTGAGTACCTGTCGTCGATGCATATCGTGCTTCGGTAAGTACTTCCGCATTGCGTCACCTAGGACTCATCGCTCGCTTGTGGGCTCGGCGACTCAGAGCCGCGCACATCGACATTTAGGGCAGACAAGAACCAGATCATTTAGGACTCGCGCGCGGGGACCGCGTTGGTGGTGCAATACGATTGCCGTCCGGTTGCCGGTGTGGAGGAAAGGGTGATGCCGAGCGAGGAATCGAGCATCGCCGTGAGCCCCACCAGACACTGCGCCGCCGGATCCTCCGCGTCCGCCGCGGGCCGCGCGTCCTTTTTCACTGTGGCGGACAGCGTCGAAGTACGCGGCGCTTTATCGCCCGACGATCGGCAAGAAGTGAACCTAGGTCGCCGCTGGCTTTACGCGCTGCAGAACGATGTTTTCGGTTGCTCTCTTGGGGGAGGCCCCACCGAACTCGAACTTTATATTCAGGTGATCGGGGTCGATGATGTGTATGGAAAACCCGTCGACATAGGAGGGGTGCGCGCTCGCATTGGTGACATCGACAAACGTGAAGGTCGCAGTGCCCGTCGTGTCATCGATCAGCGTTCCCTTAAGACGAGGCTGATTCATGGCCGCACAATAGTGCGTCATTCGCAAATCTGCCCCATCCAAGTGATACACCGTGGTCATCGTCGGAACGTCGCTCTCGGTCATGAGCAAGTCTTCCACGAGGGCCGATCCACCGCCCGTAAGATGGTAGTTCACTCGGAGCTTCCCCGAGCCCGTCCGAGCGCCGGACCACTCCAACGTACCCTCCCAGGCGCCCACGAGCCCTCGCATGCGGTCGAGCATACGGGCGCCGGAGGAATCGGGTGTTTGGGAGTCTGCGGCAGCTACCGAACACATGACGCAGAGCATTCCGGCTAACCCAGCAGTACGCAACATTTGATCAACCTCCGAAAGACGGGAAATTAACGGTCACCACTAAGCAGTAGACCACGCAACATCCGGTGCAAGCACACCTGCCGCCACCAAATATTTTGCACCCAGACATGAATTTCTTTGTGGGTGCTTCAACGCGGCCGCGATGAAATGCGCCAGAACATATTTCCCGGACTATTAGGGAAAATCAGGCTTGTCTTGCCCCTGGACTATCAGCGCGCGGATAACAAGGAGGACTCGAGATCTCAAAGAGCCCCTAGGCAACGGCGCTCGCCGTGACGGGATGCAACGCGACGCGCGACCCGGGCAGAACGCCGTGTTGTCGCTGGCTGGCGTCTTAGCCTGGGTCCGGCAAATGGGCTAGGAGTCAAATACACAACTCGTCTCGTGCTTGGCGTCGCCGCTCCGAGCGTCACCGTCTGCGATCCGCGGCGTAACCGTGTGCGAGCGGGCTGATTCAGCCCCGCAGGCTCTGGGCGCGGCGCGCGTTCGCGCAAGCCGATGTTAAGACAGGGTCGCTCACCAGCGTTTCGCAGATAGGCGTTCGCAAGCGAACGGATAAGCCTCGCACCGACCCCCGCGGATCGCAGGGCACGCACCTCACTCGTGCGCAGGGATAAACTAGGGCCCGAAGCGGCAGAAAAGCGGTAAAAAAATTATGAATTTAACGCACACGCGATCCGGAGTTTTTACCACCAGTACCCGCCTGGCCCCTGAACGCTCGAGCAGCGGGGCTGCCTAGCTTGGGCGGCTCCAAACCAAAGCGGCTACCGTCCCTTAAGGCACTGCTGGCCTTCGAGGCGACGTCCCGAAACCTGAGCATCTCGCGCGCGGCGAAAGAGCTCAATCTCACGGCGAGTGCGGTGAGCTACTCAATCGCAGTGCTCGAAGCGCAGTTGCACGATAAGCTGTTCCAGCGCGTTCGTAACGGAGTTTTGCTCACCGACACCGGTCGGCAATTCTTGGCGACCGCACAGGCGGCGCTGTCGCTCATGGAGTCTGCCTTCGCTGCTCCGGCGAGCGGCCCGAGGGATCTTGCGATCTCAGTGTTGCCAAGCTTTGCAACCCGCTGGTTGATACCTCGGTTACCGAGGCTATTGGCACGCGCACCTGATATCCGCTTCGAAATTCAGTCAATACAGGCGCTCACAGAGTTTGACATCGAGCACTCCGCAGACGTGGGTATTCGCTTCGGGCCGGGAGATTGGCCTGCGCTTGACACTCTCAAGCTGGCCAACGAGCGCGTAGTGCCGGTTGCGAGTCCTGCCTATCGGGGCGGCCGTCTGCCTATGGCGCCCGAGGAGTTGGCCGAGTGCAAACTGATCGTCAATCCGCGGACGCCTTGGAGCCTATGGGCAAATCAGTTTGGACTTCGGTTAGGTGAGGAAGATGCCGTGCTCAGCATCGATGACACGTCCATGGTCATTCAGGCGGCAGTTGCAGGCTTAGGCATCGCACTGGCCCGCGGTCTGATGGTGGCGGATGAGCTCGCATCCGGCCGACTCGTCCCGGTCTTCCAAAGTGCGGAGATTGCGGATCGTGGCTATTGGTTGGCGTGGCCCAAGAATTCCCGTAAGCGTGCCCTAATCGACCGGCTGGCAGGCTGGCTCTCGGAAGAGATGGCGAGTACAACCCAACGCGACTAGCCGACCAGCGAATTCGGCGAGCGTCCGCTTATCGCAATCTAAATGTCAGGCATTGGGAATCGCGACAGGCAGGACCGGGGCACTTGCGGTCACTCAGGGACGCTTTCGGAGTGTTGCTCGGTAAACGGATCGGAGCTGGAGCGCACTGCCACAGCGTGCGCCGGCTGCGTTGCGCTCTGACGTTGCCCGCTACGGGTCCGCGAGGTAGGCGGCAAGCTCGGCGAGCTCGTGCGCATAGTGACGTGCACGCCCGGAAGAGCGCTGGTAGAGCGCTTCGCGCACCTGCCAGACGCTCGCCGTCTTCACACTGCCCGGCCGCCGGCTGAAGTCGAGACAGGCCTCGTTCCACTCGAGGCCGCAGAATTCGAGCAGCCGTTGCACCGCGGTCCGCGGATCGCGGACCAGGTCGTCGTAGTTGAACTCCAGGATCGCTTCGCCGTAGATGGATTGCCAGTGAGCCATCAGCCGGCGGTACTGCCTGAAGTAATGGCCGATGTCCATCAGATCCAGTGCCCAGGACATGTGCGGATTGAGATGCAAGAGGAAGATCGACAGGCAGGTGTCGAGCGGGTCGCGCGTCGTGTGCACGATGCGCGCCTGGGGGAAAACCGTGCGGATAAGGCCCACGTTGATGAAATTTTCGGACCATTTGTCGGTCACGCAGACAGCTCCCGGAAAGAGCGCCGCGATTCCTCCAAGATAGCGGGCCGCGAGCTGCCCCAGTAGCGCGTCGCTGGCGCTGGCAATCGAGATCGGAAACGGCGCCAGCATGCTGTGCACGAGGTAGGGCAGCAGATCCAGCTCGCCGCCGTTGACGACGCCGGGCCTTCCGGCGAGCAGCCGCTCGGTGAGCGTCGATCCGGAGCGGAACATCCCGCAAATGAAAATCGGACGCGGATGCCCCATTGCGGGCACGGGCTGTCCCGCGGGCAGCTCCGCGGCCAGGCCGCGCGGGCGCGGGAACGCCGCGATCACTGTATCGATAAAATGCTCGTGCCCTGCGCGATCGTAGCGCGCACCGGCTCCCGCGCTCGTCCGACTGGCGAGGTTGGCGGCGCTCGCGGACGCGAAGGCCTCGCGATAGAGGCCAGCGGAGTCGAGCAGCCGCGCCAGCACAAAACCGAGGCTAGCGCGCTCGGCGGCGCTCGCCTCCGGGTGGGCGATCGCGGCGCGCAGCCGTACCAGGAGCGCCTCGTCCGCCGAGCCCCTAAGCTGTGCGTAGCGCGCGAGCGCTTCGAAAGCACGACCGTCGAGCTCGAGAATGCGGTCGTAAGTCGCCAACGCCTCACTGCGCCGTCCGAGATCCTCGTGCAGGTTGGCGAGGTTCTGCAGCGCCGGCAGGTAGGCGGGATTGATCGCCAGTGCGGCGCACAGCTCGCCCTCGGCGGCGCCGTCCTGGCGCAGGTGGTCGGCGTAGATCAGACCGCGATTCAGGTAAACCTCTTCGGGGCGGCTCACCCCGGACCGCAGGGCCTGCGCGTAGGAGTCAAGCGCCTCCTCGAAGCGGCGCAACCGGCGCTGCAGCAGCCCGAGGTTGTACCAGGCGTCGGGCTGCTGCGGCCAGCGCGCCAGCCCGCGCTGGTATGCGCTCGCAGCGTCCTCGAGCCGGCCCTGCCTCGCAAGCGCTGCGGCTTCCCGGAAGAGCCCGGCGGGTGTGTCTATCTCGACCACATGCGCAGACGATTGGCGATGACGTACTCGAGTGCTAATGGAGGACACCGCGGCGCGCCTCACGCCGCGAGCGCACTATATCTTCCACGCCGGGCGGGGCGACTGCCATTTTGGATCGACTCCCCCCGTCTGTATTATCCATGGAGATAGCTGGTGTGCCGAGTTGTACCTGGACCTAAGTGGTAGTCGGGTCAGCACGTGCTGAGGTAATCGTGACACCCGCCGCGCTCCGCGAACGCGCCATCGCGCTGCATCGTGAAGGACAGCACGCCGAAGCCGAGCGCTTGTACGCCCAGGTGCTACGCCAGGATCCGGCTGATGCAATCGCGCTCGCGTGCAGCGCCGTAGCGCTGCGCGACCTCGGACGACCCGAGGAGGCGCTAGCCCGGGCGAGCGCCGCAATCGCTCTCAAGCCCACTACCGATGCCTGGTGTACCCGCGGCGCCTCGCTGGGCGACCTGGGACGTTTCGCCGAAGCCGTCGCAAGCTTCGATCAGGCCATCGCCCTGACGCCACAGTGCGTCGAGGCGCACAACTACCGCGGCATGGCGCTACTGGGGCTACAGCGCCCTGCCGAGGCGCTTGCCAGTTTCGAGCACGCACTGTCGCTGCGGCCGGACTCAGCGGAGCTGCACAACAACCGAGGCAACGCACTGCGCCGCCTGCAACACTTGCCCGAGGCGCTCGCGAGTTTCGAGCGCTCGATCGGCCTGCAGCCGCAGCTCGCCGCCGGCTATAACAACCGCGGCCTGGTGCTGCAGGCGCTCGGCAGGTACAGGGAAGCGGCAGACAGTTACCAGCGCGCGCTCGCGCTGCAGCCGCAATTTGCCGAGGCGTACAACAATCTCGGCACGGTGCAATGCGAGCTCGGTCAGCCGGCCGAGGCGCTGGTGAGCTGCTGCACTGCGCTGCAGCTGCAGCCGGGCATGCCGGGGGTGCACGGCAACCTGGGAAACGCGCTGCGGGACCTGGAGCGTCCCGAGGAGGCGCTGGCGCAGTATGACCTGGCGCTGCGGGAGACTCCGCAGGATGCCGATAACCACTGTCATCGCGGCAACGCCTTGTTGGATATGCGACTGATCCCGCAGGCCATCGTCTGCTACGAGCGGGCCATCGAGCTGAACCCGCAGCACGTGCACGCACACTTCAATAAGAGCCTCTGCCTGCTGTTGTCGGGTGACTTTGCCCGCGGATTGCCGTTGTACGAGTGGCGCAAACAGCTCAAGCCCGCGGTGGACCGGGAAATTTCCGGACCGGACTGGCTCGGTGAGGAGGATATCTGCGGCAGGACGCTGTTCGTCTATGCCGACCAGGCACTCGGCGACACGATTCAGTTTTGCCGCTACGCGAAACTCGCCGAGCAGCGCGGCGCGCAGGTGGTGCTCGCGGCACAACCACAGCTGCGCGAGCTGCTAACGGGGCTTAGCCCCACCCTGCAGATCGTCGCGCCCGGTGAGGTGGCGGCGGGCGGGTACGATCATCACTGCGCCCTGATGAGCCTGCCGCTTGCCCTCGGCACCGCGCTGGCGAACCTTCCGGCCGAGGTGCCCTACCTGCGCGCCGATCCGGTGCGGGTTGCGCGCTGGCGTCAGCGGATTGGCGCTGCGGGCTTCAGGATCGGCATCGCGTGGCACGGCAGTCGCAACCGCATCGACGTCGGCCGATCGGTGCCCTCCGCGATGTTCGCGCGCCTGGCAGGCATCCCCGGGGTGCGGCTGATCAGCCTGCAGAAAGCCGACCGACCCGGGCGCCTGCCCGCCCCAGCGCCGGACCTCCCGGTGGAGTTGCTCGGAGACGAGTTTGACAGCGGGCCGCAGGCGTTTCTCGACAGCGCAGCCGTCATGAGCCATCTCGACCTGATCATCACCTGTGACACCGCACTGGCGCATCTCGCCGGGGCACTCGGCTGTCCGACCTGGGTGGCGCTCAAGCACGTACCGGACTGGCGCTGGCTGCTCGACCGTTCCGACAGCCCGTGGTACCCGGGCATGCGCCTCTTCCGTCAGTCCCGGCGCGGCGACTGGGAGGAGGTGTTCGCTGCGATCCATCGCGAGCTGGGGCACCTCGTGCAGGCAATGCGCCGGGACCTGCCGCGGTGAGGGGTCTCCCGGCCCAGAAGCTTCAGGGTCCCGGACTCACGTCGCCCGCGCAAGTGCAGTGTCAGCCAGGTCTCCGAGGGTTTCCTTGAGGGGACCAAGCCACGGCTCGAAGTTGCGCCACTGCTCGAGACCTTCCGTGTACAGCGGCTGACGCACCTGTTCGGAGCTGACCGTCTGAATGGCGCGCCGCGTCTCGTGGAAACGCAGACATTGTTCTTCGAACGGCAGGCCGCAGTGATCCAGGAGCCGGCGCACCTCGCCCTCCAGGTCCCGCACCAGGTCTTCGTAACAAACGCGATAAACGCGCCCGGGCAGCACCCGGTCGTAGTGCGCCATGAGACTCACGTAATCGCGGTAGTAGCGACCGAGATCCTCGAGACTGTAGGTGAAACACGCGCCGCTCTGGAAGTGCTGCTTGAAGTTGGCAAAGCAGCAGCCGAGTGCGGAGCGACGCGCGTCGATGATGCGCGCGTTCGGCAGTATCAGCTGGATGAGCCCGGCATGCAGAAAGTTAGGTCCCATCTTGTCGATGAATCGCGGGCGACCGAGCAGGCGGTAGGCACGCGTCTGCGCGAGGTAGCGTTCACCCAGGGCGCCAGCTTCCCTGAGCGTCAGGCGTGCGAGCGACTGCGGGTAGCCTGGGGGCTTGCCAGGCTCCTCGCGATCGCCGAGATCCAGCGCAAAGCGGATCACCTCGGGCAGCTCGCGCGTTCCCTCCACCTGGGAGTGACTGGCGAGGATCTGCTCGAGTAGGGTCGAGCCGGAGCGCGGCAAGCCGACGATGAAGATGGGCGCCGGCGACGGGCATCCCCAGCCGGCACGCGCGGCGAAGAACTCCCGAGTACAAAGCGCTTGCGTACGCTGCACGAATTGTCTGATGTTCACACGCTCGTAACGCACCACTGCTCGCCGCAGCGCGTTGCCACGAGCGTAGTGCTCAAAGGCGACGGCGAAGTCGCCAGCATCCTCCAGAGCCTTGCCGAGCGCTAACTCCAGCCGCGAACGTTCCTCGTTGCTCAATCCCTCCAGGGCGAGCTGCAGCTGCATGGCTGCGATCTCCTCGCCGGTAAAGCGATAGGTCTTGAGGTCCGCAAGCGCCAGCCAGGCACTGCCGCAGCGGGGCTGCAGCTCAAGGCACTTGCGGTAGGCGCCGATGGCTTCGCGATTGCGACCCGCGCCGCGCAGCGTATGGCCGTAGTTCAGCCACACCAGCTCGTTGGCTGGGAGTTCCTTCAGCAGGTCCTCAAGGACCTCGATCGCGCACTGGTTGCGCCCCACAAGGTTGTACGCGATGGCCTGCAGGGAGCGGTAGCGCGGGTTGCCCGGCTCCGCCGTCAGCAAGCGCTCGAGCTGCGGCAGCATCGGCTCACCCATCAGCTGCTGGTGCAGGATATCGACGAGATCGAGTCTCGCGCGGCTGTAACCGGGCGCGAGACGCAGGCATTCCTCGAGCAGCCGCTCGGCCTGCGCGTAGTCCTCGCGCGCCGCGGCGACCTGCGCGAACAGGCGCAGCGCGACAACATTGTGCGGCGAGCGTTCGCGAACGCGCTGCAGCACTGCTGCTGCGGCATCGAGACGTCCGTTGCCGAACTCAGTCGCACACTCGTCAAACCACGCCTCGACGGGTGCGAGTTTCTCGAACCGCGCGTAGGCCGCATCGCATGCGGCTGCGTCATCGCGCGCCGCATGCAGCAGCGACAGCTCTCGCCAGCCTTCCGCAAGTTCAGGCGCCAGCGCGAGCGTCTGCTGTAGCGCGACCAGGGCCTCGTCGTTGCGACCTGCAGCGTGCAGCGCGCGCCCAAACTCGAGGCGGATCGCTGCTGAGGCCGGCTGCGCCGCGGCAAGCTCGGTGAGCTCGCTGGCAGCAATCTGCGCCTCCCCGCACGCGCGGTGCGCGGTGCCCAGCAGCAGCAGCGCCACCGGGTGACCCGGATGCACGCGCAGGATCTGCGTGGCCTGACGAGCCGCGGCAGCCGGGTCACTCTCTAAGAGAGCGGCAGCGCGAATCAGCTCAAAATCCAAATGCTCAGAGTGCACGGCGACAAAAGATATTGATTTGAGGCGGTGTCAAAGCGCAAGTACCAGGCTGTCTTGCTATCGCGGCCTAGCGTTCGGGGGACGCCTTCCTTGGGCACACATTCACCTGGAATCGATCACGATAGTTGCTAGGGCTCGTGTTAAATCGGCGCATGAAGGCTCGACGAAACACGTCGCCGCTACGAAAACCGACGGACTCGGCAATGCGATCAATGGATCCACACGTCGTGGTAATCCGCGTTCGCGCCGCATCCAGCCGCAGCAACTCGACGACACGCCCCGGTGGCACACCAAAAGCTTTGACGAACTGACGGCTCAGGTTTCGCGGCGATACTGCAACCCTTGCCGCTAACCTCTCCACGGAAAGATCCGCTTCAGGATGGGTGCTCATCCAGGCCATTAGACCTGCCAGCCGATCGCGCGCGGCGACCTGAAACCTCAACGGTGCGGAGTACTGTGCCTGGCCCCCTTCGCGCTTGAGGTAAACAACCAAATCTCGCGCCACCTCCAAGGCAACCTCTGGGCCATGATCCGCCTCGATCAGCGCAAGCGCGAGATCGATTCCTGCGGTGACGCCCGCGGAAGTCCAAAACGGGGCGCTCTCGACGAAAATCGCATCGGGATCGACCTCGACCGCCGGAAAGCGGCGCCTGAAGTCACTGACATATCGCCAATGCGTTGCCGCTCGTCTGCCGTCAAGCATTCCGGTCGCCGCCAGGGCGTAGACGCCGGTACAGACGCTGGCAACGCGGCGACAGTGCGGCGCACGACGCGTGAGCCACGAGGCAATGGGGACACTGTTCGCCGGATCAAGAATGCCAGGTCCGCCAGGGACAACGATCGTGTCGAATTCGGCAGGTGCACGTCCGAGCTCTGCGTTCGGTGTAAATAACACTCCGGAGGCGGCCGCGAATGGCTCACGTGTAAGCCCAAGGAGAATGCACCGATAGAGCGGGTTGCCACCGAGGGTTTTGTCGGCCGCACTGGCAAACGCATCGAACGGCCCGATGATATCGAGCGCCATTACGCTTGGGTACCCGATAATTCCAACCAACCTTGATGTCGTCTTACTCAGCGCAGCACCTGGACATCGTTGGCAGCCGTTATGCGCTTCACACGGACTAGGATATCAAAGCTCCGTGCGTGTCCCGAATCGTCGGTTGCGCGTCCTTGCGATTGGCGGTTAGCGCAGCCTAGATTGGTCTTGGCGTCCAGTTCTGATCCCGGCCGACCCGCCCACGGCTCAAGGCGAAATGCGTAGCTCCACCACCCTCAAGAGGTTTGCCCCGCAAGCGGAACGCGCAGCGGCGCCTGCGGCCGGCAGTGCCGCTCGAAAGCATCCGGGGGTGCCCCGCACTTCACATCGCGGGTTAGTCCGCCCGGTGCCCACGGCCGATGGCGCGGATCCAAGGAGCCGTGCCGGTCAACCCTTTCGCTCAAGTGTGCAGGCTGATGCAGGACAAGGCGCGCTCGACAGCCATACGGCGCACTATGTCCTGCAAGTCTCGGCCATCCCACTGACTTTGCTCGTGGCCGAGCGCGAGCGTCGTCTATATGTGCTAAGACCCGAAAAAATCGACTATATCGAGGCGCACGGCAACTACGTAAAACTCCATAGCGGCAGTATCGAATACATCAGTCGCGATTCCGTCAAGCGCCTGGCGATCGCTTTGGCCAGTAGCGGCTTCATTCGCATCGAGCGTTCACTGCTAGTCAACGTTCGCGCTATCGAGTACGCGCAACGAGAGGGTGGCGGTAGCTACGCCTTTACACTGCTTTCGGGGTTGGTACTACATTCTGGTGCCAAATACCGCGAGCACATACTCCAGGTGTTACCTCTGGCCCACAGCCCGGGTCGGGCCAAGGCGTGCTCCACTTAGCATTCCTGCTCGCGCTCCGATCGCGCTTTGACTCCCGAGCCCGGCGATCCGCTTCGGCACGAGCAGTCATACAACCCTATTTCGTCTCTCTGCGAGGCCAACTCGTCACCGTTTTGGAGGGGTCGCTCACATATTCTGCTCCGCCGCCTAACGTTGACTCTAATCTCCGCGCACCGTCCGACGCGCGACGACCAACTCGGACTTAAAGGGTGTTCGGCATTGCTGTGGTGAGTTCACAACACAACATATCCGGCAGCAGCCGGTGCAGAGAGGACTAAACATGGCGAAAAGTCGCAGCTTGCAACAGGCGGTGCGCTTCGCACTAGCGACGGCGACGGCTGCAGCGGGGGTCTCAGCGCTGCACGCCCAGGAAGCACCGGCTCCGGCAGCCGCCGCGGCCCCGGTCGAAGAGGTAGTGGTCACCGGATCACGTCTGCAGACACCGAACGAGACCGCGATCAGTCCGGTCACGACGGTGTCGGCGGTCGACCTGCAGCAAACCGGACTGACCCGTGTCGAGGACGTGCTGAACAACCTGCCGATGGTGTTCGCGGGCATGAACTCGACCACCTCCAACGGTGCAGACGGTACGGCGACGGTTGACCTGCGCGGCCTTGGCAACCAGCGCACCCTCACCTTGGTCAATGGCCTGCGCCTGGGTCCCGGCTCAGCGCTCGGCGGGCGCAACTTCTCGGACATCAATCAGATTCCGGCAGCCCTCATTGAGCGGGTGGACATCCTCACCGGCGGTGCCTCTGCGGTGTACGGTGCAGACGCAGTCGCAGGCGTGGTGAACTTCATTCTCAACACGCACTTCGAGGGCGTGCGGGTCGATGCGGGCTACCACTTCAACGAGCACGACAACAACAACCAGGCTGGCATCGACTCGTTCATCCAAACAGACCAGTTTCCATACCCAACAGGGCGCACTGACACCGCCTTCGGCAAGAACGCGGCGATTCTGGTGGGCTCGAACTTTGCCGACCACAAGGGCAACGCGACCGCGTATGTCACCTATGACAACCAAGGTGCGGCGCTGCAGGGCCAGTTCGATTACAGCGCCTGCACGGTCAATGGCAACAACACCTACGCCCCGACCCATCTGGTGTGCGGAGGATCCGGGACGTCTGCGAAGAACGGTGCCGGCGGCACGTTCCTCGCTTACAGCCTCGCCGGGGTCCCAATTCTGAGTAATACGGTCGACGGCCGGACCAACCAGTTCCGGCCCTTTCAGGCTCCTCAGGACCTCTTCAACTATGGTCCACTGAACTACTACCAAACCCCGAACGAGCGCTGGACCGCTGGCGGTTTCGTCAACTACGACATCAACTCGCACGTGAACGTGTACACGAGCGTGATGTACATGCGGAACTCCTCCCAGGCGCAGATCGCCCCGAGCGGGGACTTCGGCGAGGGGAACTTCGTGGCGTGCGCCGATCCGCTGTTGAACGCCTCTGAGAAAGCCGTATTCTGCAGCCCCACGCTGCAGGCCGCGCAGGGCAACCCGGCTGAGACTTTCGGCACGACGAGCTACCCGGGACTGAACATCTACCCGCTGCGCCGTAACGTCGAGGGTGGCAATCGCATCGCGACCTTCCTCACCAACTCGGCACGCGAGGTCGCGGGCGTGAAGGGCGACTTCGCCGATGCGCAGAACGCATGGACTTATGACGTGTACGCCCAGCACAGCACGGTGGACACCCAGTTCGGCAACCTGAACTACGTCAGCAACAACGCGGTCGAACAGGCTCTGAACTGCCTGCCGACCACGCCGGGCTCGAAAGTACCGGTCTGCGGCGGACCCACCAACTCTCTGGGTATCGGTAACGGTCCTGGCGGCTCCTTTATTGGTAGCACCACGGGCAACACGGCCTTTGCTCCCAACCCCGCCATCGTTCCGTGGAATATCTGGACATCAGGTGGCGTTACACCCGCGGCGCTCGCGGGTATCTCTATCCCGGAGCAGGCTCAGGGCACGGTCACCGAGTATGTAGTGGACGGTTCGGTCACCGGTGATCTCGGCAAGTACGGCGTGAAGCTCCCCTCGGCCGACCAGGGCCTGCAGCTGAACGTCGGCGTCGAGTGGCGCGAGGATTCCTCGGATTTCGAGCCGGATTACGTCTCCCAGCAGGGTCTGGCGGGCGGCGGCGGCGGATCAACGCCGGCGGTGGTAGGCGCGTTCAACGTGAAGGAGGCCTTCACCGAGATGCGTCTGCCACTCATGCAGCACCAGCCCGGCGCCGAGGACCTGTCGGTCGAGGGCGGCTATCGCTACTCCAAGTACAGCGAGGGCTTCAACACCAACACGTACAAGCTCGGTCTGGACTACGCGCCGCTACGCGACATTCGCCTCCGTGGCAGCTACCAGCGTGCGGTGCGGGCGCCAAACATCGGCGAATTGTACTCACCCACGGCGGTCGGCCTGGATGGCTCCTTGGATCCGTGCGCGGTGCCCTTGAAGCCCGGTTCCGCCACCGTGCTGGCCAACGGCGTCACCCTCAAGCAATGCCAACTCACAGGTGTCACACCGGCTCAGTTCGGCACCATCACGCCGAATAGCGCCTTCCAGTACAACGGCTTGATCGGCGGCAATCCGAACCTGCAGCCCGAAACCTCCGATACCTACTCGTTTGGCTTCGTGTTCAACCCGCGCGTACTGCCGAACCTGACCGCGTCGATCGACTACTACGATATCAAGGTCGCGGACGCGATCGGGCCGATCACCGAGAACGTCATTGTGGCCGGCTGCATCATCAGCAACGGTAACCTGGCGCAGCAGAATTATTTCTGCAACAAGATCCATCGCCAGGGCGGCACACTGTGGTTGAGCTCGGCTGGATTCGTCAGCGACGTGAATGAAAACCTGGGCAGCATCAGGACCGAAGGCATCGATCTGAAGGTGAGCTATCGCCAGCCGCTGTCGAGCTTCGGCTCAGCGCTGTTCTCCCTGGAGGGGACTCGAACCGGCGAGCTCGTCACCACTCCCGTGCCCCAGTTCGGCTTGTCGTACGACTGCACCGGTTACTACGGCGCCACCTGCGGCGGCTCGAACTCGAAGTGGCGTCACGTGTTCAACGCCACCTGGTCGACACCCTGGGACGCGCTGGACGTCAACGTGCGCTGGCGTTACTACGCCCACCAGGACTCCCAGCTAGCCAGCGGCAACCCGCTGCTCAACGGGGATGGCATCCAACCGTTCCCCGGGACCGAGCACATCGACGCCTACAGCTACGTCGATCTGACGGCGACCTTCAACGTCTACAAGAGCATCAGGCTCGAGCTGGGCGTCAACAACATCACCGACAAGGTGCCGCCGCTGGTGATCGGGGCCGACTGCTCAACCAGCAGCCCGGCCGGGGCCAACTGCAACGGCAACACCTTCCCCGGAGTCTACGACGCCATGGGCCGCTACCTGTTCGCCCACATCTCGGCGCAGTTCTGAAGCGGGAGTTGGTTGCCGCCAATGAGGCGGGCCGCAAGGCCCGCCCCTTTCTTATGCACGCAGCAGCAAGCCCTTCGATCAAATCTGACCGGGAACCCTATTGACAGGTTGCCGCCATGAAGCTCGCCGATCGCGTGGCGCAGTCTCGTAAATTACTCACGGTTCAGGATCCTGCCACTGGCCGCGAGACTACCCTCACCGGCGCTGCCAGTTGTGCTGAGGACATCACCAAGTGCTCGCTGCGTTACGTTTTGAGCGATGATCTCACCCGGCTATGCGCCGAACTGGCCTATTCGAAAGGTGCGCGCAACCTTGCGTGCGCGGATCTGCTGCACGTACCGGCCCAAGCCCTGTGGGTCGAGTGGTGCCACGCCCCCTTTGAAAGCGCCCTACAGCAATATGGCTTCCCCAGCTCGACGCCCGGGACACCGGTCGCTGGACGGCGCGGCGCCTTAGTTCGCTCCTCGCCTAGCGGACGTCGCGGCACCGTGCGGACCTTCTGGACGGTCGGCGCGGGGGCCGAGGTACTGGCGAGCAGTATGGAGGCTTATTTCGATTTCGATACGTCGGATGGCGAGGAGCCCGGATCACCGGATAGTCAGACTGGAGACTCTATCCGCGTCTATGACGGAGACCAGCGCAGCGAAGACGTACTCGCCCGGTGCTTTCGCTTCCGCTATGAAGGCAGCTGGGCCAACTACTACCGCAGCGCCGCACTTTCGCCCCTGCAGCACCAGGCGCTGACGCGCCATGTGCTGGGAACCATTGCGATCGACATTCCTATCCTGCTAGCGTTTCTGCTGCTGTTAGCCTCGCGCGCAAGCTTGCCGCGACATCCGTATACGTTCGAACGCCTTAATCGCTCGCGCCGCAAATGCGGCCGGGTGGCGCTGCTGGATCACATCGAAGTGCGCGCACCCGTGCTACCCGAGTATCTGTCCTGCAGCCGTGCGGACCCGCACGGGATCCGGCGCAGCCCGCGTCTGCATCATGTGCGCGGCCACCTCGTGCGACGGGGCAGCCAGCTCTTCTGGCGTATACCGCACCTGCGCGGTAGCGTTCGTGCAGGAATCATTCGCACCCGCACCGTGACTTGGACCTTTGACGATCCATCGGCCCGACAGACCACCTCCGCCCTCCTCGCGCGGACGGTGCGTGTCGATTGACGGCTAGTTGACACGCGCTTGCGCAAAGAAGCGCTCGATCCGATTCGCGGGTCCCGTGGCGGCGTCGTTGCCGGCTATGTTCCCGAAGTGCCCGGCATTGATCAAGATCGCGAACCCGGCCAATTCCGAAATCGTCGGACTTGTGACCGGTGAAGGCGGCAGCCGTCATTCAGTCGCGACGCGGGCATTGCAATCCATTGGCACCGCTATAATGGCGGATGCCGCTGGTGTGAGAAATCAGATCGCGCGCTGTAATCGGCCATGGCTTCTTTGGGAATCGTGGGGCAAGGTATTGCATGGGCGCATCAAGATTTAAGCTGCCCTGACGGAATGTCCGAGGTCCTCTCGGTTCCGTATGTGATAGTGTCGCCGCTCCGCCCGGCAAGGATTTCGGGACTCAATAGATGAGTCGAGTGCTTTGCCGAATCTGTCACCATCTTGCGGTCGCCGCTGTTCTAATCGGGCCGATGGCGGTGGCGCGTGCCGATACCGCCTCTCACGGACCCGCATACTGGCGCTCGCTCAAACAGCACGATTTCAAGTTACCACCCGGGACACGTGTGCTGCCCTTGGCCATCGAGGCGACTGAACTCTTGGGTTCGACAGATCCAGAGCTTCGCGACGAAATCGCGTACGAGTCCTTCGTGGCTTGGATTTACCGCGACCAGCGGCTGGCGCCTGATGAACTGAATCGACTGCGCGTCATCCTAATGCGCAACGCGGTGTACAGGCTCGGACACATCGAAGATGATTCGCTCTTCCTGAGATCCTTCTCCATCCTGGTTCTTTCGGTGCTTGCAGCGCAGGATCTCAGGGTGCCGTTCTTGGACGCCATGGGTTTCGACGATCTTCTCGATCTCGGAGCGCACTCGTTGACCGATGAGCGCGATCTACGCGGGTATGTTCTGCACAAAGGCTGGGGTCACGCCACAGCCCACTGCGCCGACCTGCTCAAGTTTCTCGCGCGCAGTCCGCGTCTGTCGCGGAAGCAACAAGTTCTCATTGTTGAGGTAATTGCTAGACGCCTGCAAACCGCGAGACAGGTGTTCACGTGGGGTGAAGACGCAAGACTCGCGTACGCACTTGCCGCGTTGGCTCATCGCGCGGATGCCGATCCGAGCCCCTTCAACGCCTGGTTCAGGGACGTGCAGCAGCAGCACGCAAGGGTATGGAGCGGGAAATTCGAACCTGACTTGTACGTGCGCGAAAGAGCGCAGCTCAACACCCTCAGCGAGTTGATGGCTGATCTCGAGGCGGACACCACTGACGGAGGCGCGCAGGATATCAGGGCAGCCCTCCGTGCACTTCGCGCAGACACGCACTAATCGAATTTACCCGCTACGATGCGCGCCAGAGAGCGTTTTAGCTCGCGTGCGATCTTGCGCCTGAGCAAACAGGTATTTCTGGCGGTTGTCGTAGAAGCGAAACGGTGGCGATGCGTCCGGCGCAGTGGTTGGCCGACCCGCCGATGCGTCGCCGGAAGCGATCATGCCGGACGCCGGCAGCAACAGCAGCGCACAGCGGAAGGTCAGCTCCAGAGTCGCTGCGAGGCGAGCTGCGCTCCCTCGACCAGGGATCTGAGCTTCAGGTATGCGATGTCCGGCTCGACCGGGCCAAAGCCCGCAAAGGTACCAAAGCCGCAGTCCGTCCCGGCCATTACCCGTTCGCGTCCCACGATGCCGGCAAAGCGCTCGATGCGCTCGGCGACCAGCTGCGGATGCTCGATGTAGTTGGTGGTCGTCGCCAGCATGCCCGGGATAAGGATTTTGTCGTCCGGGACACTTGCGTCCTTGAAGACCGCCCACTCGTGCGCGTGCCGCGGGTTGGCCGCCTCGAACAGCAGTCCCTGTGGCTTGGCCTTGAGCACGATCGGCAGCAGCCGTTCCATCGGCACGTCGTAATGATGCGGACCTTCATAATTGCCCCAGCACACGTGCATGCGCACGCGCTCCGCGGGCACGTTGCGCAGTGCGTGGTTCAACACCTCGATGTGGCGCGCAGCGAGGGTCTCGAACTCCTCGAGCGAGCGATTCCGGTACATCGTTTGGCGCCCCATCGCCAGATCGGGTGCGTCGATCTGCAGGATGATGCCGGCCGCCACGATCGCCTCGTACTCGCTGCGCAGCGCCTCGGCGAGCGCGATCAGATAGTCATCCTGTGTCCGGTAGTAATCGTTCGGCTGAAACAACGCGACCACGCCGGGTGAGGCCGCGTTCATGAATCCTTCCGCCGCAGGCGTGGCCCCGATCGCCGCCTGCATGTTGTGCAGATCCGCCCGCAGCGGCTCGGCGTCCCGCAGCTTGACCTCGCCAATGCAGCGCGGCCGCCGATATTTGGCCGTCGAGCCGCGCTCGGCGAGCTTGGTAAGCAGCCCTGGAAATTCGACCAGATCCTGGCCGGGTTCGCGCGGCGTGTCGCCGGCGAATCCCGAGAAGCGCTGCGCGATGTAGGTCGCGTAGCTGATCTTGCTCATCTCTCCGTCGCTGACCACATCGATGCCGATCGCTACTTGCCGGCGCACCACCTCGGCGACCGCCGCCGTGATCACCGCGGCAGCGGCGCGCGCGTCCGGCGTATCGCCGCGCTCGCGTGCGAACAACACATCGGTCACAGCCTGGCTGCGCGGCAGGCTGCCGACGTGCGTGGTCAGGATCCGATCGGTGCTGACACGCATGGCGGCGCCGCTTCAGGCTTCGATCCGCGCCGCTGCGCCTGCGGGTTTCAAGCGGAAGTCGTAGCTTACCGTGTAGAACGGTGTGTCTATACGCTCGCCGTCAGGTCCGATTCCCGGCGGGTGTTGGTCGAATTGCGCCACCAGCGACTCCTTGACCCCGAACACCGCATCGGAATCCAGGTAGGGGCTCCCGGCAACGAACAGGTGTGTGGTCACCGGCAGGTGACCGGGCGCCGAGACGATCATGTGTATGTGGCCGGGCCGATACGGATGCCGTGCCATCTTGCCCAGCATGCGCCCGACCGGCCCATCGGTCGGGACCGGATAGAATGTCGGCCTGATCGAGCGAAACCAGTAACGCCCCGCGGCGTCGGTGCGAATGCGCCCGCGCGCCTTCATGACGGGCTCCCCGGCAATCTGCATGTCGTAGTTGCCTGCGCCGTCGCCCGACCAGATGTCGAGCAGCGCATTTTCGAGCGGCCGGCCATCCACGCTGAGCACGCGTCCGGAATAGAACGCCGGCTCGCCCTGGACTCCTGCGGCAAGATTGCTGCCGCGCGGCAGATCGGGGGCACCTTCCCAATAGAACGGCCCCTGCACCGTCGACTCGACGCTGCCCTGGTCAGCGGGATGATTGAGGGTGATGACGAGCACCGACACACCGAGAGTGTCCGACAGCAGGATCAACTCCTGGCGTTTGTCGGTGCAGGCCTTGCCGACGTCGGTGAGAAATTGAATGGCGGCGAGCCATTCGGGCTCGGTGAGGCTCACGTCCCGGATAAATAAGTGTAGATGAGTGATCAGCGAGGTCATGACGCGCTGGAAGCGCGGGTCGTCGCAATCGGACAGACGCGCAAGTACAGCCTGAGTGATGCTCGTCTCATCGAACTCGCGCATGGTATTTACCCGGCACCCGACGCAGCGAACAGTGCCGCAGATGCTGTGGTCAGCGGTACGTGTTGTTCGATGCGTGATTCCCCGCCAACCAGCGCTTCAGCTCCTGGTGCGCATCGCCGCGCCGGTCGCGTGAGATCTTGTCCACCTCGGGATGATCGCGCGTGAATTCCACAGTCAGTCCGTTGGGATCGACGACATACACCGAGCGGCAATAGCCGTGCTCCAGAACGTAGGTGTTCGGCGGCTCGATGCCGGCAGCGGCGATGCGCTTCTCGATGTTGGCCTGCGTCTGCGCGTCCACCGCAAGCGCGATGTGATGAAACGGCGTCGCCGGCATCTTCGGCCCGAACTCCTCCTGGTCCTTGGGGTCCTCGAACTGGAAGAAAGCCAGGGCACCGCCGTCGCCGATGCCGTAGAAGGTGTGGCAGTAGGTGCGCATCTTGCCGAACAGCTCGTCCGACTCGCACCAGGTCGCGACGAGCGGCAGGCCGATGACCTCTTCGTAGAACTGGCGCGTCTTCTCCTGATCGCGCGTGACGTAGGCATTGTGATGCAACCGGATCGGAAGCTTGTGTGACTGGGCCATAGCGCATGTCCCCTAGCATCAGAACTTCAAGGTGAAATCGACACCGTAACGGCGCGGCAGCGCTCGCCACAGGAATCCCGAGCCGCCGACGTTGCCGGGCGAGAATTCAGCATTATAAATCGTATTGGTGAGGTTCTTCGACCAGGCGGTAACTACCCAGTTATCGCGTTGCACCCCGATCCGCAGGTCCACCAGGTTCACCGGATCGCGCGAGGTGATGTTGTACGGCTCCCACCAGGTGCGACCGATTTCCTGGTAGTCGAGCCGCACCGTCCCGGTCAGCCGGTTCGGCAGCGGCTGCCGATACTGCACGCCGGCGTTGATGGTGTTCCGCGATACCAGCGGCGCCTGGTTGCCGAGCACCGTCGGGTCGGCCATCGCCGTAATGCGGCTGTCGGTGTAGCCGAAGCCGGCGTACACGTCGAGCTGGTTGGTCGGCCGGGCGGTGACCGAGAACTCGGCCCCCTTATAGGTCGCGCTGAGGTTGCCGAGGTTCTGGGTCGAGTCGGCCGCGATGTACACGAAGAAGTAGCCGTTGTGCGAATGGGTGTAGAAGACATCTGCATCGATACTCAGGCGCCGATCGAGCAGCTCGCTCTTGGTCCCGACCTCCCAGGTGTCGGCGATCTCCGCCTGGAACAGGTCATTGACTCCGAGCACGCTGTTCGCGCGCGCGACTTCTCCCACGCCCGTCTGATTGAAGCCGCCACTGCGGAAGCCGCGGCTCCAGCCGCCGTAGAGCGTCCATTCATCCGTCGGCCGGAAGCGCAGCGTGCCCTTGGGCTGCGCCGCGCTGAAGGTGGCGTAGCGCTTCTCGCCATAGAACGCGGCGGTCGTGGGCAGGAACTGTGTCGGCGTGAGCGTGGTGTTCTCCCGGTGATCCTCGTCGTAGCGCAGCGCCGCATCGAACTCCCATTGCTTGGTGAACTCGTAGGTCGCATCGCCGAACAGTGCCCAGGCGTTGTTGCTCTGGCTGTCGGCGAGGAACGTCACGTTGGTGTTGGTGGCGTAGGGATTGGTCGGGTCGATGATCGGGTCGTAGTACACCGCCGGCACCCCGAGTCCGCGGTCGACGAGGTTGCCGGTCGAGATGAAGCGGTCCGTGTGCACGAAGTAGCCGCCCGCGATCCAGCTGAAGCCATCGACCACCGGCGAGGTGAAGCGCAGCTCCTGGCTCTCGGTGCGCACCCAGATGAACTGGCTCTGGCTCTCATCGAACGGCCCGCCCTCAGCCAGCGTCGGCTTCGCCCCGATACAGCTCGGGCAGTTGTAGGCGAGCGAGGTGGTGACAGGGCGGAAATCGTAGGCGTCGCCGGTGTCGATCTCGCGGGTCTCGTCGTAGTCGCTGATCGACGTGATGGTGCCGTATCCCGGGCTGAAATCGAGCTTGAGAGCGGTATCGAAGACGTTGCGGTAATCCGAGCCCAGGTTGTTGCTCTGGATCGGCGAGCTGGTGTTGTTGGCATCCCCGGGAGTGTTGAAATCGGTGAATGGATTCGCCTCGTCGCTGCGGGGGATGACGAAGTAATACGCCGTCGTCAGGGTGCGATCGAACGTAAACCTCAGGTCGGCGTCGAACGCGTCACCCGGCTTCCATACCAGCCGCATCCGCCCGGAGTAGTCGCGGTACGGGTCGGCATTGTGGTCGAGGTACACGTTCTGCAGGTAGCCGTCGGTGTTGTAGAAATTGAACGAAGTACGGTAGCGCAACGTCCCGGCGGAATCGATCGGGCCGCTCAAGGCGAGCTGGGCCTTCTCGGATGTGCCGTTGCCCACACCCACTAGGCTGGTACCCTCGAAATGATCCGATGGCTCCGCGGTGGTGATGATGATGGCGCCACCGATCGCGTCACGGCCGTAGAGAGCGCCCTGCGGGCCCTTCAGCACCTCGATCTGCTGAATGTCGAACAGCTCCTGGCTGAACTCATAGGGATTGGTCTCGAGGACCCCGTCCACCAGCACGGCGACCGAGGGCTCGCTGTTGCGCGCCTGGGAGATGCCGCGGATCGTGATGAAGGAGTTGCCGACGTTCTGCGTCTCGACCAGGGTCATGTTCGGCACCATCGCGATGAAGTCGCGCGGGCTCTCGATGCCCGCCGACTGAATCTCCTGAGCCGTGAACACGTCGACCGTGATCGGCACGCTGAGGAATGATTCGTCACGCTTGCGCGCCGTTATCACCACCTCTTCAAGAGTCGTGACATCCGTTTGACTCTGGGCCCAGACCGTTTGACCGAACAGGATAACGCCCAGTGCGACAGCCGGCATTCGGACGATTCGGTGCATTGCGGTGAACATCTGAACTCCCCCTCTGCCTTGTTGATCTATCGGGACTTCGCCCCCGCGTTCGTGGCGTTCTCATTCAGCAATTGCGTGCGTACGATTTGCGCGCCGGCGACCATCGCCTGCAGCTTTCCGAAGGCCACCGGCCGCGGCAGGTACTTCATGCCGCAATCAGGCGCGACCAACAGGTTGGCCGGATCCACGAAGGGCAGCGCGCGGCGAATCCGCTCTGCGACGACTTCCGGCGTCTCGATGGTGTGGCTTCCGAGATCGATGACGCCGAGGATGATTTTCTTCCCCGGCAGCGTCCTGAGCACCGCGCAATCGAGGTGCGACTGCGCCGTCTCGATCGACACCTGTGCGCAGCGGCAGTCCGCAAGCTCTGGCAGGAACGAATAGCCGGACGGGCGCACGTGAATGATGGCGGCGTAGCCGAAGCAGATATGCACGGCGGTGACGCCGGTGATGCCCTCGAGGGCACGGTTCACCGCGCGCAGACCGAACGCGCGCGCCTCTTCCGGGCGCGCCTGCATGTAGGGCTCGTCGATCTGCACGATATCCGCACCGGCGTCGAATAGGTCGTGGATCTCCTCGTTGACGGCGGCCGCGTAGTCCATGGCGGCGTGCTCACGACTGCCGCCGTAGTGGTCAATCTGCGCCTGCTGCGCCATGGTGAAGGGACCCGGTACGGTCGCCTTGACGCGCCGCTGCGTATGGCGGCGCAGGAACTCCAGGTCCCGCACTCCCACGGCGTGGCGTCGCCGGATCGGACCAACGACTCGCGGCACCGGGTTCGGGTGGCCGCTGCGGTCGAGCGCCGTGCCCAGATTGTCCAGATCGATACCGGCGAGCGCGGTGGCAAAACGATTTGAATAGCTTTCGCGCCGGATCTCCCCGTCGGTGATGATGTCGAGGCCGGCTTCCTCCTGCGCCTTGATCGCCATGATGGTGGCGTCGTCCTGCGCTTCCGCCAGGTGCGTCTCCGGAATGCGCCACAACTCCCGTGCGCGCACCCGCGGCGGGAAGCGCCCCGCCAGGCGTTCGCGATCGATCAGCCACTCCGGCTGTGGGTAGCTACCGACCAAGGTGGTGGGAAACAGCATCAGTTGCCTCCTCCTGCCGGCCGTGCATTCAGGACGTCGCCGCCACTGCGTTCGGCCAAGCTCCGGCGCGGGCTAGGGCGCGCCGGATCGTGTCCCCGTGCTGATCGAGCAGCGGCGCGGCGTTCACCGATTCGGCGCGCGACCCATCGAACTGCAGCGCCGGGCGCACGGCCTGTGTTGCACCGTGCGGCCCGGCCACGGGCACGACGATGCCCAGATGCTCGACCTGCGGATCTCGCACCACCTCGTCCAGGCGGTTGACCGGTGCGTGGGGCACGTCGTTGGCCTGTAAGCGCTCCATCCAGTGGGCCAGGGGTTTGCGAGCGAAACGGCCGTCGAGCTCGAGACGCAGCGCCTCGTACTCGGCAATGCGTCCTTCGCGCGGATTGAATCTCGGGTCAGCGGCCAGTTCGGGGGCCTCGAGCGCCACCACAAGTCCCTGCCAGAACTTTTCCAGGGACGACAGGTGGATCGCGATGAGTCGCTCGTCCGACGTGCGCAGAATGTAGGCCTGCGCCAGCCGTGGCCGGTCGGCCGAGGTCGGGACCTGGCCGAGCGCGAAGAACGCGGCGAAGGGCTCGACGGCGAAATGCGCCATGGCCTCGAGCATCGAGATCTCGACGTGATTGCCGCGTCCGGTGCGGCCTCTTTGAACGAGCGCCGCCAGGATCCCCTGCGCCGCATACAGGCCGGTGATCGCATCAGCAAGCGCGGGACCTAGGAACTGTGGGCGACGGTAGTCGACGATGACGCTCAGGAAACCGCTGAGCGCCTGGGCTACCGAGTCGTAGCTCGGCCGGTCGGTATACGGCCCCCCGGAACCAAAGCCGCTGATGGAGCAGTACACCAGGCGCGGGTTGAGTGCCTGCAGCTGCTCAAAGCCTGCTCCCAACCGTGCGGCCGTGCCTGGCCTGAAGTTCTGGATGTAGACATCCGCCTCGTGGACGAGCTTCCTGAACAGGGCGCAGTCGACCGGCTGCTTCATATCCAGCACCAGGCTGCGCTTGTTGCGGTTGTAGGCCTGGAAGTGCGGCGAGTACTGATCACCCTGATAGGCGCGGTACGGATCTCCTTCGGGACTTTCGATCTTGATCACGTCGGCGCCGAGATCAGCCAGCATCATGCCGGCACACGGCCCGGTGATGAACGTGCCCTGCTCCACAACGCGTATGCCGGCGAGGGTCGCTTGCATGCGAATGCCCCCTCAGCCACCGTCGCTCGGCTTGAAGCCTGGCGGCATATCGCCGTCGTAATCGATAGCCTGCGCCGCGGCGTGGGACATCACGAAGCCGATTCCGCGCTCCCGCTCCTCGAGCAGATGCGCGATCAGCCCCGCGGTGCGCGCGAGCAGTGGTACGCCCTTCAAGGCCGGCAGCGGGTAGCCGCAGTCGAGCAGGACCGCGGGAATGGCTCCAGACACGTTGAGCGTGAGCGGCCGACCGATCAGCTGCGGCAGCAGCTTCTCGAGCGTCTTGGCGATCGCGACGTGTTTACCGGCGACACCCGCCTCCGTTGCAACTTCGATGAGCCGTCGGGCACGCGGATCCTCGCTGCGATGGAGCGGGTGCCCGTAGCCGGGAATCGCACGCCCGGCGGTGCGATACTCGCGCACCACTTCGGACGCCGCATTTTCCACCGGTCCGCTCGCGGCCCTGGCGGCCACCTCGGCAAATAACCCCCCGGCGGCCTCGGAAGAGCCCAGCACGACGGAGCCGCAGCCGAGAATGCCGGCTGCCACGGCACCTTGCAGTGCTTCCGGCGCGGCCGCGAGCGTCATGCGCGAGACCTGCGCACTCGGCACCAGGCCATGCTCGGCGATTGCAACCAGCGTCGCATCCAGCACGCGCAGCTGCGCCTGCGAAGGCAGCTTGCCGGTCAACAGCAGCCAGAAGTGCTCGGTGAAGCTGATGGTGCCGATGAGCTCGCGGGCCAGGTCACGACCGCGGACGAGAATGGTCTCCTGGTTCGACGTCGAAATCGCCGAGCTGTGCTGGTCCTGCCGGCCAATCTTCACGAACCCCCCTCACGGCGTATTCGCATAGCGAAAGTGCCGTCGCTAGACGAAATGATAGTGGCCGGTGTTTGCTCAGCCGTCAAGGCGTCGTGGACCGGCTCTTCCATCTTTTCGGATATCGAAATAGACTCGATTCGTGCCACGCCGCAAAACAGCGCCGCCCCGGCGCGAAGTGATGGGAGGGCTCGCGAAAGGACTCGCCGTGATCCGCGCATTCACCCGCGATCACGCCGCGCTCAACCTGAGCGACATCGCGCGCAGCGCACGCATTCCCGCCGCCACAGCGCGGCGCTGCCTGCTGACGCTCGAGGAACTCGGCTACGTCACGCGCAGTGGACGCCAGTTCCTGTTGCGACCCAAGGTACTGGAGCTCGGCGCCGCCTACCTTGAATCGATGAACATCGAGCAGCTCACCAGGAACCATCTGGAGGAGCTGGCACGCAACACCGCCGACTCTGCCGCGCTGTGCGTGCTCGATGGCGTGCAGATAGTTTATGTTGCGCGCGCCTCGGTACGCACACTGCTACGCCTGGAAGCCCATGTGGGCAGCCGTTTTCCCGCCCACGCCACCTCCACGGGTCGGGTGTTGCTCGCCGGCGTCAGTGCTGAGCGACTGCGCCACTACTTTGATACCGCGAAGTTTGAGCCGCTCACCGAGCGCACGGTGACGGATCCCGCGAGGTTGCGCGCCCTCATCGAGGAGTGTCGCCGCAACGGTTATGCAGTAGTCGAGGACGAGCTCGCCTACGGTGTGATCGCCCTGGCAGTGCCGGTGTTCGATCACCAGGGACGAGTGGTGGCGGCGCTCAACTCGTCAGGCCACTCACGTCGGACAACCAAGACCAAGCTGGTGCGCGATCGCCTGTCGATGCTGCAGCAGGTCAGCCGCCAGATTTCTACCGACCTCGCCATCGTTCCCTGGCTCTCACTCAGCGCGCAAACCTGAAGCGGCTGCGGCGCCCCGTGCGCTTGACGTGGACGCGGGTGCGGTCGTAGCCTGAAAGCGAAATACATTTCGTTATTCGAATCGTTCATAAAACGACATGACCCGGAACGCCAGCTCTTCGCCTGCCGCCGTGCAGGCGCATCCGGCGGACCGTTTCCTCCTGATCGACGGCGCCCGGATTCGCTACCGCGACGAAGGGCACGGACCGGCGGTGATGCTGGTGCATGGCTGGACCCTCGATCTGGAGATGTGGGATCCGCAGGTGCAGGGGCTGCAGGACACGTTCCGCATGGTACGGGTCGATCGCCGCGGCTTTGGCCTCTCGGGCGGAATCCCTGCCCAGGATGGCGACGCCGCAGATCTCGCCGCTGTGTGCTATCACCTCGGGATCAATCGTGTCGCGCTCCTGGGAATGTCTCAGGGAGCGCGCAGCGTGCTGGAGTTTGCGGCTGCGGAACCCGCACAGGTCAGCGCCGTCATCCTCGACGGACCGCCGGCACCGGACGGCGCAGCGGCGGACCAGGATGTCCCGCTCGTCCGCTATCGGGAAGGCATTCACAGCGACGGAATCGAAGCGGTCCGCCGTGACTGGGCGCGCCACCCACTAACGCAGCTACGCACCCGCGATGAACGATCGCACGCGCTCCTTGCGGCGATGCTCGAGCGCTATACGGGAACCGATCTGACCTCGCCGAGCGCGGGTGTGGCCGCGCCGGACATCGGCACGCGGTTACCATCGGTAACGGCGCCAGCGCTCATCATCAATGGCGAATTTGACCTGCCGTCGCGTCTGCAAGCCGCGGGGCGACTCGGCTCGCTGCTGCCCTCAGCGCAGCGTGCCTTGGTCGGCGCAGCAGGTCACCTGCCGAATCTCGACAACCCCGAGGCGTACAACCGCTTGTGCAGGGCATTTCTCACCCGGCACGCCACCTGACGCAACCCATCATCAGGGAGCCAACATGCCTAAGGTCCTGGTCCTCTACTACAGCAGCTACGGGCACATCGAAGCGATGGCATATGCCCAGGCTGAAGGGGCGGCACGCGTGCCGCATACGCAGGTCACCGTCAAGAAAGTTCCCGAAATCTGTCCGCTGGATGTCGCCAAAGCCTCCGGCTTCAAGCTCGACCAGTCCGCCCCGGTGGCGATCCCGGACGAGCTCGAACAATACGACGCCACAATCTTCGGTACTCCAACGCGTTTTGGAAACATGGCAGCGCAGATGCGCAACTTCCTCGATCAAACGGGCGCGCTATGGTATCGCGGAGCGCTGGTGGGAAAAGTCGGCAGCGTGTTCTGCAGTACCGCAAGTCAACATGGCGGCCAGGAGACGACCATCACTTCGTTTCACAGCACGCTGCTGCATCACGGCATGATCATCGTTGGCTTGCCGTACACGTTCAAGGATCTCACAACCATGCGCGAGGTGACCGGCGGGACTCCCTACGGCGCGAGCTGTGTAACCGGAGCCGGAGCCGAACTGCGTATGCCGTCGCCACTGGAACTGGACATGTGTCGCTATCAAGGCGAGCACGTCGCCCGAATCACGGCTCGACTGATCTCCGGTCGCGCGTGACGGGTGCGCTGGGGAGAGTGCAGTTCGTCTTGCGCGGCAGGTCGATCCACTGCATTCCTGAGTAAGCGCGCCGCCAACTAAGTGGGTGGGTACGAATGAAAACGGCTGCACTTCGAGTTGTCGGATGGGTGCTGGTCTCTCTCGCGACTTCGCAAGCTGCAGTCGCGCAAGCCACTGCCAAGGGGGAGATTCGACGAGGCGAGTATCTGGTCGGTTATGGCGGCTGCAACGACTGCCATACGCCCAAGCTCATGACACCCAGGGGCCCGGTGCCTGATAAGGCCCGCCTGTTGTCCGGTCATCCGGCCAATACACAACTGCCACCGGTTCCCACAGACGTTGGGCCGGGCCCCAATCAATGGGGTGCGATCACAAATACCGACCTTACCGCGTGGGCAGGGCCCTGGGGCATCAGCTTCGCGGCGAATCTCACTCCGGACCTACAAACGGGAATCGGTTCGTGGACCCCTGAGGTCTTCATCCAGAGCATGCGTACCGGCAAGCATTTAGCAGTGGGTCGCCCGCTCCTGCCCCCGATGCCCTGGTTGAACGCCGCGGGGCTGACCGACCGGGACCTAAAGGCAGTCTTTGCGTACCTCAAGTCACTGAAGGCGATTCGAAATCAAGTGCCGTCACCGTTGCCGCCGAAGTGAGACTCCTCGCCCGACGACGAGGGCGCCGCACTCACCTTGTCCGTCATGCGCTCGCATCGACGAGCGCCGCGCATACTTCCGGACTGCCTCGGTGACCATTGTGGAGCCCACCGGGGCTACCGCTTGAACGATCCCCGGCTACACGACCTGTGATGGTGCGCTCGGCGTTGCGAAGGATAACTGGACGGTACAGCTCCAGGGCCACAATCTGAGTAACGCTTACGGGCCGACAAACGTTTCATCTGCACAGTACATCAAGGCGGAAATCCCGCTGCGCCCGCGTGTGACCTCGAAAGCACCCGTTCAGGACTGAGGTAGCAGACATAGACCGGTCTGTACCGCGGCAAGACCCCCCGCACCGACCTCGCAGATGTCGGGTTTGGCCTTTGGAGCGTGTCTTACTGGGTGAGGGAAATACACGTCAGCGGGCCGCTGCATGAGGCAGGACTACTTCTCTGGTTGTGCACCTGCCGTGCCCTCGTAGCGGCGCGGCCTGCGAGGTTAGGGCCATGAGCAACTCGACTTACTCCTCCCTGCCGAAGTTCCAAGAGGCCGCCGCGGACGCGCCGATTCTGTTGCATCGCGGAAAAGTCACGGCATTGCACGGCATGCGCCGCCCATGACCATTTTGCCGTGCTTTGCCGCTTGCTCGGTCCATTCGGCCAGCCGATTGTCGACCGGTCGGGCCCTTGTAGCGGCTGGGCTCGCGAGGTTAGAGCGGCATGTGAAAGCAACTCTGCGCGAGGTCTTTCGCCGACGACTCCTGAGGCCACCAGAATGAATACAGAGCAACCCCGAATCCTCGCCACATTGATATTGATATCGCTGTCGCTGGGCGCCTGCGGTGGGGGCGGTAGCGGCGGTGGTGGTGGCGGCGGCGCCAGCGACGCCAGCGACGCTAGCGGCGGTGGTGGTGGTGGCGGTGCCTATAGCGTGGGCGGCACAGTCACCGGCCTCGTCGGGGGTGGCCTCACCCTGACAAACAATGGCGGCGACTATCTGGAGGTAGACGCGAACGGGGCGTTTACGTTTACGACAGCCATTGGCGCGGGTGACGCCTATAACGTAACCATCAGCATACAACCGAACAGTCCTGTCCAGGCATGCACGGTCAGCAATGGCGAGGGGTCCGTGACCGGCGCCAACATCACCACGGTGGTCGTGGATTGCGCGCGCTTCGCCTTTGTGGCGAACTCCGGTTCCAACAATATCTCGGCCTATCTCATCGATAACACCAGCGGCGCGCTCACCGCCGTCGCTGGCAGTCCCTTTGCGACCGGAGCCAATCCGTCGGCTGTCACATTCGACCCTAGCGGGCAATTCGCATACGTCGCGAATGCTGGTTCGAACAATGTCTCAGCGTATACGATCAATACGACCACCGGAGTGCTGACGGCCATCGCCGGCAGTCCCTTTGCGGCTGGCGCCAAGCCGTCGGCTGTCACGTTCGACCCTAGCGGGCAATTCGTATACGTTCCGAATGCTGGCTCGAACAATGTCTCAGCGTATACGATCAACGCGACCACCGGTGCGCTCACGGCCATCGCCGGCAGTCCCTTTGCGGCTGGCGCCAATCCCTCGGTTATCACGTTCAACTACACCAACACCGGGGAATTCG
>Ga0209380_10000108_pt1 | contig 50387 bp, 44 predicted proteins | sample HubBroMetageWFT6_FD_188347 | JGI IMG/M metagenome (GOLD analysis project Ga0209380, IMG submission 188347) | Warmed and freeze-thawed soil microbial communities from the Hubbard Brook experimental Forest, New Hampshire - Hubbard Brook CCASE Soil... | ecosystem: Environmental > Terrestrial >...
GTCTACGTCTGCAGAGCGCCTTCCTCCTGCGAACCGCTCAACCGCCGCTCAAGGATGTGGATGGTCGCATCGTTCGCCAACTGCGGCGCATAGGCAAGCGCATCGCAATCGGCCTAGAGAATGACCTTTGGCTCGTCCTTCACTTGATGATTGCCGGCCGGTTGCACTGGCGCGCGCCGGATGCAAAGCTGGCGGGGCGCCAGACTCTGGCGGCGTTCGATTTTCCCAACGGCTCCCTGGTTCTTACCGAGGCCGGCTCCAAGCGTCGCGCTTCACTGCACGTAGTGCTCGGCGAGGAAGCCTTGCGCTCCTTCGACGCCGGAGGCATCGATGTCTTCTCCAGCAATCTCGATGCGTTTCGTACGGCGCTCACTGGCGAAAACCACACACTAAAACGCGCCCTCACCGATCCGCGCCTGTTGAGCGGTATCGGCAACGCGTATTCCGATGAAATCCTGCACGCGGCGCAGCTCTCCCCGCTCACCCTCACACAAAAACTAAAGCCGGAAGAATGGGAAAGACTATACGCCGCGACCCACCACACGCTTGAGTTCTGGATCAACCGGCTCCGAGCCGATGGAACTGCAGCCTTCCCCGAAAAGGTTACCGCGTTTCGCGAAGGCATGGCAGTTCACGGCCGCTACGGCGAACCGTGTCCAAGATGCGGCGACAAAGTTTTGCGCATCCGCTACGCCGACAAAGAAACCAACTACTGCGCCCGCTGCCAGACCAACGGCAAAGTTCTGGCCGACCGAAGCTTATCCCGCCTCCTCGGATCAGACTGGCCAAGAACGCTGGATGAACTAGAAGCTCTCAAGCACCGCTGATCGAACCCGATCGGAAGGAGAGTCTATCTAAGGCAGCCGAGAAGCTCACGTGGGAACAGGCTAATGTGAAGACAGGCAAATGTGGGGACAGCCGCCTCGGCTGTCCCGCCAAGCGCAGCGAGGCGCCTTCTCCACGAGCCCCGGCAGTCAACTCACTTCAGCAAACTCCTCAACACCGCCACCTCCGTCGTAATCCCGGTCCGCAGCGCCGGATCCACATCCGGCGCGAACAGCGGAGAATGATTCGAAGGCAGCATAGTCCCCGCAGCCTTAGCTTGCGCCAGTTTCTCCGGATCCGCTCCTCCCAGACCAAAGAAGAAACCCGGAATCCCCTGCGCCACGAAATAAGAGAAATCCTCCGACGCAGTGCCCGCTGGTTCGGTGATCACATTATCTTTCCCCAGCGCCGACTCCAGCACCCCACGCATCCTCTGCGCCAGCGCCGGATCGTTATACACCGAATCCGTCGCCTCATAGTGCTCAATCAGCGGCGGACGCGGCGCCCCGCCCGCTTCCGCTTCCGCATTCGTGATCCGCGTGATCGCGGCCAGCACCTGCTTCCGGACATCCGCCTTGAAGGTCCTCACCGTCAGCCCCAACTCAGCCTGATCCGGAATGATGTTATTCTTCGTGCCCGCCCGAATATAGCCGACAGTCACCACGGCCATTTCCCCCGGCTTCACCTCGCGCGAAGTAATCGTCTGCAGCGCCAGAATCGTTCGCGCCGCGATCACAATGGGATCGATTGCCGTATGCGGCGCCGAGCCATGCCCACCCTTGCCATAAATCGTGATCCGCAAAGAATCCGCGTTCGTAGAAATAACTCCCGGAGTCACCCCAACCTGCCCCACCGGCAGCGAATTGCCAACGTGCAGCGCCACAATCACGTCAGGCTTGGGAAAACGCGTGAACAAACCGTCTTCAATCATCCCCTTGGCGCCGACGATCGTCTCCTCGGCCGGCTGTCCAATCAGCATCAACGTCCCGTGCCACGTGTCTTTGCTGTGCGCCATGATCGCCGCTGTCCCGACAATCGAAGCCATATGCAAATCGTGCCCGCAGGCATGCATCACCGGAACATCGTGCCCCGCATCATCCTTCGCGCGAACCTTGCTCGCATAAGCCAGCCCGGTCTTTTCTTCGACCGGCAGCGCATCAAGCTCCGTGCGCAGCATCACGGTCGGCCCCGCGCCGTTTTTGAGGATCGCGACAATTCCCGTTCCGCCGACGTGTTCCGTCACCTCATAGCCGAGCCCGCGCAACCGGCCGGCCAGCTTTGCCGCGGTTTGCGTTTCATGCGACGAGAGTTCCGGATTCTGATGAATATCCAGATACAACGCGTGCGCGTCAGGATAAACCGCATCAACTTCCTTGGACGACGGAGCTTGAGCCGAAGAAGCCTGAGCCCAAACCAACGCAACCAGACCAGCAAGAGGTAGAAGTCTTCCCAGTTTCATAGCCCACGGATCATATCCGCCACAGCGCCTCTTGTCATCCTGAGCGAGCGTTCTTCGCGCCGCGAAGGATCCGGGCGAGCCGCGCGATTCCACGGAGCCTGCCCTGAGAGAGCGACAGCGACCGAAGGGCGCGTTTGGCTCGCTTCCCCTGTAAACTCGCCACCTATCACTCTTTTGCGGCAACCTTTCTCGGCCCGCTTTCCCAAAACCGCAAAACTGTCGAAGAACATTTTTTTCTTGCCTCTTGACACTCTTTCCCCGGGTGTACAATCGCCGTAGAAACTAAGCACTGGTTTGCGCGTCGCCGTCTGGCAAGCTTGAGGTGCTCATGAACGTCCACGTCAGTTATCGTCTTCATAAAACTCCCGCCGTAGAAAAAGATATCCAACATCAAGTCGAAAAACTGCGAAAACGCCTGCAAGTCTTCCGTCCCGAGCTGATTCATTTGAAAGGCATGGTCGAGGAGATTTCCGCCCGCGAAGGCACCAGCGTCTCTCTCAACCTGCGCCTGCCTTCAGGACAGATGGCCGTCCAGGCCAAAGCCTCAACCGCCGCCGCCGCCGTGAAGAGCGCCTTCGAAGATCTCCTGCAGCAAGTCAACAAGCACAAAGATTTGCTGCGGTCTTCTCACAAGTGGCCGCGCCGCCAGCACGAGACCTCAGCCCGGCGCAATCATTCCGTGCCCTTCGAGCAGACGCTGGCCGCCGTTTTTCCGGCAGTCGTCTCTGCCGAAGATGTACGCTCCTACGTCAACGTGAATCTCTCCCGCCTGGAGCGCTTTGTCGAACGCGAGATTTATTTCCGCGAAGCTTCCGATCTGGTGGCGCCAGACTCCATCAGCAAAGAGGAAGTGATTGACGAAACCATAGCCGCCGCGCTCGGCGAAGGCGACGGCAATAACAAAGACAAGCCAGAGCGCCTCGCCCTCGAGCCCTGGCTCTACCGCTTAGCCATAAAGGCTCTCGACGAGCTTTCCCGCCCAGAGGGCAACAACGGCAGTGTCGTGCACCTCGAAGACTCAGCCCGCAGACCAAACGTCAGGGCCAGCGATGAGCCCGAACTGCAGTTCCATCAGCCCGATGAAGCCATCACCGAAGAAACCATCATCGCCGACGGCCGCGCGGCCACGCCCGAACAGATCGTCGGCTCCGATGAAATGATGCGCCTCATCGCCTCCGCTCTGCACGACGTGACCCCGGTCCATCGCGAGGCTTTCATTCTTCACGCTCTCGAAGGCTTCGGCGTCGACGAAATCTCTGCCATCACCGGCGCCCCACCAGACCGCGTCCTGATCTCCATTGCGGCGGCGCGCGATCACCTGCGTAAATCGCCCCGCCTCGTCCGCCATTTCAAGGGCAGGTTCGCCAGCACCGGCACTGCATAAATCACCTTTCCACTTCGTCGAGAGGATGGGATCACCGAATGATTACTCGGGAACAGATTCACGAACTGGCAGAATTTGAAGATCAGTCAGCCTGCGCTCTCAGCTTCTACTTTCAGCCCACTCCGCCACGCAACAAAGCGCACAAGGAGGAGGCCATTCTTACCAAGGATCTGGCGCGGGAAGCCTTGCGCCAGTTAGAGGTCAGAAGCAAGAGCTGTAATGGCAGTAGCAATAGAAACGACAATAATAGTAGTAGTAACAAAGACAAGTTCGAGTCGGCCCGCGCCGATCTCGACCGCATCGTGCATCTTTCACAGGATTTGCGGGGCACGCATCCCCGCGCTAAAGCGGTGTTCGCCTGTTCCGCGCAGGGCTTCTGGCGCGAATACGATCTGCCCGCGCAGTTGAGCGGAACCCAACTTCTGCTGAATCGGCATTTCCACCTCAAGCCTCTGGCCCAATTGCTGGGAGCGTTTCCCAGCCTCGGCATCGTGTTGATCGATCGTCATCGCGCCCGCCTGTTCGATCTGCGTCTGGGCGAATTAACCGAACGTATGGATTTCTTTCATCCTCTAACCCGCCGCGGACGCGGCGACGGCTTCGGCGGCTACGATGCCGGCCACGCCCAGCGCCGCGTCGCCGATGAAGCCCGTCAGCATTTCAAGTTCATCGCCGAGTTCCTCAAGGATGCCCTCGGTAGAGGTGACAAAGACAAAGGCATGTTTGAGAAGTGGATCCTCGGTTGCCAGGACGTTCACTGGTCGCAGTTCGAACCGCAACTGCACCCCTACGCCAAGCAGAAATTGCTGGGCCGGTTTACCGCCGAGGTTGCCCACGTGAGCGACGAACAAATTCGTTCGCACGCGGAAAAGATTCTCGCCGATGCGCAAGAGAGCCGCTGCCAGGAAGCAGTTCACGAAACCCTCAACCAGGCTCGCCACAACGCCCGCGGGGCCACTGGACTGCGGCGCGTGCTGCATGCCCTCGAATTAGGCGAAGTGCAGACCCTGCTCGTTGGCCAAAGCTATCACTCCCAGGCCGTCGAGTGCTCCGGCTGCGGCCACCTCGACGCCCATCTGGTAAGCTTCTGCCCAGTTTGCGGCCGCCAGACCCGGCAGGTAGTGGATGTAGGCGAAGCCATCCTGCCCTGGGTAATCCGCCACGACATCGAACTTCTCTACGTCAAGGACGATCCCGAGTTCGACAAGGTAGGAAACATCGCCGCCCTGCTCCGCTTCCGCTCCGAGCAAAACACTAACAACGTCCGCTCCATCTCCGACGCCCTGCCCAATCCCTCACGCACCCGCCGCGCCAGCCTGTTAACCCGCTACCGAGGAGCAGCCAGCGGCTGATCCCCGCCGCGTAACCATCCTCCCCTCTTTGTCATTCCGAACCCGGCGCCAAGCTGGGTGAGGAACCTGCTTTTCTCTGGCTGGCCCACCCTTGCGACGCTGTCTGCGCAACGGTGGGATTCCACGAACGCCAATCCCTCGTGCTCCTGATTTCCCCGTCGGAAGCCATTCGAAAGCATGGGTGCCCCATTTCTCGTCCTTTGCGAGAAGCGAGGAAAGCCACCACTGCTCTCACCACTCCCCGTGGGATTCCACGCCAGGAGACCACAACTGCGTGGAGGGCGGTGGAAGAGCGGCGCTCAAGCGCCCGTAAAGCTCCACCACCTCAACCAGGCTTCAGCCCCGGAGCCGCGTTCCACGCCCACAACGAGCTTCCTCGCAACCCCGCTCCACTCCTTGTCATTCCGAACCGGGCGCCAAGCCCGGTGAGGAACCTGCTTCCCCAGCTGGGTGCCCCATTCCTCGCGAGAAGTGGGATTCCACGGACCCGCACTCTCTTCCACAACCCAACTGTGACATCTAACCTTGCCCTGCAAACCAAATCACTCCATCATGGTCAAGGCGGAGGCGGTATACCAAGGCGAGACCACGCGAGGTTTAACTCCTTTGAAAGCAGGATTTTGCCCGCAAGTGACTGTGCCCCATAGATTACCTCGCATTTTCCCCCTACCTCGATGATTCCCATGGGCCAGGGGGGAGGGGGGTATACCCCGTTTTCCCAAATCGGATCAGCCCCACGGATCCAAGCGAACTCCTATCAGCCGCATCAGCAAAAGTTTTTTTCGACCCGAAATCCACAGGGCGAAGCAAATCACCACAGGAGAAGTCTATTTTTATGCTCTTGCGTTTGTTTTCTCTGTGCCTCTGTGCCTCTGTGGTGAAAAGCCTTTTCCCGCGTGATATGCTTCCGCCTTTCCAACCAGCCAGGAGGAACTCATGACTTTCTCGCGCCGTGACTTCGTGAAAACGTCAGTTCTAGGAGCAGTCGCCGCCGGAGTAGGAACCCGAGCCCAAGGAGAAGAATCCGCAGCAACCCAAGACCACGCTGCGCAATCCGGATCGTACAAGCGCCCCATCATCATCTGCGCGAATAACGGGTTTAACTATCTAGACGACGCCTTCGCCTTCCTGAAAAGCGGCGGCGACACGCTAGACGCCGCGCTCAAAGTAGTCAAGGGACCAGAAGACGATCCCAACGACACCAGTGTCGGACTCGGCGGAATTCCCAATGAAGAAGGCGTGGTCGAACTCGATGCCTGCTGCATGCACGGACCCACGCGTCGCGCGGGCTCAGTAGGCGGAGTGCGCAACATCAAGAACGTGTCGCTGGTCTCGAAGGCCGTGTTCGAGCACACCGGACACGTCATGCTGGTTGGCGAGGGCGCCGAGCGCTTCGCCGTGGCCGTTGGCTTCCCGCGCGAGAACCTGCTCACCGATCACTCCCGCAAGATCTGGTTACTGTGGAAAGAGTTCCACTCCAACGAAGACTGGTGGGGACCGAGCATCGCCGACCCGCACTGGCAAGCTCCCGACTCAGGTGCGAATCCCGATAAATCGCAATCGAAGCTGTGGCAGGAACGGATCCAGAACCTTCAAGCGCGAGCCGCTGAGTTAGGCATTGCGCCGGAGCTTCAACTGGAAGCCGTGCACAAAGTTCTTTTCCCGCCCACCGGCACGATTCATTGTTCGGCATTAAATGAGAAAGGCGAGATCTCCGGCTGCACCACAACCAGCGGCTTGGCCTTCAAGCTCCCCGGACGTTGCGGCGATTCGCCAATCATCGGCGCAGGCTGCTACACCGACCAGGACGTAGGTTCGGCCGGAGCAACCGGCAGCGGCGAAGAAAACATCAAGGTAGCAGGCGCGCACACCATCGTTGAAAACATGCGCCGCGGCATGTCTCCGCAGGAAGCCGGCATGGACGCGCTGAAGCGCATCGTCCGCAACTACAACAGCGACATGAAGAAGCTGCGCTTCATCGACATGACCTACTACATCCTGCGCAAAGACGGCGCCTACGCCGGAGTCTCGCTATGGGAGGGATACCAAGCCGGCAAACCGCACAAAATCGCGGTCCACGACGGCACCCGCCGCTCCGAGGTAGCCGTCAGCTTGTTCAAAGGATACTCACAGGACTTTCCGCCGGAACCAAACGTTCCCGAGGATTTGAAGAAGGAGTATCTGAAGTAGAGAGTAGAATCCGATATTTCAGGCGAAGAGACGAACCCCGGCCTTTCGGGCAGCATCGGCCAAGGCCCGATCCAACGTAGCGATTGGCAAATGCTCGGTCCGCGCTGTCTCAAGATATACCGCGTCGTAAGCCGACAGGCGGGATCCGCTAGCCCCGGCAAATGCTTGCCGAAGCGAAATCACAGTCGTGCTGTAATCAACCGATGAGGCCAGCAATACGTCGATATCTGTCAGACACCGATCGATGTCAGACCTCGTGAGAGCACCTCGGCGCTCCGCGGTGGCAAACCCGTTCGCCATCTCGAGAAGCCAGAGCGGAGGAACAACGGCGCGAGATCCATGTTGCAGACTGTGCCAGACCTGAAGCGCCAGACGTGACACGGGCCGATCAAGAAACCAAGCCAGACTGATCGACGCATCAAGCACAAAACGGCTCAACGCCGACCCTCTTCGATCAATTCTTTGATGGTGGAGAACTTGGAACGATCGACGCGTTTTCGAATGTCCTCGATATCTGCCCAAACCTCGTCCAAATTCTTTTGGGGTCGGACGGGGACGATCATAGCGGCGAGTTTGCCGCGCCGCGTGATGCCGATCTGCTCGCCCGTGCTGGCTCGTTCGACGAGTTCGGAAAGCTTCTGCTTGGCTTCGAATAGTCCGATTGTTTTCATCGCTGTCACCTAGATTATTGTTCTAGATGACTATTCTAGGTGATCATGCGCGCCGAGTCAACTTGATGCTATGCGAACCGCACCTTCACATCCGGACCCTTTTCCAGGTGGATGCTCTCGATGAAGCGTACTTTGCCGGTGAGTTGGGTGAGGATTACCGACGAAGTGCGCGTGCCCTCGCCGAAGAAGCGGACGCCTTTGAGCAGCGCGCCGTCGGTGACTCCCGTGGCGGCGAAGATGAGTTGTTTGCCGGGGGCAAGATCCTCCGCCTCGTAGATCTTGTTTTTATCTTTAATACCCATGCGAGCGAGGCGCTCCTCCTGGTCGGGCTTCACGACCAGGCGGCCGAGCATGTAGCCGTTAAGGCAGCGGATGGCAGCGGCAGTGATCACGCCTTCCGGCGCACCACCGGAGCCCATGACCGCGTGCACGCCGGTGCCAATCACGGCGGCAGCGATGCCAGCCGAGAGGTCGCCATCGCCGATCAACCGGATGCGAGCGCCGGCAGCGCGAATATCGGCGATAAGCTTTTCGTGGCGCGGACGGTCGAGCACGATCACTACCAGGTCTTCCACATCGCGCGTCATTCTCTTCGCGATATTCTTCAGATTGTCAGCCACGGGCGCATCCAGATCGACGGCATTCTTGCACGACGGTCCGACCACGATTTTCTCCATGTAACAGTCGGGAGCGTGCAGCAGGCCTCCGCGTTCAGAAGCGGCCAGCACAGTGATTGCTCCGGGCGCGCCGGTGGCGCAGAGGTTGGTGCCCTCGAGCGGATCGACGGCGATGTCAACTTCGGGGACTTCGCGTCCATCGGGAAAGTCGGCTCCGACTTTCTCGCCGATGTAGAGCATGGGAGCTTCGTCGCGCTCACCCTCGCCGATAACGATTGTGCCGCGCATGGGGATCGAGTCCATGGTATGCCGCATCGCCTCGGTGGCCACCTGGTCAGAGAGCTTGCGCTCGCCCTGGCCCATGGTGTGGGCGGAAGCAATCGCGGCCACCTCGACTACGCGCAGAAACCGCGACGCCAGGTCGCTCTCAATGTTTTCCCCGAAACTGCGAGCCTTGCCTTCTGAACGAGTTTGCCCAGCCATAAAACCCCCGAACACGCCTATGAATCAGCTATTTTCGACCGGCCTGAGAATATATCCCAATCGCCTGGAGATTGAAAGAAATGGCTGGAGCCATGAGAATAACCGATATCGAGACCGATGCTCTCGTGTTATTCTCGCAGCCTTGTTTTGAAAAGTGACCCCATGCCGAAACGGCGCCCACTCACCTTCCTGTGCATCACGACCTACGAAAAGGGACAGGAATTCATGCGCGAGTGCAAGCGCCAGGGCTGCCGGGTGCTGCTGCTGACGGCGGAGAAACTGCGCGATGCCGACTGGCCGCGCGACAGCCTGGACGACACATACTATCTTCCCGCTGAGATTCCTCTCGCCGACATCGTGCAGGCGGTGACGCACCTGGCGCGCTCGCAGAAAATCGACCGCATCGTCGCCCTCGACGAGTACGACATGGAAACGGCTGCCACTCTTCGCGAACACATGCGCGTGCCGGGCATGGGCCTGACCACCATGCGTTATTTTCGCGACAAGCTGGCCATGCGCATGAAGGCGCTGGATAGCAACGTGCGCGTTCCGGATTTCGTTCCTGTATTCAACCACGACGACATCCGCTACTACCTTGAACATGTCCCAGGACCGTGGGTCCTGAAGCCGAGGCAGGAGGCATCTGCAATCGGGATCAAAAAGATTCACGCTGCTGAAGACTTGTGGCCGGTGCTGGAACAACTGGGAGACAAGCAATCATCGTTTCTGCTGGAAAAGTTTGTTCCGGGCGAGGTGTACCACGTCGACTCGGTGGTTTCCGAAAGCGGAGTAGTCTTTGCCAGCGTGAGCAAGTACGGCAAGCCGCCTATGAATGTGGCACAAGGCGGCGGCATTTTCACCACGTGCATCATCGCGCGAGGCAGTGACGCCGACATCGGCTTGCGCCAGATCAACCGGCAACTGATTGCGGCGCTGGGACTGGTGCGCGGCGTGGCTCATACCGAATTCATCCGGGCGGACGCCGATGGAAATTTCTATTTTCTGGAGTGCGCGGCTCGCGTGGGAGGCGCCTACATCAACGAGATGATCGAAATTGCCACCGGAATCAACCTGTGGCGGGAGTGGGCCCGCATTGAAATCGCTGGCGGAGACGGAACGTATAAGCTGCCTCCAGTGCGCGAGGAGTATGCCGGAGTGATTCTTTCACTGGCGCGGCAGGAGGCTCCCGATACATCGGGATACAACGATCCTGAAGTGTTCTTGCGAATCAAGAAACATCACCATGCGGGATTGATTCTGCGTTCGCCCAATGCGCTTCGTCTGCAGTCGCTGCTGGAGAGCTACTCGCAGCGTTTCGCCGAGGAGTTTCTGGCCGTGGAACCGCCGCGGGAGAAACCTACTTCCTGAGCCTGCGGTTTCCGAGGAAACTCAGAAAAATACCTCCGGCGAAACATGGAACCGGCGGCTGAGCCGCCGGATGTGTTCTGTGGTCAGCTGCCGCTTGCCGCGCAGAACCTCCGAGACAATGCTAGGTGTAGCAAAAATGTCTACGAGGTCCTTCTGCTTCAGGTTGTTAGCCAACATCAGTTCCTGCAGGACATCGACGGCGCTGGCGGCCTTGAACGCGTAGTGTTTCTCTTCAAAATCCTCGATGAGCAGAGTGAGCAACTGAGCCATACGCCGCTCGGCCGCGCTCATGCGGCCGCCCTTGCGGTCAAGCCCTTCGAGCATGTGGATATAGCGCTCGTTTTCCGCTTCACCCCCAATCACCGAAGGCAAAGTGCTTGTCAATAAAGAAGCGTATTCGGATCTAACTGCGCTCGAGCTCATTGCTTCCAACCTCCCCGGTCGTACTCGGCATGGGTCAGCACATGGCGGACGTAAATCCGGCCAAATGTGTAGTTGATCTCCACGATCAGTCGGTACTGGTTACCTTTAACGTTGAAGACTGTCCACTTACCAACTGCGTCCGCGGTCGCAAAAGTCCTCCTGACAGTCGCCAGATTGTTCCATGTCGCCTTCTTAGCAATGCGGAACCATGCGTCGAGTGGGCGTTCGAGGGCTCTGTATCGTGAAGCGGCTTCCTTCAGCTTCCTGCGGCGGATTACGTGCATGCCGCTCCTCGCGGGTTCGCAATATGCGAATATATTACTTCGCAAATCGCGAAGGTGTCAAGAGCACTAGAAAGCGTCAATCCCGGTCACGCTCTGCCCGATGATCAGCGAATGCACGTCGTGGGTGCCTTCGTAGGTCTTCACCGACTCCAGGTTCATCATGTGGCGCATGATGGGATAGTCGTCGGCGACGCCGTTGGCACCGAGGATGTCGCGGGAGAGGCGGGCGCACTCGAGGGCCATCCAGACGTTGTTACGCTTGGCCATCGAGATGTGCTGGTGCTCCACCTTGCCCGCATCCTTCAAGCGGCCGACCTGCAGCACGAGCAGTTGCGCTTTGGTGATCTCGCTGATCATCCAGGTGAGCTTGTCTTGCACGAGTTGATGTGAGGCAATGGGCTGGTCGCGCCATTGTTTGCGCAAGATGGCATACTGCAGTGCACAGTCGTAGCAGGACATGGCCGCGCCGATCGCTCCCCAGGCGATGCCGTAGCGGGCTTGATTCAAACACATCAATGGCGATTTCAGGCCGTCGCTTTTGGGCAGCAAGTTTGACTCGGGGATGTGAACGTCCTGCAGCGAGAGCCCCGAGGTGACCGAAGCGCGTAGCGACCATTTGCCGTGAATGTCGTCGGCCTTGAAGCCGGGGCGATCTTTTTCGACCAGGAAGCCGCGAATCTTGTCGTTCTCGTTTTCCACCTTAGCCCAGATGATGGCGACGTCAGCGATGCTGCCGGAGGTGATCCACATCTTCTCGCCGTTCAGAACGTATTCATTGCCCACTTTGCGGGCGCGAGTGCGCATGCCGCCGGGATTGGAGCCGAAGCCGGGCTCGGTGAGCCCGAAGCATCCGAGCTTTTCGCCTTTCTGCATCGCGGGCAGCCAGGTCTGTTTCTGTTCCTCGCTGCCGAAGGTGTGGATGGGATACATCACGAGCGCCGACTGCACGCTGACGAAGCTGCGCACGCCGGAATCGCCGCGTTCGAGTTCCTGGGTCACGAGTCCGTACTCGACGTTGCCCATGCCAGCGCAGCCGTAGCCGTGGAGCGACGCGCCGAAGAAGCCGAGATCGGCCATGGGCTTCACCAGTTCGCGCGGGAAGCGGCCGGCGCGGTTGCACTCTTCGATGATGGGGACGAGATTGTCCTCAATGAACTTGCGCGCTGTGTCGCGGACCAGGCGCTCTTCTTCAGTGAGCAGCGAATCGAACTGGATGAAATCGACCCCGCGAAATTTGATGGCAGGCATGATGAACCTCCTTGGAGGGCAAACATATGACGGTAGCAGGGGCGAGAGAATGGGTCAACGCAGGGTGGGACAAAGCCGATTGACAGGGGGCTTATGCTGAAAGCACCAGCAGGAGTGAAGCGAATTGGCTAAGCCCTCGATGCTACCGCTCTGTGTCTTTCTCGGTTCGCTGATTGCGATCGCACCGTTCCGGTATGTATGGAACAACCCGCCGAGCTTTGTCGGACAAAGCTTTTGGTTAGCTTTCTTAACGCCAGTACTGGTTTTTGTCGTCGTTGCCGTCGGCGTGTCCTGCCTGATGGGGCTCTGTTGGAGCCTGTGGAAGTCAGACTGACCCACGGCAGCGTGAGAGGCACGGCCAAGACAGCCGGTACAATCTTCCTGTAAAATACGCGAGAAGGAAGAGATAGGGTTACGCAGCCAAAGAATCTTCCACCGCGGATTCCGGCTTTTCGGATCAGTTTTCTAAGACATCCCATCCACAATATCCGCGCAGAAACATTAGGCGGATCGCTGCGCAAATGACATCAGGAGAAACGAATCATGGCACCAGGCGTGAAGATTGCAAAAACGGCGGATCGTAAGAAGGTTATGGACACCAGCAAGAGCACGGATTGCCCCAAGTGCGGCAAGACGACACGCATCGTGAAGCGCATGAAAGACCGCGAGAGGGGCGTGCCTGGCGGGATTTATATTTCCTGCTCGGCGTGCGAGTTCTACGAGAAATTGTAAGGACGTTTCAGGCTTCTAGTTTCCAGTGGCCGGACGGGAAAGCGCTCAGCCTACCCGCTCCGGCCTTCGTTATGCCGGCGCGTAGTTACGAACAAACTGTTAGTAAACGAGGCCGACCCCCCGTTTAGTCCGAGTGATAGAATCGACAGATGGTTACGTCAGCGAAGAATAGGAAAACCTTCACGGTTGTAATCGAGCGAGACGAAGACGGATATTACGTCGGAACGGTTCCCACCCTTCGGGGCTGTCACAGCCAAGCGAAGACGCTGGACACGCTGATGAAGAGAATGCGCGAGGCGGTCGAGTTGTGCCTGGAGAGCGAAGATGGCGCGGGTAGTTCGCTTCAACTCGTCGGGGTTCAACAAATCTCGCTATGACACGCCTTCCCCGGCTCAAGGGAAAAGAAATCACTCGCATCCTTGAACGGGCCGGCTTTCAGATCGTCCGCACCAAGGGCAGCCATAATTTCCTCAGACATCCAGACGGACGGGCGACAGTGGTGCCGGTTCATACGGGCGAAACGCGGGCCTACTCCGAGCGATTTTGCGGGACGTAGAGATGTCGGTTGACGATCTACTGGAATAGTCCAGCGACCTACACCGCGACCGTGACCGAGGTCTCCGTACGCGTAACGGGGCGGTACAGCGTATCGCGTTCGATGGGCTCACGGCCCGCAGCGCGGATGAGGCGCTCGAGTTCTTCGCGGCGCATGCCTTGCGGAGTGGTCGCTCCGGCGTCGTGGTAAATCTTTTCTTCGATCACCGTACCATCCATGTCGTCGGAGCCGAAGCGCAGCGAAATCTGCGCGATCTTCGCCGTCATCATCTGCCAGTAAGACTTGATGTGCGGGAAGTTGTCGAGCACCAGGCGGCTGACCGCGATCTGCTTGATGTCGAGCATTCCGGTGGTTTTCGGCAGATGCTGCAGCGGAGTGTTGTCGGGATGGAACGCCAGCGGGATAAATGTTTGAAAGCCGCCGGTTTCGTCCTGCAGCGCGCGCAGCTTCAGCAAGTGGTCGACGCGGTCTTCGTCATTTTCGACGTGACCGTAGAGCATGGTCGCATTGGACTTCAGCCCGATCTGGTGAGCGATTTTGGCGGTGTCGAGCCACTGGTCGCCATCAATTTTGTGGTCGCAGATGATGTGGCGCACGCGGTCGGCAAATATTTCAGCGCCGCCGCCAGGGAGCGAATCCACTCCTGAGGCCTTCAGTTGTTCGAGCGTCTCGCGGATCGATAACTTTGCCCGCTTCGAGAGATACGCGACTTCGACCATGGTGAACGCTTTGAGATGCACCTGCGGAAACCGTTGCTTCAGGCCGGAGCAGAGATCGAGAAAGTATTGAAACGGCAGGTCGGGATGCAATCCGCCGACGATATGAAATTCGGTGACGGCCTCGCTGTATCCGGAGGCGGCGGTTTCAAACGCCTCGTCGAGGGCCATGGTGTAAGCGCCGGGCGCGTCTTTCTTGCGACCGAAGGCGCAGAGCCGGCAAGCCGCGACGCAGACATTGGTGGGGTTGATATGACGGTTGACGTTGAAATACGTCCTGTCACCATGAATGCGCTCGCGGACCTGGTTGGCCATCCAGCCCACTGCAAGAATGTCGCCGGTGCGGTAGAGGGCGACGGCGTCGGCAGCGTCCAGGCGCTCGCCGGCCAGCACTTTCGCGTGAATTGGCTGCAGCCGCGGGTCATCCGTCTGGAAAGAGTGAGAAGCAGGCATCCTCTTGATGATATCGCAGGATGCCGCGTGAAGTCATAAAAAGGCTGGGCTAGTGGTCGGCGGTGACACGGTCGCGGATTCGGTCATACTCGGCGTCGGAAATTGCATGGCGCGTCACGAGTTCGTGAGTGTCGGCAAATGGACGATCAGCGATGATGCGGTCGGCCTCGCGTTCGGTCATGCCCGGCAGGCTTAGCAGGTCCTGCCGCGAAGCTTTGTTGATGTTCACGGTCTTGTCGCCGGCCATGCCCTCTTTCACGCCTTCCACCACGGCTTTGGTATCGCGCCTCATCGTCTCAGTCGCTTCGGCCGTGCGCTGGCGGATTTCGTCGGGATTGTCCTTGTTTGAACAGGCAGTGTTCGAACAGGTGATGATGCTCGCGAACAGGAAAGCGGGCGCAATCAAAGATAGAAAATGGCGATTCAGTTGCATGGGGTTCTGATGCCAGGTGCCGGTTAGGGGTTGGCGACATCTTGTCCTGTACAATTTTGCTTCCGATGAATTCGTTCGCCAAATGGTGGCTGGGAGTTGCCGGGGCACTGCTGCTAATCGTAGCGGCGCAGGCCGAGCCCGTTGCCACGCTTAAACCCACCGACTACGTTAACGACTTCGCCCATGTTCTGGATCAGCACTCGATCACGCAGATGGATGACATCTGCCGGCAGATCGACGAGAAAGCGCACGCCAAGATCGCAGTCGTGACCATCCACTCGCTCGACGGCTCCGATATTGAAAGTTACGCGGTCACTCTATTTCAGCAGTGGGGACTTGGAACCAAGTCGACTAACCGCGGAGTGCTCATCCTGTACGCGATTAACGACCATCGCGAGCGCATTGAGGTTGGCTACGGGCTGGAGCCTATTCTGAACGATGCGAAGACCGGCGACTTCGCGCGGGAGGCGGTCCCGCTCATGCGGGCGCAGCAGTATGGCCAAGCCTTGCTGTTGGTCACGTCGCGAGTCGCGAAGGTCATTGCAGATGATGCTGGCATTCAGCTTACCAACCTGCAGCCGGAGGCTCCGGTTGAGCGCGACGATCAGCGTGGCAAAGGCATGTCAGCCGGCGGAGTTATCCTGCTGATTATTGTCATACTCGTTATTCTGTTCACTCCGCTTCGCAGCGTGCTTTTCTGGATCCTCTTTTCCGGTATGTTTGGCGGAGGAGGGTCCCGCGGCGGCTGGGGTGGCGGCGGATTCGGTGGCGGAGGCGGTGGTGGGGGCTTTGGCGGATTCGGCGGGGGTGGTATGTCCGGCGGCGGTGGGTCTAGCGGCAGTTGGTAGCGAGGTCATAAATGGTTCCGGAAAAAACGATTAACGACTTTGTCAGCCGGCTGCGGGCTGCGGCTGAAGCTAACCTGGAGAGCGTCATCCTGTTCGGGTCGGCGGCCGCGGGCGACTATCATCCTGAGTTCTCGAATGTGAATCTGTTTTGTGTGATTCGCGACAGCTCATTTGCGGCGTTGCAGGCGCTGGCCCCTGCCGTGAAATGGTGGAATACGCAGAAACAGCCGCCTCCTCTGTTCATGACCCACGACGAGATGAAGCACTCCACCGATCTGTTTACGATCGAGCTGCTCGACATGCAACAGCACCACCGGGTTCTCTTCGGAGAAGATGTGGTTCAGGGTTTGAGGATTGCCCCGAGGCTGCACTCCCTGCAGGTGGAGTACGAGCTACGAGAAAAGCTGGCTCTTCTGCGGCAGCATTTGTTGCTCGCCTGTGGTAACGATTCGCGGATGTGGGATTTGCTGCTGCGATCGGTCTCGTCGTTCGCCACGCTCTTCCGGCACGCGCTGATCGTGCTGGGGCACCCGGCGCCAGTTGGAAAGCGGGACGCGGTGCAGGCATTGTCAAAGCAGATTGGGTTTGATGCCTCTGGCATTCTGCAGGTGCTGGACCTCAGGGAACGGAAATCCGACCGCAAGAAGTTCAACGTTATGGATGTTTTTTCGCGATATCTGGCAGCAGTAGAGCAGGTAGCTGCCGCAGTTGATAGAATGCTGGACTCGGGTACTGCGGGCTCATCGTAGAGTTTGCGGAGGCTGTTTTTCAGGAGAATGTCATGAACAAAGCGCTGATCGTGGTCCTCGTTATCGTGGCAATTTTAGTGCTGGGTTGTCTGTTTGTTTTCGGCCAGTACGTTAGTGTGAAGAATACGCTGGTCGCCAAGAACGAAGCGGTTAAGTCTGCCTGGTCGCAAGTCGACATTGTGCTGCAGCGCCGCTCAGACCTGATCCCGAACCTGGTGGAGACGGTGAAAGGCTATGCGCAGCAAGAGGTGACCGTGTTTGGCGATATCGCTAAAGCCCGCTCTGCCCTGCTCTCCGCAGGCACGCCGCAACAGAAGATCGCAGCCAACGGGCAGCTCGACGGTGCGCTTGGTCGCCTGTTGCTTGTGGTCGAAAACTATCCTCAGTTGAAGTCCAATGAGAATTTCCTGCGCCTGCAGGATGAACTTGCGGGCACGGAGAATCGCATTGCTGTCGAGCGCAAGCGTTACAACGACACTCTGCAGGATTACAACACTTACGTGCAGCAGTTCCCCAACAGCTTTTTCGCGGGGATGGCGGGATTCAAGCCGAACGAAGCTTACTTCGAAGCTTCGCCAGGATCGCGCGAAGTTCCTAAGGTGAACTTCTCAAGTCCGAGCACTGCGGCTCCGCAAGCGACGCAGCAGCCTGCGCCAGCGCACTAACAATCCGGCGGGGGACCGCGGGACGGTTCCTACTGAGGACCGGCGGGCAATTCCCAGCCTTCGTTCTTCATTTTGTTGTTTGTCCAATGTTGAAGCTGCTCAAAAAGAGCAGGGTCGATGACGGCGAAACGAAGGCCGACGCGGCCTTCGCCGCCGAACCAGACGATGCGGGCCTTCGCTCGAAAAACGGTCTCACTCCCAGGTAAGGGAAAACTGACGTCGAGCAGGCCGGTAAATTTCATCGGCTCTTTCAATCCATCCACACCCATGCCGCCAGTGCTGAGGTTCACACCCTGAACGCACACTTCCTCACCCTGCTGGTTTTTCAATGCAACGGCTAGCTGGATGCGAGCGCGGAAAAACTTCTGCTGCTGGAGGCTAACCATCGCCAGGGAGCTGGCAGCGTCGGCGGAATTCACGTTGATGTTGTATTCCTTCAGCTTCCGGCTGAGGGTACGGCGCGAGATGCCGAGTTGTTCGGCGGCCTGGCTGCGATGACCGCCGCTCCGCTCCAGAGCCCGAATAATCATTTGCTCTTCCACGCTGTCGAGATTTCCTACCGGCATGGAGGCAGACTGACGCTGGGCGACCGGATTGCCGGACATGGCATCTGTGATCTGCGATTTGCGGATCTCAGGCTGCCTTGACTCGACGGCCACTCTTGCGACCAGGTTGCGCAATTCGCGAACATTTCCCGGCCAGGAGTGTGAGAGCAAAGCGGAAATAGCATCGGGCGCGAAAGACATGCCAGGATTCTTAAGTCTGAGGAAGTGCTCGGCCAACGCGACGATATCCTCAGGACGCTCCCGCAGCGGGGGAACGCGAAGTTGAAACTGGCCGAGACGATGAAAAAGATCCCGCCGAAACCTGTTGGCCGCGACGGCCGCGTCGAGGTCCTGATTGGTGGCGGCGATTATGCGGACGTCGACTGTGATCTTGCGGTTGCCTCCCAGGCGGTAGAAGGGAGATCCGTCGAGCACGCGCAGCAGTTTGACCTGAGTCTGGATCTGCAGTTCTCCGATTTCATCGAGAAACAGCGTGCCCTTGTCGGCGAGTTCGAACAGGCCGGGTTTGGACGCATCGGCGCCGGTGAAGGCGCCTTTTTCATACCCGAACAACTCGCTCTCGACCAGGTTTTCGGGAAGCGCGGCGCAGTTGATGTCGACCCAGGGGCGGCTGCGCCGTTGCGAAGACTGGTGAATCGCATGAGCAATGAGTTCCTTGCCGGTTCCGGTATCGCCCGTGACCAGCACACTCTCGCTGTGGCCGGCGACACGGTCCACCATCCGCATGAAACGGTGCATCACGGGACTGGCGAGGATAAGGTTCGTGCCGTCAATCTCGCGTGAAACGGTGTGAGCAGCTTCGTCTTCTTCTGGGCTCTGAGCTTTGGCCGCGAGCGCCCCCACGACTAATTTTTCCTCTGCCACCGAGAGCAGGGCGACCATTCCCCCCGGAGCGGATTTTCCGTCACGAAGCAACGTGACGGTCAGCTCCGCAGTAAAATCCTTCGCAGCCTTTTTCTGAAACGAGTGTGAAGATCGATACTGACCGTCTTCCAAAACCGCGGTGAGTACGGTCTTTTGCAATTGACTCTGGTTGGCGCCGTCCTTCCCTGCGATAAGAGACGCCAGGGTTCGGCCCAGGATCTCCGCAGCCGTACAGCCGAAGAGTTTCAGGGACGCGGCGTTGCAGCTCGTGATTTTGCCCTTGAGATCGGCGGATAAGACCGCGATTCCGCCGACTGCGCGGACCTCGACTGGTGGCTCTTGAAGCGGCGAATTGAGATTTACTGGTGGCATCCCGCGCGTTTGGAGTTGATCTTGACACAGCGGAGAAGGGTTGGATTGAGTATGCCGCCGCGGATGATCACGAAAGTAATCGCGGACAATCCCGAACGAGCGTAACGATTTCCCGAGGTTACGGAAGTAAGCTACTTAAAACCCCTTAATGGAAATAGCATTTCACTGAACAGGCTCGTCCCGAGGTGTGCGCGGAAGTCACTTTCCTACGCCGCGGGGGTAGTCTGCCGCCTCCCCTGGCAAACAGTAGTTAAAGGCGCAATGTCGATTCGGACGAAACTATTTCTCGGGATCACGGTCTCGCTCGGGATGCTGGTGCTGTGCTCCGCCCTGCGGCACTGGCAATCCGCTGACCAGATGCGATTCGTGTGTTATCTGGCCGTGGCCATCCTGGCCTCCAGTCTGAAGGTGCAATTGCCCGGTATCGACGGCACCATGTCTGTGAACTTCCTTTTCATTCTTCTCGGCGTGATGGAGCTCAGCCTTCCGGAGACGCTCGTAATCGGCTGCACGGCCACTCTGATGCAGAGCGTCTGGCATGCGAGGAATCGACTGGATCCCGTCAAGGTTCTGTTCAACGTTTTCGGAATGATGGCAAACGCCAGCGCACTCTGCTACGTCAGCTACCACTGGCTGTACGGGAGAGTAGGCAACAATAAGCCCATCCTGCTGATGGGGGCGGCTCTGGTTTTCTTTCTGGCGAACACGCTGCCGGTCTCCGTGGTTATTTCTTTAACGGAAAATAAATCGAGCCGCAAGGTGTGGAAGGAGTGCTACTTCTGGTCGTTCCCCTACTACCTGGTGGGAGCGGCCGCGGTGGGGCTGGTGGGAATCATTAACCAGCGCGCGGGTTGGCAGACTTCGCTACTCGTATTGCCGGTGATTTATTGGGTGTACCGCTCGTATCGACTCTATCTGGGGCGACTGGAAGCCGAGAAGGAACGAGTAGAGGTCGAGAAGCGCCATGTGGAGCAGATTGCCTCGCTGAACATGCGAACCATCGAGGCTCTTGCCCTGGCGATCGAGGCTAAGGATCACACCACGCACACTCATCTGCAACGCGTGCGGACTTACGCAGTTGAAATCGCCAAAGAGGTCGGCCTGTCAGTGGACGAGATCGAGGCACTGCGCGCGGCGGCGCTGCTGCATGACATTGGGAAGCTCGCGGTGCCAGAGAACATCATCAATAAGCCCGGCCGCCTGACTCCGGAAGAGTTCGAGAAGATGAAAGTGCATCCGCTGGTGGGCGCGGAAATTCTGGATCGCGTGGCGTTTCCCTACCCAGTGGCTCCCATCGTGCGCTCGCATCACGAAAGATGGGATGGGTCGGGCTATCCCGCTGGTCTGGCCGGCGAAGAGATTCCCGTCGGAGCGCGCATTCTCGCGGTCGTGGATTGCCTGGACGCTTTGGCCTCTGATCGGCAATATCGCCAAGCGATGCCGCTGGATCTAGCTATGGATCGGGTGAAAGAACGGGCAGGAACATGGTTTGATCCGAAGATTGTTGAAGTCCTCGAACGCCGCTATGTGGACCTGGAACGCATTGCGCAGACCTATGAGGACGGTTTCTTTCCCCTCGGGTTCCCGAGGGAGTGGCGCGTGGAACGCGGCTTTGCTCCGGCGACCGGATTCGAGAAGTGGGCAGATAATTCGCAGACCGACTCCGACTTTTTGACTTCGATCGCGTCCGCGCGCCAGGAAGCGCAAGCGATGTTCGATCTAAGCCAGGACTTGGGGAACTCGTTGAGCCTCAGCGAAACGCTTTCCGTGTTGTCGATGCGGCTGCGCAAGCTGATTCCCTATGATTCCATCGCTGTATTCGTGCACCGGAATGGCTGGTTGCTGCCGGAGCTGGTCAGCGGGGAAAACTTTCGCGCCCTGTCGTCGCTGAAGATTCCCATGGGCGAGGGTTTATGCGGATGGGTGGCGGAGAATTGCAAGCCTATCCTCAACGGCAACCCGCAGGTGGAAAGCGGTTACGCCACTGATCCGGAGAAGCGTGCAGTTCTGTCGTCGGCGCTCGCAGTTCCGTTGCAGGGACTGAATGGCGTCGTAGGCGTGCTGGCCATGTATCACGCGAATCAAGACGCCTTTACGCCAGATCATTTGCGAATTCTGCTGGCTGTGGCTTCGAAGGTCGCGCTCTCGGTGGAGAACGCGCTGAAGTATCAGCAGGCGGAAAGTTCGGCGACCACCGACTTCCTCACCGGGCTGCCCAATGCGCGGTCGCTATTCGTACATCTGGCGCAGGAAGTAGCTCGATGCCGGCGCATGCAGAGTTCATTGGCGGTGATGGTCTGTGACATCGACGGGCTCAAGAAGATCAACGATTCTTTCGGCCATCTGGAAGGAGACAAACTGCTGCGCGAGTTCAGCGCGCGGCTGAAGGATGCCTGCCGCGGGTACGACTACGTTGCGCGCATGGGCGGCGACGAGTTTGTGATCACCGCTCCCGGCCTCACTACCGAAGCTGTCGAGGAAAAGACTGTCCGCTTGAACGAGGCCGCCATCGAAGCGGGACGGCACACCTGCGGAAAGGACGTTGTCAGCCTGAGCGTGGGGACGGCCTTCTGTCCGGAAGACGGATACGACGTGGAGGCATTACTGGCCGAAGCTGACCGGCGTATGTACTCCGTCAAGCAGGTCCACCACGCGCGAGGTAGCGCCAAAAAAGCTTCCCTCGCGCAGGGCGCCTCAGGAGAATAAATGCGAAGCCTGAGATGGAAAATCGGCGGACATGCCCTGACTCTGCTCGCAACTGTTCTGCTCGGAGGATTGTTCTCGGCCACATTGGTGCGCCTCGCTCCGGGCTTCGACGTCGATGAGCGCGAACTGGATCCGCACTTGAACGCGCAAAGTGTGCAGGCGCTGCGTGATGCCAGGCATCAAGACCGGAACGTCCTCCAGTTTTATTTTTCTTATCTGACGCGAGCCGCGCATGGCGATTTGGGAACCTCGCTCGCCCTGGGGCAACCCGTGGGCACGCTGCTCCGCGACCGTGCGCCGCTCACGCTCCAATTGCTTGGCCTCGGTCTTGGACTGGCCTGGCTCCTGACCCTGACCATGGCATTGAGTGCGGCATGGCTGCGACTTTCGGTTTACGACACGCTGACCACGGTGGTGAGCGGAACATTTCTCTGCCTTCCCGCCGCCGTGCTGGCACTGCTCTCGGTGCTCTGGAATGTGCCGGGCTCATTGGCGATTGCCTTGATCGTGTTCCCGCACACCTATCGGTATGCACGCAATCTGCTGGTGAAAGCCTACTCGCGGCCTCACATCATTACTGCGAGGGCAAAAGGTTTGGGCGAGGCGCGCATTCTTTTCTGGCATGTGGTCCCGGTGGTGACGCCGCAATTGTTGGCTGTTGCCGGAGTGTCGGTGAGCCTGGCGGTTGGAGCAGCAATTCCAGTCGAGGCTTTGTGCGGGTTAGCCGGCATCGGGCAACTGGCGTGGCAAGCAGCGCTGGCCCGCGATCTGCCGCTGCTGGTTAATATCACGATCCTGGTGACGCTCGTGACCTTGCTGGCTAATTCCGGGGCAGATGTAATCGGTCACGCGATGCGAGGCCAGGAAGCATGAACTTCTGGCGAACACTTGCGTGTGTAGTCCTGGCGCTCGTGCTCGGTTCATCTCTGGCCGCGAACTGGCTGGCCCCTGCGGGATATGCGCGGCAGTATCGCGACGCGATCGGTGCGCCTCCGTCGCGGACTCACTGGCTGGGGACGGACGAGATTGGCCGCGACCGCTTTGCGCGCGTGCTTTACGGAACTCGCATTTCGCTGCTCCTGGCTCCGGCCGCAGCTTTGCTGTCAACGCTGATGGCGGCTTTGATCGGAGGGCTGGCAGGATATTTGGGCGGCGTCTGGGCGCGCATGGCGATGGCGGTGACCGATCTTTTTATGTCGCTGCCCTGGTTGTTCCTGCTGATCACGGCGCGGGCGCTGATGCCGCTGAACGTGTCTCCGCTGGTCTCAGTGTTGGTGACATTTCTCCTGCTGGGGCTTCTGGGATGGACTGCCGCAGCCCGAGTGTTGTGCACAACCGCGGGTTCGTTGCGCACCTCGGACTTCGTCCGGCAGGCGCGCGCGGCAGGGCTTCCCGGGCAAAGACTGTTCTGGGTACACGTAGTGCCGAATTTGAAACCTGTGCTCTACGCCCAGTTTTGGATTTCAATTCCGGTCTTCATCTTGAGTGAAGCCAACCTGGGAATCCTCGGGTTAGGTGTGGCCGAGCCCATGCCTTCGTGGGGAAGTTTGTTGAAAGAGCTGGAAGGCCTCGTCTCGGTGGGGGAGGAACCATGGAAGTTTGTGCCGTTGATCTTGCTGGTGGTGGTCGTGACGTCGTTTCAGTTTTTGCTTTCCAGGCAGGAGGAGTTGGCTGCATGAAGTGCCACGGGAAAACGCTCACGGTCGTATTGCTCTGCCTGGGGTCTTTTCTGGCGACTGCGCTGGCGCAAGGCGGTGGCGAACTCAGGTTTTGCCTGCGCTCGGAGCCGAAGACGTTTGATCCTCTCAAGGTGGATGACGACGCCTCCGGCGCGATCCGGTACTTGACGGGAGGAGTGCTGGTGCGGGTGAATCGCCAGACTCAGGAGCTCGAGCCGGGGCTGGCGATGTCGTGGAAAGTCTCCAAAGACGGGCGGCAAATTTCGTTTCGATTGCGCAGCGGAGTCTCATTTTCCGACGGCACACCGTTTTCCGCCGGGGACGTAGCCTACACCATTCAGCAGTTGATGGACCCGGCTTTGCATTCGCCGACGGGCGATTCTTTTCGTTCGGGTGCGGGGAACGTCGAGACTAGAGTGATTTCGCCGACGCAGATTTCAATCCGTTTTCCCGCCCCGGTCGCCGGACTGGATCGGCTGTTCGACTACGTCGCGATTCTTTCCGAGCGCTCGCCGAAAAAAGAAATGGCTGTCCTCGGCCCGTTCATGGTGGCCGACTACAAGCCCGGCTCCACGATTCTTCTCAAGCGCAATCCTTATTACTGGAAGACGGACGAGCAGGGACGGAAACTGCCTTATCTGGATTCGATACAGCTGGATATCCAACCCAACCGCGACGTCGAGATGCTGCGCTTCAAGCGCGGAGAGATGGATCTGATCAACTCTTTAGACAGTGAGTATTTCGACAAGCTGGCCGCGACTTCGCCTCAACTTGTTCACGACGCAGGCGCCTCGCTCGATAGCGAGCAACTCTGGTTCAACGAGGTTGCGAGGTCGCCAATTCCGGTCTACAAGAAGAACTGGTTCCGCTCGGCAACCTTCAGGCGAGCAATTTCCGAAGCCATCAACCGCGACGATCTAAGCCGCGTCGTCTTTCACGGACACGCTCAGCCGGCCGTGGGGCCATTCTCGCCGGCAAATAAATTCTGGTTCAACAGCAAGCTGAAGCCCCAGCCCTACAGTCCCGAGCAAGCTCTGAAGGAATTGCAGGCCGACGGTTTCCGCATGGAAAACGGGGAACTGAAAGACAAAGACGGCAACGAGGTCGTGTTCTCGATCATCACGAACTCCGGCAACAAATACCGGGAACGCATGGCAGTGCTGATCCAGGATGATCTGCAAAAGATCGGCATTCACGTGAACGTGGTGACGCTCGACTTCCCTTCCCTCATCGAGCGCATGACGCAGAGCTTTGATTATGAGGCCATGATCCTCGGTCTGACGAATGTTGACCTGGATCCGAACGGCGAGATGAACGTGTGGCTGAGTTCTTCGGCGAATCACCAGTGGAACCCACAGCAGAAGGCGCCCGAGACCTTGTGGGAGGCCGAGATTGACCAACTGATGCGGGCCCAGGCGTCCTCAAGCGATGCCAAGAAGCGGAAAGAAGCCTTTGACCGCGTTCAGGAGATCGTGGTCGAGCAGGAACCCTTTATCTTCCTGATCAACAAAAATGCGCTCTCGGCAGTTTCGACAACGGTGCACGGCGCCGCTCCGGTAATTCTGACTCCGCAAACGTTCTGGAATGCGGAATGGCTTACCGTGTCGGGGAAGTAGTCGGACGGCGTTGCCACGGATTTTCACGTATCACACGGATAGAGAAACACAATAGAAACGCCGGAACTAGGCAGGTAAGAAAAGATGTCGCCCGAGGCTCCGCAAAACCAGACTCTACTGTCGGCGCAGCTCTCCGTGCGCTATGCCGGCAAACCAGTTCTGCGTGACGTGCGCCTGGAGATTCAGCGCGGTGAAGTGCTGGGGCTGGTGGGACAAAGCGGTTCCGGCAAGAGCACGCTGGCCATGGCGATTCTCGGCCTTCTCGACCGGAAGCGATCGCAAGCCGAAGGCACAATCAGGTTTCAGGATTCTGATCTGTTGCAGCTCTCAGAGCGCGAACTCCGTGCGCTCCGGGGACGAGCCGTCGCGCTGGTCTTGCAGAGTCCCCTATCCTCTTTGAATCCGGCGCTTAAAATCCGAACCCAACTCAAGGAAGCATGGCGTGCTCATGCATCGGGCACGAGCGCTGATTGTATGAATGCGATTCGCGCTTCCCTGCAAAGCGTCTCGCTGTCCGGCGATGATGAATTCTTGCGCAAATATCCTTCGCAGATGAGCGTGGGTCAGGCCCAGCGCGTGCTGATAGCCATGGCGGTCATGCACCGTCCCGCGCTGCTCATCGCCGACGAAGCCACCAGCGCTCTCGATGTAATTACGCAGTCCGAGATTCTCGCGCTGTTTCGCGAACTGAACCGCTCCACCGGGATGGCGATTCTCTACATCTCTCACGATCTCGCGTCGGTGGCAGGGATTTGCGACCGCATCGCCATTCTTCATCAGGGAGAGATCGTAGAATGCGGGACGACCGGCCAGATTTTCGCCAATCCACAGCACGAATACACGCAGCGGTTGATGGCGGCGATGCCGCGACTCTCACCCACGAGCGCGCAGTCGGAGGAAAACCGGAAAGCTAAAACCGAAGCAGCTGCAGCCCGGTAGAGCGTAGAACGGCACCCGGTTTCTCAAATGCAGTAGCCCTCACCCTCTGTCTCCGCCTGAATGTTTTCCAATTCACTTGCAGCGCTTGAGGTAACCAACACAGTGAGGACCGAAGTGATTTCGGTAACCGAGACAGACTGTCCCACGCCCCTGCTGGCAGGACAGAGTGGCCCAACACCAAGGCAGGGGCCCGGATGATCTCCAATCGCAACAATGACTTACGAAGAGGCGATTGGTCCTACCCGTGCACAACCATTAGTGGGTCTAGCGCTCCACATTCGTTCGCCCCCTACTCGTTCGCCCCCTGGTTTAGGAAGGGTCAGATTTATGTTGCAGACGGTAAAGCCAACAAGCCCACGTCGAGGCCAACGCCACAGCGCAGCCTGGGGAAAGCGCTTGAGCATGCTGCTGGTCCTGGTTGCCGGGGCAGCCTTCGCCCAAACTTCAGGAGATGGCAAGATGGTCGGCAAGTTCGCTCCCGACCTCGCGCCAGTCGCGGCTCGAGCCCAGAGCGCTGCGGCCACTGAGACCGTGCAGGTGATCGTGCAGTACGGTCAGGTTCCTCAATCCGAACAAGAAGGTAGAGTGCTGGCCCTGGGCGCGCGTCTGAATCACAGGCTGCATGTGGTCAAGGGCATCGCTCTGACGATTCCGGTGAGAGCGTTGCCTGCCTTAGAGGCGGATCCTGAGATTCTCTCCGTAAACGTCGACCATCCGATGAAGCAGCTGGATGACACGACAGACGTAGCAACGGGCGTGCCCACCGCCTGGAGCGACGGTTACAACGGAAGAGGCATTGGCGTTGCCGTAATTGATAGCGGGATTAACGACAGTCATCCCGATCTATGGAATTGGAATCAGACTCACTCGCGCGTGGTCTATCACCAGGATTTTACGGGCACAGCGACTTCCAACTGGGGTGGGGCAAAGTACGACCTCTACGGTCACGGTACTCACGTCGCCGGAATCATTGGCGGCAACGGCTCCCTCTCCAGCGGAAACTATATCGGGGTCGCGCCCGCCGTTAGCCTAGTGGATCTTCGCGCCCTCGATCTCAACGGCGTCGGCAGCGACAGCACTGTGATCGCGGCCATCGAGCAGGCTATCGCGCTGCAGAACACTTACAACATACAGGTAATCAACCTGTCGCTTGGCCGCGGCATTTTCGTAAGCTATACCCAGGACCCCCTCTGCCAGGCGGTGGAAGCCGCATGGAAAGCGGGCATTGTGGTGGTCGTGGCTGCGGGCAATTACGGCCGCGTCGGCGTCAACGGCAGCAACGGATACGGAACTATCACGGCTCCCGGCAACGATCCCTACGTGATCACCGTGGGCGCGATGAAGAGTAACGGATCCACTTCGCAGTCAGCCGAAACGCTGGCCAGCTACAGTTCCAAAGGCCCCACCACTTACGACGACGTGGTGAAGCCCGACCTTGTGGCTCCCGGCAACGACATCGTTTCGTTGGCGGCTCCCGGCGCCACCCTGGAAACATTGTTTCCAGCTGAACTGGTTACCGGCAACGACGGAAACAATGACTACTTCACGCTGAGCGGCACCAGCATGGCAACGCCCGCCGTCACCGGAGCAGTTGCGCTGCTGATGCAGCAGAACATCAATCTCACTCCAGATCAGGTGAAAGCCCGCCTGATGAAAACCGCCTACAAAGTGTTTCCCACCACCAGCGTCGCCTGGGTCCCGCACCTCGAGCAGAACTTCACTGACTCCTACGATCTGTTTTCGGTCGGTTCGGGCTTGCTCGATATGCAGACAGCGATCGCCAACACCGACCTTGCTCCAGCTACGGTGGGCGCGGCGTTGTCTCCCTCGGCCGTCTACAACCAGTCGACTGGAACGGTCTCCCTGGTTGAAGGAAACGGTTCCGTGGCCCCGAATTCGGTGGTCTGGGGAGCGTCCGTTGTTTGGGGAGCATCGGTCGTTTGGGGTGCAAACGTCAGCGCCAATTCCGTGGTCTGGGGAGCCGCGTTGCCCTGGAATGACAATCTGCTGAGCGCTTTCAGCGTCGTCTGGGGCGCAAGCCTCGGCACCGGCCCGGAAGCTACCAGCGTGGTTTGGGGTGCGGCCGCGTCGAGCGCTGATGGCGCATTCTCCGATGCTGGAGACGATGAGCAGTAGCCGTGCGCACTAGAAGTTAAGATGCGAAGGCCGCCTGCGCAGGCGGCCTTCGCTTTTACTTCCGCTGTTACTTCCGCGCTTACTCCGCGCAACAGCGTTAGTTCGGCATGACCACCGTGTCGATTACATGGATCACACCATTCGACTGAAACACATCCGGAATCGTGACCAGCGCCGTTCCGCCCTTCTCGTCTTTCAACATGATGTGCTTGCCATCATGCAGTGACGCCCACAGCTTGCCACCTTCCACGGTGGTCAGTTCCGCGGTGCCATTGCCCGCCATGATCTGCTTCTTCAGGTCCGCCGCACTCCACCGTCCCGCGACTACGTGGTAAGTGAGTACTTTGGTTAACGTGGCTTTGTTCTCCGGCTGCAGGAGCATGTCCACGGTTCCAGCAGGCAGTTTTGCGAAAGCCTCATTGGTGGGAGCGAACACTGTGAATGGCCCCGAACCTTCCAACGTTTCTACCAGTCCGGCAGCCTTCACCGCGGCCACCAGAGTAGTGTGATCCGCGGAATTCATCGCGTTCTCAATAATGTTCTTCGTCGGATACATTTCCTGCCCACCCACGACCGGATTCTTCATCCCGGCCACGGCTGAAGTCACGGCAATGGCAACCATTGCCAGCGCAACCGCAAATTTCCTGTTCATAGTCGTCATCCTTATCCTCACCTTTATCGGAAGTTAGTTTCTTGACCTTCCCCTACAGTACGGACAAGCCATGAATTTGGATTTAACCCAGGCCTTGCGACGGGATGAGAGCTGATCGTTTGCTTTCGCAAATCAAAGAGCCTAGATTTGACCCGCACACACAGTGCCGCAGGATCGTGGGGCTGCGGAGTCGGCGAGCGAACTGGCAATCCTTAAAGCTCCAGCGAGCAGGTGCTCAATGCGACATAGCTTGTTCCTGATTTGTGTCCTTGGCATATCCTGCGCTGCGTGGTCGCAACGCGCTCGAGAATCCTGGTCGAACTTGGGTGCTCTGCATCCAGGGCAGAGGATTCAAGTTGTCGAGGTGAACTCGAAGAAACATTCTGGAACCTTCGTGAGTTTCACCGAAGCCGCGATTGTGTACCAGGATGACGCTGGCGGACAGACCATTCCGAAGCAGGACGTCCGCAAAGTAAGACTCATGGAAAACAACCACCGCCTGCGCAACGTCCTGACCGGTGCGGTAGTGGGCGGGGCTGTAGGCGCCGGGGTAGGTGCGGCAAAACCCGAATGCCAGGGGCCTGAATGCATTGGCGGGATTGGTAGAGGCACCGTGGCCGCAATCGGCGCCACTATCGGTATCGCTGTGGGCGCAGTCGTCGGAGCTCCGATCCCGGGCCACCACACGGTTTACAAGTTAAAATAGTACTCGCGTGGACCAGATCATAACGCGCACCGCCGACCTTGCCGACGCCGAAAACATTGCGCGTCTGGTGAACGCTGCGTTCCGCGTCGAACGCTTCTTCATCGATGCGGACCGCACCAATCCAGACAAAGTGCGGGAGCTTCTCGCCAAAGGAAAATTCCTGCTCGTCGAGGAAGCCGGCGCCCTCATCGGATGCGTCTATGTGGAACTGCGGGGTGAACGAGGATATTTTGGCTTGCTGGCAGTCGATCCCGCGCGCCAACGCACAGGCATGGGACGCAACCTGGTCGATGCGGCCGAAGGACACTGCCGTGCCGCCGGTTGTCTCTTCATGGACCTGACAACCGTGAACCTGCGAAAAGAACTGCCCGCATACTACCGGAGGTTCGGCTACGTAGAAAACGGAACCTTGCCTTTCCCGGCAGATCAGTTTCCTCCCAAAATGCCGTGCCACCTGGTCAGGATGTCCAAACCTCTGACCTGACAAGACTAAGAGAATCGACAAATCAGTTTCCTTTCGGCAAGCCTGGAGCCTTTCCACCTCCTCAGGCAGGTCAAATTGACCGGCTTTTTGCATACGCGATACCACATTCTTGCAGCAAGCCCCGGCCAGAGGCACGTTCCAGCCAAATTACTAGCTGAATCCCACGGTTTTAAGGCTACAATACCAATGCTGAACGGAAGGCTTGTGTTTCCGGCGGCTTCTTTGAAAGTACGCCGGCCCTGGAACCCAAGCTGGAGCGGCGCTCTCGGCGCCCTCACTCTGAAGGAGATGATATGACGAATCGCATACTTATAACGCTTCTGTTGTCCATGGGGATGGTGCTGCCCGCATTTGCGCAGCAATCTTCGAATCAAAACGCTCCCGCCTCACAGTCCGTGACCACCGGCAGCGATGACCACCTGCAGTCTCCTCACCCACCGGATTTCTGGGATGGCGATGAGCCCAGCCTGACTTGGCTCGTGCTGCATCCCTTCGCCAGCAAGCAGTACGTTCGGCGCCATGTTCAGCCCATCCAGGATCGAGTCAACGAACTCGATGAAATTACCGCCGACACCACCAAGATGATCCGCGACGTCGATGCCCGCTCCCAGAAAGGCATTCAGCTGGTTTCCGCCAAGACCAGTCTCGCCGATGAACATGCGCAAGACGCCGCCAACAGGGCTCAAACCGCCCACCAGACCGTGGCCTCCCTGAACACCCGCGTCTCCAGCGACGAGAACGTAGTCCGAAACATCGATCAGTACAAGTCCGGCGCTCAGACCGAGATTCGTTTCCGCCCCGGCCAGACCGTGCTGACCAAACAGGCCAAGGACGCCCTCGACGAGTTAGCCGGTCAACTGAAGGACCAGCATGGTTACATCATCGAAGTGCAGGGCTTCTCCTCAGGTCGCGGCCAGGCTGCAATCGCCAATTCTAAAAAGATGGCGGATTCCGTGGAACGCTATCTGGTGTTGAACCACGAGATTCCGGCCTATCGCATCTTCGTGATTGGCTTGGGCGACGCTTCCGAAGAAAAACGCACTCTCGGGACTCGCATCGAAGTCAGCTTGCTCAAGAGCGAGTTCGAGCAGGCTGCCAAATAATTAGATCAACTACGCCGTGACCCATCGGAGGTAGCCATGCGAGGAGTACTTAGATCCCTTTGCATCGTATTCTTCCTGTCGGTTTGCTGCGCGCTCTCAGCGCAGAGCAGTCACCAACACGACCGCGTTCGGAACATTGTTCTGGTTCACGGCGCCTGGGCCGATGGTTCCGGCTGGAAAGGCGTTTACGACATTCTTCTCAAGGATGGCTACAACGTCAGCATCGTCCAGGAGCCGGAGACGTCCTTCCCGGAAGATGTCGCTGCCACCAAGCGCGCCCTCGCGCTCCAGGATGGACCATGCATTCTGGTCGCTCACAGCTACGGCGGAGCCGTAATCACCGAAGCGGGAACCGACCCATCAGTAGCCGGCCTGGTCTACATCGCCGCCCACATGCCGGACGCGGGTGAGAACGAGTCTGACGACGGAAAGCGCTTCCCCAGTGACCTCAGCAAATCTAACGCGATAAAGAAAACTGCAGACGGTTTCACTTACCTCGACCCGGCCCAGTTTCATGAATACTTCGCTGCCGACCTGCCCGCTGAGCAGGCCGCTTTCATGGCGAAGTCGCAGGTGCTGAACAAAGCGGACAATTTTAGAGGAGTCATTAGCACGCCCGCGTGGAGAATCAAACCCAGTTGGATGTTAGTCGCCGGAAGCGACAGAACCATCAACCCTGACCTCGAGCGCTGGTACGCCACACGAGCCAACAGCCACAAGGTTGAAGTCCCCGGCGCCAGCCATTCAGTCTACGTCTCCCACCCAAAAGAGGTAGCAGCCCTAATTGAAGAAGCAGCATCCCAAGCCCGGTAGAACATTGTGGGGACAGCCGCCTCGGCTGTCCAGCGAAGCGAAGCAAGCGCGGCCGACTCTGACCATCAAGCAGTTCCAACTCAGCCCCAACCACCGCAATCTCCTCAGAAGCCCGCATAACGCTACCGACCAGGCCAGCACTTTCGGGCCGTTGCATTCTCTCCCAATTAGAAGAGAATGCTGGAAACGTCGCGACCCAGGCCGCGACCGGAACATCCAACGCTGAGTGGATGAATAACCTGCCAGGTAAAGAAGGGGCCAGCATGAACATCGGCGAACCAGCGGATCACGAAAAGAATCCACCTCTAGCAGGACAAAAAGCAGCGGCGCAGGATGCAGATGCAGAAGAAGCCCGACGAATCCGCCGCCTGCAAGTCATGATAAACATGGTGACGTCAGTGATCAGCCAGGATCCCGGCCTCACGGTGGAAGAAGCATCCGAGCTCGCGGCCGGCGCCAAGCGAGCCGCTCTAGCCATGTTCCCCGACAAAGAACTAGCCTACGATCTACTCTACAAACCCCGCCTACAGCGCCTGATGCGAGAACGCTTCAGGCTTCAGTGATTTGATTTGTATCAGGGTATGCCTTCAGGCATACCGTAGGATACCAAGAAAACGAAATGCGCCTTCAGGCGCTGCCTGCGACGCGTTATTCATCCGCCACAGAATTCCTCAACGTGCCCACGCCCTCCACGCTAACCTCCATCACATCTCCCGCCACAACGGGCCCCACGCCCTGAGGAGTGCCAGTAGAGATCAGATCCCCGGGAAAAAGCGTCATAACCTGCGCGATGTAGCGGATGACAACATCCAACGGAAAGATGAGATCCCGAGTATTCCCCAGTTGCTGCACCGCACCATTAACCCGCGTCTCTACTGCAACCCCGGCCCAGGGATCGAGATCGCGCCCCTCCACCACCACCGGCCCCACCGGAGACGATGTGTCAAAACCCTTGGCCCGCGCCCACTGCCCATCTTTTTTCTGCCAGTCGCGCGCCGTCACGTCGTTCAGGCAGGTATAGCCGAGGATATATGGCCGCACATCTTCATCTGCTGGCGGCTGATAGCAAGTCTTGCCGATCACCACGCACAACTCGCCTTCATAATCCACACGCTCCGAACCTTTCGGCCGCCGTACCACGCCGCCCGGCCCCAGCAGCGCCGAGGTGGGCTTGAAGAACAGCAGCGGCTCCTTGGGCACCTCGTGACCAAGCTCCGCGGCATGTTCCCGATAGTTGCGGCCTACGCACACAATCTTCGAAGGCCGTACCGGAGCCAGCAGCGCAGCCTCCTCCAGTGCAATCGGTTCGATCCGGCGCGTGCGCAAACCCTCCACATCGCCGTCGGATTCCTCCGGAGCCGTAAGCAGAACTCGCACAATCGCCTCGCGCCCCGCAACGGACTCAACCAGCCCGTAGTGCACGTCACCATTCAGTTGAAACCGGCAATATTTCATCGCAACCTATCTAACCATGAGACCGGAAAATTCAGTCACACTTTTTTCAGTGACATAGTACCCAGTGCCCAGTACCCAGCGAAACCGCAAGGGCACGAGCCACTGGGTACTGGGTACCAGGTACTGGCACCTACGGCACCCTCTCGCTCGCTTCCTCCGACCGCGCACTCTCGTTCTGACGCGTATCCACGGCCGACACCGAATAAAAGTAGGTTTTCCCCGAGACCACCTGGGCATCACGAAACGCCGGCATCTTCACCGGCTCTGAATTCACTCTAACCGGCGCCCCACCTTCCTCGTGACGGTAAATGTTGTAACCATCAAGGTCCGCGTCCGTCACCGGAGCCCAGATCAGATCAATAAATGGCTGCTGTCCCGGACCCGAAAACACTGCCTGCAATCCCGAAGGCACCGCCGGGGGGAACACATCGTCGGCAAAGACTTTCACTTCAGGCGTGTCATCCCCTTCAATCGACACCTCAAGCTTTCCCGGCTGTGCGATCACTGTAAGAGTGCTGGCGCGATAGTAATAAGTTTTCTCCCACTCAAAACTCTGATCCGTGAGCGAAAGACTCTTCTCAGACCCAGCCTCCCGCTCGCCCACCAGGATCTCCTGCGCACCGCCCTCCGCCCGGCGATAAATACGATAACTGCGCCGGACAACGCTAGGAGATGGTAAAGAAAACAATGCTCCGCCCCACGTCAGGACCACACCCTGAGCCGTAACCCGCGCGCTGAAGTCCGTCGGCGCCGGCAGCGCTTCGCCCGTCGGAACATGCACTTGATTGGACAATCCGGCGGCACGCCCATCCCCGTTCAATACTTCCACGGCATACGTCGCTGAACCGAACACATCGCGAACCCGCATTTCAGCCGGCAAAGTGTCGACATAGCCGGCGGTCAATTTCAGTCCGCCCGCAGCATTCTTGGTCGCGAAATCCGCCGGCGGCGCAGCTTCGCCCACGGGCGTGTCGCACTTGGCCACAACCGGATCAAGACTCCGGCAAATATTAGTCTTCCCCAAATAGCGCACCCTCTGCCGATCCATCGTCCGCGCCGGAATGGTCCAGGTAAGCGTAACTTTGTCGCCTTTGCGCGCCGCCCGCAAATCCGACGGTGGCCGCGGCAACTCCAGCGAAGGCGGCACCGGCACACCAATCGACGCGCAACCGCTCAGCCCAACCAAAGCCGCCAGCGCCAGCCATTGTCCTCGTAGAAGCTTCATGCGTGGAAATAACAGACTACATCAGCAGCCCAATTCGCGTCGGCAGACGATAGTGACAGACCTTACTTCGCAATACGGCTGTACTTCTGCAGCACTTCCCGTAGTCGATCATGGGACAGCGCCTCGACGGTGTGCCCGTCTACGCCGGTCATCGTTTTGGCGGCAATCATCGCATTCACCACTGCCTCCTCGGTGGCCTGCACCGTTGCCAGAAAAATTCGATTGATCTGATCATTGGGCAGCATCGTGATCTGATTAGCTTCGCTCGCCAACGCCGCTCCCGCATTCGCCGTTGAAAAAGCAATAAAGATGTCCCCCGACCCATCGCCGGAGTAGCTCCCATTCCTCCCCAACCCCAGCGACACTCTCTTAGCTACGCGCTTCAATTGTGTCGGGATCAGCGGAGCATCCGTCGCCACAATAACGATGATCGACCCCACGTCCTCCTCCCAAATCGTCGCCCCCCCAATCTCCCGTCCCACCGGAACACCCGCAATCCGCAACTGATCGCGCTGTCCGTAATTGCACTGCACCAGCACTCCCACGGTGTATCCACCATGTTTCGCATCCAGCCGTCGCGAAGCCGTGCCAATGCCCCCTTTGAATTCGTTGCAGATCATCCCCGTCCCGCCGCCCACATTGCCTTCTTCCACCGCACCGCCGTGAGCGCTATCCAGCGCATGAAAAACGTCCTCCGGCTTCACGTGAAATCCATTCACGTCGTTCAAGTAACCATCCCACGTTTCCGCCACAACCGGCAGAGACCACGAATAGCCTTCTTTGTCAGGCCCACCGTGTTTCAATCGCCAGGCAATCACTGCATCGCGCACCGTCCCCACGCTGTGCGTATTGGTGATCAGCACCGGCCCCTCCAGAAATCCCGACTCCTCAACCCACGTCGTACCCGTCATCTCGCCATTGCCATTCAGCGTGAACCATCCGGCAAACACCGAATCACTCGATTCTTTTCCGCGCGGGAACACCGCCGTAACGCCCGTCCGCACCGGCCCCCTGCCCACCTTCAGAGCCCCGTCACCGGAGATCAAAGTTGTGTTGCCAACCTCCACTCCTTTCACATCGGTGATCGCATTCAGCGCCCCCGGCACTCCATCAAACGGCACACCCAGATCGCGCGCCCGAGGACTAGCCTGGCCACCGGCAAGAGAAACGAGAACGGCCCAACCTGCCAGAACAACCGAAACCGAACATCTCGTTTTCATCATCATGGCCTCCACAATAACAAATATTCTTATTCGCATCTCGATGCTGCATAGGCACACAGGACGTCCCGTGCAACCAAACTTTGCTATCATTGCGGCCATGTCCGCAGCACAAACATGGGATCCGGCGACCTACGCGCGAAACGCCAGATTCGTATCCGACCTGGGATCACCCGTCGTAGATTTGCTCGCACCCAAACCCGGCGAAAGGATCCTCGATCTCGGTTGCGGAGACGGCGTGCTAACCAAAAAGCTGGTGGACCTGGGTTGCGAAGTCGTTGCGGTCGATTCCAGCCTTCCGCAGGTCGAAGCCGCCAGGAAGCTCGGCTTGAACGCGCACCCAATCAGCGCCGAAGACCTGCAATACCACGAGGAATTCGATGCCGTGTTCAGCAACGCCGTGCTGCACTGGATTAAGCGTACCGATGTAATGCTCGCCGGAGTATATCGCTCTCTGAAACCAGGCGGCCGATTCGTTGCCGAATGCGGTGGCCACGGTTGCGTTCACAAGATCCGGACCGCTCTGGTTCAAGCCTTGGACCGCCGCGGCTTTGATGGCGAAGCTCGCGTCCCGTGGTATTTCCCAACCCCGGGCGATTACGCCGCCAGGCTCGAACGCGCCGGGTTTCGCGTCGATAGCATTGCGCTGATCCCGCGTCCAACTCCTTTGCCAGACGACATCATTGGTTGGTTGGAAACCTTTGCTCTCAGCTTTTTTCAAGGCTTCTCCGACGAAGGTCGCCGCGACTATCTGCAGGAGATTCGGACGGTCTTGGAACCGCAACTTCGCGATGCGAATGGAATCTGGGTCGCCGACTACGTACGACTCCGATTCGCGGCAACCAAAGCTCGCGACTGATATGGTTTGGAACCAGATTACAATGCGTTGCAGATTTGATATAACGTTTGTCGTGAAAACACATCCACAATCTTTAATTTGTTGCGCTCCAGCCAGGACATTCGATTCGCTGCCCAGCCGCGAGTAACATTACGGGGGACAATATGAGCAACGTCCAGAAGCGCTATCTCTTGATCGGCGGAATCCTTGGCTTGATCGTGCTCGCCCTGATTGTTGGAGCCATGATTCCGTCGAAAAAGGCTCTGGGAGCGCCGCCCAGCACGCCCGACGTCGAGGTTGTTCAAGTCGAGAAGAAAGATGTTCCAATCTACGCAGAATGGATTGGCACGCTCGATGGACTGGTAAACGCCGACGTGAGAGCGCAGGTCACCGGTTATCTATTGAAGCAGGGCTATCAAGAGGGTGCCTTTGTTAAGCAGGGCCAACTCCTTTTCCAGATCGACCCGCGACCTTTTCAGGCGGCGCTGGATCAGGCCGAGGGCCAGCTTGCTCAGGCTCAAGCATCGCTCGCCAATGCGCAGGCGGTACAGCGCCGCACCGAACTTGACGTCCAGCGCTATACGCCATTAGCGGAGCAACAGGCCGCAAGCCAGCAGGATCTGGACAATTCGGTGCAGAACAACCTCGCGGCCATAGCCACGGTTGCAACCGCTAAAGCTCAGATCAAGACATATGACGCGGCAGTTGAAACCGCGAAGATCAATCTCGACTTTACTCGCCTCATTGCTCCTATTGATGGCATTGCCGGCCAGGCCCAGCTGCAGGTCGGCGCCCTCGTGACGCCCGGCAGCGGCGTCGTCACATCCGTTTCTACCGTGGACCCCATCAAAGTGTATTTCACCGTTGGTGAGCCGCAGTATCTGGCCTGGCGGAAACGCTTTCCAACCGAGTCCAGTCGCGCCGAGGCCGATAAAAGATTGCGTCTGCAATTGATTTTGGCGGACGGCTCAACCTATCCCGAGGAAGGCAAGTTTTATTTCGCCGACCGCCAAGTCGATGAGAGCACCGGAGCGATTCGAATCGCAGGACTTTTTTCGAATCCTAACAACGTTTTGAGGCCGGGCGGTTACGCCAAAGTCCGCGCCGTAATCCGAACCCAACCCGGCGCCCTGCTTGTGCCGCAGCGCGCGGTGTCGGAATTGCAAGGGGGATATCAGGTCGCAGTCGTCGACGCCAACAACAAAGTCGAGGTTCGAACCGTCACCGTGGGGGACCGCGTCGATAACCAATGGATCATCGCCGGCGGCCTGAATGCCGGCGACCGAGTCGTAGCCGAAGGCGTTCAAAGAATGCGCACCGGCGTGCACGTGAATCCCAAGCCTTTCGTAGCACAAGCCAAGGACCAATAAGCCAGAATCGTTACGCTAAGGATCGATTGAGCTAAAGCTCGATGAGTCGATAAGGACCGATCATCCATGTCGAAATTCTTCATCAACCGCCCCATCGTTGCCATCGTGATTTCCATCGTGATGGTGTTGGTTGGTTCGCTTACGGTTCTCAGCTTGCCCGTCGCCCAGTTTCCCAACATCACTCCACCCGAAATTCAAGTCATCGCAACTTACGTTGGCGCCGACGCGCAAACTCTTGAGCAGGCAGTGGCCACTCCCATCGAGCAGCAGATGAATGGAGTGGACAACATGAATTACATGTATTCGCTGAACGCCACGGGGAACAACAGCACCAGCCTGATCGTGGACTTTGACGTCAAGACCGATCCGAATACTGATTTCATTCTCACCCAGTCTCGAGAAACCCAGGCTGCCTCCCAGCTTCCCGCGGATGTAAACAACTACGGCATCACGGTTCGAAAATCGGTCACCGCTCCTCTCATGTGGGTCGCTCTTTATTCGCCGCACGGAACCTATGACGCCAAGTTTCTGGCCAACTACGCCTACATCAATATCGTCGATCCGATTCTTCGCTCCTACGGCATTGGCAATGTTAATGTATTCGGCGCCGGCCAATACGCCATGCGCCTTTGGGTAAAGCCGGATACACTTTCAAAACTCGGTATCACCGTTCCTGAGATTGTCAGCGCCATTCAGGCACAAAACACCGTGAACCCCGCCGGCAAGGCCGGAGGCGAACCCGCTCCCAAAGGTCAGGAATATACCTACACGGTTCTCTCGCAAGGGCGCCTGGTTTCGCCGGAAGAATTCGGCAACGTTGTGGTCCGCGAAACCCCCGACGGCGCAACTGTTCGGGTGCGGGACGTCGCTCGAATCGAGCTTGGCGCACAAGACTACAGCGTCTCAGGACGCTTTAATGGCAGGCCCGGCGCCATCATTGCCGCTTATCAATTGCCCGGATCGAACGCGGTCGATGCCGCAGCCGGGGTTCAGAAGTTGATGGCGCAGATGAAAGAACGCTTTCCCGAGGATATGGATTTCGCTGTCTCCCTCGACACGACGCTTTCCGTCACTCAGGGTATCAAGGAGATCATTGAAACTCTTCTGATCGCGCTCGTCCTGGTCATCATCGTGGTTTTTCTTTTTCTTCAGAGCTGGCGCTCTACGCTGATTCCGCTGCTCGCCGTGCCAGTTTCGTTGGTAGGCACTTTCGTCTTCTTTCCTCTGTTTGGTTTTTCCATAAATACACTGTCTCTTTTTGGTTTGGTGCTTGCGATCGGCCTGGTGGTCGATGACGCAATCGTCGTCGTGGAAGGTGTCGAGCGCCATATCGAAGAGGGTATGACTCCGAAAGATGCCGCACTAAAAGCGATGGAGGAACTTCAGGGGCCTGTCGTCGGCATCGCGCTGGTTCTCTCCGCCGTATTCGTGCCCACCGCCTTCATTCCCGGAATCACCGGCAGGCTGTATCAGCAATTCGCGGTCACCATCGCCATTTCGGTAATTCTCTCCGCGTTCAACGCGCTAACCCTCAGCCCTGCTCTGGCAGCGCTGCTCCTTCGTCCGCGCCAGGAGAGCCACGGCCTGCTGCGGAGATTCTTCGATTGGTTTAACCGCGTTTTTGAACGCGCCAACGAGGGCTACGTCAGCTGGAGCGGCGTCCTGCTCAAGAAAACTGCCGTGGTCGTCGTGCTCCTGCTGGCCTTTTGCGTTGCCGCCGGATTCTTTGGCAAGCATGTGCCGTCCAGCTTCCTTCCGGACGAAGATCAAGGCTACGTCTACGTCAATCTCCAGTTGCCCAACAGCGCTTCGCTGGAGCGAACATCTCAGACCGCAACCCAGATCGAAAACATTCTGGCCAGTACACCAGGGGTGCAATACACCACCAGCGTCATCGGTTTCAGCCTGCTCAGTTTTGTTCGTACCAGCTACAACGCTTTCTTTGTTGTCACTCTCAAGCCATGGGATGAGCGCAAAACCAGAGCCGAGCAATTTCAGGCCATAAAGGCTCATCTGAATCAGCAACTCACAAAATTGCCTTCAGGAATTGCTTTCAGTTTCTCGCCGCCGGCCATCCCGGGTGTAGGCACCGCCGGCGGATTCACGTTCATCCTCGAAGACCGCTCCGGCGGCACCATTCAATTTCTCGCGAACAATCTCAACACGTTTCTTGAAGCAGCGCGAAAGCGCCCCGAGATCGCCAGCCTGAGCACCACTTTCCTCCCCAGTGTTCCCCAAAAATTCGTCGACGTGGATCGCGACAAAGTATTGAAACAAGGCGTCAGTCTTCCCGATGTCTACCGCACCATCCAGGCCTTCATGGGCGGCTATTTCATCAACTACTTCAACCGCTTTGGCCGCCAGTGGCAGGTTTACATCGAGGCCGAAGGCGAGGACCGCGCCAGCCCCGATAACGTCGGGCGTTTTTATGTCCGCAACAGCAAGGGCGAGAACGTTCCGCTCTCTACGCTCACGACGGTCAAATCGCAGCTGGGCCCCGAATTCACCATGCGCTTCGACGAATACCGCTGCGCGCAAATCAACGGCAGCGCCGCGCCCGGCTTCAGCGCCGATCAGGCCAGCGCAGCCCTCGAGGATGTTTTCAAAACCACCATGCCGCGAGAGATGGGATTCGATTACTCCGGCATCTCGTTCCTCGAGCAGAAGGCGCGCCAGGGCGTCCCCCCCGCGGTCATCTTCGGACTGTCACTATTGTTCGTCTTCCTGATTCTCGCGGCTCTTTACGAAAGCTGGTCGCTGCCTTTCAGCGTACTGCTCAGCACGCCAGTGGCTGTCTTCGGAGCGTTTGCCGTGCTCTGGCTGCGCCGCACTTTGCTCGGCGTCTTTCTGCCGCCCTACATGGTGCAGATTGAAAGCGATGTCTACTCGCAGATCGGTTTGATCATGCTCATCGGTCTGGCCGCGAAGAATGCGATCTTGATCGTCGAGTTCGCCAAGGACCAGTACGAACAGGGGAAGCCTCTTGCCGACTCCGCTCTGCAAGGGGCGAAGTTGCGGCTGCGCCCCATCCTGATGACCTCGTTCGCATTTATTCTCGGCTGCGTGCCGCTGTGGACGGCGAGCGGCGCCGGCTCGGTTGCCCGCCAGATTATGGGGACGGCGGTAATCGGAGGAATGCTCGCCGCCAGCTTTCTAGGGATTTTTTTTGTCCCCGGCATCTTTTATATCGTTGAGAAATGGTCAGGCGCCGGCAAAGAACCTGCACCGACCATCGTGCCGGCAACTCCCTCGCCAGCGCCAGGAGATTGAGATTGCTCGAGCAGAGATTGTTCGACCGGAGATTATTTGACCGAGCGATGACCAGTACAGATTCCAAGCGGAGCTCGCGTTCATGAAACTCGCCAGATCGCTCAGCGCAATATTGCTCTCCACCATGTTTGTCGGCTGCATGGTTGGCCCCAAATATCACCGGCCCGCTGTTGACACTCCCACTGCATATCGTGACCTGTCACAGAATCCTCAGATGCAGTCACAAACCGCATCCTACGCCGATCTCCCCTGGTGGCAGGTCTTTCAGGACCCCAAACTGCAGGAACTCATTCGCACCGCGCTCAAGCAGAACTACGACCTGCAACTCGCTGCGGAACGCATCAACGCTGCGCGCGCGCAACTTGCGATTACCCGCTCCAGCCTTTTCCCGCAAGTCGCGGGCAACGCCAACTTCAGCGGCGGCAAGGAAAATCTCGAACAATCCCGGTATAACTTTCTAACAACAACGGCCGACGCCGCCTTCCAATTGGATTTCTTCGGCCGGCTTCGCCGAGCCAATGAAGCCGCACGAGCCCAACTCCTGGCCACGGAAGACGCACGCCAAGTCGTCGTTCTCACCCTCGTCGGCGACGTGGCCAGCGACTATTTCACTCTTCTGCAATTGGATCTGCAGCTCCAGATCACCAATGAGACCGTCAGCACGCAAACCGATTCAGTCAAACTCACAAACCTGCGCCTTGAGCACGGCGTCGCCACCAAACTCGATGTACTCCAGGCACAGCAGGTATTGGATACGGCAAATGCCCAGATTCCTGACCTCGAGCGGCAAATCGCTCAGCAGGAAAATGCCATCAGCATCCTCCTCGGCAATTATCCGCAAGACGTGGCGCGCGGTGTCGCTCTCGTTGCGCAGACCCTTCCCCCTCAGGTTCCAACTGGCCTTCCCTCATCCATCATCGAGCGCCGTCCCGATATTCGCGAGGCAGAACAGATCCTGATCGCAGCGAACGCCGACATCGGAGTCGCCAAGGCCCAGTTCTTCCCGCAAATCTCGCTGACCGGAGGAGGCGGCGGTTCGTTTGGTCGGAGCAGCGTCTTCTCAAACCTGATGACCACGCAGCTTGGCATCTGGTCTTACGGCGGGCAGGTGAGCCAGCCGATCTTCACCGGAGGCGCGCTGAAAGGCAATCTGCATCTGGCTGAGTCAGAGCACAAGCAAGCTCTCATCGCATACCGTCAAGCAATCCAGCAAGCCTTCGGGGATGTTTCTGACGCGCTCATCGGTTACGACAAACTTCATCAGGTCCGGACACGCCAGCAGGACACAGTGGCGGATCTACAGGAGACTGTCCGCATTTCCACTCTTCGCTACAAAGGCGGCACAACCACCTATCTCGAAGTGCTCGACGGACAACGCTCTCTTTACGGCGCAGAACTCACGCTAGCAGCCGCGCGCGGCGACGAATACCGAAGCCTCGTCCAACTCTACAAAGCCCTCGGCGGAGGCTGGCAACAGTAAAATCATCAGCCAGCACCATCGCGTTGCTTGGTGCCGGGAGGGGGAATCGAACCCCCACAGAGCTTTCGCCCCTGCGGATTTTAAGTCCGCTGCGTCTGCCAATTTCGCCATCCCGGCCTGCATGACACGCTACACCGCACGCACTCTGTCAATATCGCACAGGCGCCACAAAGCTGCCAATTTGTGTCTGAGGCGAAAAGTCTCCGCGGATGGGGTCCGCAAATTCGCCCAAGCAGTAGTTCCGGGAGTCTCACGCCCGGTCGCTCAGCCCACGACCCTCAGCCCTCCATGGTAGAAACATCTCCCGCGTCCACGCCCGCCTCTTTCGCCTTAAGAAACCGCCGCAAGATTTTCCCCGAGCGCGTCTTCGGCAAAGCCGCCACAAACTCCAGCGCCGATGGAGTAGCGATCGGCCCCAGCTCTCTCCGCACATGTTCAATCAGTGCCACGCTCAGAGCATCGGAAGCCACATGACCGGCCCGAACCTGCACAAACACTTTGATGGCTTCGCCCTTCACCGCATCAGGCACGCCAATCGCCGCAGCCTCCGCCACCGCCGGATGCGACACCAGCGCACTCTCCACCTCCGCCGTCCCAATGCGATGTCCGGCCACGTTGAGCACATCGTCATACCGCCCCAGCACCGCGATGTATCCATCTTTATCTTTCATCGCCACATCGCCCGTAACATAGCAACCGGGAATCTCCTGCCAGTCGCGCTCATAACGCGCCGCATCGCCCCACACCGTGCGCAGCATATGCGGAAACGGCCGCTTCAGCACCAGCCGTCCTCCCACTCCAGCCGCCGCTGACTTGCCGTTTTCATCCAGCACATCAGCCTCCGCCCCAGGCAACGCCACCCCGCACTTTCCCGGACGCATCGCCATCGAAGGCGGCGTCCCCAGCGTCGGTCCGCCCAACTCGGTTTGCCACCAATTGTCAGTCACGTATCCCCATTTTCCATCACCGGCCAGATGAGTCTGTGCCCAGCGCCAGGCTTCAGGATTCAGCGGCTCGCCGGCGCAAGCGATCACCCGCAAGCTCGTCAAATCATGTGCCGCCGGATAACTCTCGCCACAGCGCATGAACATGCGCAGCGCCGTCGGTGCCGTGAACATCTTTGTGACGCCGTAGCGTTCCACAATCTCCCACGCAATTCCAGGGTTCGGATAGTCGATCGCTCCTTCGCGAAACAGCGTAGTCACACCCGCGCACAGCGGAGCATACACAATATAGGAATGCCCCACCACCCACCCAATGTCCGAAGTGCACCAGAAAATATCGCGCTCGCCCACATCGTAAAAGTTTTCCAGATGATAGGTCGTCCCCACCATATACCCGCCATGCACATGCAATATGCCCTTGGGTTTTCCCGTGGAACCCGAGGTATACAACAAGAACAGCGGATCCTCCGCATCCATTTCCTCCGCCGGACAATCCGCAGAAAATTTGAGCAACTCATTAAAATCGATCTCGCGCGGCGCGCGCAGCTCAACCCCGCTCCGCGAATGCACCACAACCTTCTCCACCAACTCCAGCTTCTCAATCGCCTCATCCACAATACTTTTAAGCGCCACAGTCTTGCCCCGCCGGTAGCCCACATCCGCCGCAATCACAACCTTGGCCTGTGCGTCGATAATCCGGTCCCGCAGCGCCGTGTGTCCCAGTCCCGCATACACCACCGAATGAATCGCGCCCACTCGCGCGCAGGCCAGCATCGCCACCACGCCTTCAATCGTCAAAGGCATGTAAATCACCACGCGGTCGCCCTTCACCACGCCCAGCGACTTCAACCCGTTCGCAAGCCGGCAAACCATGCGATGAAGCTGCCCATAAGTGACAATCCGCTCGCTGCCATCCTCGCCCAGCCAGATGTAGGCCGCACGATTGCGCCGCTCCGACTCCGCATGCTGGTCCAAAGCATTAATGGTGATGTTCGTCTTCGCCCCGGTAAACCACTGATGATGCACCCCATCCCACTCCATCACCCGATCCCACTTCCGTGACCACACGAAGCGCTTCGCGTACTCGCCCCAAAAGGCTTCCGGATCTTTCCGCGCCCGCGCACATTCTCCCAGCCAGTCTTTCTGGATCACATTGCGCGCAACCACGTCGGGCGCGGCATACTCCTCATCCATCGCCAGCAAATTGGAAATGTTTTCTGGCTTACCGGAATCTGGTTTGTCGGAATCTGGTTTACCGGAATCAGGCTTAGCGGAAACGAGAGCGCTCATGCGGACCTCCCAGCGGGGCATCAAAAGGCAGGCAGCATTATATCCCTCAAGTTCTATCTCTTCTGCTGCGCATATTCGTTCGCACCCATAAAGTGCAGCGACACATAAGGCTCGTCGCCCACCACCCAACTATCGTGTCCCGGTGCAATATAGAACAGATCCCCCGCCTTCATCTCGATGACGCGGCCATCGTCCATGGCCGCCGTAGCCCGTCCCGACACCACCAGCCCAACATGTTCCACCATGCAACTCTTGGCGCCCGCGGCCTTCCCCACATGCAGCGACCACCTCCAGCCCGGCTGATAAGTAGCGCGTCCAATCGTCATTCCCCCCACTCGGACAAGCTCGAACTTCCCTTTTTCAAAACTTCGCACCTCATCCGGATTCTCAAACCGTTTCAGTATCACTTCGTACATAAGCCCTCCTGATACACAACAACTGTCATCCTGAGCAACTCTCATCCTGAGTACTTGTCATCCTGAGCGAAGCCGTTTTTCAGGCGTAGCGAAGGATCTCCCTCTAAACCGGCCCAGCGCGTAAGCTAAACGGCGCCGCTATGAACTCCCCTGAATCTCCGGCTTGTCCGTCTTCCATTGTCCCACCCCCCAAGCTCCATCGCCATAGCCATGCAGGCAGCACGCAAGTCGTCGGCAAGTGAGCGATCAACCACCGTACGAGCCACGATCATGCCCCCAATGGAGAGGGCAGCGATGCTTCTTGCCCTGGTGCGCCGACGTTGGCCATTCTCCACCAGGCTCCGCTCCAGGACGCTCACCATCGCCTTGAACACAGTCTCAAAAGCGCGCCGCGCGTCGGCGCCACTGCGCGCCACGTCGGTCGGCAACGCGACCATGGGGCAGGAGTTCTCCACGTCCTCGAAGTGCTGGCGCGACAGATAGGCGCGAACCACTTGCGGCCCCACGTCGGTCGACGACAGATCAACATGCACACCCTCCCAGCAGTTTTTCCACTCGGGATCAGTGAAGAAGCAACCTAACACCGCCGCATACAGATCGCTCTTGCTCTTGAAATAGCTGTAGAATCCGCCGTGCGTCAGCCCCACCCCAGCCATGATCTGGTTGAGAGAGACACTCTCAAAGCCGTGCCGGTTAAACAGCTTGCGGGCACTGTCGATAATATTTTTCTTCACTGCGGCGCGATGACCTGTCGGATAGGGCATAGCATCTCCTGGCTCTCTGAGCGCTTAAGTATGCGCGAAGCACGCTCGCCCTGCCTAGAGAAATATTATCTTGAACATATTTTCCCGCGCGACTCTAATGCGGTGACGGTTGAAACGCAAGAACGAACACAAGAACGAACTCAAGAACTCGGAGGACGACATGAGTGATCGAAATAATTTGGCAGCGCAGGCCAATGCACCCACGCGGCGGCAAGCGATCGTCAGTGCCGCAATCACATTAGGTGGATTAGCTCTAGCCTCAACCGCGGCTTGGGCAACAGCCGAGGAGGAGATTTCTCATACGGAGGAAGCCATCCACCAGGAGCCTGTTTTCAAAGCCAGCCGTGAGCGCATTTATGATGCCCTCACCGACGCCAAACAGTTCGACAAGATCGTACAGCTCAGTGGAGTCATGCAGTCCATGCACCTGACAGATAAGTCCACGCAGATCAGCCGCGAAGTGGGAGGCGCGTTCGCCCTCTTCGGCGGCTACATCACGGGACGACACATCGAACTCGTGCCCAACCAGCGAATCGTGCAGGCCTGGCGAGCCGGCAACTGGCCTCCGGGTGTCTATTCCATCGCAAAGTTCGAACTAGTAGAGCAAGCCCCCGGCACCCGGATCGTATTCGACCACACCGGCTTCCCAAAAGGCGCCGCGGAAACCCTGGCATCAGGCTGGAAAGCCCACTACTGGGACCCGCTCACAAAACTCCTGGCCTAGGTCCGCGTAGTAAGAAAGATTCGTTTCAGGGTACGCCGAGCACCCCATTTCTAGCGTCCCGTGCGAAAAGTAGGGATGTGCCCGCGTGGAACGAACACTCCTCCGGTCGCCTTTGACGTCGACGTCGCTCGTGTGGAGCGGGCACTCTTGCCCGCTTGCCTTTGACCTTGCTTTGTAATCCCGAGGAAGCAGAGTCGCGGGCAAAGCAAGCGACTCCCTTTTGTCATCCTGAGCCCAACATGCTCCACCGCCGCCGAAAGCCACCCCGCGAAGGACCTATGCATTTCTTATCCGTCCTCCCGCTCACGCCGTTTCCATGCAGAACCACCCAAGCACAAAAAAAGGCCACGACTAGCATCGTGGCCATTATGTTTTATCCGCGTGAATCCGTGGCAAAGGGTTTCTAGTGTCTGCCCCCGCCAGGGCCGCCGCGCCCACGATCCCGCCCACCGCCGCCAGGCCGTCCACCGCGCCCGCCGCGTCCCCGATCCCGCCCACCACCGCCACCAGGACGTCCACCGCGCCCACCGCCATGCGGACGATCCCCATGAGGCCGATCACTAGCAACATGCGGCGCTCCGTCGCGATTGAAATTCGGCTCGCCCTCAGCCTCGTCAGGAAAATCTCCGCCGCCTTCAATCACTACCGTGCCAGTCGCCGCAGCCACAGGAGCAAACTCACCCTCAGCTCCATCCGCCACTGGCGCAGCTTCGGCACCTCCGCCCATCTTCGCGCGCTGCTCTTTCAGGATCGCCTTCCGCGACAGCCGGATGCGGTTGCCTTCCACCGCCAGCACCTTCACCAGCACCTGATCGCCTTCTTTCAACTCGTCGCGAATATCGCCAATGCGATGCTCCGCGACTTCGCTGATGTGCAGCAACCCGTCTGTCCCAGGAATGATCTCGACAAACGCTCCGAAATCCGCCAGCCGCGTAACCTTCCCCAGATAAGTCTTTCCCACTTCCGCCGTAGCCGTCAGATCGCCAATAATCTGCAGCGCCTTCGCTGCCGAAGCCTGATCGCTAGAAGCAACTTTCACCAGCCCGGAATCTTCCACGTCGATCTTGACTCCAGTCTGTTCCACAATGCTCCGAATCATCTTCCCGCCAGGCCCAATCAGATCGCGAATCTTATCCACCGGGATCTGTACCGTATAGAACCGCGGAGCAAAGTCAGAAATCTTCTCCCGCCCCGAGGAAATAACTTCTTCCATCTTCCCCAGAATATGCAACCGCCCACGCTTAGCCTGCGCCAGCGCTTCCCGCATGATCTGTGAAGTAATCCCGACAACCTTGATATCCATCTGCAACGCGGTAATGCCGTCGCGAGTGCCGGCAACTTTGAAGTCCATATCGCCGTAATGATCTTCCGCACCAGCAATGTCGGTGAGAATGGCATACTGCTCGCCCTCCTTCACCAACCCCATCGCCACTCCAGCCACCGGAGCCTTCAACGGAACTCCCGCATCCATCAGCGAAAGCGAAGCCCCGCAAACCGTGGCCATCGAAGACGATCCATTCGATTCCAGAATGTCCGAAACCACCCGCATCGCATAAGGCCAGGCCTCTTCGGTCGGTAACACCGCCGACACGGCGCGCTCTGCCAGCGCCCCATGCCCAATCTCGCGCCGACCAGCCCCGCGCAAAAACGCCACTTCCCCCACCGAAAACGGCGGAAAATTGTAATGGAGCATGAAGCGTTTTTTGGCTTCGCCTTCGAAGCCTTCGAGGCGCTGCATGTCGTCGGACGTTCCTAATGTTGTCGTGACCAAAGCCTGGGTTTCGCCGCGGGTGAAGATGGCGCTGCCGTGGGTTCGGGGTAGGATTCCGGCTTCGATCCAGATGTCGCGGACTTCGTCGAAGGCGCGCGCGTCCGGCCTTCGCTTCTTTTCGATTACTTCCTCGCGGAAGATGCGTTCGCGGAGCACTTCGTAATATTGTTTCAGCTTCGCAAGGCCCTTTTCATCGTCCTCTGGGATTTCCGATTGCAGCTTCTTCTTGATTTCTTTGACCAGCGTGTGACTCTCGGCCTTGGCGTGCTTCTTGGTGTCGAGCGCGTCCGACAACTGCGCGCCCACCTTTTTCTTGAGTTGATCGTAGTAGGCCTGGTCGAATTCCGGAGGCGTGACTTCCCTCTTCTTCTTGCCGGCTTTGGCGCGCAGGTCGTTCAATGCCGCGCAGATCTTTTTGACTTCGGTGTGGCCGAATTCGATCGCGTCTACGACCACTTCCTCGCTGATTTCTTTCGCGCCCGACTCGATCATCACAATGCCGTCGGCGGTTCCGACGACCATGATGTTCACGACGCTCTCGCGCATCTCGTCGTAGGTGGGGTTAATGATAAAAGCCCCGCCGATCTGGCCTACGCGCACGGCTCCGATCGGTCCAAGGAACGGAATGTCGGAAAGCGTGAGCGCGGCCGAGGCGCCGTTGATGCCGAGCACGTCAGGATCGTTACTCGCGTCGGCGGAGAGCACGAAGGCGATGACCTGAGTCTCGCACTTGAATCCGTCGGCGAACATGGGCCGCACCGGGCGATCGATCTGGCGGCTGGTGAGCACTTCGCGCTCACTCATGCGGCCTTCGCGTTTGATAAAGCCGCCGGGAAAGCGCCCGCCGGCATAGGTGTATTCGCGGTAATCCACGGTGAGGGGAAAGAAATCGATGCCTTCGCGGGGATCGGCATTCGCGGTTGCGGTAGCGAGCACGACGTTGTCGCCCTGGCGGACTACGGCCGAGCCGTGAGCCTGTTTAGCTAATTTTCCGGTTTCGAATGTGAGTTGTTTGCCGCCGGCGAGGTCTACGGTAACGCTGCTAACTTCTGGTTTCATGTTTCATCCTTCTTATGGGAATCAGGAGGGCAGTCGCGGTTTCCTGGTTGCGCCTGTGAACGATGCGCTCTTGCGAGGATGGAAAAACGCGCTCAGCCATGGTTATTGGATAAGAAATGTGGCGGCCATGAGAGATCGCTTCCGAGGCAGGCTCGGAATACGTCTTCGATAATACGCACGGTGTGAATTGGCTCAACGCTCGGCCGGCTTCGAGAGGAAGGCGGCGTTCTCAGATACGTTTAAGGGAACAAGTTTCCAGATTTACTTAACCCGGAATTACTTGCGGATACCGAGTTTCCCAATGACCGTCTTGTAGCGCTCGGAATCGTATCTCTTGAGGTAGTCCAGTAAACGACGCCGTTTACTGACTAGCATGAGCAGGCCGCGGCGCGAGCCGTGGTCCTTCTGGTGCGTCTTGAAGTGGTCCGTCAACTGGCCAATGCGTTCACTGATGATGGCGATCTGAACC
>Ga0209380_10000111_pt1 | contig 50310 bp, 46 predicted proteins | sample HubBroMetageWFT6_FD_188347 | JGI IMG/M metagenome (GOLD analysis project Ga0209380, IMG submission 188347) | Warmed and freeze-thawed soil microbial communities from the Hubbard Brook experimental Forest, New Hampshire - Hubbard Brook CCASE Soil... | ecosystem: Environmental > Terrestrial >...
CCTTGCAAGGACCAAAACCCACAGGCTGAAGCGTGTGCCACTAAACGCCCCCAACTTAAACCTTGGGAAAGGCGATCGCTGCGGCGGCCAGGATGTGGCGGCTGCGACGTTCCTGCACGAAGACGACGGCGCGCAGATTGGCGCGGTTCCACTCGCGCGCGGAATGCACCGCAACGCTCGAGGAAAATCCCGCGGTCGCTGCGTCTATTTTTCCGAGCGGAGTGAGCAGCCTGACGACGCCATTATGCTCGAGGCCGCGGCCGGCGTTTTCACCGCGCTTCACGTCGGAGTGCAGCATATTTTCCGATACCGCAAGATACACCCGTTGGCCCTCACGCTCCGCCGTGTTCTCCAGCGGTTCGATGTGAATTGTCAGAACGTCGTCTTTTTCCCACGAGAGCCGCACAGCCGGTTTCGGCGCCTGGCTCGCGTTCCGTTCGGCCCGCAGCGCCTCCGAGTCCGAACTGCCGACAAATTTCGCCCGTCCGTCCACGACCATTTGCGGCGTATAGACTTCGTTGCCGGCGAAAGTCTGGTCGTATTCGTTCTGGCGCTCTGTGGCGGCCTCGGAAGAAAAAGGATCCTTCCAGCCGAGCCGGTCCCAGTAGTCCACATGCTCTTCAAGCGCGATAATGTCGGCGCCGCGAACCGGCTGGGTTTGCCCCAGGCGCGAAAGCAGCGCATCCGCCGGCGGGCAACTCGAGCAGCCCTCGGAAGTGAACAGTTCGACGAGGACCGGCGTGGACGCCGTTTCCGGCGTGTTTGATGCATCGGAGACAACTTTCGTACCCACGGTGGCTGAGCCTCTTGCCACAGGCCGCCGCGCCGCGAGAGCAAGGAACACGACCACCAGGACCAAAACAGTGATCGTAGTTTGTCGAAGGTTCATAAAGCTTCTCCCGGAGACACCCCTGCAATTCGCCACTTCATATTCTATTACGGAGTAATGCGCTAAATGGATGAGCGGGCGCTACATAGCTACGACGATTCCGGATTGCCGCGATAACTTCATCGCCCTTCGTGCGCGCGGCCGTAGCCGCCGAAGTACCAGCGCGCCCCGACCGTCGCGTAGAGGCCGTAAGGCCCGGAGGTGCCGAGGTCCAGGCCAGGAGTCCCCGTCCCGATGGGGTTTTTGTACTTGCCGAGCCAGTCCACCTGGTGCTGCGTCACGCGGATTTCGAAATTTTTCGGCAATTCGAAGCCAATCCCAACTGCGCGTTCGAACGCAATTCCGGCCATGGATGCCGTGTATTTGAATTGCGGCACATTATTCCCGAAGGAAAACGTGGGCGTGAAGAACAGGAACAGGTGGCGCGCCAGGGTTTTCCCGAATGGCTGCACTTCCAGGTAGCCGCCAAGGAGGTAGCGCGCGTAGGCATTGCACGGCGAGTTGGCGCCCCCGGCGGCAATGATGATCGTCTGCGACTGCGTGCAGCGCCCGAGGTCCGGCTCGTTGTGCGGCGGCGCGACTTCATAGTCTACGTAGCCGCGGACCCAATCGTGCGGGAAAAACATGCGCCCCTCGGGCACGCCCCAGGAAAGCGGCTTCGGTGCCACCGCGCTGGCCGTAGCGGGGCTGGCCACGGTAGCGGTTGCGTCCTGGGCCAGCGCCGGAAATCCGGCAAACGCCACGAGCGTGGCCAGCAACACCATTTCACGAATTCGGTTTTTCAAAGCGGTTCTCCTTTTTCATTCGGCGAGGGTTTTGCCGTTCCTTTATTTCTGCGGGCTCGACGTGAAGCCCGCACCTGTCACAAATTCGGGCGCACGGCCCCAGGACCACGGGTCGTACGTCTGCGCAAAGCGCATGCGCTCATCGAGCGGCGGATGATTGTAAAACCAGAATTTCACGGCGGTCGAAGGGTTCGGCTCCTCGAGGTCCACTTCGCCCAGGGTTTGAAACGCGCGCGCCGCCACCACGGGCGCGTCCGGAATCAAACCGTGAATTACTTCCAGCCCGTACTGGTCGGCTTGATGTTCTAGGTGGCGGCTGTAGGCGTTTGATATGGGCGTGAACGCGAACCCGAAAACCGTCAGCAGGAGGACCAGCACTGGAAGCGAAGCCAGATCGTCGGGGCCGCGAATCGCCCACGTTTCTCCCCAGCGCGCCAGCGTCCATTGCAGCACGCGATAGGCGAGGTAAAGAAAAAACAGGAGCACGGCGCAGGCAAACAGGATGCCGTCGCGCACGTGGTTCAAAACGTAGTGGCCCATCTCGTGGCCGGTCACAAACAGGACTTCGTTCGGGCTCATGCGCCGGATGGTCGTGTCCCAGACGACCACGCGTTTGCTCGCGCCGATGCCCGTCACGTAGGCGTTCAGTTCCTTGAGTTTTTCGCTGGCGTTCATGTCGAAAATGCGGCTCTGCGGAATCGGGGCGCCGGCGCGGATGGTCATCTGCTCGATGCTCGCGGCAAGTTGCGGCTCGGACCCGGCGAGCGGCGTAAATTTGAAAAACAGCGGCTCAACAATCAACGGCTCAACCACCGCGCCCAGAATGATCAGCGGGACGGCGGCCGTCCAGAACCAGAACCACCACCTTCGCGGGCTCCAGCGAATGACCGCGAACAAGATCCACACCAGCAGAATCCCGATGGCCATCTCCACGCCTTCGCCCTTGGCCCAATCCGCGAGCCACGATCCCCATCCCTGAATCGACTGCTGATATTGCAAGGCCATGCGGTGTTCCCATATCGCGGTGGGCAGACTCAAGACATCGAGCGTCAGCATCAGCAATGGCGCAAATACAACAATCTGCCCAAAACTGCTGTCGGTCCATTTTGTGGCCCAGTCGCGGTAAGCCGGAGCGATGCGCAGTTGCAGCAGGAGCACCAGCAGGAGGAGTCCATAGGCGACGTCGAGAAAATAAAGCTCATGCCGGGCACGGGCATAGGCGATGGCTTGCGCTTCCTGGCCGGGCGTGAGCGTGTAGCCCTGCACTTGCCCCGCGGAGGACGAGGCGGTGGGCGCTTGCGCGGGCGCAGAGGTTTGCGGCTGCTGCGCGCGGCTCGATGGCGCAGTGAGCAAGCCAGCCACAAAGAGCGGGAAAATCGCGGAGAAAAAAGCGGCGGCCCGGTCACTTCGGCGATTCACTTATCTTCCCCCGACGAAGCCGCGCCGGAAAAGAAAGCAGGCGCGGCGCGCGGAGTATGATGCAACGAGCCGCGCGGGCGCAAGTGCGGCGTCGCCTTGCTTTCCGTAGCGCAGGCATCTTGCCGGCAACTTCGTATGCTCCAGAAAAATCCAAAGAGCCAGCCCCTCTTCCATCGGGACAAGCAAGATGCCGGCGCTACCTGAGCCCGAGCGGGCCCGTGCAGCCTTTCAACCGGGATGCGGAGTTTTGAGCGCGTAGTTGCGAATCGCGCCGCCGACTCCGATTCCCGCATGAATGGCGGAAGTCCAGCGCTCCAGGCGGTGATGCCCGGTGCGATGAAACAGGTAGGAGACGCCGATGGAAGCCGCCGTGGCCGACACCTCGATCCCTGCAAACAATGGATGGTTGTCCACAATGGAGTTCGTCAGGAAGACTTCATTAATCCCGCGACGGCGGAGATTGAGCGTCGAAGCGTAGTCCAGCCCGCGCCCCGCGGCCACGCCCGCGAACAACCAATCATTCTCGCGGTCCCAAAACATGTGTTCGACTGGCGCACGCGGAATGGCGGGCTTGATTGCCCCAGCCGTTTTCGATTGCTCCGCCGGAGCGGCGCTGCCGGACGGTTGCGGCGCGGAAGGCGCGTTTGGATCCCTTCCTTCGGCCGGTTGCTGCTGCGCTTGGACAGCGCACGCGCCCACTACCAGGAAAAATGAAGCGGCTACCGCGAACCGTACCCCTTTCCGCATCCGAGGCCGCCCTATCCTTTCGTTTCCGCTATCGGAAGCACAGATTGTGGGCAAGCCCGAAAGGGTTGTAAAGGAAGAAAGAAGATTCCGCGGGTAATTTCTCCGCGGGCAGATGGGGCGTTTCGAGGCGCCTGGGCGGTTTGGCAACACCACCACTAGGGATTGTATCTTTTGTCTTGACACCACAAGAACCTCGGCGCAGAATCCCGGCAACTTTTTCCGTCGGCTTCCGGTCCATGGGGACCGGACCGCATCCCAGCACACGGAAAAAATGGCGCCGCAATCCAGAGGGGGAAAACGTGCAGTATTTGCCGGGATGGACTGTGCAATGCATCAATCCGGAGTGCGCGGCTCGCGGCCACTGGCTGCGGGCTTCCGACTCCGGAGGAGAACTCTGCAGCAATTGCAGCGCTCCGCTCCACAATGTTCCGCCGCCGCTCGGCCCACGCTTGCGGATGCGTCCCCGCTCGCTCGGTAGTTACCGTCCACCGAGCCGCTCGCCGGGACGACCGCGGTAATCGGCACGAGTGATCCTCAGGGCCGCTCGTCCCGGTCACTCCGGGACGAGCCGTCCCCGCAATTTCTCATCTTAAAAAATCGTCAGTCCGTAACTCGAGTGGCACAGGCTTCAGCCAGTGCGGTTTCGTCCGCGCGTGGACCAAAACCCATAGGCTGAAGCCTGCGCCACTAAAACCTTCTCTGAATCAACGCCTGAAATGGGGAGAGCGGCCGGTGGAGGTCCGGCCGCTCGTGGGGCATGGGCAAATTCAATGTGGATGCGGTCGAGCCGCGGTTATCGGGACCGCGGTTTGTCCGCGGAACCGATCAAACACAAGAAGATCAGCACAGCGAGCACCGAGATGAAGACTGCGGGAATCACCAGCGTCCTCGATCCATGTGCGCGGACTTTGCTCGAAGCCCGCAAATTCGGCGAATAGCTTCAAGCACGTGACCATTCTGCCTGCAGGCCCCGCCCGCGCAAATGGATCAAGGGGTACATTCGCTGCGGTACTCTGGTACGGTACGTCCTATACTTAGACTTCGAGATTCGGGAAATCTTCCACGACGTAGTTGAAGCGATTGCTGAAATTGGCCATGCAAACGGCGCGCGTAAGGTCGACGAGTTGGCAATCGCCGTAAAATTTGCACAAGAATTGAAGCGGGCTCTGAGTAGCACAGGCTTCAGCCTGTGGGGTTTCGTCGCGTGCAAAAGAAGATTCACCCCCCACAGGCTGAAGAGTCCGTGCGGCAACTCAATTTTGAACAGGCCAGCGGCTGAAGCCGCGTCGATTTTACGTACTTTACGGCACGGCTGAAGCCGTGCCCTACAAAGATTTAGAAGTTGCCACACGGATTCTGAAGCGTATGCCACTCGGAGCCAAACTATTGAACGGCCCATCTGCGCGTGTTAGCCTACTCATAGCAAAGCCCTTCCAGTCCGCTCGCTGTACCTGGGGAAACTCCGATGGTGTCTCCCGCACGGCAATTTAACGCGGTGGAAGAGGGAGAACGCGTGCTCGAAGTCGTGCGCGAACTCCTCTCCGAGCTCGGGCACGAATCGACCGTTCGTTCGGCCAGTGCGGCGTCGCATCTCGACCGCGATTTGGGCCTCGGCAGTCTGGAACGCGTCGAATTGCTTCTGCGCCTGGAAAAATCGTTCGGCACGCGGCTCGACGAAGAAGTGCTGGCGGCAGCCGACACGGTGCAGGATCTGATCGCTGCGCTAGGCGCCGCGAATGGCGCGCCTGCCGTTTTTGGTGCGCGCGCGGAAGCCGCCGTGCGCGAGGCCCGAGTTTCCTTTCCGGGCCAGGCGGAAGGAGTTCCCGCCGCGGAAACGTTTCAGGAAGTGCTGCGCCATCGCGGGCGCGCGGACGCGTCTCGAACGCACCTGACTTTTTACGAGGACGAAGGAGAAGGACCCTCGCTCACGTTCGGCGAGCTTTTAGAAGGTGCCGAACGCGTCGCGGCCGATCTCGCGCAGCGCGGCATCGGGCGCGGCGACACGGTCGCGCTGATGTTGCCAACGTCGCGCGAATTTTTTCTCGCGTTCGCGGGGATTCTGCTCGCGGGCGCGACTCCTGCGCCGATTTATCCGCCGTTTCGCGCCGACCGCGTCGCGGAATACGCGGAACGCCAATCGGCGATCCTGTCGAACGCCGGCGCGCGCCTCCTGGTAACATTCCGCGAAGCGGCCGGCGTGGCCAAACTGCTGAAGCCGCTGGTGCCCTCTCTCGAAGGCGTGGCCACAGCCGAGGCTCTGGTCCAATCGCGCGCCGCGGCTCCGCTCGGGCCGCAACTGCACTCGCGCTCGGGCGACCTAGCCCTCTTGCAGTACACCTCCGGCTCGACGGGCAATCCCAAGGGCGTGATGCTGACGCACGCCAATCTGCTGGCCAACGTCCGCGCGATTGGAGAGGCGCTCGGCATGCGCAGCGACGACGTGGGCGTGAGCTGGCTGCCGCTTTATCACGACATGGGCCTGATCGGCTCGTGGCTAATGCCGCTATATTTTGGTCTGCCGGTGGTGGTGCTGTCGCCGCTGGCGTTTCTTTCAAGGCCGGCGCGATGGCTGCGCGCCTTCCACCGCTACGGCGGCACGATGGGCGCGGCTCCGAATTTCGCGTATGAGCTGGCCGCCGCTAAAATTTCGGACGAGGAAATCCAAGGTCTGGACTTGAGCGCCTGGCGCGCGGCGCTGAACGGCGCGGAGCCCGTACTTCCCGCGACACTCGAGCGATTTGCGGCGCGTTTCGCGAAATGCGGCTTTCGCCGCGAAACATTGTTGCCCGTCTACGGCTTGGCTGAGGCTTCGCTGGCCGTAACGATGCCGCCCGTGGGCCGCGGGCCGCGCGTGGACCGCCTCGAGCGCGCCGCGTTTGCGCAACAGGGCCGCGCCGTGCCGGCGCCGCCGGACGCCGGCGCCTCCCACCGGCTGCCCAACTCAAACGAAGATCCGAACGTGATCGCTTTCGTTTCCGTGGGCTCGCCCGTTCCGCGGCACGAAGTGCGAATCGTGAATGACCGCGGAGAAGATGCGGGAGAGCGCGTTGAGGGGCAGCTCTGGTTTCGCGGACCTTCCACCACGCAGGGCTACTATCGAAACGAGGCCGCGACGTCGGCGTTGCTTCCCGAGGGCGCGGCGGCAGGATGGGTCAACTCCGGCGATCGCGCGTATCTCGCCGAAGGCGAAATTTACATCACCGGCCGCGTGAAGGACATCATCATTCACGCGGGTCACAATCTTTATCCTCACGAGATCGAGGACGCCGTGGCGCGCGTGCGGGGCGTGCGCAAGGGCTGCGTGGTGGCATTCGGCGCGGCCGATCCGGCTACGGGCACCGAACGGCTGGTGATCGTCGCCGAATCGCGCGAGCGCCGAGGTGACGCGCGGGCGCGGCTCGCGCAGGCCATCACGGCGCAGGTCACCGAAACACTGGGACTTCCTCCGAACGTTGTCGAGGTCGTTCCGCCGAACGTGATTCCAAAAACCTCGAGCGGAAAACTGCGCCGCGACGCCACCAAACAGCGGTTCCTTTCCGGCGATCTGCGTTCCGGCGCGCCGCCGGTCTGGCTGCAGTTCGCTCGTCTTGCGGCGGCGTCGAGCGCCGGGCGAATTCGCGCGGCGCTCGGCCGAATCGCCGGTGTGGCCTACGGCTGCTACGCCGTCGCGATGTTTGCACTGCTGCTGTTTCCCGCGTGGCTCTTTGTGCTGATTTCGCCGTCGCGAAAAAGCGCCGCGCGCGTCACCACGGCGGCGCTGCGCGCGTATTTGAAAGTTGCGGGATGGCGCGTGCGCGTCGAGGGCCGCGAGCATCTGCGGGAAAACGCGCCGCGCATGCTCGTCGCCAACCACACCAGCTACGCGGATATTGTCGTGCTCATGGCGGTGCTCGGAACCGATTACCATTTCGTCGCCAAAGCCGAAGTGATGTCCATGCCGTTTTTCCGGACGTTTCTTCGCAAGCTCGGCCATTTCGCGTTTCGCCGCGAAGACCCGCGCGCGCGATTGCAGCAGGCGGAACAAATCGAAGACGTGCTGCGCCGCGGTGAATCCGTTTTTGTTTTTCCCGAAGGAACCTTCACCGCGCAATCGGGCGTGCGCCCATTTCATCTCGGCGCGTTCAAAGCGGCCATCGCGGCGCAGCGGGAAATCGTGCCCATCGCGCTCGATGGCACGCGCCGCGTTTTGCGCGACGGCGCCTGGCTTCCGCGCCCCGGCCGCATCACCATTACCATCTGCCCGCCGATCGCTCCGCCATCCTCGGCGCAAGATTGGCAGCAAATCGTGCGCGTGCGCGACTCGGCCCGCGAAATGATCGCCCGTTTCGCGCGCGAACCTCTCCTGTAAATTCTTTTTTCGCGGGCAACCGCTCTTCAAAATCGGCGCATCCCAATTGACGTTCGAACGGTTGCTTGCTTCGGACGGCTTGGGATCCCTCAGGGTGGGGCTCACCGTCGGATTAATACGGGTCTGCGGGAATTCGCACGATCCAAAATCATAAACAGGGAGCAATCCTATATGGGTAGAGTTGTGTGTCTATTGGCACTGGTGTTTCTGTTCGGTTTGAGCGCGGCCGCGCAAGATGTTCCCAGGGTCGATTTATTCGCCGGCTATTCTTTCGTTCATACCAACCCCGGCATTCAGTTCTCTTCCTTCAATGCAAATGGAGGCGTGGCGTCCGTCGCACTGAATCTCACGAATTGGGGAAGCCTGGTGGTTGAAGCGGGAGGGGTCCACGCCACGAATATTGGCGGCGCGGACGTCGACGCTACCGCCGAGACCTTCATGGCCGGCCCCAAAATTTCATTCTTCCACAGTTCTCCGCTCTCGCCCTTCGCGCAGGCCCTCTTCGGTTTCGTGCACACGAATCCCGGCTTCAGCCAAACCACGATTAGTCACAACACCTTTGCCATGGCTCCGGGGATCGGGCTTGACTGGAATGCCGCACGCCATCTTGGAATACGCCTCGCCCAAGTGGATTACCTTTTCACGCGAATGCCGACATCAGCCAATCAGGTCAACTGGAATAATTTCCGCTACTCCGCCGGGGTTGTTCTTCGATTCTGATTTTTCCTGGCAAAAGTCTCCCCGGCGCCGCTGCGGGAGGAGCCGCGCCGGGAGTTGCAAGGGCCGAAGCACCGATTTCTTCGGCCCTTCTTTAATTGAAGCCGTATGTCTCCGTTATTCGCGCAATACAAAAACTACAGTGATGGAAGTTTCAACTTCAACCGGTTCGCCGTTGAGCAGCGTCGGACGGTAGCGCCATTGCCGCACCGCGTCGAGCGCGGCCTTCACCAGCAAAGGATGCCCGCTTAGGACTTCGAGAGAAGTGATCCGCCCTTCACGGCTGATGATCGCGCGCAGCCGCACCGTGCCTTGCGTTTTCGTTTCCACCGCGATGGTTGGATATTGCGGCTCGATGCGCGAGACGAGTTGCGCTTCCAGAACGCCTTCGCTGACTTTCACGGGACGTTTTTCTGGCTGCGCCGGTTGGGCGATGTGAAGAGGCTCCACGAACAGCGGCGTCCTCCCCGCCTCAATGACTGGAACGGCCCCCGGCACATATCCTCCGGGAAAATCCGGGATCGGGACATCCGCGAGTTCCTCGCTGCGATGAATGTCCACGGGCATGTGGGGAGGCGCAGTCTGCGGAAAGGGATTCGGAATCTGCGGGATGTGAACTGTGGTCGTGGATTCGGCGCGTTGTGCCGGGCTATGTTCGCGCAAAGCGCCAAAGAATGTGAGTTGGGGCGGAAGGATCCGATGAAGTTGTGGCTGCGCAACGCCGGTGAGAAGCGGCGTCGCCACGAGCAAAAATAGCAACAAGAACTCGATGGCCAGCGACAGTCCGAATGTCTTACGGCGGTCGCGGCGAGCGCGCCACGTTGCCTCCGGATCGCCCTCGACCAGACAACGGCCAAGCGCCATCTCATGCGTTCCTTGTTCCGGGTCGGTGTTTCCGTTACTTGTGGCTTGCATGGACACTCCTCGATTCCGCCAGCCGCGGCCCTGACCGCAGGCCGGGCCGGCTTTTGCAGGGAAAATGAGGAGCGCGCGCTCGCTAAATTGGACACCACCCCACGTGGGGAGTTCCCAAGAGCATGGCCTGCGGCTTTGAAACGCGCAGAAAGACAAGATAAGTTACTTATTATCAGCGTATTACGAGTATTCGCTTTTTATGCACCACTTTTTGATGTTGATGCATCACATAGGCAGTTTCCTATTTTTTGGGCCCTTGGGCGAGGTACAAGATCATGCGTCTTCCTTCAAAAGAGGCTGTTGGCATCCGTTATACGGGCTGGGCCGCGCTGGGGCGCGACCCGCAAGAGGATACTTTGGAGTACACCTGTCCTTATTGCGGAGAGCATGGCGTCAAGGCGGCGCGGCGCACTCCCGACCAGTATCATTTCACCGATGGTTTCCTGCAGGACTTGCAAGGAGAGATGGCGGCATGCCACTCGTGCCGGCATTCGTTGCGAATTGCTCCCGTGGTCCTGCTGCACGACCAGGACGAAAAGCGCCGGTTCGAAGGGGTATTTTCGGACGACCTGGTGCCCAGCAAGAATTGAGTTCCCTGGTTCATTGGTTCATTCCTCCGTTTACAAGAACAGGCCGCTCCGATGAAATCGAAGCGGCCCGTTTCTTTTTCTGTGCGTTTCCGTTGACTATGGCCGATCAGCGCCGGTCGCCGTCATGATCGTAGTCATAGTTGCGGTGCCCGTTGTTGCCAAAACGGCGCTCGCAACTTTCGCGGGCCTCGCCAGGTTCGTGGCGATCGTGATTGGCCTGACGGCTATCGTATCCGAAGCGATGGACATCGCGCTCCACCCTTTCTTCCCATTTATCGACGTTCCGGTGGCAACTGTCATAGTCGTCCGCCCGCGCAATCGCCGCGCCGCCCGATAGCAGAAGCCCGCCGGCCAAAGCGGAAGCCAATGCTGTCTTCCTGACCATCTTCGTCCAGACCATAAAGCACCTCCTTGGGTGCGTTCCCGGGTCCGGGGCTGGACGGGCCAGTTGGACTACAGACAATTTGATCCTGGAAAAAGAGAAGAAGGTTGTATGCGCTATTGCAGAAGCGTATCCGGCTCGAGATGGTGTTTTTCGAGGCCGTCGCGCACGCGGTCGAAGGCCTGGTCCACGGTATCGGCGAATTCCAGCAGGCCGTATTCGTGTTTGTTGATGGTTCCGCAGCGCAGCATGTGTTTCCAATCGAGCACGCGGTCCCAATACTTGCGGCCATAAATCAAAATCAAATTACGCCGCTGCAATTTCCCGGTCTGCATCAGCGTAAGCATTTCCCAGAGTTCGTCCATGGTGCCGAAACCTCCGGGAAAAACAATCAGGGCCTTGGCGAGCTGCGCGAACCACAGCTTGCGCATGAAAAAATAATGAAACATGAAACTCAGCTCGGGGCTGATGTAGTCGTTGGGGCGCTGTTCATGCGGCAGCTCAATGCTCAGGCCGATGGATTTTCCGCCCGCCTCGGCCGCGCCGCGGTTGGCCGCCTCCATGATTCCCGGGCCTCCGCCGGAGCAGATCACGAAGCGCCGCGGGTGATCGCCGAGCGACATGGCCCAGGAGGTGATCCTCCGCGCCAGCTCGCGCGCTTCCTCATAGTAGCGGGACATTTCCAGGGCCGATTTTGCCTCGCGAAGCGCAGTGCGGTATTCCGGCGTGCTCTGGCGTCTCTTTTCTTTTCGCAGCCTGTGCATGTGCGCCGTGGCCTGATCCCGCGAAAGGATCCTGGCTGAACCGAACATAACGATCGTGTCTCCCACTTTCTCGCGCCGAAGACGCTCGAGCGGATCGATATATTCGGCCGTGATGCGCACCGGGCGCGCCGGAAGGCTTTCCATGAATATCGGATCGCGATAGGGCGGCTCGATCTCTTTCGGGTGGCGCCTGCGGCTCATGAACCCTCCACTGCAAGTGACTGCAATTTGACATTCTACGCAACCCCCGTGCGGAAATGCCAGAGACACAGGCGCGGCGTGTTCCGTCTATATACATTCTTCAGGCCGGCTCTTGCGGCCCAAGAGCCCGCGCCATTCACGCCGGCGAGCTTCAGGTAGAGCCGCGCTCGCGGCAGCGGCCAACGCGTTAGCGCGTTTTCGCCTCCAACGTAGTAGAATGGAACGCAGATGACTTCGAGACAATCGCTTGCTGTTTGCCTGGCGACACTCGCCGCAGGGATGGTGTTCGCGGCGTTGTCCGGGCGCTCTCAGCAAACCCAGGGGCCCATACCGCCCAAGCCCGATAAGCCCGTCCAACAACCGCCGGAAGCCACCATCCGCGTCCGAGTAGCTCTGGTGAGCGCGCCTGTAATCGTGATCGGCGACAAGGGAGAGCCCGTGCTCGACCTGCAGCAGAAAGATTTCCGCATCTTCGACGATGGCATCGCCCAGACGATTGAGGCTTTCGATCTGGGCGGGCAGCAACTTTCGGTCGTGCTTGTCTTTGAGACCAGCTCGCGCATCGCACCTCTGCTTCCCGCCGTCCAGAAATCCGCGATTGTATTCACGCAAACCGTGGTCGGACCATCGGGAGAGGCCGCCGTCCTCAGTTACGACAACAGCGTCAGCACGTTGCTGCCCTTCAACACGGACAACGATAAAATCGAAAAGACCATCGCCACCTTGCAGCCAGGCAACAGTGGCGCGCGCCTGTATGACGCGCTGGCCTCGGCGGTGGGACTCCTACGCGGCCGTCCGCCCGAGCAACGCCGGGCGATTGTCGTAGTAGGCGAAGCCAGCGACGGCGGAAGCGAGCAAAGACTCGGCCGCGTGCTTCGCGACGCCCAGCTTGCGAACATTGTGATTTATAGCGTGGGGCTTTCCACTACCTCGGCGGGACTGCGCTCGCAACCCTCTCAGACCGGCCCTTCCCCGGCCACGCCTCCCGGCACTTTCGGCGGTCCGTCATTTCCGGGTACGGCGCAAACTCCCACGAGCCAGCAGCAATACGGCGGCAACATCGATCTCCTGGGCCTCGCGGAGTGGGCTGTTCGAAATGCCACCGCCGTTGTGAAGGATCGCCCGCTCGAGGTCGCCGCCACGGCCACGGGCGGCACATTCCAACCTGTCTTCCGCGACAGCAAAATCGAAACCGCGATTGACGCCATCGGCGGCGAACTGAACTCGCAGTACATGCTGAGCTATCGCCCCACGGGAGCGGATACTGCGGGCTATCACCAGATCAAAGTGTCCGTGAATCGTTCGGGAGTGAAAGTCCGAACGCGGCCGGGGTACTATCTCGAATCAAAATAATTTTCCACATATCCATGCCGCAAGGAAAGCAAGACGTGCTCGGCTGCGTAAAAAAGTCAGTTTGGGGAAGATTTTCGTAGCACAGGCACTCTTGCCTGTGCGATTTTTGCGGCCGTTGAAACTCTTGGGAAGTCTGAAAGTGTCGAAACCCGCACAGGCAAGAGTGCCTGTGCTGCTAAACCCGCAACCTACTTCCTGCAATCCTCATCTATTTCCCGCTCTTTTTCCGATCCAACTTCAACGTGAGCACGAACTCCTTGCGCGTGTCGAAGTTCGAGACGGATCGAGTCGAGGAGGTCATGCCTTCCTTTTCGGCGTGAATTTCATAGTCCACGTTGAGGTCCAGCCCGCTGAAGCGAAACGTCCCGTCACTGCCGGAGAGGTGCGTGGTGATATCCTGGGTGCGCACGTTTTTCAAATAGACCACGGCCGTCTCCACCGGAGTCTCATCCTTATCCACGACCGTACCGCGAACCGTCCGCAGCTCGGATTCCTTCCCCTTGGGTTTGTCCTGCGCGAACAATACGGTTGCGGCCAATGCGGCGACGGCGACGTGTCCAAGCGTCCTGCGCAGGTTCATGGCGTTCCTCCGGACAGTTGCTGTGCCTGGGGTTCCGCAGGGGGCCCGGTTTGGGGCTCCATCCGGATCGTCAGGTCGGTTCGATTGCCTTCGCGCGAGTTCAGCTTGCGCGTTTCCGTTTTGAAGCCGCGGGCTTCGATCGTCATTTCATACTCCTCGCCTCGCGGGACGCGAAACGCAAGCTCGCCCTGGTGGTCGGACATGGCTTCCCATCGAAATTTCTTTTCCTCCGCGCGGCGGACACGCGCCCGGGCGCCGGGAAAGGCGAAACCCCGTTCGGTAAACACGGTGACGAATATGACGAAATCGTGGGCATGCGAACCGCTTGAATTTTGGGCGCCGCCGGCCGGCTCGAAAGCAAATATCGCGCCCGCTGCATAGAACAAGCCGAGGAGAGCAATCGTTGCGCGCACAAAAGTGAGATGGCCAAAAAGAGAGAGGGGATGCCGGAAGAAATCGAAGAGCGGGTCAGACCTCTTCTTCTTCGTCTTCCTCGTCGTCATCGTTCGCAAATTCGTCCCCGTCTTCGGGCTCTTCCTCTTCTTCTTCGTCATCGTCTTCGGAGATGGCATTGACCTTGACGGGATGGATCTGCACGACTTCCATTTCGGTTTCGCACTCGGGGCAGGCTAAAATTTCGCCTTCCTCGACTTCGTCTTCGTCCACGTCAATTTCTGTGGCGCATTCAGGACACCGGACCACGGCGAAAACCTCCTTGGGCACTCGAACACACCGACCGCTGAAGTATTATATAACGCTAAGCGGCCCCGGAGGGAAGCAGCCAAAACGACCATGACACCCAGAAGAGAATACCCCGATCAGCCCATGGTAGGTGTCGGCGGCGTGGTGATTGACAACGGACGCGCTCTCCTGATCCGGCGGGGCAGCCACCCCCTTAAGGGGGAATGGTCCATCCCCGGCGGCCTGCTCGAAGTCGGGGAAACGCTCGAGCAGGGCGTCGCGCGGGAGCTGGCCGAGGAAACCGGCCTCGAAGTGCGCGTCGTCGAACTCATCGAAGTGTTCGAGAGAATCTTTCCCGCTCCCCCGGGCGCGGACGGCACGCCGGGCGACGCGGCCCGCCCGCAGTATCACTTCGTGATTCTCGATTATCTTTGCGAACTGCTCGGAGGGACTCTTTCCGCGGGAAGCGACGCCCAGGAATTTGCCTGGGCGCGCGAGGAAGAATTGCCGAAATTCGAGTTAACCGTGGCGGTTACTCGCGTGTTGAAAAAAGCGTTTGCTCGCGAGCGCGAGCGCAAGATAACTCCGGTGCAGCCGTTGTAACGCAGAGCTTGGCGAACAGCCTTCCTACTCGGTGAGCGAAAGCGAATAGGACTGCCGTACGGCTCATATTGCTCGCAGTGGGATGAGCGCTGGGATCGGGTTGAGTTATTCACCCGACTTCGCTGCAAGGATCGGTGCGCCTGCGGCGGCGTCCCGTCTCGTCGTGCATTCATCCTTTTGCAGTTCAGTGTGCCGCCATTGGCGACCATCGAAACGAGCGCGCCAAGCTGGAGCGGAGTGAGGTGGATACCACGATTCAGGTCACGTTCACAATGGGTGGTTAGTGCAGAATGGCGGCCCCAAAACCGTTTGACCCACATCGCGTCAACCCCCATCACATGCATGCCGGAGACAGGGCTTTCGCTTCTCCCTGGTGGCGAGAAGCCAGGAGGCTTGCACGGATAGAACGATTCGGCGCACCCGCCCTGCCAGCACAAGGAATATTTAGCATTTGCCGGGAAAAGGTATAAAATGCCACGAATGGTCGGCATGCGGTTCAAGCCCGGGTTTGCTGCTTTGAATTCTCTGGTGTTTTGCGCCCTGGCTATTACTTTGGCTGCCTTGCCCATCCAAGCGCAGAAGGGCGGGGGTGGACCCGGCCGAACTGGCGGAAGCGGCGGATCGGGCGGCTCCGGCGGATCTCGGGGATCGCCCGGCGGAGGACCTAGCAGCCGTCCCATCCAGCCTTCGTACCAGCCGGGACCGACACTTGATACGGAATCCGCAGGGTTAATCACGACAACGCAGCCGCTGCCAAAGCCAGAGGTAGTCGAAGATGATTCCTGTCTCCCATGGGAACTTTCTGACGCCCGCAGCGCCAGCGTGAGCGCAATCAGGCTGGGAGTTCCGGGGAAGGCCAGGAGCCAATACCAGAAGGCTTGCGGCGCGTTTAAAAGCAAAAAACTGAATGAGGCCGAACAGCACGTTCGCGACGCAATTCAAAAATATCCCAAGTATCCGGCGGCGTGGGTCATGCTGGGGGAAGTTCTGCAAGACGAGCAGAAATTGGACGAAGCTCATGACGCTTGCTCTCAGCCCCTGACTGCGGATCCGTCCTACTTGCCCCCTTATCTTTGTCTGGCGGGATTGTTGAATCAGGAGAAAAAATGGGACGACTTGCTGGGCTGGTCCGACCGGTTTGCCGGCATGAGTCTGACCGGCGATAAGTATGCAAATTATTACCGCGCCATCGCCCTATTGCATCTCCACAATTTGCCGGAAGCGCAAAAAAGCGCCTTGAAATGCATTGCCGGCGACACGGAGCACCATCAGCCCGCCTTCTTCTTTTTGCTCGCTCAAATCTACGGAGAGCAGGGCGACATGGCCGATGCGACCCTGCAAGTTAACCAATTCATTAAATTCAGCAAAAGTAAACAAGACAAGGACACGGCAAAAGAGTACCTGTCGGAGCTTCAAGCGCAACAAAACACGAAATAAGCAAACCGGCGATCTTGCCGCGGGTTCAGGTTGGGACGGCGGCAGGAGTTTCTTAGTTCCCCTGCCGTGCGCTGCTTTCCGATAGACTAGCTTTTCGAAAACTGGAAGGAAAACTTCAGGGACCCTGCTTTCGAGTCCAGCCCATGCTTGCCGCTTGCGTTCAGGAAAACTTGCGGTCCGCCCGGCTCCAGCCGTAGCGGCCCAGCAACAGCACAAACTTGCATTGAAACAACACGCGGGATTTTAAGTCGCCATTTTCCAGTCGCGCTCGCACCAACTCCTGATTCTCCCGGTCGCCTACCGGAATGACGACGCGCCCTCCCTCTCGAAGCTGGCTCGCGAATACGCGGGGAATTTCCGGAGCGCCGGCGGTGACCAGAATCGCGTCATAGGGCGCGGCGTCGAGGAAGCCCGCGGAGCCGTCTCCGTTGTGGACGTGGACGTTCGCGTAGCCCAAATTCGTCAAACGCGCCTGCGCGGCCAGAGCCAGCGACGTGTGGCTCTCCACAGTAATGACTTGCCGCACCAGTAGGGATAACACCGCCGCCTGGTAGCCCGAGCCCGTGCCGATTTCCAGCACCCGCTCAGTGCCGGTCAGTTCGAGCGCTTCCGTCATGGCCGCGACCATGTACGGCTGCGAGATCGTTTGTCCCTCGCCGATCGGCAACGGCTTGTCGGCATACGCATCGTTCCGGAATTCGGAGGAGACAAACTCGTGGCGCGGAACGGCGGCTAACGCTTCCAGGACGCGCGGCGAGGAAACGCCACGCCTGCGGATTTGTGTCTCGACCATCCTGCGGCGTTCAGCAGCCGAGGCATCGAAGAGGAGCTGCGTGGCGCGCATGGCCTATTATAAACTCTCCTGCAAACTTGCAGCGAAAGCTTCGTCAACAGTGTGCTGGGCTTGTCGTGGAACCGTCAATTGAGACCTCACGCGCAGAAGAGTCCGTGTGGCAACTTCTAAATCTTTGTAGGGCACGGCTTCACAGGTTGCGGAAAAATTCCAAAAGTGTCATTCCGAGGGCGCAGTTTGCCCGAGGAATCTGCTTTTTTCTTGGGATTGGCGAAAAAGCAGATCCCTCGCTTCGCTCGGGATGATATTAAACTACTTTTTTCCGCAACCTGTTCAGCCGTGCCGTAAAGTACGCAAAAACAAAGCGGCTTCAGCCGCTGGCCTGTTCAAATTCGATTCAAGCACATGCTCGCCTGAAGGCGAGCGCTACACGGCAAGGCCCTGATACACTACGTCGGAATTCACGAGGAGGTGGGCAGTGTCTCAGCTTTTCAATTTGGAGTTTGCACGGAAGCAGGTCCGGCGCTCAGACGCGGGCCTGCTGCAAGGGCTCGCGTTGCTCTTCCTCGGTTTGCTCTTCGCGCAAGGCGCGCGGGCGCAGAAGATCACTATGGAGTTCGACCAGACCATTGACTTCAGCAAATACAAAACGTTCGCGATCCGCGACGGCCAGTTGAACAGCAGGAATCCCGCTTTGAACAGCCCGCTAGTCAAAAAACAGATCGAGGCGGACATTCAACACGATCTGACCGCGAAGGGGCTGACCCTGGTTACCAGCGGCCCGTCCGATCTCAACGTCCGGTACACCTTCGGCGCCGCCCGCAAGACCGAGATCGAAGCTTACCCCGCCGGATGGTATGGATTCGGCACGCGCTACGTCAGGGTACCTTACGCAGAAGGAACGATGGTCATTGATCTGCGAGATCCGGGGACGCGCTCGCTCGTCTGGCGCGCCATCGCCGCTCAGGAAAAAAGCGACGCCACCAAAATTCAAGGTAAGCTCGACGACATGGTCAAGAAATCCATCGACAAATTTCCGCCGAAGAAAAAGTAGCATACGCGGAGCCCGGCCTGGAACGTGACGCGGGTGGATTTCTCCCATGCGACGCCTGGAACGCGATCTTTTGCGATCGATTTGGATTAGAATGAATGTGAGGGCTGCTTGGTCCTCGCAGCGTCGATCCACTCGCTGCCAGGGAGGGAATTATGAAACGCCTCATCCCTTTCCGTTCTGACCGTCGCTTGAAGCCCTGGAAATTATTCAGCGCGCTGCTGCTCACATGCGTGACAGGAACCGCGGCGTGGGCCCAGCATGCCGGCGGCCATCTTGGCGGCCCAGGCCATATCATCGCTCCGCCAGCTTCACACGCCGGCGTTCCGCGCCCGGTTACTCCGATTCGACTCCCTTCGGCAAGTCCCGGCACTCAGAGTCTTTTGATGAGGCCCTCCGGTTTCACCCGCCGTCCGATTCTTACTCACCGCCCCGCATTCCCAATCTTTCCGATCAGGATTTTGCCGCCTCGTCGCATCGGGCTGTTTAATATCCCGCTTTTCGGCTATGGATTCGGTTTGGGATTCGAGTCCGGCTTGTGGATGGGCTGCGATCCGTTCTTTAACTGGAGATATGGCTGCGCCGGTTTTCCCGTCTACCAGTACGCCGCCGGAGATAATTCGTTCTCCCTCGGTCTGTATAATCCGCAGCCGCAGACGGAAATTCAAAACTGGCCGGTCTACCTGTACGGCGCAGACAACCCTCAGTTCGTGGATCTCTACCTGAAGGATGGCACGGTCTACAATGTGACGGATTACTGGCTCGCGAACGGTGAGCTACATTTCAAGGCCGTCGAAGAACACGGCACGAGAGTGGTCGAGCATCAGATCGATTTTGGTCTGCTCGATTTGCAGAAGTCGATCGACGTAAACACAGCGCGAGGTTTCCGTTTCGTCCTGCGCAACGAGCCTCTCGAGCAGTACCTTCGGGACTATCCGCCCTCCGATTCGCCGAATGGAATGGGGACGGAGCACGGGCCGGCACGACCGTAATAGCCTCGCACGAAGTCGAGCTGCTCCCTCAAGTCACCGCAAAATTGAGAATGATTTCGGAGTCTGCCGTCACGCTCGCTGGTCCAGCGTTTCATACGGCCGTAGCTCGTGGCCCATGTACACCTGGCGGGGGCGCGCGATTTTCTGCTCGGGGTCGAGCAGCATCTCTTCCCACTGCGCGATCCAGCCGCTGGTGCGCGGAATGGCGAACAGCACGGGGAACATGGTTACCGGGAAGCCCATCGATTGATAAATCAGGCCGGTATAAAAATCGACGTTGGGGTAGAGCTTGCGCGAGACGAAGTAATCGTCTTCCAGCGCGATGCGCTCGCATTCCAGGGCGATATCCAGCAGCGGATTGCGTCCCATAATTTCGAAGACGCCGTCGGCTACATGCTTGATGATGCGCGCCCGCGGATCGTAGTTCTTGTAGACGCGGTGGCCGAAGCCCATGAGTTTGGTTTGGCCGGCCTTCACCCGCTTGATGAACGCGGGCACGTTGGCGAGCGAGCCGATCTCCAGCAGCATGCGCAGAACTTCCTCGTTCGCGCCGCCGTGCAGCGGCCCGTACAGCGCCGCGGTCGCCGCGGCCGTCGCCGAGAACGGGTCCACGTGCGAGCTGCCCACGCAGCGCATGGCGTTCGCCGAACAATTCTGTTCGTGGTCCGCGTGCAAAATGAACAGCACGTCGAGGGCGTGTTCGAGCGTCGGGTTCGGCCGGTACTTCAGCTCGGATGTCTTGAACAGCATGTTCAGAAAATTGCCGGCGTAGCTCAGCTCGTTATCCGGATAGGCGAACGGCATGCCCAGGCTGTGCCGGTAGGAAAACGCGGCCAGCGTCGGCATCTTCCCGATCAGGCGGTAGGTCTGCTTCAGGCGCGATTCCTTGTTAAAGATGTCCTTGGCCTCGGGATAAAAAGTGGAGAGCGCGGCGATGGTCGAGATCATCATGCCCATGGGGTGGGCGTCGTAGTGAAACCCGTCCAGGAATTTCTTCACCGACTCGTGGATGAAGGTGTGGTGCGTGACGTTGTAAATCCACTCGTCCATTTGCGAGCGCGTCGGCAGCTCGCCCCGCAAAATCAAATAGGCTGTTTCGAGATAAGTGCTCTTTTCGGCCAGTTCCTCGATGGAATAGCCGCGGTATCGCAGGATGCCTTTGTCGCCGTCGATAAACGTGATACTGCTCTGGCACAGGGCCGTATTGTTGAAGGCCGGGTCGTAGCTCATCATTCCGAATTCGTCGGGTTGGACCTTGATCTGGCGCAAATCGGTGGCGTGAATCGTGTCGTCCTTGATCGGAATTTCGTAGGATTTTCCCGTACGGTTATCGGTGATAGATAGAGTGTCCCGGCTCATGCGGGTGGTCCCTTCGTCGGCAACCTGCGTCCCAGGTTTAGTTGGATTCATGACGGCTTCCGCTCTACCAAGAAGCGGCCTAGTAGGAATCTACACTAAGTTTGCATTTTGCGGGAGTGGTATCGCACCAAATCCCCCTGCTTAGGAAGACGCTGCGGCGTGCCGCGCGGTTGCGTCGAATTCGCGGCCATAGCATCTAAAGTATTGTCAAAAAGAGTAACCGGGCCGTAAAACCTGGAAGGGGCGGGAGAATCCAGCATGATTCAAACCATTCGCTCGAAGGACCGCTATCACCTTGAAACAGATTGGCTTAGCACCAACTGGCATTTCTCATTTGACACCTATCATGACCCCGAGAACATGAATTTCGGGCCCCTGCGCGTGTTTAACGATGACACGGTGGCCCCCGCCGGCGGCTTCCCGCTGCACGGCCACCGCGAGATGGAAATCATCACCTACCTCATCGACGGCGCGCTCGAACACAAAGACAGCATGGGCAATACCGGCGTCATTCGCCCAGGCGAAATCCAGCGCATGAGCGCGGGAACGGGCATCCGCCACTCCGAGTTCAACCCTTCGGACAAGGACCCCGCGCACCTGATCCAGCTCTGGATTACGCCCGCGGTCCAGCATCTGCGGCCGTCGTGGGAGCAAAAGAGTTTTTCCCTGTCTGACCGCAGCGGAAAATTGCTGCCGATTGCCGTGCCCGCAGGCAAGAACGGGCAAGGCAGCTCAACGACCGTGCGGATTCACCAGGACGCCACCATCTACACCTCCCTCCTTGCGCCAGGACAATCCGTCACCCACAAGCTCGCGCAGGGCCGCCGCGCCTACATTTTCGTAATCGGCGGGAACTTGAAGCTTAATGGCGAAACTCTCGCCCAGGGAGACCAGGCGCGCGTCTCCAGCGAGCGCGAACTGCAGCTTTCGGTAGCGCCGAATCAAGCCGCTGCGCCGGCCGATTTTCTGCTTCTCGATTTGCCGTAAGGCGAGTATTATCTAGCAGGTGGAGAGTTTGGCTCACCCCGCCTCGAAATCCCCATTCCGAGCCCGTACCTCCTGATTTATCCGCAGGGAAGTACGATCAGCCAAAGGGCTCGGAGAAACCCGTCGGATTGGGCACATGCCCGTGTGGACGACCGTTGCAATGCAAAAATATTTGATAGAGTTTGTTCCTGGGGTTTGTTGCCAAGTCGAGGCCACCTTATTTTTTGAGGGCTGAGAATGTTCGCTCTACTGGAATTACTAAAGGCCACGGATCAAGGCATAGTGCCCCCGAAGCCGCGAGCCGCATCTTCCGCACAGTGGCTCTCGCAGGGGCAGGAGGCGGAATGGGAAGCCTTTGTCTTACGTCACCCTTTGGGTTCTATTTATCACACGAATGAATGGAAAAGGGTGATTGAGGAGGCCTTCCCGCACATTCGCGGCCGTTTTCTGGTCTTGCGGGAAAATGATTCGGGCCCAATTTATGGTGGGCTGCCTATTTACAGGGTGAACAGTTGGCTGCTCGGCTGTCGCCTTGTCAGTGTCCCCTTTGCGACCGCCTGCAATCCCCTGGTGGCATCCATGGACGATTGGGGCGTGCTGGTGCCCGAATTGGAAAGAGAATGCGGCCGAACCAGAAGCAAAAAATTAGAGATCCACGGGGCGGTAAGCACCGGCCAATTCCCTGATTCCTTCAGAAGTAGATCACTCTACAGACATCACAGCTTGCGGCTCGACCCGGATTTCAACGCCTTGCACGAACACTTTGACAAGAAATCCGTGCGTCAAAAGACTGAAAAAGCCCGCCGGGCGGGCGTAAGCATCCAGGAACGCAATGACATCGGAGGGATGATTATAAGTCATTCGCTGCTTGCGACCACGAGGCGGCGCCTCAGCTTGCCTCCGATGCCATCTCGTTTCTTTGAAGCCATGCACGGCAATTTGCGGGCGGAGCATTTGAAGATTTTTCTGGCCTACCAGAATGGCCGGCCCGTGGCATGTCATATTGTCCTGACCTTCAAGGACGAATGGATCTCGGAGTACTCCGGGAGCGCGGACGGATTGATTTCGGGCGTAAACCAACTCTTATATTTTGAAAGCATCCGCCAGGCGTGCGCGCAAGGCGCGCGGAGATTCAGTTTCGGCCGGACCTCCATCTATAACGAAGGGCTTCTTTCCTACAAACGCCGGTGGGGCACGATCGAGGAAAAGCTGACGGACTTTACCTTGCGCCGGGATCATCATAACAGCAAGGAGCGCCAGGTCAGCGAAGACGCCACTCCTTCGGAAGATTCACGATTGTACGCGCTCTGCAAGCACGTCATCGCCAAAACTCCATTGCCCGTGTGCAAGATGATCGGCGATTTTTGTTACCGTCATCTGGGCTGATCCCGCCGAAATTTCGAAAACAGCTGAATTTCCTCCCACGTGAGGTCGCGCGCTCTCTGCTTTCGTTTGAAATTTCCCGGCCTGCTTGGGCAAAGCGAAGACGAAAATTCCAGGCATTTCCAAAATCACGAAGGCGCCGTGGTTAGGTCTCGAGCTTGAAGCGAGTGGCGGCCAGACGGTAGAGCCTCTGCCAGAGCGTGCGGTTCATGGTGACCACGATGACCGACATCACCATGGTCGCCGCCAAAAGGACAGGCAAATTTCCGGAATCGGTGGCGCTGCTGATTGCCGCTCCCAGCCCGCGCACGGAAAGCGTCTTTCCCTGAAAATGAAAATATTCCGCGACGATGCTGGCGTTCCAGGCGCCTCCGGAAGCGGTCACCAGGCCCGTCACCAGGTACGGAAAAATGGCCGGAAGGATTAGGCGCCGCCAACGCTCCCACCGCGTGAACCGGAAAATGCCGGAGGCTTCCTTCAAGTCCGTGGGGATGGCCATCGCTCCCGCGATCACGTTGAACAGGATGTACCACTGCGTGCCGAGCAGCATCAGAGCCATGGCCGCGAGGCCCATGCCGCCGCCGGCGTGAATCAGCAGCAGCAAAAGCACCGGGAATAATGCGGTCGCGGGAACCGACGCGGCGATCTGGACAAGCGGCTGCGCGAGCTTGGCCACAAGTGGCGTCGTTCCGATCCAGACGCCCGCCGGAACGGCCCAGAGGGCGCCGAGAAGCAATGCGGCATTGACGCGAAGAAATGTGAGCGCGGCGTCGCGCGCGAGGAAGGTCAGTTCCCGCCCGCCGAGTTGCGCCACGGTGGCCAGGGCTCGAAACGCAAGCCAGCCCATCGCAGCCAAAGCGGCTGCTACGAAGGCGCGAGCGAGCCAGCGTGTAACGGTGTTCTGGGATGGCGGTTTCTGCCCGCGCTCGTCCAGCTTCTTCAACGCCAATGCACGCGACACGCGCTCTTCCAACGGATATATCGCACCACGATAGAACGCAGCGAGGATTCCGGACCGGCGCAGCAACGTCAGGACAAACGAATGCGGCGCCGTCCCTTCCACGGTCTCGAACTTGAATTTGTCCGACCAGGCGATCGCCGGCCGCCAAACCAGCTGATCCAGCAGGACGATAACCGCGATCATCGCCGCAATTCCCCACAGGATGGCGCGCGTGTCTCCGGCCCCGGCGGCCACCTGCAGGTACGAACCCAGCCCCGGCAACCGGAAATCGCGCGCGCCGAGCACGAACATTTCGCAGGCCATCAGAAAAAACCAGCCGCCGGCCACGGACATCATCGAGTTCCACACCAGTCCGATCGCCGCAAAGGGCAGCTCCAGCTCGGTGAATTGCTGCCACGCGCTGAAGCGGTACAACCGCGCAGCCTCCCGCAGTTCGCGCGGGATCCCTTTCAGCGAAGCGTAAAAGCTGAACGCGATGTTCCAGGCCTGTCCCGTGAAGATCAGCAAGACCGAGCCCAGCTCCAGGCCCAGCTGCCTGCCGGGGAACAACGCCACCATCGCCAGCATTACGCCGGGAAGAAAGCTCAGCACCGGGATCGATTGCAAAATATCGAGCAGCGGAAGCAAGATTTTCGCCGCGCGCTCGGACTTGGCCGCCGCAAATCCATAGCCCAATGCAAAAAGCAGCGCCAGAATGTAGGCAATCGCAATGCGCACCAAGGAATACGCAGCATACAGCGGCAACGCGCGCGGGCTCGAGGAAATGTTCGCAACCGGCGTGAAAGGCGCGAACCAAATCTGCCCGGAAGCGAACAATGCGTACAAAATCGCCAATAATCCCGCGAAGACAGATGCGTCCGCCGCGAACGAACTCTTCCACCCCGTGCGCTCGGAAATCCCCCGCAATATGGACGGGTAGTGAAGGATGGGTTGCGGTTTCATGGGCGGCGCTGTGTGCGGAGGATCACGGCCGGGTCCGGGTCAGCCGCCCGGTCACGGAATCGTAATCGAATAATTCCGCGTAGCGGCCCCACTGGATGGCCGTGTCCAGCTGGCGGCGCACTTCGTCGTCGCTGAAATGCTCGTCCAGCAGATCGTGGAAGAATTCCAGCAGCATGGTGCCGTCCGCTTTTGCTTGCAAGGCCGACTCCATTTGCTGCAGCAGGGGGACGTGCGCGAGCACGGCCTCGCGGAACAGTTGTTTGCGCCGCTGGATGTCGCCGGCGGCAAACTCTCGTCCCCGTTCGGTGATTTCCGCGTCGCCTTGCTCCACCCGCGCAAATCCCAGAAGAACGCAGGCCCCCACGATCGGAAGCAAGTCGTCCGACTCCAGCATCAGTTGGTGCGAAATCCGGTGCAAATCCTCCCGCCCGCCATGGTCCACCAGAATTTCCAGAAAGCCGGCAATGCCTCCGGCGCGCACGTGCGGCAGCATCAGATAGCGCGGGGTTGGCTCGGCGATGCCGAGCGGCGCAGGAGCGGGTTTCGTCTCGGCCGGCATTTCATGCGGGAGATCGGGCTGCGTCAGCACGCGATAAATGTGATCGACGAGGGCCTCGAATGGCTCGGACTTGCGGCTGCGCGGCTGCGGCAACGTAATTTCAAAATCTTCGCGGATTCGCGCCGGGTTGCTGGCCAGCACGATCACGCGGTCGGCCAGCACCACCGCTTCTTCGATGTTGTGCGTGACGATAAAAATCGCCCGCGTGGGAATTTTCCGGTCGTTCCACAGCTCCAGCAATTCGCCGCGCAGCGTCTCCGCCGTCAATACGTCGAGCGCGGAGAACGGCTCGTCCATGAATAGAACTTCCGGCTCGATTACCAGGGCCCGCGCGAATCCCACGCGCTGCTTCATTCCCCCGGAAAGTTCCTTGGGATAAGCGTTCTCGAACCCGTCGAGGCCCACCGCATCCAGAATGTGCAAGGCGCGCTTTTGGCGTTCCGTCTGCGGCACGCCGCGCGCTTCGAGCGGCGCTTCGACATTTTGCAGCACAGTCAGCCAGGGGAATAGCGCGAAGCTTTGAAAGACGATCCCCACATTGGGCGGCTCGTCCGTGAGCTTGCGCCCGTGCCAGAGCACTTCTCCCGCCGAGGGACGCGCCAGCCCCGTCAGCATCCGCAACAGCGTGGATTTGCCGCAGCCCGAAGGCCCCAGGAGCGCCAGAATTTTTCCCGGCATGATCTTAATGTTCGTGGGGGAAATGACTTCGATGCGAGCGCCTTCCGGCTGCGCGTAAAATTTTTCCAACTCCCGCCCTTCCAGAATCGGCTCGTTGTTTTCGCCGCCGGGCAACTCTGCGGCTATGGGACTGTGGTTGGTTTGCGACACGGGCGCATTATGAACGATTTGGGGGTTTGTAGCACAGGCTTCAGCCTGCGGGGGTTCAATCTTACGAGGACAAAACCCCACAGGCTGAAGGCCTGTGCTACTGGCCTCAGGCGGGATTGCGGTCGACGGCGGGATGGCGCACGTCGCTGCCCGCGACCATGTAGATCACGTCCTCGGCGACGTTGGTGGCGTGGTCGGCGATGCGCTCCAAATTTTTGGCCACCAGGATCAGCTCGAATGCGGGAAATACGACGGAAGAGTCTCCCATCATGTAGCTGAGCAGCTCGCGGAAAATTTGGTCGCGGAGCTGGTCCACCGTGTCGTCGCGGCCGAGCACCGAGCGGGCCAACTCGATATCTCGGCGCACCAGGGAGTCGAGGCTGTCGCGCATCATTTTTTCGGCCAGCTCGCCCATCCGCGGCAGGTCCACATAGGGTTTCACGCGCGGGTGGCGCACAATGCGCGTCGCCGAATGGGCGATGTTCACGGCCTGGTCGCCGATGCGCTCGAGATCGTTGTTGATGCGGGCGATGGCCAGGACAAAACGCAGATCGGCGGCCATGAGCTGTTGCAGGGCCAGCAATTGCACCACGCGGTCATCGATCTCAATCTGCAGCTCATTGATGGCGTTCTCTTCCCGGAGCACGGTCCCCGCGAGCTTTTCGTCCGCATCGAGCACCGAATGAACCGCTTGATGCACGGCTCTCTCGGCGAGGCTGCCCATCCACAGCAGCCGTTCCTTCAGCTCTTCCAGATCGCGTTCGAAATGGCGTTCCATTCTGTGCGTCCTCCCCGTGGCCAACGCTGCACCGGCCCTCCTGTTTCAAACGTCCTCATCCGAAGCGGCCGGTGATGTACGCCTCGGTGCGGGGATCCGAAGGCGTGGTAAACATGTGCCCCGTCGGTGAAAACTCGATCAAATCGCCATTCAGCATGAATGCGGTCGAATCGCTGACGCGGGCCGCCTGCTGCATGTTGTGTGTGACAATTACAAGCGTGCACGTGGGCTTCAATTCGAACAATAATTCCTCGATTTTCGCGGTGTTCACGGGATCGAGCGCGGAGCACGGCTCATCGAGCAACAGCACCTCGGGATCGACCGCCAAGGCCCTGGCGATGCACAAACGCTGCTGCTGGCCGCCGGAGAGCGCGTAGGCGGACTTGTGCAGCTTGTCCTTCACTTCGTCCCACAGAGCGGCGCGGCGCAGGCTCTTCTCCACGGAATCGTCCAGGCGTCCCTTATGCCCGTTGATCCGCAAGCCGTAGGCCACGTTTTCATAGATAGACTTGGGAAACGGATTGGGCTTCTGAAACACCATGCCCACCATGCGGCGCAACCGGGTGACATCCAGCGTAAGGATATTCACGCCATCCAGGGCGATTTCCCCCTCCAGGCGCGTATGGCGGAGCGTTTCGTGCATCCGGTTCAGCGTGCGCAAGAGCGTGGATTTGCCGCAGCCCGAGGGCCCGATCATCGCCGTCACGCGGTTGGTGGCCACGTCCATGGACACATTGTGCAGGGCGTGGTTCTTGCCATAATAGAAATTGATCTTGGTGACTTTCATTCGCAGCGTGTTGGCGCCTGAGGTGGTCATAGCCGGTGTATGCTCGGCAGTCCTATCCGTGGAGGATGCCGCAGCTGCCCCCGAATTCGCCATCAGTGGGAAGGCGGAACTCATCGTCAAGTCCTCTCATATGCGGTTCCGCGCGTCAAGAACGCGCGTACCAAAATGTTAGTCAAGAGCACCAATCCAAGCAGCACGAGTCCCGCCGCCCAGGCCTGACGATGCCAATCCTCGTAAGGACCGGTCGCGTAGGTGTATATCACAACTGGAAGCGACGAGGTCGGCTGGTTCCAACCGGGGCTCCAGAAGCGGTTGCCGAAGGCGGTGAAGAGCAGCGGCGCCGTCTCTCCCGCGACGCGCGCCAGGGCCAGCAACACACCCGTCAGAATTCCGCGCGAGGCCGCAGGAAGCACAACCGTCGCGACCATCTTCCATTTGTTCGCGCCCATCGCGAAGGCACCCTCGCGCAGCGAGGGCGGCACGTCCGTGAGAAAACTCTCCGTGTTGCGCAGCACCGTGGGAATCACCATGATTCCCAGCGCAACTCCGCCGGCCAGAGTTGAAAAATGATGCATGGGCATCACCACCAACGCGTAAGCAAAAATACCAATCACGATCGACGGTACGCCATTCAAGAGATCCGCAGTGTAGCGCACCACAAATGGAATAGTCCGTCCGCCGAATTCCGCTAGATAAACTCCTCCGAGCAATCCGATGGGAACTCCGAATAGAGCCGCAAGGAGGAGAAGCTTCAGGCTGCCCAGGATGGCATTAGCCATGCCTCCGCCAACTTCGCCGACCGGAGCGGGCAGGTGGGTGAAGAAATTCCACGACAAATCCTTTCCGCCGTTATACACAAGATAGCCGAGGATGAAAAACAGAACCGACACGGTAATCAACACGCAGACGCCCGTGAGCGAGAGCATGGCCACGTTCAGCGATTTTCGCCAGATCAACCGGGCACTCATGTGGGCAACACTCCGCTGCCGCGTGCCGTTGTGACCAGAATTAGGAGACGCGCGAGCCCATTCAACACAAATGTCAACAGGAAAAGCACCAGGCCAAGTTCAATCAGCGCGCTCAAATACAAATTGCCGGTGGCCTCGGAAAATTCATTGGCCAGCACCGCCGCGATCGAATACCCCGGCGAAAATAGAGACGCGGCAATCTTGGGATTGTTGCCGATGACCATGGTGACGGCCATGGTTTCGCCAAGTGCGCGGGCGAGCGCGAGAAACACGGAACCGAAAATGCCGATCCTGGCCGCCGGAACCACCACCTTCCAAGTGGACTCCCACTTGGTTGCGCCGAGCGCCAGCGCCGCCTCGCGCTGATCGCGCGGGATTGCCAGGAGAACTTCGCGCGAGACAGAAAGCACAAACGGCACGATCATAATGGCGAGAACGATCCCCGCCGTCAGGAAACCGATCCCATACGAAGGCCCTTTAAACAGAGGCAGAAATCCCAATGTCTTTTTTAACGCCGGTTGAACGGAGGTTCGCATCAGCGGCACCAGCAGGAATACGCCCAGCAAACCGTAAATCACGCTGGGCACCGCCGCCAGCAAGTCACTCACAAAAGTGAGTGAGGAAGAAAGCTTGGGGGGCGCCAGCTCGGCCAGAAAAATCGCCGCCCCCACACCGAGAGGAACGGCCAAGAACAATGCGACCGCCGAGGTCACCAGCGTGCCGTAAATGAACGGCAACGCGCCGAATTCGCCGGAAACCGGGTCCCAGGTTTCCGTAACGAAAAATTTCCATCCGAACCTGGTCCGCGCTTCCGCCGAAAGAACCCACAATTGATACACCAGAAGGACCGCAATGAGCAGAACCGCCGCGGCCGCAATCAGCGTGATGAGGTGCGCGATTTCATCCCCGCCGAACCAGCGGCGCAGCAAGGCCCGCGAATTCCCAGGAATATCCGCCGGCGTTGCCGCGTTCGGTGTGGTGGCCATTTCGATGTGTTCGCCTTCCGGTCCGAAACAAGCTGCGGAAAAACTGAAAAACCGTCATCCCCGGGCAAGTTGCGTGACAAGGAATCTCACCTGACTTGGAATTCAAGTGATAGGAAATTCCTTGCTTCGCTGGGAATGACAGAGCGAAGTAATTTGCCGGCAACCCGTCGAACAGTTACTGGATCTGCGCGATTGCCTTCATTTCCTTGGTGACGACTTCCTTCGGCAGCTTCGCGTACGCCAGACCTTCGCAGTATTGCTGCCCGTCCGTCATCATCCACTTCAGGAAGTCCTTCACGGCATCGCGCTTGGCGGCATCGCCGAATTTCGCGGGAATCAGCAGCCAGGTGAAGCTGGCGATCGGGTAAGCCGCCTTGCCCTCGGAGTTGGTGATCGACACGCGGAAATCGTCGGGCATGAACTTCGACGCCGCCGCTGCCGCTGCCGACACGCTGATAAGGTCCGCCTTCACAAACGCGCCTGAGGAATTCTTCACGCGTCCGTAAGCGATCTTGTTCTGGATGGCGTAAATCAACTCGATATAACCAACCGAATCCGGGGTCTGCTGGATGAGTCCGGCCACGCCTTCGTTGCCCTTGCCACCCAGGCCGACCGGCCAGTTCACCGACGTCGCTTTGCCAACCTTCGTCTGCCATTCCGGGCTGATCTTGGAAAGATAATCGGTCCAGATGTACGTCGTGCCGCTGCCATCGGAGCGGTGCACAACGACGATGTCGTCGGAAGGCAGCTTCACGCCGGGGTTCGCGCCTGCGATCGCCGGATCATTCCACTTGGTAATTTTACCGAGAAAAATTCCGGCGATGGTGTCCGGAGTGAAATTCAGCTCGGCCGACACGCCCGGCAAATTGTAACTGGGTACGTCGGCGCCGAGAACGGTGGGAAAATGCAGGATGGGAACACTCGCTTGCTTGAGTTGGTCGTCGTTCATAGGCCCGTCTGACGCTCCGAAGTCAACCGTCTTATCAATCAGTTGGCGGATTCCGCCTCCTGAGCCGATTGACTGGTAATTAATCTGGATGTTCGGATGAGCTTGATGATAAACGTCGAACCACTTGGAATACATTGGGTAGGGGAACGTCGCACCGGCGGCGTTCAACAACACCTGCCCTTCGGCAACGGAATACGTGGCCAACGCCAGCAGAACCGCAAGCAGGCAAAGCACTTTTACAATTCGCATTTTTTCTCCTGGAATTTCGTCACTAGATTCTGACTCCAAATTGTTACAGCCATGTTACAAGGGAGTGAGGCCGGCATAAAATCGGTGAATCGCTATAACTCCTCTATTATGTGACCACTACAAAGAAAGGGGAGATGGGCCGACGCCAGGGGAGCGCCGGCCCGGGTGGGGTGCAACACGAAGGCCGCTGTTCCGCGCCAGAATCGCGCAGTGCAATCTAACTTTTCTTTTCCGGATAATTGGCTTCTTCGACAACCATCCGCGTGCGCCCGTGGCGCACGTCGAGGCCCCGCACCCAGAAAATAATGTCTTCGGCAATGTTGGTGGCGTGATCCGCGATGCGTTCGAGATATCGCGTGACCAGGACGAATTGAAGTTGCGGCGCGGCCTGCCGGCCGTCGGCGGTAATCCGGGTGAGCAGGTGCTCGAATATCTGGTCCCGATAGCGGTCCACCACATCGTCGGCCTCAAGGACTTCTCCGGCCAGGACCAAGTTGCGAAAGATCAGCGCGCCGAGGCTGCGGCCGAGCATTCCTCGAACGGCGCCGGCCATCGGTTCCAGGTCGCGCGGCGTTTCGATCACATTCATTTCCGCCAGTGAAATCACCCGCTCGGAAATATTCACGGCCAGGTCGCCGATGCGTTCCAGGTCGTTGGCGATTTTCTGGGAGGCGACGACGCGGCGGATTTCCTCGTCATCGAGCAGCCCGGTTCGCAGCATCCGCACGGCGTGGTCGTCGATCAAAATTTCCATTTCGTTGACGCGTGGCTCGACTAGAAACACTTTGCTCGACAGTTCCGCCGCTGCGTCCAGATTGGGGTGCAAGAGCGCGTCGAGAGCGCTCCCCACGCTGCTTTCCACCGTGCGGGCCATGGAAATCAGGTAGTTGGCCAGCACGTCCTGATAAATCGTTTGCAAGTGGGAAACCGGGCTCGCCATCGCTCCACCTTCCAGCCAGATTCATGGCATGGCGATCATAAATAAATTTTGTGAAAGGAGAATGAAGTAGGGGTGAATATCCGGCGAAATGGACGAAACTCCCACCTTGACTCCAACGATGACAATGCCAGCAGCGTCAATGCAAAGGCCCGCCCCCCTCGACTGGCCCTTGCAGCGGCTGGGCTTAGTGGGGTAAACTAGGGGCGAACGCGTCTACAGGTATTTCCGTCCCCTGCCGCGCGGGGGTATTTGTGTACCCAGCCATTACCTCGAAGATTGCGTCTTCTTCGGATGAGCGCCGCCGCAACCAACGGCACAGGGCGCCGTCCATCATGTACGTCCAACTCGGCTCCGGAAACGGCGGCATTGTCCTCAACCTGGGGATAGATGGGGTCGCTTTTCACACCGCGCAGAAATTGACGGCCGACAAGAATTCAACTCTCCAACTACGACTTCGTGGCTCCGGGCTCAATGTGGATCTTGCCGGCGAACTCGTGTGGGTTAGCGGCACACAAAAGGAAGCGGGGATTTGCTTCAAGGATCTGCCTGGCAGCGTGCGGCGTGACATCGCGGATTGGATCGCGCGGGAAGCTCAGGTTTTTGAGCCCGTGGTATTGGACGATGGGTCGCGGTCGAAACCGATTCCCGCACCGTCAGAAATATTCGAGACGGCGGACATGTCTGTCCCGCATCCTCTTTCCGCGGCGCTGTCCATATCCCGGCAGAAGCTTGTAAATCCTCCTTCGAGCGCGGCGGATGCGGCGGCGAACGGATTATTCTCACCGGTGCCGTTGGATTATGTGCCCCCAACCTCCTATCTCTCGTCACTGCACGAGGTCAGTTCCCCAAATTTCGAACGCGACGCTTATGATGAAGAATGGGACGACAACCCGGATGCTTCCGATCCCGATTCCTCTGCCTCGTCAGAGCCATCGCGTGTTGATCCGCATTTGCACATTCGGCCACTTCCTGAACCGGCTACGGTCGAGGAGTCACACCAACCTCCGGCCGTCAACTCGTCCCCGTTTCTCTTCTCCTTGGAGCGAATGCCAGCGGCGCGCGTTGAACTGCCGCAGGCATCCGCGGAAGCGACAGGCAAGAGCGAACTTCGCAAGCCGGAAGAAATTGAGCCGAGCCCAGTTCCTCCGGCCGTCAACTCGTCCCCGTATCTTCTCTCCTTGAAGCGAATATCAGCGGCGCGCGGTGAACTGCCGCAGGCATCCTTCGAAGCGCCAGGCATGCACGAATTTCGCAGAACGGAAGAAACTGATCCAGTCTATGCTCCATCGGCCAGCATCACGTCCCCGTTTCTCCGTTCCTTGGAGCAGAGGTCATACGCGCGCCATGAGCGGCTGCCCTTCCCGGGGGAACCGGCAGGCAAAATCGAACTTCGCAAAACGGAAGAAATTGCGGCAACCTATCATGCCCGGGTGTACCGGTCTCCAGATCAATTGGCCACAGCCGCTCCTGTAGAAAAATGGGTTCCGCCGGCGCTTCTCGGTGCATGGAGTAGAGCAGACATTCAGCGCAAGTTGGCATTAGCCAGTTCAGGCGTAGCTTGCCTGGGAATTTTCGCGCTGTTCCTGACAATGGCCGTGGCCCACAATGGCAGCAACACGCGCGGGGTTGAAGAGAGCGTACCCCTACCGGAACCCACGGCGCAGGAATTCGTGGCGCCTTCGGCAGCCCCGACCACCGGTACGAAATCTCTTCAGATTGATCCGATTCAAGGGCCTGCGGCGCTGCCTGTGGTTGTTCCGCGACGAACGCTTCGCCCGCGAAAATCCCTGCTTGCGATTATTATTCAGGCCCTTCTGAAAATTACACCCGGCGGATCGGACGAGAGGGCCAGGATAAGGGACGATCAACTCGGTGTGCAGGTGTGGACTTCCAAACGCAACGGATACTTTTATTGCACGAACAGCGAGTTCTACAAGTCCGTGCAGCCCGGGGCCTATATGGTTCAGGGCGACGCAATTCAGAGTGGATACCAGCCGAGAATCGGGCAGTTCTGCGACTGACCAGTCCGTAGGGCTTCTGCAAAATCATGGCAGAGGCGCGGCGAAGCTACCCGTGGAGACCATTCACGCGTGGTTGTCGTGTTCGAGCGCGACCAATCCGCTTTTGGCGTAATGTCCCTGAAAATTCGGCCCTGCTGCTTCACGCATAGCCGGCAGAAAATCGTCGGCGGGATGGCGAGAGCGGCGGACCGCCTTGTTTTTCCTTCAATCGGGAGTGCTCTTTGGAGTCTGCCCGAGGCGGATGGCCCTGGCACGCGCCTCAAACTCCTCTGCTTCCGCCGCGTGATTGGTTTTCCGCAACAGTGTCGCATAGACCTCCAGGCTTCCGGCCACGGCGGCCGAGTTTGGTCCCAGGCTTTTCTCCCGTATGGCAAGGGAGCTTTTATAAAGCGGCAAAGCCAATTTTCTGAATCTACTGTCACCTTCCGATCGGGAAGCATTTCCTCCAGTCCTCAAAAGGAACCCCGAGTTTTCGAAAAGAAGCCCTGAGGGCGGGTGCCCACCTTTTGAACGGTTTCTATCTTTCAGGTGGCCGCTCCTTCGCGGTTTTTCGAAGGGGCAGAGGATTTTCGGGGATTCAAGCCCGAACTTCTTCGACTGGTTTTACTGGCACGATCCGCGCGATACGTTTCATGACCTTCTTGTTTTGCTCAGCTTTCTTGAGGTCGTAGGCCGCCTGCAACCGCATCCATATTTCCGGCGAGCCGCCAAACAGTCGGGCAACCTTCAGGCACATGATGGCGGACATGGGCTTACGCTCCGCCAGAATGTCGTGCAGCATCTGGCGGGATACGCCCAGAGCTTTCGCCGCGGCTGTCACGGACAGGCCCACAGACGGCAGGATATCCTTCTTGATAATCTCGCCCGGATGGACGGGCGGCAGGCCGCTCTTTCTCTCCATAACTTTCTCCCTAATGGTAGTCTTCAAAATCGATGTCCAGGGCGTGTTCGCCTGACCAGCCGAAAGTGATCCGGTAATTTCCGGTTACGCGCACCGACCAGCGTTTCGGACTGCCCTGCAGGCCGTGGAAGCGAAAGCCTGCGATGTTCAGGTCCGCAGGCTGGCCGGCTACTTCCAGCAATTGCAGGATGCGCACGCACTTCCTGATCTGATCGGCGCCGATCCGGCGCGTCCTGCCGGTGAGGAGAATTTCTTCAAGCCCTTTGTGACTGAAGCCGCCGATCATTCTTTCAGTGTAAATGCTTTAGTTTACAGTGTCAACTAAACAGTTGTCCGAATTTGAGAACGCGGCAGGCAGCTCGCGTGTGCCCGCCCCTTCGTGGTTTTTCGGGCTGCCGGAGAGCTTGCGTGTCGCTAGGAAACACTGGGAATGATGAAATGAAAGCGGGAGCCCTGGCCGACGGCGCTTTCCACCCAGATGCGGCCGCCGTGGGCTTCGACGATGTGGCGGGCGATCGCGAGTCCGAGGCCGGTGCCGCCGGCTTCGCGCGATCTGGCGGCATCCACGCGGTAAAATCGCTCGAAGATGCGCTCGAGGTCGGATTCGGGAATGCCGATGCCGGTGTCGCTGACCGTGAAAATGACGTCATGGCCGTTGGCGCGCGCCTTCACTTCTATTTTACCGCCGGAGGGCGTGTATTGCAGCGCGTTGTCGAGCAAATTCTGCAAGACTTCGCCGAGCTGCGCGCCATCCCCGCGGACCGCCGGCGCATTTTCCTGCAAGTCCATATGAATCTCGAGCCCTCTCGTTTTCGCGTGGAGGCGCGCCGTCTCGACGCAGCTGTTCACGAGAGTCTCCACACGGATGGGGCGAATTTCGAGTTCGAGCCGGCCCGCTTCGATGCGTGAAAGTTTCAACAGGTCATCGGTCAGGCGCGCCAATCTCCGCGCGTGTTCGCGAATAATTTCGACGAAGCGATTGCGATTAGCTTTGTCGTCCAGCGCGCCGCTGAGGAGAGTTTCGGCGAAACCTTGTATGGCCGTCAGCGGCGTTTTGAATTCGTGAGAGACGTTGGCCACAAAATCGCGCCGCACGCGCTCCAGGCGCCGCAACTCCGTGATGTCATGCAGCACCAGGACCGCGCCATTGGCTCCGGCGGCGCGCACCGGCGCGGCCGTGACGCTAAAATTTCTCGGGCGCACCGTGCCAACCTCGACTTCGCCCGTTGGTTCTTCTACTCCGGACAGGGCTTGCCTCACCAGCGCCACCAGATCGGCCTGCCGCAGCGCTTCCACCAGCGTCCGGCCCTGCGAACTTCCAGCCGGCAACTCGAGGATCTGCTCGAAGGCCCAATTGCAGAAGAGGATGCGTTCGTCTCCCGCCACTACCGCCACGCCTTCGACCATGCTGCTGAGAATCGCCGAAGAGCGATTGCCTTCATCGGTGAGCGCGCGAATCGCCTGCCCCAGCCCGACAACGGTGCGGCCCAGCGCGCCGGCCAGGTCGGCGAGTTCGTCACCGCCGTGGTCGCGCTCGGGCGGAGTAAAATCTCCAGTCGCCGCGCGCTCCGTGAATTCTTTCAAGCGACGGATGCGCGACGCGACCGAGCGCGAAGAAAAGAAGAACCCGATTCCCGCGGCCAGCAGAAAAATAGCCAGCGCGGCCCAGATATTCGCCAGGGTTTTCGGGGAATCCCATTGCACGGCAAGCAGGATCGCCGTCACCAGCGCCAGGCAGATCAAAACCGGCCGCCAGAATAGGCTTACGCGCAAAGGGAATTCACTCCTGCTTTTCGGATTGGCCTTCGCTCTCGAACATATACCCCGCGCCGCGCACGGTTTTCAGGAAGGCGGGATTGTCGGCGTCGCTTTCGACTTTTTCGCGCAGGCGGCGAATGTAAACATCCACGCTGCGCGGCGTCACAAAGCGCTCGGTGCCCCAGACGGCGTCGAGCAGTTGATCGCGCGTGAACACGCGGTTCGGGCGCGTCGCCAGGTAATAGAGCAGGCGGAATTCGAGCGTCGAAAGCGTCACCGGCTTGCCGTCGCGCGCCACACGATAGGAGGAAGGATCGATCGACAATCCGCGCGACTCGATCACGCGCTTGGGCTCGTTGGTGGGCTCGGTGCGCCGCAACAAGGCCTTCACGCGCGCGCCGAGTTCGCGCGGGCTGAAGGGTTTGGTCACGTAATCGTCCGCGCCCATTTCCAGGCCCACCACGCGGTCCGCTTCCTCGCCCCGCGCCGTCAGCATCAGGATCGGCAGGCGGTTCAGCGAAGTATCGCGGCGAATTTCCTTGCAGATGTCCAGGCCCGAAAGCTTCGGCAGCATCAAGTCGAGCAGCAGAATATCCGGCGGCGCTTTGCGGATTTGCGCGAGGCCCGCGGCGCCGTCGGTCGCGGAGGCAACCTGAAAACCTTCGCGCTCGAGGTTGTAGCGCACCAGCTCGACAATGTCCCGGTCATCTTCAATCAACAGAACACGCTTCATTGCACCGTCCCTAGCTTGGAGAGCCACACCCGGTATCAAACTCACTATATTACAGAGACAAGTGCGAAGGCTATGTTACGGCAAGGTTAAAAGAAGCGGCCGTTGTTAACCTGGGAACGCCAATCTCCCGATTGGCGAGGCCAGAAGCGCCAATCGGGAGATAGGCGTTCCCGGGATTCGACCATTCAGATTCGCAGGAACACTTTTCCACGGAAGAACGGCCACAATAGCGCGTAAATCACTAGGACGAAAAAGACGGCGAAGGCGAGGGAGGCGTTCACCGGATTGAAGTGCGGAACGAAAAATTTGTCGTAGATCCAGCCGTGCAAGGTAGTCTCACGGCCTTGGAATTTGAGGAACTCGAAATCTGTGCTGATTTCAGAAACAAGCGCGGCCAGCGCGTAGGCCAAAATCGCATTCATTCCGAATACCAGCCAGGGCGCAGTCCACGCGCGCCAGGCGCGCACATCGACTATCCAATAGCACGCGGCCAGCGCCAGCATCGCGAAGCCCCCGGTGAAAAGCACGAACGAACTGGTGCACAAATTCTTGTTGATCGGAAAATACGGGTGCAGCAATTGCCCGGCGGCAAGCAGCACGAGCCCGGCGGCAGCGAGGCCCAATGCTTTGCGCCCCGCACGTTGATCCGAACGCAGCCATTCGCCGGCAAGAATCCCGATCAGCAAAGAAGCGATCGCGGGCAGCGTGGAAAGAAATCCCTCGGGATCCCAGGTCACGGATTCCGACCACAAGTGTCCGCGCATGAGGGTGCGATCGACGTATGCGCCGAGGTTGTCTTCCTTTCCAAGATGCCCCGCGCCGTAGCCGGGAACCGGCACGAACATCATCAGCGCCCAGTATCCAACGAGCAATGCGACCGCAACGGCCGCGGTCACGCGAAGATTGGCGCGCACGCGCGTGGGCCGATCGGCGGCGGGCTCCCGCCGAAATGTTGCCAAATAGAGCAATCCAGCGACGAGATAACACAATGCAATGCGCTGCAGCACACCCATGATCCGGATGGAGCCGAGATCGAAGCCGGGAAAGCCGTTCAAAAATAATCCGATGGCAAAAATCAGCGCGCTGCGCCGCAACACGTGAATCACCAGCGCCCGCCGCGTGATGCCGCGTGCGATCCGCGAGGCAAACGAGAGCGTGAGGGAAACGCCGACAATAAAAAGGAAAAAAGGAAAGATCAAATCGGTCGGGGTCCAGCCGTTCCATTCCGCATGTTCAAGCGGGGGATAGATGTGGCTCCAGGAACCGGGGTCGTTTACCAGAATCATCGCGGCAATGGTCGCGCCGCGAAACACATCGAGGGAAACCATGCGCCCGGGACGAGCCGCATCCGCACCCGCCAGCGTGCTGGCAGCAGGCGCCGCGATGGTCTCCGCAGTAGCGATGGTGAGGCCCTCCATTGGCGGGGATAGTACAGCAGCGCAGGAAATGCCGCAACGCCGCAACGGCGGACGTCCCCATAAAAAACATGGCCGGGAAGAAGGATCCCGGCCACGCCTTTTGCCAGAGGGAAAAAACTTTCAAGAATCCGAAGCGCGGGTCGCGCTTTTCGTCTAGTGATAGGCCAGATTGTGCGCGCCGCAGAAAATGGAGGTGACGAAGCTGGCGCCTTGCGGGACCCACCACATGCGGCGGACCCACTGGTGCCTGTTGTACATCATTTTTTTGCCGGCGAAATCCAGCAGCACCGGTCCGACCTGAATGGCCGCGTACAACGACGCATTTCCGGCGAAGGGCTTCAACAGGGGATTCAGCTCCTGCGCGCCGGAGGTCGTGATGGTGTGGCGCGTGGCCCAGGCGTCAAAAGTTGCGGCGCCGCTCGAGGCGATGACCAGGCTTTTCCACATGAATTGTTTGCGGCGATTCTCGGCCTGCAATTGAGCCACCGAGACGGTCATGGGATTGCCCGCCTTCAGGAACGCCGCCGGAGCCGGGATTGCCAGCGCCGTCATCGGCACAGGGGCGTCCGGCAGCATCTCCGGGTCAATCGCTGCGGGCTGGGTCGAGGTGTCCAAGGAAGCAGCTGCAGTCAGCGAGAACGTTTCCGGTTCCACGGAGATGGTCGAAGCTGCGTTCGACGGCGGCGCAGGGATCGCGGCCTTATCAACTGACAAGGAAGCTGTGGTTGCGAGCTGCGGATGAATCAGGAGTATGGCAATGGCCAGAAACATTTTCGTTATCCTCAGTATGCTGCGGGAGCCTGGCTGGCGGCTTCCTACAACGTGAGGCAAGGTTAGGTGCTGGACCCGCCCGTGCCTATGGTTCGGTAGTCCCGAAAAGTTTAGAACGACGGTTTAGAGGGTTTGGAACGATAGTTCTAGAACTGTCGGACTAAGGGATAGAGGCAAACATAGGGCGAAGAAACAAGGCTCAAGCACGGAATTTTATCTCCATATATTATTGATTAAAAAGGACTTATTGTAAATTCTGAGGCGTGTCCGGCATCTCCAGGACGGCAATTTTTCCGTTTGCCGTGCGCTCGAGCGTCGGGGCGTATAGCCCAATTTGTTCCCGCCGCCACCACAAGCCTTGCACGCGCCATTCGGCCCTGCTCGTGAACCAGTATTGCCAGATCACCACGCGAATCCGCTCGGGGGGATGCCCCTGGAACGGGTCCGTGGCGAACAGGGCGAGCACGTCCGGCTCGCCGGCCAGGAGGCGCTCCTCGACCTGCACCACCCAGGGGTACTGCCGCCAGTTGCCCAGCGAGGCGAACCACAAGTTCCAATCAAAGCGCGGCTGGTAGGGCGCGTAAATCCGCGGCGGCGCGTGCACATCCTGCGGCTTGTTTCGGAAGGGATATGGCGTCCAGGACTGGCCGTCGCGTGAACCTTGGAATTCGATTTCGTAGCGCGCGCGGGTCATGACGGCGAAGAGGCCGAACTCGTTGGCAATGCGAAAGGGCTCCAGCGCGCGGACCGGGCCCGCCGGGAGTGGCGCGGCGGGAGACAACATGAAAATAAGCAGTGCCGAGGTCGCGTAGAAAATCCAGGTCAGGAAAATGGCCTGCACCCACAGGTGAAGATGGCTCCGCCAGCCTGGCGCATCGCGCTGCGCCGTCGCCTGGGCGCTGGATAAAGTGGCGGCGGGCCGCAGACTCTGCGGGAAAAAGCGGGACAAAAATTGATCGTCGAGCAACAGGAACCCGAGGACCAGGACGATATAATTGAGGAAGGCGTAGTTGCTGGTGAGAATGATGCCGATTTGCCAGGCGGTAATCACGAAGAACATCACGATCCGTGAGCGCCGCGGCAGAAATATGGCGAAGATCAGCACCAGCTCCAACGCCAGCGTCAGCACCGCCGTGGCTGCATGAAAGGTATGCGGCAACTGGTGCACGTACCAGGCGATCCACGTGGGCAGCGGGCCATTTTGATAATACTGATCCATGGCCGTGAAATCACGCCATTCCGGATCGTGTCCCAGAATTTTCGCGATGCCCGATTCAAAATAAATGCGAAACATCAGCCAGATGAGCAGGTACCGGCTGGCGCGCGAAGGCGGGTCCGAGGCTCCCCGTCGCGGCCACCATCCGGTTGGCGCAAAAAACAAGCTGATGAATCCGGCTTCGAGCAGCATGCCGTCGGATTGATAGCTGGCGAATTCCTGCGCCGCCGCGATGAAAGATAAAAACGCGGCCAGACAGATCGCCAGCATGCCGCGGGGCCAGATATTCAACACGAGCAACAGCGACGCCACCATGCCGGCGACGACGACGCCCATCAGAAAGCGGTCGCTCGCCGACCACCAAAAAACCGTGGGCGCGTACCAGAAACGCGCGCTTCCCAGAACGCGCGCTACCTGGACGAGATAGTCCCGCGCGGGAAGTATCCCATCCGGGCCGATCAGCCCGCGAATCTGGTAGGCGAGCGAATAGAATGCGGAAAAGAATATCAGTCCGAGCGCCCGGAGAAAAAGCCAGCGCGCCGCGAGATAACCGGGAGGCGTGAAATCAGGACCGAACAGACGCCGCGCAATCGCTCTGAAATCGAAGTCCATCGCGGGCCATTATACAGACAGAGTCGTCCAGCGCCGGCACGGCATTGGTGGGACAAAAACGGAAACGGGTAGGATGATTCAGATGACAGGAAGATGGAAAATAGTGCCGACCGCGATTTAACTATTCTAAATATTACTCTTTGCGTAATTCGGCGGCGTCTTCCTTTTTGCTCAAATGCCTCGGGCCATAGAAGCGCTGGCGGCACTTGCCGCAGCGGTAAGGGCGATAGGGCAGGAAGATCAGAACCCAAAATTCCAAAAGGCGCCCGCGCTTGGTGCGATGAACGTGCTCACTGCCGCAAAGAGGACAAATTCTTTCACCGGTGTAGGCAAACAGGCCAAGGATACGTTTCATCGGGAACGCATGATAGCGCTGGTCGGATGCAGGCGCAATCGTCACGCTCGGCCGTGTTGCCTCAGCAGGATTTGAGCGAATCAAAAGGATGCCAGGACCTGCATCGCCTGATGGCGCAGTTTGCCGAGACTTCGGTTCACCGCATGCGCCCGCGGCAAGAATGGCAGCACGGGAGGTCGGCGAATCGCCAGGCGGTCGAGGCCGATTTTAAGGCGCTGGTCATGCGGGGCATAACGCAATCCGCGGATCAGGGTATCCGCGGCGTCTTGCTTGCGGTCGGCGGCCACGTAGATCTCGGCGAGATTCAAATAGAGTTGCGCTTGCCGCCGGCTCATACGGATGGCCGAACGGCAAAGTTCTTCCGCCTCGGCCCATTTCTGCTCCGTGGCCGCGATGGCTACTCCCATGTACGAAATATAAAAAGGATTGGATGGTTCCTCTTCCAGAGCGGACTTGAGATGAGGCAGGGCCTTCATCGCATCGCCTCCGCGCAAATACGTCAGGCCGGTGCGGAATTCCTGGAATGCTTCGACTTGGATCATGTTGATGTCCTCCACTGGGTTGGTGGAACGAATCCGCCAGGCGCCATACCGCGCTGCGGACAATATCGTCAAACCTAGAAAATCAGATTAAATTTAGGGAGCGAATCAGACAACTGCTCGGACGACCAGTAGAAGGACAGTGATACCCGCGGACTAAGCTTTTCGGCGGTTCCAGCCGATGATCTCCCGATGTCAGTTTTTCACGCGCGAACCAGGGATTGGGCACGCCCAGGGAAGGAATTAACGCCCTGTTATGGCGATGCTCTTGCTCGCGCGACCCGCCGGGCCATTCTCCCGGGGGCAAGACGCCAATCTCCGTAAGTTGTTTCCGGGGTGCTAATACCGATCGAGCGCCAAGACGCGGGTATTGAATTGAGGTTCGATGGCCCTCTCTATATCCTGATCTTAGACTAGTAGCTTATCCGACATTAAAGCTCAAGTTTATGTTTCAAAATTGACAAAGGGGAAAACATGAAAATGAAACGGGTGGTTTGGATGGTGCCTCTGACGCTATTTCTCGCCTTTGCCTGGGGCGGAGTTTGCTTCGCCCAAGCGGGCATTGCAAATGCTCCTGAGGGCGGGACGGCGGAGGCGGCGTACGCACCTCACATTGAACTGATTGCGGCGGCCGTTGTGCCGATGTCTCATGCTGGTGAAGACCTACAAGCCAATGATTCCACATTAGTTAACACGGAAGACGCGGCCAGCGAGGCCGCGCAACTTGGACCCAAAGAGTCGGGCAGGACAGCCTTTTCGAGAGTTGGAATCGGCGTGAAGGTTTCTACTTTGGGCGTGGGAGTCGAGGCGGCCACGCCGTTGGCTGAAAAATTTAACGTGCGCGGGGGATTCAACATGTTCCGGTACAGCCGGGCGATTACAAATAACGGAATTCAGTACAACGCCCAATTGCAATTCCAATCGGCGGAAGCCCACCTCGACTGGTTCCCGTTCTGGGGTATTCACGTCAGCCCGGGGATCCTCTTCTACAACGGCAACCAATTGACGGCGACCGCGGCGGTTCCGGGCGGACAAACGTTTTCGGCAGGCGGCACGACGTATGAAAGCGACCCGGCCACTCCGGTCACAGGCACCGGGAAACTGAATTTCCTGAGGGTGTCGCCCTCGATCATGGTGGGTGTCGGCAACCTGATCCCGCGAAACGGAAGGCACTACAGCTTCTTGTTTGAAGTTGGCGGAGCGTACCAGGGATCCGCGCGGGTGGCGCTCAACCTGGCCGGAAACGTCTGCGACACGACAGGAACGTTTTGCCGGGCCATTTCCAGCGATCCGACGGTGCAAGCCAACATCCAAGCGCAACAAGTAAAAATCCAGAACGATGTCAATCCGTATCGATTTTTCCCGGTCATCTCGATGGGCGTGGGATTCAATTTCTAATCTCGCGAGGCGAGGGGCGCGGCCCGATCGCACGGCCTGACGCAGTCCCTAAGCAATAAATCAAAAGCCCCAGCCTTCGAAGACCGAAGACTGGGGCACCCGCCAGTTCAAAAACATTCAAAGGTCGGGCCATCCGTCCCACAGGCTTCAGCCTGTGGGTTTTTGAATTTGTAAGGACCAACCCCCACAGGCTGAAGCCTATGCCACTTACCAGATTAATTTCAGCGCGAACTGAATCTGGCGAGAGGTGGTCTGCGTGGAATCGATGAGTCCCCCGCTTTGGATGGGCAGCCCGTTTTGATCGAAGACGGCCAGGTTGTCGGTCGGCGAGGAAAAATTGGCGCGATTGAATATATTGAAAATCTCCGCGCGGAACTGCGCGTTGAAACTTTCCGAAATGCGCCGGATGTAGTTGTTCTTGAAGACAGAGAAATCCAGTTTGGAAAGTCCCGGCCCGATGACGGCGTTGCGGCCCAGGTTGCCGCGGAGATTGGCGCACGTGCCGGGGATGCCGGCGTTTCCTGGAGACTGGCCGAAGGGCTGGCACTGGACGGCAATGGCCGGCGTTGCTTGCGGCAGGATGAAGCAATTGGAGTTGATGTAGATAAGCCCGTTGGGATCCTTCTTGAAATTGGAGTTGACGAATTTGCAGCCCGGAACGATGCTGGGCACCTCGCCGGTTTCGTCCAGCTTCGTGCCCGCCGGATCCCCGCCAAGAATGGGCGTGAATGGCTGTCCGGTGCTGGCCTTGTACAAGGCAACGAGTTGCCATCCGCCGAACGCCCACTCCGGCAGCTTCGAATCTTTGCGCGGTCCCGGCAGCTCCCAGGTGGCGCTCAGGACGAGCGTTTGCGCCACGTTGAAATCCGAGAGCCCGCGCGTGGTCTTGGGGTCAAAGAAAATTTGGTTGAAGAGGCCGTTCGGAAACGCGTCATCGGCTTCCGTGGCTGAAAGCGTATCGATGCTCTTGCCCCAGGTGTAGGCGCCGTGGAATTGAATTCCGTGGCTGACGCGCTTGGCCACATCCACTTGCATGGCGTCGTAAAATGAGTTCGCCTGCCAGAGTGTGCCGTTGATGCGTCCAAAATTTGGGTTGACCTTCTGGCTGGGTGAGCCGTTCGGGAGAAAGCCGGCCTGGCAGGCATCGCCCAGGCCGTCGGGTCCGCAGGGCCACAGGTAGCCTGTCTGCGTCAGCGTGGGAAGCACCATATCGATGTTGTCGACTCGATATGGTTGGTGGACTCCTCGCGATCCCACGTAGCCGACGGTCAGCGCCAGCGTGGAGGTCAGTTCGCGCGCCACACTCAAGTTCCATTGCATGACGTAATTGCGTTTCGGGTGGGGATCGGCGTAATACGCCAGATTCGTGTCGGGTTGATTCGCAAAATGTTGATAGGCGAGCGACCCCGCCACGGGGTCCATCGAAAACGAGCCGGCAGCGGGATTCTCTCCGACAATGGTTCGGGTGAAAGGCGCCGTGCGCTGAATTGTGAGGGTGAACTCGTAAGGCAGCGGCAGGACGTCGAAGATGCCGAAACCTCCGCGAAAGAGAGTTTTTCCGCCGCGAGGATTCCAGGCAAATCCCAGGCGCGGCTCAAAATTCCTTAGCGTGGGGTTCGCAAATAACGGGCCCGTGCCGGCGCAGCCCGCGGCCGCCACGCCGCAGATGGGCGCCGGGGCGCTCAGACTGGGGAGCACGGCAGTCTTCCCTTGCGCCTCGTTCGGCACGGTCAGCATTTCGTAGCGCACCCCGGCATTCAGCGTCAGCGTTTTTCTCGCCTTGATATCGTCCTCGACGTAGGCGCCGAAACGCGACTCCCGCAATCCGACATCGAACGGGATGGGTGTGCCGGTTCCCGAGAACAGGGACGGCTGGTTGGTAAGGAATTGCGTCAGGGAATCGAAGCGGAAGAGTCCGTTGATGTTGCTGGCGGAAACTTCGTTGTCGTGCATGCGTTCAAATTCGGCGCCGAATTTGATGGAATGTTTTCCGCGGGTGAGCACAACATCATCGCCGCCCTGGTAGGTGGTCCAGTACAGCGCGCGGCTCGAAGGAATGAATCCCTGCGCGGTCGGAGCGCCCAAAAAGCTGGTGACGCCCGGAATGCTCTGAATGTCTCCGGCAAATGCCTTCGGCTCGAAGGCGAAAGAAGAGTCCGTCATGGAGGGATTGAGGATCTGATTTACCTTGCCGATGATGCCGACGGCGCGGCCGAAGCCGATGCGGGCCGAATTCAGCAGGTTGGAACTGAAGATATGGTCCTCATGAAGCGTTGCGGCCTGGCGATTGGACACGATGTCGGAGGAAAGTTCGCCGAAGGTCCCCGGCTGGATGGTCGTCGAGTTGTCCCGAATGTAGGTTGCGTAGATGCTGTCGCTGTCGCTGAATTTGTGATCGAAGCGGATGGTGAAATAGTTTTCGGGCGTGATCTGTTGCGCGGCGAAGGAGAAAATTCCAGTATCCCCGTTTCCGATCAGCGGCCCGTTGGGCAGCGGAAAGAAATTGCCGCCGAGAAATTGCAAAATGGACTTGTCAATATGTGTATGTGTCGCGGGGTCCGGATTGGGGGCCGCGCCGGGGCCGCTGAGCGGCAGTTGTGTGGGAGTGCATCCATTCGGCGGCTGTTGTTGCGCTGTTTGTGGAATCGAACACAAGACCGCGGGCACGGAAGGTGTCGTATCACCCGGCAGAATGCCCCGCGCAGCCCGCGAAGGCACAGTGTTCACCGTAGTCACGCCGAGCGATTGGCGGAGCCCTTCGTAGTCTCCGAAAATAAAGGTGCGGCCTTTCTTGATCGGCAATCCCGCCGAACCTCCGAATTGATTGCGCTTGAAAGGCGGAATGACCGGGCCGTCAAAAAAATTCCGGGCGTCGAGAGCGCTGTTGCGGAGAAACTCGTAGAGGGATCCGTGGAAGGCGTCCTTGCCGGAGCGGGTCACTACGTTGATCACGCCGCCGGAAGTTCGCCCATATTCGGCGGGATAGTTGCTCCCGAGGACGGAGACCTGCTCGACCGCGTCAATTCCCAAATTATCCCCGAGCACGCTGCCCGGGGCGCCATTTGAGTAATCGTTAATACTGATACCGTCGAGCCGGTAGCTGTTCTGGTCCGGACGCGATCCCGAAATGCTCACCGCCGCTCCGAAGCCGCGATCCGTATTGCCCCCTCCGGATGCGCTGCCGTTCTGCACGGAGGAGACGCCGGCCTGCAAGGTCGCCAGCGCCGCCCAGTCGCGTCCATTGAGCGGCGTGTCGCGCACCGTCGAGGCGCTTGCGCTTCCACATCCACCGGAGCAGGATTCACTCGCCAGCGCGGGAGGCGCCACGACGCGCACCACCTGCTGCGCGTCACCCGCTCGCATGACGACATTGAGGACGCGCTCGACGCCCGCGGTTACGGCAATGCTCGTCCACAGCTGAGTCGTGAATCCGGAAGCCGAAACCGTCATTTCAAAGTTTCCAGGGGAAAGGTCCGGCACATTGTAGAGGCCGGCGGTGTTGGTCGTGGCGGATCTGGCGAGGCCCGTACTCACTTCTTTCACGGCGATGCGGACGTCCGGCATCGCGGTGCCGGATTCTCCCGTCACCGTGCCGGCAATCGACCCCCCACCCACTTGCGCGTTCACTGGCAGACAGAAAAATAGCAGCAGCACCACTGTAGTGATGGCGAATTTCACATGGACTCCGTTCATGGCTTTGACGCGATAAGTATGGAATTCGCTACAAGAAATTGAAACAAACCCATTTTCAGACCCGACAGCACCCATGATTGACGATCCTATCCTCCCAATCTGAATGGAACCTTAAGACCCGGCGGCTATTCTATTCCATCCGCCACGGTGATTCACCTGCCCAATGGCGCATGGCCTCGGCGGCCCAAGCGGTGTTCTTGTCCATGTGGCACGACGTGCATGGATTCGGAATCTTGTATTTGTCCGTCATGGCCGGGGCGATAAAGGCGAACGTGTGCGCGCTCACGAAGACTCCGGGAATCTCGGCCTCGATCTTCGGCATGTGGCAGGCCACGCATTCGCTGCCGGCCGAACCATCCTTGTGATGCGTGTGTTCCGCCAGCGTTGCCTCGCGCGGCCCGTTCCGAGAACCGGCTCCATGACAATCAAGGCAAATTTCGTTGACCGGTTTCCGGAGTTGCGCGTAATTCTTCGTGCCGTGCGCGTCGTGGCAATCGAAGCATGTCACTCCGCGGCGGTACATCACGCTTTGCACGAAATCGTTCCCCTGCATGCGATTCTTGTGCGCGGTGCCTTCTGGAAAATGCGTAAAGCTCAGTTCGCCGAGCTTGTGGTCTTCGAGCTGCCAGTAATCCCGCAAATTCAACCCCACGCGATACCCGACCGGCCAGTCATAATATTTACCTTCGACGGGGTTGGTCAGCGGACGCCCCTGCGAATGGCACTGGATGCAGGTGTCGCTGGCGCTGACTTCATCCATGCGCGCCGGATTCAAAATATTGGCGCGCGTGGCGTGCTCCACATGTGCGCTCCCGGGACCGTGGCAGCGTTCGCAGCCCACATTCCATTCGGCCACCTGCTCGGTCTGAATGTTGTAATCCACGGAGTGGCAGCCGTCGCAAGTGGGCCCTGTGGGCCGCTTCATATTGTCGGGGGGATAGAACGGCTCCCACCAGTCGCCTCCCTTGGGCACAAAATACCGAAGCCATTTCTTGTTGGTCACGTCCCACTGCGCGGGCTCAGGAAAATAGTCGTCGCCGATCTTGGTGAAATAGCGCTGCTTCCAGATGCTGCCGTAGACGAACGCAACCTGGTCCTTCGTGAATTTCGGGCTCACGTTATTGGTGGCCAGATTAGGAATAATCGCGTCGGGATGTTGCCGAGGATCGCGCACCACGTTGGCCATCGGAGTTTTCTTCCAGCTCTGGTAAATTTCCGCGTGGCATTTCTGGCACGCCGCCGAGCCGACGTAGCGCGCCGAGGCGGTTGTGGCGTTCTGTTCGACTTTTTCCTGAGGCTTGGCTAGCCCGATGGAGCGGACGAAGAGGACGAGTTTCCACGCGCTGTTGTCATCCTGAACGCTGTGCGGATTTCCGAACGCCGGCATGCCGGTCAGGCGCACGCCGTTCGTGATGATGTAATGGATTTCGCCGTCGGTGAGATTTTGCGTTTCGGGCCGCCGCAAATCCGGTGCTTTGGGATAAAGATTCGGGCCGATCCCGGATCGTCCGTCACCATCCTTGCCGTGGCAGCCCGCGCAGTGGCCGGTGAAATTGTCCCGGGCTTCCTGCAAAAAGTCAGGAGTAACGGTCCACGGATTTTTTTGGTTCCGCGCGCTGCGGGGGATTCCCAGATCCCTCACTGCCCGCGCCACGACCCGCTCAACGGCGGAAGGTTGATCGACCGTGCTGAATCCCCGCCGGATCACCGCCGCGCCATAGAGGAACCCCAAAACAGCAAACGTGATCAGGACGAGAAAGATCAATTTCCATCGTTTCATCTTTTTTTGTTGTCCTCTCGGAATCCGGCGGGGCCATACCTACGCAGGTTACCAAACCAGTCTGAAGGAAGGATGAAAATTTCAATTTCTCTAAAATGTGGATTTTGTCCGGCGGGTTCCATACGTTCTCTTTCCACGCGCGGCAGGAAGGGCCTAGAATTAAAGTCAGGCCATTTCAGTACATTTTCAGGTTGTTGTGTTCTGATAGGAGCGTGCCGGCGATGCATGTCCTTATCGTGGAAGACGAAAAGAAAATGGCGGAGCTTCTCAAGAAAGGTCTGGAGGAAGAAAATCATTCGGTCAGCGTGGCCTTTGACGGCCGCGAAGCTCTGGCGATGGCCGAGGAACTCGAATACGACGCCATCGTTCTGGATTTGATGCTCCCGGGAATCGACGGCTTCGAAGTCGCGCGGCGCCTGCGCAAGGGCGGAAACAAAACTCCGATCCTGGTTCTGACCGCCCGCGACACCGTTCCGGACGTCGTCAAAGGACTCGACATCGGCGCCGACGACTACATGACTAAGCCGTTTTCTTTTGAGGAATTTCTGGCGCGGCTGCGCTCGGTCTCGCGGCGTGGCTCGGTCCCGCGTCCCACGCTTCTGCAAGTCGCGGACCTGGTCTTGAACCCGGCCACGCACGAGGCTATGCGCGCCGGAGAGGAGATTTCCTTAAGCCGGACGGAGTTCCGTTTGCTGGAATTCCTGATGCGGCGCGCCGGTCGGGTCGTTCCAAGAAACACGATCGTCCATTCGGTCTGGGATTCCAACGACGATGTGGAGGAAAATACGCTCGACGCCTTTATCAGCCTGTTGCGGAACAAAGTGGACCGGGACCATAAGGTGAAGCTGATCCAGACCGTTCGCGGAACGGGATACACCATTCGAGACACCACCAAAGCATCATGATCACGCTTCCCATTCGGCTACGCCTGACTGCGTGGTATTTCGCGGTCCTCGCCGTGGTGTTGTCCGCGTTTGGGGTGAGCGCCTACATCGAGATGCGTCACAGCATTCACCGCACGGTGGACGAGGAACTGCAGGTCCGCGCCGAGGGCGTGCGCCAACTCATCGAGCGAGACGTCCAGCGAGGCCTTAAGGACGATCTGCCGGAAGGGCTTCGAGAGCACACGGAATTGCGCGCCGGCGGCGCTCTTTTGCAGGTTTCGGACGAACAAGGGAATTGGCTCTACCGA
>Ga0209380_10000112_pt1 | contig 50145 bp, 80 predicted proteins | sample HubBroMetageWFT6_FD_188347 | JGI IMG/M metagenome (GOLD analysis project Ga0209380, IMG submission 188347) | Warmed and freeze-thawed soil microbial communities from the Hubbard Brook experimental Forest, New Hampshire - Hubbard Brook CCASE Soil... | ecosystem: Environmental > Terrestrial >...
GGACCTTGAAGGCTACCCTGGGTCGCTGGATTGTACTTCGGTCGGATGGCTGGTGGGAGAGGATAAAGAATCCGTTACGCTTGCGGCGCACCTTTCATATCCCGAAGAAGAATGTCCGCGCGTTTGCGGCGTTATCTCTATTCCAAAGGCGGCGATCCTGGGGACAAAAACGATTAGCGTTTCCTCGTCCGCTTCACTACGCGCTTCGTTTTCCGTACCGGCTTTCGGCTCTTTTTCGGTCCCCTTTTCAGCGTCCGGTCGGGCTTCTCAGCGGGGACAGCTGGGGCGCTCCGTGCGCCGCCGCGTTTCTTCCCGCTAGGCGGCTTCCGTTTCTTTTTCTTGTCCTTGACTTTCACGCGTTTACGCAATCGGTCTACTAACTTACTCATCCTCGCTCATCCCCCACCGCGCCCTTGCGGCTTTGACGGCGATCGCGTGGCGCTCCTTAGCCGTTAGCGCCTTAGCGCGTGCCAAACCACCAACCTTGCCGCCTTTGCGGCCTAACGCGACCGCATGAGGATTTTTCTTCGGGGCGGGAGGCTTGGCGGGTTTTGGTGCCCTCTTGCCGTTCAGAGGTTCTTGCCTGGTCGCTAGCGCAACGATGCGGGCCGCGTTAGCGTTATAGTCACTCGGAGCTTTCCTTGAGCGCTTAACCATAAGCCGATGGTACCACGACAAAGCCCCGGAAAGCCGCTGCGACATTTATCTAACTGACCCACTACCGCCGAAGCGTGCGTCCTCGACAAGATGGTGCAAGCGCTCGACAACCTCACGCAGCCATTCTTCGCCGGCAAGACGGCGATCGAGGTTGGCAACGACGGATACCGCGATGGCCTCGCAGATGCGACCCTGACCGAGGAAATGGCCGCACCATAGGGAACACTATCAACGGATCCTCGGCTTGCTCCGAGATTACTCCGAAAGTAGACAAGGGAAGGAACAGCCCGCTGAAAATAAAGGCGGGCTGTTCTCTTTACATAGTGGCGCGGTGATGGTAAAGTAGTGGAGTGAACCGAGCCGCACACCGCGCAATCGCCAAGCATCAAGGGAAGTGCATCGAGCTCTGCGGGCGCAAAGCCGTCCGCGACCGGGTGAGATGCCGCAAGTGCTTGACGGCGGCGAAAGCGGCGCAGGCAAGGAATAGGCAGCGAGCCGCCGAGGTTCACCGCGAAGCTGCCGATAGCGCGCATGGGGGAGCCGCTACTCCGACGGCTCCCTCGCTCTCGAAAGAAGGATAACATGGGAACCTGGTTTTGTCGAAACTGTCATCGTGAGGTTCGCGGGCTCAAGTTCACCGCCTGCGATAAAAAAGCTCACTATTTGACGCCCGTCGTCACGAACGACGAGCCTCGGCCCGGCCTAAGCCTGGAAGCCGCTCATTTACTCTACGACTGGAGCCATGCGGCGAACAAGGCGTGCGGCGACATCTACAACCCGCAATGCTAAGAACAACGCAAAAGGGCGCGGTGGACTCCATATCTGCCGCGCCCCTCCCTGACGAAAGGACTCTATGACGGACAATACCACGAAACCCGCCGAAGCGGCAATCCCCGACGAAGGGCTCCTCTTTCACGCGACCGTGAGAACCGTCCGCGAGAAGTACCGATTTGGCGCCAAGGAATTGCCGGCATACGCCGCAACGCTCGACGCGCTTGGCTTCACCGCCGAGATCACGCTCGATGCGCCGCTGCCGTTTCACTCGGAATTCGACGTAATCGTAAAGCCGGTGAAGCCATGAACGACGCGGAGCGAGTTGAAGTATCGTGCGCGAAGGCTGCTAAGGCGATTTACACGGGCGAGAGCGAGAACGCGATTAAACAAGCGTTGATGCTTGTCGCCACAGCCGCTCAAGTCGCCGCCATTGGTTCAGTAAAGAGCGCGTGGGATAACACCAGGAGGCACTTTAATGGATGAATGGTTCGCGCGATTTAACTACGACCCGCTCCTCGTAGCGGTGCTGGTGGTGCTGCTGGTCATCGCGTTCGGCGGAATGGCGCTGGATGTTTGGGGGCGGAGATGAAGCGCTGCCGCACCTGCAATCGCATGAAGCCGATCGCGCAATTCCACCCGGACTATACCGCGCTTTGCCTTCGCTGTTGGAGTACGCAGCCGGGCTTCGGCACGGACTATCTGGAGGCGCGGGAACCGTATGAGCCGTGGTTCGCGCGATGACTACGCACCACGATTGGCTAGTATTCGCGTGGGGCTGGCTTTCCGCAATGTTCGGCGTTGCCTTCATGTGGCTCGGACAATCTCTCTGGGACAAGTGGCATAGCTGATGATTGACATCGCCGCTCGCATCCGCGCCGCTGCGCTGGAGGGTTCGCCGCTTCGCGCGCGAGCCGCAGAGCTTTGGAAGCGATCCGCGCCACCGCTGTTCGATGAGCATGAGGAGCGCACCGGGCTTCGCGTTTCCGATGCTGGCCGTTGTGTGCGCCAAGTTTGGGATGAGATACACAACGGCAAACAGCCGCGCGATCCCGATGTTCAAATCGACAGCCTTGACGATGGGACGCTTATCGGATGCTGGCGCGCTTGCCTTCTCGCCGCCTCACTTAAGGCGGATGGCTACCACGTCGAGTTAGAGCCCGAGGTGTCGCACGACGGGACGCCGGGGCATATTGACCTTTTTTACCAGCGAATAACCTCCCCGAGTTTAGTTGAAGATGGCGTCGTAGAGTTTAAGTATACGAAGCAATCCTGGTCGGTTAAGGCACCGGACGAACCCAATAAGAACGGCGACACAAAGCGTTTTCAAATCCTCCAGCTTATGAAGTATTGCGCGGCAAAGGGATGCGAAGATGGGGCGATCGTTACCATAGCGCCGAGCTGGGAAGGCAAAGGCCGCGTCGATTGGTACAAGCTCGGCGATTGGCAGCACGCCGTCATCGGCGAATGGCTACGCCTGAGCGCGGCCCTTGGCCCGGTCGAACCGGAAGGTGATGCAGCGGAGAAGTGGCGCTGCCGCGCCTCGTCCTGCTCGGTGAGCGCGTGCCCGCGAAATGAGAACTACGCTGAACCTCTCGAAGAAAAACTTGCCGCGAGTTTGGCGGCGAGGGAAACCGCGCTGAACGAACTGTCGGCGATTACTTCCGCGCCATCTTTTGCGAAGGAACTGGAGAAACTGAAGTAATGAACGAGCCAATCGAAGCTGAACACCGCGCTCTCGCAGTTGTCGAGGAGCCCGTGGCAGCACCCGTCGCGTTGCTGGGCAGCGACGACCCGGCCGTTGCGCTTGACCGCGCCGTGGGCGTTGCGAACGTCCTAAAGAAACTCATCGTCGCGCAAGGCTACGCCAAAAAACTCGGCAAGGGCGATCGCGAGTTTGTCGAAGTCGCCGGTTGGCAGGCTCTCGGCGGATTCCTCGATACGTTCGCCAAGGTCGAGTGGTCGAAGCCGATTGAACGCGGATTCGAGAGCCGCGTGGTTCTCATTCGACGCGGCCAAGAAGTCGGCGCTGGCGAAGCGATCTGCACGCGCGATGAACGCAATTGGAAAGACCGTGATGACTTCGCGATTAAAAGTATGTCCCAGACTAGAGCTGCCGGCAAGGCGTTCCGCTTGACGTTTGGCTGGCTTATGACCATCGCGGGGTACGAGAGCACGCCGCAGGAGGAAATGGTTAGCGCAACGCCGCGTGACCCGAGAGGGCCCAGGCCGCCCGTCGAAAGCGAAGCGCAGGTAGAGCGCCGGCGCGCTGAGGGTATTGCGCGAATTCACGCCTATTGTCGCACCCACGGCATCGACACCGAGGGCGCAGACTCGCCGTATCGCAAACTGCTTCTCACGGATCCAGCGTTCTGCCACCATTTTGAATCGCCGGATTCCGAGGTGACGAGCAAGGCGTTGACTTTGGATGAGCTTCAGCGCTTCAGCATGGCGCTCCAGGCACTCGTCCGCGAAAGACAGGCCGCGCAATGAACTCGCCCGAGGTGATTTTCTTCCTACTAGGAGCGGCTGCAGGCTTCGTTTTGGGCGCCACATTGTACGGGGGGATGAAATGGAGCGCATAAAAGTCCGCATTCCGTTTCCGTTGTTACGCGGTAGTGGCAGCGCGCTAATCGCTATCGGCAATTACTGGTTTAGTCTCATTTGGATCGGGCGAAATGCACACTTATAGCACAAAAATGGTTGGCGAGGCTTACGCCTATCGTGGCCCGTGGGACATTTCAGTTTGGAAGCCCGAAGGAATCACGTTGCATCGCAGAATGAAAGCTAAGGAGCGGTGCGAAGCTAAAACCAGACAGGGAAAGAAATGCAAGCACCGAGCGCTGTATCTTGACTTCCACACGAGCAAAATCGTTTGCTTCTGCTGGCAGCATAAACACAACCTCGAACCCGGCGTGATGTGGGTGGGCGCATGATCGCCGAACTACAAGCCGAGCCGCGTCGTCGTAAGCATCCGCCGATAGAAGTTAGATTCTGGCGATTTGTCGAGCCAATTCCGGAGGGAGACGGCTGCTGGGAATGGACCGGCGGACTCTCAAAAGGTTACGGACACATTACTCGCGGTAATCGTAAAATGGCTAAGGCGCATCGCATAAGTTGGGAGCTTCACTTTGGAGAAATCCCGGACGGGCTATGCGTTTGTCATCGCTGCGACAATCGCTCGTGCGTGAATCCGTCGCACCTCTTCCTGGGAACCTACGATGACAACAACCAGGATATGATCGCCAAGGGTAGATTTAGGCATATGCTTCGCAGCGATACCTGTGTTCACGGGCACCATTCTTACTGTATCCTTCGCGCCGGAGCGAGCGCGGGTCGTCAGGTTTGCGCCGAGTGCGGCCGTTTACGGTGCGCTGCGCTTAGAGCGCGGAAGGCCGCGTTATGATTTGGGAAGAGCAACAAGCTCGTAAGCGCAACGAGCGCGAGCCACGCGATTGGGCGACCTACCGCGACGCTTTGATCGAAAGCGGGATGGTTGAGGAGGCGCACTACCGACGGCATATCGAGGACGGCCAAAACTTTTGCTCCCAACCGTTCATCGAGGCCGCCGCGCTCGCGCGAAAAGATCGAGCCCACCCTCGTTGACGCTCTATTCCTTGAAAAGCATGGCCGCACCCTCGATGCCGAACCCTACGCGGAGGACGCCTAAGGCTTGCGTGCGGGGCAGCGGTAGGGTAGAATCTAAGAGCGAGCGCCGCCGACGGGTAGCGCAAAGCGAGTTACTTTGGCGCCGAAGGGCGCTTTGCCGAAGGGCGTCCGACAGCGCAAGTAACCGGCGCTAGCACCTTTTCGACCGAGCCTCTCCGACGCAGTTTGGAGAGGTTTCGTCTTGTCTAAAAAACCGGCTTCGTGACCCCGCTGCAAGCCGCTCTCGGCTATGCGAAACGCGGAATGTACGTTTTCCCCTGCTGGCCTGGCAAGAAAACCCCGATCACCGAAAAAGGGCTGCTCGAGGCTACACTCGACTCGAAGCAAATCACAACCTGGTGGAAGCGAACGCCGTATGCGAACGTAGCCATTTCATGCGGCCCGAGCGGGATCGTCGTTCTCGACGTTGACCCCCGCAACGGCGGCGACGCGAGCTTCGAGGGCCTACGCTCTGAGCTCGGATCTGCGGCCTTCGATACTAAGACCCAGACCACGCCGAGCGGCGGAACGCATTACCTTTACCGCGCTCCGTCTGAGCCGGTCGCCAACAGCTCGAGCCTTATCGCCCCAGGCATTGACGTCCGCGGGATGGGCGGATACATCCTCGTACCGCCGAGCCGGAACGGAACCGCTGGATACGTTTGGGAGGTATCGAGCCGGGATATAACACTCGCGGACTTCCCAAAGGCGCTCCAGGACCGCCTACGGCCCAAGAAAACTAGCTTTGAAACGGCCGACGCGGTGATCGAGGGCGGCCGAAACCATTTCCTAGCCTCGATGGCCGGCGCCCTCCGCCGTAAGGGACTCTCTGCGAGCGAGATTCACGCTGCGATCGGGATGGCGAACAAGGACCGCTGCAAGCCTCCGCTCGAGGAAAAAGAAGTCGCGGCGATTGCCAAGAGCATCGGAAGGTACGAGCCGAGCGATCCACTACGCCCGCTCACGGTTAGCACCCTCGGGCTCCTCACCTTCGACCAGCTTTGCGAACGGACAAAAGAGCAAGTGGAATGGATGATCGAGGGGCTTCTACGCCAATCGGGGCTCATGCTGCTTGCCGGCCGCCCCAAGGTCGGGAAGTCAGCCCTGGCACGCAACCTGGCCCTGTCTGTCGCCACGGGGCAGCCATTCTTAGGCCGACGCTGCATAGCCGGGAAGGTCATCTGGCTCGGGCTCGAGGAACCCGCGACCGAGCTCCGAGATAAGCTCGAGATCATGGGCGCTCAGGGCCTGCCTATCCTCTACCGGGTGGACCCGTTTGCCGGCGATGAGCTCGAGTGGCTTCGCCTCGCCGTGGACACCGAGCGACCCGCGATGGTGATTATCGACACCATCGGCCGGTTCTCCAAGATCGAAAACATCAACGACTACTCCCAGGTGACTCGAGCCACGCAGCCCATCCTGGACCTGCGAGATCGCTTCGGGACGACCTTCGTTCTCCTCCACCACAATAACAACTCCAACAGCCCGCTTGGCAGCACGCAATGGCAAGGCGTCCCCGACGTCATCGTTTCGCTCACCAAGAACGAGGACGACACTCGGTTCGTTAAGAGCATCGGCCAAAGGAGCGGCCTCGAACTCGAGCCAACCGCCCTCACGCTTGACCACGATACCGGCCGCATCGTTGGCGAGGAGTCTCGAGCGATCGTTGACCAGCGCACCGCGGAGCAGCGAATCCTGAGCGCCGTCGAAAACGGCGTCCAATACACCCGCGAACAACTCGCCCGGCTCGGGGCGCGCAAGCTCCGCTACGGCCGCGCTGCGGTTGATTCGCTGGCGAGCGCGGGATTTTTTAAGACCATCGGTAGTGGGTCAAGAGGGGATCCGAGATTCTACCTGCCCGCGACGCCCGAAGAATCCAATTCCTCGGTTTCTTCGGGATGGGGTCTTAAGGACGAGGAACCCGAACGTCCCGACCATCGGGCTCAAGAAAAGCCCGAGGAAAGCCCTATGAAACCCGAGCGACCCGAGGAACCCGTAGAGTCCGAAGAACCCGACCTATTGTTAGCTTACGCTGAAGAAAGGCTAGGAAGCTATGATGAGATACCTGGGGCCTGAGCCCTGTCGCCATGCTCAATTCGAGCCGCGGCTGAGAACGCTATCGAATAACACGGTTCACGTTTGGAACCAATGCTTGTCGTGCGGTGCCCCGGTTGGGAGTGCGCGACCCAAGGCAAAGTACGATCTACCTAAACTCGAGCCGTTCAATGAGGAAGCCGTAGGCCGCCTGAAGGCCGAGGAGCGCGGATCCCCGCCTCCGTGGAACGACGACTTCTGGCGGTGGTATACGCTCTATCTCGAGAGCCCAACCTGGGCAGAGAAGCGCGGCGCGGTGCTAGCGCGGGACCGGGAGCGATGCCAAGCGTGCCTCGTAGAGCGGGCGACCCAGGCCCACCATTTGACCTATCGGCACATTGGCCGAGAGCCGCTCTTCGAACTTACGGCGGTCTGTGAGCCGTGTCACACCCTGATAACGGCGATGGATCGCGGTCAGAACCGGGACGATACCCTCCCGTGGTGAGCGGCCCCTACGTCATCGAACACCACCCTGAATCGCAATGGCCCTGGCACGTGTGCCACCGGGCCGGGAGGTGGCCGATTGGGCGGTTTTTGGAGGAGGCCGGGGCGCGGGTGTGGCTGGGCTACCTCGAACGGGGGGACGCAGATGCCCTACGAGGGTAACGGATCCGACGGAAAGCACTACTGGCTGACGCCGCCAGACTTGATGGCAGAGCTGCAGCTGGAGTTCGACTTCGACTATGACCCCTGCCCGTATCCATTGCCGTGGAACTTCGACGGGCTGCGCGAGGAGTGGGGGCAATCGAACTATGTCAACCCGCCATTTAAGGGTCCGACGGCTTGGGTCCGCAAGGCCATCGAGGAGCACAAGAAGGGGAAGCGAGTGGTGTTTGTGTTCCCGGTGGACAAGTGGGTTCTAATGCTCCTTGCCGCGGGCGCGAAAGTCCGCAACCTTGGCGACGTAAAATGGTGCGCCACCGAGGACGGGCTCCCTGGTAAAGGCACAGGGCGCCATATCGCGATGTTCATCCTCGACAGGATTGACAGCGCGGCTCAGTAGCCCTACACTCATACCGTGAACTGCGAACAATGCGGCGAGCCCATCCCGCCCGAGCGCATCCTGGCCGCGCAGACCCGCAACCGCGAGCCAAAGTATTGCTCCATCGTTTGCCGCTCCCGAGCCGCCGCTCGCAGGCAGCGCCAGAAGCGCAAGGCGGCAGAGTGAAGCCAGACTACCAGCCAAGCGTTCAGCGCGCGATAGAAGAAGCGGAGCCGCGTTACGTCGAGATTCGCCAGCCAACGGTGCCTCTAATTTCGTTGCGCCAGGCCAAGGGCCGCAAACGCGATCCGGGCATGAACAAGCTGGAGGTGGACTACTCGGCGCTACTCGATCAGGAGCTCGCCGCTGGCCGCATCCTGTGGCGTAGCGCGCATGAGCCGCTCTCGATTCGCCTGGCGGATAACACGTTCTACAAGCCGGACTTCCTGGTGATGAACGCTGATTGCGAGTTGCAGATCCGCGAGGTTAAGGGCGGGTACTTTCCGCCCAAGAACAAGGCGAAAACCAAAATCGCCGCCGAGTTGCTGCCCATCCCCATTATCATCTGCCGCCGCGAAAAGAAAACCGAACCCTGGACCTATGAAGAAATCTGAAAGGACTCCATGAAACGATTCCTTCCCCTAGCGCTCGCCGCGCTTGCCGCCTGCTCCGGTGGTGGAAGCGGTGGCGGATCCGGCCCCCCGCCGACAGCCCAACCTACCGGGCGACAGCACGGGCCCCTGCCGCCGATTCAGCACGTCGTTGTGATCGTCCAGGAGAACCGTTCGTTCGACAATCTATTCAATGGGTTTCCCGGTGCGAACACGCAAAGCTACGGGATGAACTCCAGCGGCCAGCAGGTGCCGCTCCAGCCCGTATCCCTCACCGCGCCTTACGACCTGTCGCACATTCACGAAGGCTTCAAGCGTGAGTATGCCGGCGGGGCGCTCAATGGGTTCAACCTGGTCGGCGTGACCTGCAAGCGCTCGTCCTGCCCACCGCCAGGAACCGCGGCCTACGCCTACGTTCCGCGGTCGGAGATTCAGCCGTATTGGGACCTCGCCTCGCAGTACGTTCTGGCCGACGAAATGTTTCAGAGCAACGAAGGCCCGTCGTTCCCGGCGCATCAGTATCTCGTCAGCGGGACGTCAACGATCGCCGACGGCTCGAACCTTCGCGCGGACGACAACGCCGCGGACCCGCACGGCACCGCAGGCCAAGGCGGGTGCGACTCGATGCCAGGAACGACCACCAAGGTCATCGACGAAGCGGGGCAGCAGAAGGACGGGCCGTTTCCGTGCTACAACCGCCTCTCCATCTTCGACCTGCTGGACAACGCGGGCGTGAGTTGGAAATACTACGAGTGGCGCGTTGGGCCGGGTTCGTGGAACGGAGCCGACGCCATCAAACAGATTTGGCAGAAGCCCGAGTACCACCAAAACGTGGTGCAGCCTCCTTCGCAGGTGTTGACCGACATCGCGAATGGTACGCTGCCTGCCGTGTCGTTCGTCACGCCGACCGCGCTTGCGTCGGACCACGCGATACACACCGACGGCTCAGGGCCCGCCTGGGTCGCGAGCGTGGTGAACGCGATTGGCGCATCGAAGTATTGGCAGAACACGGCGGTTATCTTTACCGAAGATGACTGGGGCGGCTGGTATGACAATGTCCCGCCAAGGCAACTAAACAGTTACGAATTGGGATTCAGGGTCCCGCTTATCGTTATTTCTCCATACGCAAAGACGGGATTCGTAAGCCATACGCAGTATGAATTTGGCTCCATTCTTAAGTTTATTGAGGAAGAGTTCAACCTTCCGTCAATGAATACTACGGATGCTAGGTCCGCGGATTTGTCAGATTGCTTCAACCCATCTCAGAAGCTACGCCACTTTCGACATATAAAATCCAAGCTAGGGCCAGCGTACTTTCTGCGGCAAAGGAACGAGGGGAGCCCGGATGATGACTAAACTCCTGATTGCCCTGCTCAACCCACTTGCGCTACTCATGCTCTTGCTCATCGCGGCGTTCCCGCGAGTGGCGTGGTGGCCGCGATGAAAGACTATTGGCAAACGCTGGTTCCCGGCCCGGGAAACTACGATCCGTTTCAACGTGGCGGCCCTTTTTGGTGCGGCCATCGGCACCCAACCCAGGAGGAAGCGATGAACTGCGGACGCTTACTAATGCGAGATTGGACTGCGGTTCCTCTAGTCATGCTGCGCCCGCTTCCAGGGGTAACACCATGACCCTGATCCTCGCGATCTTGCTCGCCACAGTATCGCCCATCCCGTCACCGATGCCGACCCTGCCCGTGAATTACGATGAGTTCTGCGCGAGCCGCCATAGCGGCGCGTATCAGGGCCTGGCAACGAGCCCGGCGCTCGGCGTGGTTGTGATGTGTGAGAAGGCCGACTACAGGTTCTACCGCAGCGCCGTGCCGACGAAATGGCCGCGCATACCGGATGCAACACCGAGGCCGCGATGAGTAACGCGACAGACCTGGCTCAGCGGTTGCGCGACGAAACCGCTGGTGGCGTAAGATACGGCTACCCGAATGTCGGCATCGTTGCCGATGAGGCGGCAGACGAGCTTGAACGCTTGGCGGCGATAGAAAAACAAGAACGGGAGGACAAGCATCGTGTGGATTCAGAGCGTACTTGAGATAATGCGCGACGGCAAAGGCATCGGCAAGTATCGCCTTACGGCTCGCTCCGACGAAGATGGGGGCGGTCCCTACGGCGGCTGCGAACACGAACACGATACCAGGGAGGAAGCCGAAGATTGCGTCGAGGCTCGCATCGAGTGCGGTAAAATCACCGGCTTTCCGGCTACGTGCGACGAGGTTCACGATGGAGGAACTAAGTGCGAAAACCGACTGGGCCATGACGGAGTGCACCGTGGCTCGTTCGATCAGACTGTGGAGTGGTAAGCATGACCGATGCTTGGGGGTTCGTGCTTGGAGTGAACGCGCTGTGATTCGCGTCGTGTACGACCGCGGAGATGGCTTTATCACTATCGTGTCTATGGGCCATGCCGACCCAAAGATTTGCGCGGCTGTTTGTAATGCACTATACGGGGCGGCCCGAGAGCTAGAAATGCTGGCGTTTAAGTTCCCGCGTGAAGTAGCGTTTGAGGCGACAGAACACGGAAAGCTTAAGCCGACTATCGTTAAAAGTGCGCTAAAACAATGACCCCTGCGATTACGTTCGGGATAGCAACAACGAGAGGAGAGAGCTGATGGATAACCTGATACCGGCTGGGTTTACTTGCCCGCGTTGTGGGCATTGGGTTCCTGGCGGCTATAAATGTGGATGCAAGCCATGACCTACGATTACGTCGCCCGCGTCACGTTTGAGGCCGAGAGTGACCAGGATGCGCGCCAGGTCAAGGCTGGACTAAATACGGCGATTCTGCAAGGCGCGATAAACCTCGGGCGATCTACCGAACTGCAATCGAATCTCTACAATACGAGCGCACCCGATATGCCCGGTGGTGTCGAAGTAACGCCAGAATCTCTGCCCGGATTCGACCGAAGTAATCCCGGATTCGACAACTCTAATGGGTTAGGAGGATAAACATGACCAGCAAACACCGACACCATTTCAAGGAACTGTGTGCTAGGTTCTTTCGTACCTCCGTGGTTAATCACCAAGTGGTACAAGCAGCTGGACCTTACAAGGTTTGCATAAAACTTTGCGCTTGCGGAGCGCAGCGATGAGTCTATTTTGGCCCCTAGTTGGAACCTTCGGAATCGCACTGCTCTACGTAGTTGCCATAAAACTCTTAGGCTGGATCGCAGTACTAAAATTTTATGGCTCAGAACCGCTGGTCACAAAGGAGTCCGAGCCATGAAAGAGCCGCGGTTTTGGATTGGAGACTTTACCGAGCGCATCTACATGACCCACACCTGGCGCGAAAATAAGCAGCACCCTGGAATCTTTGAATGCACAGGCAAAAGGTTCGACGTGACAGATGGCGTCCTAGCGGTTGCAAGAAAACACGCCGCGCTTAAGGCTAAGCCGTCACAGCGCTCGGAACGCGATATAGAAACTGACGCGATAGCCGAGATGACAACACGCGACGACCCACATCGGCAATGCGCTTGCTCAACGCGAGAGATTTGCAACGAAGCGCGGGCTAAGGCCATTGCATGGTATGAATCCGAGAAGCCCTGGGTGACACCCGAAATGATGGTTGCTTATAAGGTCGGCTATGCGGCCTGCCTAATGAAAGGGAGCAAGCCATGACAAATCCGCGCCAGGAGCCCGCTGATGGTGAGAAATGGATTGCTGCCGAGGATGTGGACCGGCTTTGCCGCGAGATGGACGTAGCCCTGAACGGCGAGGACGGCGCGGCACCGCAGGCTTCGCTCTGCGACATCGCGGCGCAAGTCATCGCCCAGGCACGTAAAGCAACGGTAGCCGCTGATAGTGACGCTCACCAAATGGCGGCGCGGTTGCGAGAAAGCGATTGGCGCGATGTTGATGAAACGCCCATCCTCAAAGAAGCCGCCAACTTCATCCTCACGCAAGATGCGAGAATCCGAGAACTAGAACAGGAAAAGAAATGAAACGAACCGATTTACTGAAATCTCTTGCCAAACTCCCGCTCTTGGGCGTACTATTGACGAGCACACACGTAGGTCAATGGGAGCCTGGAGAGTCCGAAGCTGCTGCCGATGGGGTGGAGCACGTATTCGCCGGGCTTACTCCTTTTGGTCGCTACTTCACAGTGCGCGGTTACGGGTGGCCGACGCTCCAAGAAATCAAGGACTTTGCGTTGACCGGATTCGACCGCCTGGAGATTTGGGAGAAGGGTCGCGTCATCTATCAGGACACGACTTGGCCGGGGCGCATACCTGCGGGCTGGCAATCCCTCGAACACGCTGGCTTCTTGCGATGACCCACACACCGCATGAGGCACAGCAAGCGGCAGAACTAGCATATCCCGACCCGCCAGATACGGGACTCTGGGAGCATACACTTGTGCGGATTTGCCGAGAGCACTTCATAGCCGGTTGGGAAGCCAAGGCCAAGAGCGTACACGTTACCGAGGCGATGGTGAGCGCCGCCATTAACGCTTACGGCCAGCGAGGAGCAAAACATGAGTGATGCCCGCGAACTTGCGGCAGAACTTCTCGTTATTGACAGGGCTACCGCTCCGAAGTACGCATACGGGAACCCGTCAGTATTCAAGCAAGCCGCCGATATGCTCCTCGCGCAAGCAGCCACTATCGAAGCGCGTGACGCCGAAATACGCCTCCAGGCCGGTACGATCAACGAGCGCGATGCCACGCTTGCGCGGCTGACGGGGTACCGAGATGCGGCGCTGCACGAACTCGACACCGATGGCTCGCACCAATCTATAAGTCTGGCGACAAGAGTTCGCGCCGCAGTAGGAGGGGGCGAGTGATGGCGCTGCAAGTCCTTGCGACCGCGCTGGCGTTGCTAATGGCTGGTGTGCGGTGAATTGCAAACAACTTCGAGCTAACGTCGCTTACGTCGCATACTGCATGAAGCTACTGCGCGACAGCCCTGGGAGCTATGAGGCGGCTGCAGTCTGTGTGCCATTCGATAACTGGCTAGATTTTCTTGAAGGAAGAACGTATGCACCGGAAGCTGGCGAGGTGTGGTCAGACGTTCAACAACCCAAGCGGAGGCATCATGGCTGAGCCGTTTGATTCAGCAAAGAACTACGTTGAGGAACACGTTTACAACGATACGCAGAAAGGCGTGAGTGTAGCTGACCAGGTCATTGCGGCATATCTCGCGGGTCGAAACGACGCGCTTGAGCAACAGCCGTGACCGTCATCTTTCTGGCCTTGGCGATCTGGCTGTTCGGGTATGTTTGGCCGTATATCTATTACGCGGGCTATCAGCGGTGCCCGCCGCCGTGAAGGTCAGCGACGAGATACTCGACGCCGCGTGCGACGCTTTCGGATCCGTGCCTGAGTATGAGAGTGACCGCGCCGCCTTAAAGATTGCTTTGCAGACTGCTTTCGACCTTTTGCCTTCTTGCGCTTGTTGCCACGGAATAGCCGAGCCTCGTGAGCCATCTTCCGACACTTCGCCTTCTTCTTAGGGTCACGCCCAGCCGAACCGTAGCACCCGCGCACGGCGTTTAGGCTTTTCTGAGCGGATGCCCACGGCATTATCGGCGCGCTGTGCGCTTCTTGGTGCGCTTGCGCTTGCGAACATTCAAGGCGAAGTTGGCTTTCTTGCCAACCGCGCCACCCTTCGCCTTATCCCGCTTCATCTCCGCAACGGTGTGGTGACCGTAAGATCCCTTCGTGCCTTTCTGAGCCATGCGCCGGGAGGCGGCTTGAATCCACTTGCCGCCTCGTTTCTTGCGCTTACGCGCGGCCATTGGCTAGGCGCCGGTCCACGGAGCAACGGTGAGCGTTACGCCTTCGTTGCCGATGCGAACGGGTCCGACCGATCCTTGACCAGCTTCAAGCCCGGTTCCGAACTGAATGAGCCCTTGCGCGATCTGCGCCATGAACCCGGTCTTGAAGAAGATGCCGAGCAGCGTCCCGGCGATGATGAAATACTGTCCTAGTTGTGAAATTGTAGTACCCTCCTATGGGTTGCCTTTCGTTACCGCCACGATCGGCGGCGTCGATGTAGTAGTTACGTTGAGTGCTCCGTTTGCCGTTCCGTCCGGCCCGATGACCGGCATATCCGGCGTGATGGTCTTAGCGGGCGATGGGATGAGCGTATTGAGCAAAGCTGCCATAGCGATGACGACCGGCCCTGCCGAGGCCCACTTCGGGCCACCCAAGGCAAAGACGACCGTGAGCCCACCGCCCGCGATGAACCCCAGCGCCTTCGACCATTGGATGGCCTTGAAGTTCATTACGGGCCTTTGGGTACGTTAACGGCGTCGGCAACGTCGAGGAAGATGCTCGCCGGAGGTCCGACTACGACATCGCAAACCTGCGTTACCTGTGGCAGCCCGTCTGCGTCCGTGACCGTTATTGTGACGTTCTGCGCCGCGGTCGCGCCCGTTGCCAGAACCGCAGCTAACGCTCCCGCAAGCGGACCTGACGGCATGGTGCCGACTGACGGGGTGATCGACGGGTCGCTTGACGCTGCCGCAAACGTATCGCCCGCTTGAGGCGGAACGATATTTCCGAGGGCATCCTTGGTCTGAATCGCGACGTACTCCGTAGAGTTTACGGGAATCTCGAGATTTGGCATTGTGACTCCATTTCTAGTGATGATTGGTAATGCTAGCACTATGCGGACTGGGGGATTGTGGTCGCTGCCACTTTCGAGAAACCGGAGTATCCGCTTCTCCAGATTCTCGATCTTGTTTTGCTGAATAGAGTTGAAAATGAAAGCCAGGGCGGCCAGGAAGAACAGGGACGCGACCTGCCCGACTCCTACGATTACGTTGACGTTCAAGACGACACTCCAAAGAGCGGCGCGGCGAGGTATAGCGCTTCAGCCATCGCTATCAAGAATAGCACGGCCCACTCCTCCTCGTCGGTCATGGTGTCTCCGGGCCATCCAGGCCCCAAAAATCTACGCCAGGCCGATTCAAGAGGTTGGCCTTGATATTATGGACCTGAGAGCGAAGCCACGATGCCGAGGCTTTGCAATTGGCGACGTTGACGCCGTTCGATATGTAGGCCGGGTCTAGCAGGGCAAGGTCCCAGCGCGAGTCGGGGTCGCCGCTTCCGACAAAGTACCCGAACTCGTCCGAGGCGGCTTGCGATGATGCCGCGCCACCGGGAACACCGTAGTCCACGGTTTGAATCGCCCGCTCGCCGTGGGTTGACACGACGTAAATCGGCCCGTTCTGAAGTTGCGCCGCCACGCTTGTTGGGAACGATTCGGCTGAATCGATGCTTTTGAGTTGGCAAATCCGGGCTATGATTCCAGCGTGAATCCAAGCGTGCGCGATCGTGTACGGGTTATCGCCAAAGTCGTCTGTGGTTGCCCGATCCATGCACATCGCGGCCACCTCGATATTTGAGGAGCCGTCGCGAGGGTCGGTGTTGAGGTCCCAAGTGCCGTAATCGTTCGGAGTTGAGAGCGAATCGTTTTTCCAAATGGCGAATTGCTGCCCGAGAGTCGCCCACGGAACGAGCCAAAACCCATTCGGGTTGTCGTGTAGTAGCCGCAGATTGTGCAGGTCGTATGGCGTGAATGTTCCGGTCAGCGCGAACTCCACATGGTAGGCGCGCAAGCGAACCGGAGGCGATGCCGACCAATGCCCGGTGACAAGCACTACGATTGCGGCCCTTGCGATGGAATCGCTACGGCTACGACTTCGGGTTTTGGAGCGAGAGCCGTCATAAGCGCCGTGACCTGCGTTTGGAGATGTTGGTTTTGGATCCTCAGATCGGCGTTCACGGATTGCTCCGACACAACTTCTTGCTGTTTGGCCGCGAGGTTGCTGTTGACGGTCGTATGGATGATGTCGAGCTTGGCGTTACCTTGCGAGATTCGCGCGGTCATCAACGCACCGAACACGATGACAACCAATCCGATGACCCCGTTGACGGCTAGATAGAGCCACGGTAGCCACGAAGTGTAATCAACCGTCATCGTCTGCCGTTTCGTTTCATTGCCACGGCAAAGAAGGCCAAGCCCGCAAGGAGCGCGAGCAATCCAAGGAAGGCAACTGTCGCTGCGATAGGCAGCGCGGCGTCAGAGTTCGGCACATTACCGACTTAGGTGCAAGGCTGGCCCGAACACTTTCCAGCCGAGGATAAGGATAAGGATGAACGGAACGCCCCACGAGTACGGGGCAAACTGTGCGTTGCGTGAACTCCAAAATCCAAATACGAGGCAAACGATTGCCAAAATCCAAAACAGCAAACCAAGATCCATTATAATTTCTCCTTTAGTCCGAGTGTCATTTATATCCCCTCACAGGTGAAGGCGTAGTTGATCGTTGTGTTGGCCGGAATCGTCAGGCCGCTGGTATTGAGGAACGACCAGGCCACCTGGTTTCCGCTCAGAGGGTGCGCGTCCATCTCGACCGAGAAGTACACGACGCCGATTTGCGTTGCCTGGCACGCATAGTAAGCGTTGCTAAACTGAGCCGCCGGAGGCCACGTTTTGTACGTCGTGAACAGACACTCGGCCAGCGGCGCGCAATCCGAGGCCGTAACCAGCGACGTGTGGTCGTGTATGACATGGAAGGTGGAGCCACAAAGCGTCCCGCTGTCGGTGTAGCACGGCAGCGTTCCGCTCGCCGCGTTTCGGATGTTCGGAGCGTGGAAGATGCCAAGAAGCGCGAGGGCTAGGAAGAGGCTAGTGAATCGCATAGAACACCACGAACTTGCCCGCTGTTGTCGTGCCAGCCGTGACGCCGCAGAAGTTATAGGCCGTTGCGTTGTTTGGAATAATTAATGGAACTGCTGCTGGCGGCGGCATCCCCACGACACCAGAGGCGGCCAGCATGCCGCCAGCCCACCCGTTTAGCCAGCCTCCGCTCGTTGTACCCGGCGCCGTCGGAGCAGGCAAGAGTGTTACCGTGTTGGTCTGACAGGTCGCGCCTTGACCGTATTCATACTGAATGGTGTTAGTCGCGTTAGTTCCAGTACTCTGCCAAGTTGCAAGGCAAATATAAATGGACTGATTAGTTACTCCCGTTATGAGAAGCGTTGTAACGGCGGTTGAAATTGCCGCACTATTTGCAAACGTGTCACAGATCGGGGAAACGTAGGTCGCGCCGGTGCCGTACAGAATCGGTTGCACGCCAGCCCACCCGCCGGGCGTAGCGGTTGGAAGAGTTACGCCAGGAGGGGGGGTTACCACCGGAATCGGCGAGGCGTTATCAACCGTCATGTGTAGGTTGGTTCCGGTTGCTTGACCGACGACCCACGGGCTCGTCACCTGAGAGGCGTTGACCGGGCAGTTAGTCGCAGCGGCACAACTCACCGGGGTCGTCGCAGCGGGGGCTGCGGCCTGAACGGTGTTCAGGAATCCCGATGAAGTGTTCGTGCAGGTATAGACTCCGTTGATCGGCGCGGGTGCCGTGCTCGGGCAAACCTGAACGGTTCCAGGGAATAGACCCGGAGAAACCGTCGGAGCGGGAGCGGGAGTAGTTACCGGAATGGTCGCGGATGGATTCGGAATGTCTACATCCATCGCACCATTTGAATCGCATTGATTCGCAATCGCGTTCCCCGCGGTCACGTTCGGGGTGGCCCCCGCTGGGACCATACAGGCGTTAAAGACAAAACTGTAAGGCGCTAGCGCTGGTGCTGCCGCTCCAGCCGACGCCGTTGGAAGCGGACCGGATGAAGGCGTTGCGGCAGCGCCAGGAGCCGCAGTATTGACGACCCATGGAGATGTTCCCTGAGTTACGACGCACCCTGGCGAGGCGCACGTAACGGTCGTGCTTCCACCGCCTCCGCCGCCCGGAGTCGGAGCCGCGGCAATCGCGCCGGAAGCCTTAAACGTAATGGTGACGCTCTGAGAGCCCCAGGTTGAGTCCGGGGCAATCTGCACGCAGTCCGCGTTGAGCGGCGTCACCTGATAAACCGTGCCAGAGGTCGGAGTAAACGGCTGCGCCTGAGTCGCGCCAGAAACGGTGCTAATCGTAGCAGGCGTCCAGCTAAACCCGTCGTTGCTAACCTGCGCGTCGATCGGCCCGGCACCCGTGGCCTGAAAGGTCGCCGAATTCTCGCCCCTCAACCCGCAGGCCCGGAGCGGCGGACTACCCGCGCTGGTAAAGGTCTGTGAGATTGGGCCGATTGCGGCGCTCTGCGCCTGCAGGGGCATCGGAGGCCATGTCCCGGCCACCAGCGCCAAGATGAGCGCGCTGACCGCAACGGGCAGGGCAAAGCGACGGATATTCATTCGGACCTCCTCGCGTAGTTTAACATGGGGGTTACTTCGTAAAATCCATCCCGCCACCAGGGCGAGGCGTCGCAACTGGTAACGGGGTAGGAGCAGGCTGCGGTGGAGTGTATTGCGCGCGCATACCCTGCCGCATGGCCTCATTGAGAAGGCCCCTCCATTGGAACCGACTCATGCCGTTGGCCTCCAAAATCGTTTGAGCTTGTGGAATTCCCGAAAGCGCCGACATGAGCAAGAAGCCAAAATCAAGGTTCCCGTTCGGGAGACGCTTCGGTAGCCACGCTTGGCCGTAGGTCGCCCAATGCGACGGTTTAAGACCTGGGGCGAGGATGTCCTGTGCCGCGTTGAGCCCTGCAGCAATCGGGATCCCGAGCGAACCTCTAAGGTAGTCCCCAACTCCGGACACTGGAAAAGTTCGACCGCTGGTGCTTGTTTCTGATCCGAAGTTAAAGAGACGCCCCACCTCGGCCGTCGGCATGAATGCTTCCCAGCCTGGTTGCCCCGGCTCAGGCTTATCGCCATACATCACGCCGCCTGTCGCGCGGTTGAGCGTTGCGGCCTGGAACGGTCGGCGTAACACGCCACCAGCCACCGCTCCAGGGATTCCTCCGCGGTAGGTCCCGAACGGAGCGATATACCGCATCCCCTTCTGCAAGGGCGTACGGTACTGATAATCAACGAGCCGTTTTTCGGCAAGGCCACCGGCGCGTAGTCCCTGCGCTTCACCGTGTTCAACGAGATACTCAGCATACTTTTGACGGATCGCTTCCGATACGGCCCACACGAGATTGTTATTCAGCTTCGACCATTTGCTGAGTATCGGGACAGACTTGCCACCGACGCCTGGGACCCATTCGGGGAACTGCTGGAAAAATGGCTTGCGCTCTGAGAACGAGCCTACGCCCGCTCCGAGCTTTCTTCCTGGAGCGGTAAGACTCGCATACTCTTTGAGGTCGCCGCTATTCTGCGCCTTAAAGATTTTGGCACCTAGGGCGATAACATCTTTGAAGAACTTCGGCTGATGTTCGATTGGAACGACGTTCATCGCCATGTTGGCTTCGTTCCAAGCGTGACCAGGCGACAAGGACACAAGCGCTGCACGAGGCAAGCCTACCGCAGCTCGCATAATATCCCCAGCCCATTGTTCGGGAGTACGACGCTTCCCGGTTGCTCGGACTTCACTCCCAAAGAGTTTTTCTATTTCGGGGTCGTTCAATAGTTCCGGAATCGCTTCGTTCAGAACGCGCGTTTGAACCTGACGGTTAAGGTTCGGAGCTAGGCCCTTCTTGAACCCTCGTTCAAGTTGCTTAGCGTTTCTGAACTTAACGTCAGGGCGCTCGTTCGTTAAACGTGGGTTTCTAAGCTCAGCAGGATTAGAACTGTATCCTTCACGGCCTAAAGGATCACCGAGATCCTCGTGAGCCATCGGCATATAGTTTTGACGAAAATGAACGAGTCCGCCCTCTTGCTGTTTGCTAACGACGCCGAGCACTTTGAGATACGCTTCGCGGACCTTCTCCATCCGTTCAATCTCGGCTTGGTTTTTGGGAACCATATTGTAGCGCGGTGCGGGGGGCAACTCGCGAACCTCGTCTCCACCCGCACCGGAATACTTCTTTCGTAGGGCTTCCTGAACGTATCCAAGCCGATCGGACAGATGCTCCGGCAACTTCTTGGCAAGCTCCAGACCCGTCAACGCCTTACTGAAGGCGGCTTTATCCTCCGGCGTCATATCAGCAGTCACGGTATCGTAGGCCACCTTGGGATCCACCAAGGGCTGCTCGAACGGAACGACCCTCTGGCGCGGCTGAGGCTCGCCATACGGCGTCCTTACGCGCTCTCCAGGCTCAGGTACGACAGGCTCTTTTCCTGACTTAAAATAGGACGCCACCTCGTCGCGTAACGACGCATCTGGAATCTGAGTCCGTAACGCATAAGCAGTTATTGCACGCTGGCCTTCATGGAAGTCCATTGCGGTGAGCGAACGCAGTAGACGATATGCCGTCTGTTCACGAGGCGTCATTGGCTTTAGCGGTACGTGCTCACTATAACGCGCTTCCCCGTCAAGCTGCTGAATGACGCGGAGTTTCTCTGCGTCGGTCAGCGCTGCTCCGGGTTCCTTGACGGTCATCTTGACGGGCCGACCGTTTTTGTTCTTGAGGGTTTTCTGCTTGACTCCGTTCACGATCTCATCAATGCGACGGTCAACGTGTTGCTCCCAGCGCTGCCCTTCAGCCGTTGCCGAGTGTCCAGCACCCTGAGCCGTTTCGACGTCCGCTAAGCCTTTGCCAATATCGCCGGCAGCGGCTCCACGTGCAGCGGCAACCGTTCCGCCCCACGGCCCAAGATACTTATAGATGAGTTTTCCAGCGTGAGTATTGTTCAAAACCTTGGCAACACCAGCACGGGCAGTAGCGCGTAGTCCCGTTACCGCCGCAGTCTTACCGAGAGCACCTCCCCCAAAGGTTTCCCACGTAAGCGGGTCGAGCGGCAACCACATGGCCGCGTCGATAAGGTTGTTTCCAAGTTCATTTGCCTTGTGCTGAAATGCGTCCAAGGGTTTGATTCCGGTATCCGGAGCGTGCCAATCGTGCAGCGCTTGAAGCGGAGGAATCTTATGGCGCAACGCCTCTGTCTGAGCCTCGTAGCCGGTTTTACCCGTGTATAAACGAGCCGTACGTTCACGCTGAAAGTCAAGTGCTTGGGAGGCTCCAGTTACCAGCTTCCCCGCGGCTGCCGTTGCCTGGTCGCCGAGTGGATCTGACGCTTCTGCCATGTGGTGAAAGCGCCGAAATCCGACCGGATCAAGAAACGGGTTCGGCCCTGTTGGCGGAGTCGTCGCGCTTGGTGCTGTGCCAAGAGTAGGCGGCTTGGTCGCCGTTGGAGTCGGAGCATCTTTTGTAAAGTCCGTCATTAGAGCGGCCCGAACGCCTGCAGGTGAACATGGAATCCGGTGCCGGGATCATCAAATACGTCAACGCCGTAATTCTGTCCATACTGTTTCAATTGCGCGAACGCTTCTTGCCCGACATATTCTGCTCCGGTGCCGATGTGCTTCCACCGTCCGCTCTGGATTTGGTCGATAAGCCATTGCCAGGATTGCGGAGTTTTGTCGCCTGAAACGTCAACGGCAGCTCCATGCGCGTGTCCCCAGCCTTTATGTCCGCCCGATATGAGCGATGTTACCTGCCACCCGTTAGGAAGCGTAAGGCCACTCATCGACTGTTGAAGTTCCGGACTCACTTCGGAGAACTCGCCTCGCAGCCCTACTGGAACGATTGAGGCACTGCCGGAGGGTTTCCGCCGGCGTCGCTTCCTCCGTAGGTTACGCTTGGACGCTGGTGGTAAAGGTTTTGCAGCCCCTGCTGGTCTTGCGTGTAGCGCGTGGCTGCGTCACCCGCGCGCTGGAACAAATCAATCGCTTCCCCGATTTGATCCTGGCTATAGCCGGACTTTGAAAACTTGTCGATCGCCGTGCTTGCAGCCGTCTGCGGATCACGAGCCGTAAGGATTGAGTGGACCGTCTCGTTGACGTCCATCTTCCACTGACCCATATTGGGGTTCACCTGATTCAGTGGAACCAGTTGTCCCTGCGCGTTCCTGGCCGTTTTCCCTTGGGACGCAGCCGTATTTGCTCCGTTGAGTTTCCCGAGGCTTGAACTCATCGCTCCGGTAAGAGACGAAATATCCCGACGGTCGGACTGAACCGCTTGATTAGCCTGCGTTATTTGCGATTTCCAATCCTGGAACGCTTGCTGCTGGCCCTCGCGTTGTGAAACGGCGGCCTCGCCCATAATCGTTCGGCTAAGCGTGGCGTTCTCGCTCTTATCCATCCTCGCTATATCTTGCTTATCTCGAAGGTTGGTAAGGATAAGCTCACGGTTGAACGTTGCCGCCTCATTTTGTGCGCGAAGAATCTCTTGCTGGATTCCAGCCGCGAGATTCCCGTAGATGTTCGCTTTGTCGGTTCTCCCCTCTTCAGCGAATCCAGAGGCAAGCCGTGTGTAGTGCGCGATCATATCCTGCGGCGTTACCTGATAGTGCGTCCCGACCTTTCCAGGAACGATACGCTGCTCGTCGGGTAATGGCGCAAACGGCTTTCCACCCGTAAACTCAAGTGTATTAGGGTCCCATTGTGCGCTGGCTGGATTGATGCCGCGCGCTCGTAAGGCTTGGTCCTGAGCCGCCTTGAGGGTCGCCGCTTGTAACGCCTCTTCGCGCTGGCGATATTGCTTCTCAGCGTCGATCTGCTCTTGCGTCTGCCTGCTTTGAATTTGCGCTTGCTCATTTTGAAAGCGCTGCTGACGGCCTTGGCCGTAGCCTCCTAGGCCATAGAGCAATGCGGTGAACGCCATTAGTACGGACTCGGCGGGGCGGGTTGCGACCCATAGTAATCGTTCGAGTTTGGCCCCGGGCCGGTCCCGATTTGTTCCGGCGTAGGCATACCACCACTAAAATTAAGCGAAGCTGGGGGCTGCGAACCGGTCAATCCAGTCGGCGGCATCCCGGCCGCCATCGAACCTGCGGCGCTGATCGCCTGGTAGAAATTGTTAATCGCGTCTTGGTACGAATTGGCCTGAGCGCTCGGCATTTGCGAGTAGACCCCGGCCGCACCAGCGAGCCCTTGAGAGAAGAGCGGCGCGTCGGCACCGGCGATAACGCCGGATTGCTGAGCACCGAGGTTCCCGAAATTGTATTGACCGGCTCCGCTGCCAGCGAGTCCCTTGGCGGCAAGCGAGTCAACCATCTGCTGGTCCTGAGTTTGGAATTGGTTTTGAAGTGCGCGATTCTGCTCTTTTGTGAAAGTGCTCGTCGCGCTCGGACCATACAGGTTGTAAATGTCATTCGCGGCGTTTGTGTAGTAACTGCCGGTATTGTTCGCCGCGCTGGGAGCTCCTGAAAGCCATCCAAGGAGCTGCGTCATTAGGCGTTCTCCATTGTGATACGGGAAACGCGCAAGCCGGTGCGTTCGAGCGCCTCGCGCAACTGCACGTTGTCGAGGTCGAAGGTACCCATAAACCGGCGGTTTTTAGTCAGCGCCTCGACGCGCATATATTCAACCAGTTCAAAGCACGCTCGAGGCGTTCCGGACAAGGAAACGCACTCGCGAACCTCGGCGCTAGAATGGTAGTCGTACACGTCGCGGTAAGCCGAAACCCCCGCTACCTTGCGGAAGCCATGCTCATCAACGCGATCCCCCTCCCACTCGCACAGCCATACGAACTTCGTTACGTCGTCAAGTGTCGGCCGGCGGAACCCAAGCCCCTCGGGATCTGGTTCAGTCGGACACTTCGGAAGCTTTCCTCCGTCGTAGAGCAAATTCACGAGCAACGGAGGGACCTCCGAAATGGTTCGCTTGGGCGGACTTGCGGCCAGCATAGTCGCAGTATTCGTCCCCGAAGAACCCGTCACGACTGGAGAAGTTGAGGGAGCCATGTTAGTTCGGATTCCCGGCCGCGTGCACGTGGAGAAAGCGGTTGTCGTTAGGGTCCGAGCTATGAAAAATGATGCTTTGGTTTGTACCTGGACCCTGAAGGTAAATCTCATTGACCTCGGGCGTTCCGCCGGGGGCCAACTGACCGATCGCTGTAGCCTTGCAGATCGGCGGTTTCTGGAACTTCGTCGTGAATCTCCACACCGCCACACCGCCCTTGAAATGAATCGTCGCTTGATCGTTCGGCGTGTAGTTGGGCGAGGCGTTCGAAGTGATCGAAACGTTCCGATTGCCTGTCGAACCCCGCGGAATCCCTGGCGGTGGGAGGACCGAAGCCGGGGCGAAATACCGACGGAGGCGGTTGGCAATGAAATGAACGTCGCCGGAGCTGATTTGAACCCCGCCGCTGCCTGAGTGTTGCCCGCTCATAAACCTCCGGATCATGTTGCTAGCGATTCCTCGATGATGTCGAGCCCATACGATCTAATCTCAAAGCCAGCGAAGCTCGTCCCATCCTCTGTGATCCTGACGACGAACGCATTAGCCTGAATTGGAAGCTGGCCTTGTTGCTGTCCGGTATTCTCATATTGCCACATCGTATTGATCGCTTCGCCCAAAGCGGGGGCAACCGTTGGGCTAAAGGCCGCTGTCTGCGGAACCGTCCCAAATTCCGAACGCCACGGCGAGGGAGCGCCTTGAATAATCTGTCCTGGAATGAGCGTCATTTTGAACGACGCACCTGCGGTTGTATCGCAGTCGATAAACTCGCGCTTGACGTTCTTGATCGTTTCAGGCGTTCCGCCCGTGATCCATCCGCTTTGCGTCATAAAGGCGATTGGATTCCCGTAATCGGAAAGAGCACTTTGGCCGAGTTCAAAAAATCCCGTCCCTAACGAGTCTACGAAATTGATTTGAGGCTTATCGCTATTGAGTCCAGTCGGCGATGGGCCTGCTCCGTACTGAATCCAAGCTCCAATCTCTAAGCCAGTCCATTTAGACCAGGCTGGAGAGCCTTGTGCAGCGCTCTTCTCGTCATCATAAACGAGAATCGTGTCGGCGCTTCCACTCCCGAAATCGACCGCAAAGAGCGCAAGCGAACGAAGGATAAACGGGACCGTTCCGCTGCCAACTTGATACTGCCCATTAAGAGCGGTCCTAGCTTGCATATCTCCAGCAACCACGCGGACGAGGGGCTGGAATCCAGCCGATGCGGTGCCTTCGCTAATCGGGATCGGGAGTCCAATATGCTCAGGCTCGTAGGCCCCAACCGCTAACCGTAGTGCCTTGCGCCCCGACCAAAAAACAACTTGGCCTTCTAGTATGGCGGCGCAATAGCGCGACGGTACGCCGTAACCTTTAACCTGCGGCGTGACGCTAAACTGATATTCGCTGCTCTGGAAATCGTAGCCCTCGATCATGTAAATCGAAGCGGTTTTGAAGATATAGAAAGCGTTGCCGGCTGGCAGGCATTGTTGTACCGGCGAATCTCCGTCTCCGGCACCGATCGTGTAACCCCCGTTTACGCCTCCGGTCTTTGCCGTCATGCCTCCGTTCTGTATCATAAACGTAAAGGCTTCGGGCTGGTATATGTCCGAAGCAAATACCGTATCAGGGTTGCCTGGATTCCCAGACGGGATGTTTCCTAAATCACCCCACAGCCACAGATGGTCATGCCATGCCGCACAGTACGCAAATGGGTTGGGGCACATGAATGAGAGCGCCTTGATGATGCCTTCTTCAAAATGCAGGCGGCACGGACCATTCCACTGTGAACCGCCGCCCGTAAAGTTTGTCGGGCTTGTCGGGGAAACGGCAAGCGTGCTGCCCGTTCCCATGCTGCCGCTCATGGTCGCGTAGTAGGTGATATTGTTTCCGAGATTTCCACCGTCCCGAGCGCCAAGGTGTATCGTTGAAACCGGGTTTGCCGAACCGGCTTGAGGCTGACCGTTTATATCCGTCGCTCCAAAGGGAAGCGTCTTGGACGTAAAATACGCCTCGCCGATAAACGGGAAGTAGGCGGCCTTGTGTAAGAACGCCGCCGAATCGTTAATCAATTGGCACAGATTATACGCAATCGAATCGGGGTTGTCTGAGCCCTCAACGTAGTAGTTAGGCGTCGTTATACTGTTCGCACCATCGGTGATCGTAACGTTGATGTATCCGCCATTTGGCTGCAACCCAGGTAGCCCGGAAATCGTTATCTGGCCCGTACCGAATCCTCCGGCAACCAGGCTAAGCCCCGTGATAATCAAAACATCAGCGCCGTCCCCGCCATTGGCTTGCGGATCTCGGATGCTGCAAAAGTCTGGAGCTACATTCGGATTAGTGAGCGGGAAGGCCCCTAGATCGTTTAGGTGCCCCGAGTCGTTGCCGATGAGAATATGGTTGTGTTCGTAGATAACGAGCTTTGTTGCTTCATTCGGAAAGGCCCGATACCAGCGAAATCCCGAGACTGGAGTTTGCGTGCCGAACTGCGGCAAAGATACGCGAGTAGTCCCTGGCCGTTTCCCCCAGGTCCCCTCTCGGTGATAGATGATGTTGTCGCAGTCGGTTAGACCGCCGCCATCAACTTTGAGCGGATTAACCCACTCGTTAAGGACTCCGGTGCATTCGAAACCAATGAACCGCGGATGTGGAGGAGTGGCACCCGGCATCAGAACGGCCTGTAATTAAAGTCATCGTCGTAATCGAAACCAGCAATTGTTTGCGGACCCGACCGACGGACGTTCCAGCCGAGTTCTTTTGCCGTCTTTATCGCTCGATCATAAAGGCTAAGATAGTAGGCTCCTTGAGCAGCGTCGCCTTTGCGCGGCCAATATTCTGACAGTAGCCCGTGAACGAGCGCCATTTGCAATTGAGGAGGAAGCTGTGTCGTGTCACCGGGATACGTGAGCCACTTTCCAGTTGATGAGTAATAGAACGTCATCGTGTCCCCGTTTGGCGAAAGGGTTGCGACTCCATTGGGGGTCACGGTCATTTCTCCGGCCGCTATCGTCGTCAGGTACGTGATCTGCGTTCCAGGCGGATTGATCGCGGTTAGCTGAAATGAGTTATTCGACACCCCGCATGGTTGCAAGAACGCCGATGCCCCAACGACGGCGTTTGAGGCGTTAACGAGATTCGCGACCGCCTGAGCGATAGATGCCGTCGTATCGCTTGCGAGAACGACGTAGGTCGGCACGACCACGGGAGCGTTAGGAGGATTGGTAATCGTTATCTGGACCGTATCCCCCGCGTCAGGGGTTCCGTTGAACGTTACCGTCCCAATCCCCGGACCCATCGCTTGACCAGGACCAGGCTGCGGGAAGATTCGAACATACCCAGCAAACGGCTCGCGAAACGCGGATGGTTGACCGACTGAAAGCGTTATGTCCGCACAGTAGGCGTTCCACTCTTTCATGTTCACGCTGATGAGCGGGAACGTCTGTTGCCCCTGCGGAGTGTAGTCTATCCCGTACAACGATTGCATATCCGGGGGAACCGGATAATCCATTCCGGCGAAAACCGGAAGCGTTACGAGACGGTCACTCACATCTGGAGCTAGTCCCGTTTCTCCGATGAAGCGCCCGAGCCAGATGTTGAGATCGCGCTGTACGACGGCCATGCTGTAATCGCCGACGACTGGCGGTAAGAACCCAGTGTCAGGTCCTGCCTCACGCAGCAAGTGCCAAATGCGGCACTGCATATCGAAAAGCGTGAGTTGTCCTGCGATTTGCGCGGGAGGCTGTAGAAGAAGTACGCCACCCTGAGCACCAAGCGCAATTGGCTGGCCTGGGGCTGCAACGAGCCGGTTGTAAATCCCGGCCATGAGTTACTTGCCTATCCAGAGTAGAGTTTGCGGAGCGACGCTAAACTGGAATGAATCGTGTGGCGAGTTGATCCAGCACGTTCCGAAACTGTTCGCTGCCAAAGCCGTAGTCGCTAATCCATTGATCTTAAAAGTAGACGGGGACGCGGCGCTTTGGAACACGATCAGTGAAGGTCCGAAGTAGCTCGTGCCTCCGTTTGAACCTTGGACCTCTGCGGAGACAGCGCTCGTTCCAACATTACCGACCGTATTGATGATCGTGTTTTGATCATTGTAGCCGGAACAACTCGTTATGCGGATATTCCCACCAGGCGTTCCCGTTACGCTAACAGGTGGTCCAGAATACCCCACCATCGAGCAGTCATCAAAGAGAACCGTGTTAACCGGGCTTCCAGAAATGAGAACCGCGTACTGCTGGTTCTGGGTGCTCGCGGAGTTCGGATACTTTGGCTCAAGGTTCGTTCCAATTACCGTAAGGTATCCTGAGTTTCCCGTTACCGCAATTCCGGCTCCTCCGGTCGGGCCATTTCCAGATGACCTACCCCCTAGCACCTGAACATGCGTGCCGCCAGCGATTTGTAATCCGTGACCGCTACCACCTGGAGCATTATTTTGGAACCATGTGCAGCCCGTGAAAACAATGTCATCGATCCCATTATTTCCACTCCCGTTGGTTAGGGAGTCAATAAGAACTCCGGGAGTTGAAATCGTGGATTGCGAAGCCATGTTGAAGCTGCAGTTGCTATACTTCTCGCCATATATGTCAGACCCAGCAGTAGGAGTCTGCATATAAATGCAGGTCGTGATACAGGAAAACTCGCAGTCGGTGATATTCGTAAAACGAACCCTGCTTCCACCGGCTGAAATAGCGTAGCTAATCCCGTAGTACCAGGCTGATATGTGCAACCTGGAAATCATAGCGTGTTCTAGTTGCCCGGTTAACGAAATACATACCGTATTTGTCGGAGCGCTTCCACCGGGATTTGCTTGGAGATACTCTCCCGGACCATCCAAAAAACATTGGGGACCTGCCAGGGTTACTGCCGCGTAGGAGCCTGCTCCGGTCGGACCATTCCCGTTAGGACCGGAGGCGTAGTTGATCGTACACGCCTGCAATCCGCATGACAGAGAGTTTCCGTCAGTCGAAAATACTTGTGGACAGCTTGTAAAAACGCAGTTGTAACAGCGCGTATTCCATCCGTGACCAGCATTGATTGCAAGACTGCTGGATGAAGCTGAACTCGGAAAGTTTATCCCAATGTTTTGGTAAATCTGTCCACCGGAACCGTGAGGACCGCTACTATTAAAGAGCGTTCCACTTCCAGTTACGGCGAACAGGGGGGCCTGCCCACCAAGACCTCCGCCTCCGGTCGTGCAGGCTGCTCCGAGAATTACGCTCTGGTCTGGCATCGTGAAGTTGAGAGGATCTATCGGGTAGCTTCCAACTGGAATAAAAAGGCAACCGCCGACTGGTCCCGCCGCTCCCATTGCCGTTGTGACATTCGTCATCGCCGTATCGTTAAGAGCGGCGCTGCCTGGCGTCGGAAGAGCACCATAAAACAGATAGTTGTAAACCGTCAGCGCATTAGCGTTCGTCGTGCTCGGGAGCACACCGTTGAACCCGCCTCCACCGCCTCCGCCGATCAGCGTCTGCAGTTGCTGGAGGGTTACTCCATACGTCTGACCCGTAGCGACATGGTAAATCGCGGTGCTATCTGCTAGCGCGGGAGTAATGTTACCTAACTCGGGAATGGTAAGGTCGCAGCGTGGTTGACGCGCTGCTAGACCGCGAGCGGCTTGAAGAGCGAAGTCGTCAAGCTGAGATAGGTTCTTAAACCCCACTACCGCCTTCGACCTCATCGAGATTCTCATATACGCCTGGAGGGCAGAACTTGCCAGTTTGCCGTGCCGAACGTTTGAGCATGCCGCTGTAAATCCCGTTGAGCGGATTTATCGAGGCGTCCATCCCATCTTCGCCGTCGTTATGAATCGGAACGTGGACTCGTCCAGCGCCGATTTGGCCGCCGGGAAACGAGTCCATGCGATCATCTTTGCGGTCGTTCTTAGCCATTATTCCTCCACTACGCGGCGAGCGGCGTGCTGTTCGGCAACGCGGTATGCTGCTTCGCGATCATCGGTTTCAAAGATAACACGCTCACCGTTGAACCCACCTTCGAGAACGGTGTAAGGCAACTTCGTCTGCTTCTCCGGGCGAACTCGCCCGACGAGATTTGAGCGGGCGGGGGTCCCGTGCTGAGCTTTAGCCATCGTATACCCCGCCCGAACTTTACGCCTTAGCGGCTACCTTGTCGTGACGACGCTCGGACGCCACCGCGCCGGCTACTGCTCCGCTGAACTCTCCCTTAAGCTCAGCTAGCGCCAAACGCATCTCGCGGACCTCACGATCGTGCTTCTCGCGTTCCATGTCGAGTTGGGCCTTGAATTCAGCCTCGATTTCCGCTGCAGATTTCCTGGTTCCGAAGTTGTCTTTCTCTGGATCAAACTCACCGAGTTTGTAGATTTCGTATATGCGAATCGGATCCGGATGATGACCTTCGAGATCAACCTTTTGAATCGAAACGTCCGGAGCTCGGTTGTGACCACTCTTCTCCATGTTTGGATTCAAGCCGCGTCCGTTACCGCGAGGCCAATCGTACCGCATGACAAAGCGCGTGATTTCGAGGGATATAAAGTCACGGAGTTTCTCGCGCTTGGGGCCATCCGGCATTTCGAGATAGTCTAGGTGAAGATCGAACGGCCCGAACCACGCCCGCGTACGACCTATCGGCTGCTCAAGCGTCTTGCCTGGATGCAGAAGCAGGATCGTCTCACGCTGCCGCCAGCCGCCGCACCATTTCAACGGAACGGTCCTGGGCCAATCTTCGGCCAGCGTTATCCGACAAGTGACTTCCGGTGCGGTCTGAACCTCTTCCGCTCGTTTGAATTGTCGTTGCTGGTCAATCTCGTCGAGGATGGTTGACATTCGTTCGTAATCTCCCTGGCTTTAGTACATACCGTAGATGAGCGCCGGGACTTTTCCCTTGTATCCGGTTCCGCCGCTGAAGGTCGCAGGGGATGAGATCGTTCCAGAGCTACCGCCGGCCTGCGTATACGTCGAAGTAGCCGTCAGGCTGTTGGCGACCATGCCCGAAATGTAGGTGTAGAAGCGCCACTGCTCAAGCGCGACACCTGCAGCGTTCGTCGATCCGCCCGTAACGAGGAACGGGTTGGCGACATTGTTTACCGTAATGGTGATGACACCAGCCGCGTTCGCTGCGGTGAAGTACGGGTAAGGCGTACCCAGCGCGTGAATCGTTGTCACTGCAAAGTACGGGTTGGCGTTCAGTGACGCAACCACGGCGGCTGCAGCGGTCGTCGCCGAAGCGGCGGTCGTTGCGTTAAGTGTCGTGCTTACGGTGAATGTCTGAGCTGTTCCCGGCTGAAGATCCGTGTATGGGATCTGAAACGTGATGGCGATAACATCGCCCGATTGCCAGGCAGATCCCGCGATGGTGAACACCGCCGTTGCCTGAGCGAGCGCGGCTTGCGTGAGCGATGAACCGATGCCGGAAGCGGGAAGATTCGTAATGCCTATGATGGTCGGAAGCGCCGAAGCCTTCGCGACACCCTGAGCGTAGCCAGCGGTGTTCGCCGAACTCGTGAGCGGGATACCGTCGGTGAGTGTGGTGCCCGCCGATTGATCGACCCACACATACGCGATGCCTTTGATTTGCAGAGGCAGATATACCGTGCCACGCAAGTTGAGTTGCGAAGCCACGGAAATGTAGGACGAGTTCAGTAGCCCTTGGTTATCAAAACCGTTCCAAGGGGCCTGAACGACGCCAGCAAACTTGCTTTCGTTTGCGGCTGCCGCCGTCGGCTGAACCGTTTGGAAGTCCGGTAAAATCTGAGAGTCTACCGCAGAGATTTTGCAGAGGATGCTGGGAATATACGTGTTGACCGCGTTGCTCACGCGGTACGATTGACGGCCACTTCCGCCCATGTTGGGCAGATTGTTCGTGGTGAGATCGGCGATAACTGACCAATTAGGCATTATGTGTTCTCCCCGCCGTACGTCGAAGCGTACGGCTAACTGCGAGGTGTATTATTTTTCTTTGCCGCCGATGTTCTTCATGCGGAGACGTTCCTGTTTTTCCGGATAGCCACGCTCGAAACTATGCTCGGCGAACGTAGACTTCGCGGCGCTGATGATCTTGCCGTCGAGTTCAACGCTCTCGGCCGGGCATCCGTCCGCGGCGTGCTTGTTCTCTTTAGTTGCCATGATTTTAAAAAGTCTCCCTGTTAGGCGTTGCTTATTGATTGATATTGGCCGCATGAGCTCGGCTTACGGACAACATAGTTGCCCATCGCGAGAACCTGCCCAACTTCGATCGGCTGGTTGTACGGACGCATGAAGCCGGTGAAGATGAACTCTTGCTGCTTGTGCAAGAATAGCTGCACGTGGTCTAAGTTGATGAACCACATTGTCCCGGCAGGAACGCCGGCGTCCATCACAAGCGCTGCGCCTTGGAAGGCGAGGTTGTTAAATCCGAGGTTGCCAACCGAATCGTCGGTGAAGAGTTCTTGCGGTGTTAGCAGAGCCCAATATGAGGCGTAGCCCGTTTTCGTCGTAACGATGAGTTGAATTCGCTCTTCGTCGGTTTGGCACTGCGTAAACAGCGTCATCATCGAGGCGGTCGAAAGAGCCGTCGCCGTTCCTGGGTTGACGATCTGCGCCTGCCACCACGGGTTCGCGATGCGGTCGATGCCGTTATAAACCTGGAAACCGGCCGCGTTATTGATCGCGGCTGCTAAGCCGTCCCAATCCTTACCGCCATTGCCGTTTCCGTTTCCGAACGCCATCCTTCCGACCGTATCGAAGCAGGCCATGAAGGCCGACTCCGTTTTGGCCGCAACGAAATCCAAGCCGCTTTCCTTATCGACGCACCGCAACTTGTCGGTTTCTACGATATTGACTGATCCGTAGGCAGCGCACCAGCGCGACTCGACGTTCGTGAACTCTTCCTGAGCGTCCGTGTTGAAAATGTCCGCTCCGAAGTACGAACCCGTCGCCTCGTTTGGCTGAGCCAAGATCGGCTGCGTCACGATGGAACCGCCGTTGATGCGCTTCACGCGCCCCGCGGAGTTCAAGATACCGAGCAACGCCCTCGATTGATAGCGTTGGTCGATAACGTTGGGCCGCACGTATCGGTTGGCGAAGGTGTTGACTTCGTTCGTGCTGTTATACGGGATGCCGTTCACGAGTTATTCTCCTACTTTGTGTAGCCTTGATCGGCTAGGAAAGCTGCTGCCGCTCCGTCAAGCGGACCGCGGTATTCCTTGAGTACCGGGGGCCTAGACGAAACGGGCGGTGCTGGTTTAGTAGTTGGCAAAATTGCTGAGGTTGCCGGTGGTTCTCCAAGAACCCGAGGCGTTGGCGCAGCGGCGGCAGAGGCATGAGCCATGACGCGACGCGCTTGTGCGTCCTTCATCATCTCCAAGAAATGCCGCTGTTGAGCGATCGCCTCCATGTATCCGCGGCGCTGAAGCGGAGGGATATTCTTAGCCTCGTCCTCGTTATACATGGCTGTCGCAACGGCTTGAACCGCTTCCCACGCCTTCCGATCTTGCCGTAAAAACGGCCAATCGTTGAGGATGCTCGTTACCTCACGCTCGGCACGCTGCTGCAGAAGAGAATTCTCAAGCAGTTCTTGATTGGCGGCAAGCTTGTCATAGCGCGGGTCCGTCGGAGCCTGCGCCGATGGCGATGGGCCAACCGTTCCAAAAGCCGCGCGTTGGTCGGGGGGAATCTGTTTAAAATCGTTGATGAGTTGCGTGACGTAGTTAATCGTCGCCGGGTCCATCGCGGCAACTTCATCGAGGAGAGGTCCACGAGCTGGATTCTCTTGAAGCGCTCGGGTGAACGGCTCGATAAAACGTGTAATCGCCGTTTTAACGTCCGGAGCGCCAATGCTCTTGAGCATTTGGTCCCGCTCAGTGGCGGCGGCCCGCGCCGATTGAAGCTCTTGCTGAAGCGTCGCCCGCTCTTGTAGACCGGTGACAATATCGGAGCGCGTCCACTCTTGCTCGCCGTCGAGCAGCTTGATTGGCTCACGCGGGTCGTACTCGTCACGCGCGACCGGAGCCGCTACTGTCGGAGCGGAAGTTGGTGCCTCCGCCGAAACGGGAGGCTTGGCTGGATCGAATGGCAGGTCGCCGGATCCACCCGACGTATCGGGCGGCGTTGTCAGCTCTTCGACCGCGCCTTGTACGGGGGTATCTGTTGGAGGAGCATCCGACGGCGGCGGGGCCGCAGCGTCGGGAACAATGGGTTCGGCAGGGGGAGTGTCGGGCTTTGAAGCGGGAGCAGGCGGAGTTACCGCGCTCACCGGCTCGCCGGCTAAATCCATCGCAGGCGTATCCTCATCCGGGATACCACCGCGATTCTCTCGGATGAACTTCGCCGCTAAATTGGGCGGTTCGGGCGGAGGCGTATACTCCTTGCCGCCACCGATGAGAGGGCGCTGATTCGCGCCGACCTTGCTTTTAAACTTTCTCGACATACTCTCTTTCAGACACCGGAAAAGGCCGAGTTGCCCCGGCCTTTAAGCCGAGGCGATCTTAACGCTTTTTGGCGCGGTAAGACTTGCGCTTTTTGACGCGAGAAGTCTTGCGGCGGTGATGCCGGGGAGCCTTCTTCATGCCCGCTTCGTGCAGGGCAATGTGGGACTTTCTCTTGCCCTTGCTTCGGGCGACCCGATGACTCGATTTCTTCGCGTGCGATTTGCGAACTGCCATGTGCTCCTCCTTTCCCGAAAGATTTCCGCAAGGAAGCATGGCAGGACCACGCGCTTAGTTACCTGGCAAAAGTTGAGGGAGCCCTACATAAGTCCCGCTGAACCCGAGTCAAGCTCAGGGCTCGCGTCGAGTTGCGCGGCACCAGGAACGCCCGGCTCACCTAACGGCGGACCAGGGTTTTCGTTCGGCTTAGGCTTCGTTGCATTCTTGATCTGCCCGATGAATGCGTTGATTTCCTGAAAAAGCTCTGGCGCGTAACCTTGCAAGTCGCGCAACGCCGCGATCGCCTCGCCGCCCACCGTCGTCTTGGTGCGGGTTGGGCTTCCGGTCGGCATTGCCCCCATGCCCGTCGGTGGTGGCGGGAGCTGCTTGCTGGGTATCGGGCCGAGGCCGGGACTCGCCGGGTTCGGTGCCGATTTTACCGCGTCGGCGACGTTGCCTAAATATGCCATTTCAGTATCCTATCATTACGGAGTAGCGCTGGGTCCACGTTTAGATTGAGCGATGGATCGAGATGGAGATTTTGGCGACGTCTTGCTTGCGGCTTTCAGGGCTGCGCCCTTCATTGCGTCCTGCTCCTGCTGTTTCATTAATCGCGGCAACTCAGTTTTCCATCCAGGCAAACGTTCATGGCGATGCCACCAAACTTTGTCAACTAGGCCCTCTTTGTAAAATGAGATCCATTTGGCGGCTACAGCGGCAGGCGACGTTGAAAGCGAACTGATCGGCACCACCTTGAACTCGATCTGCCCTTGAATGTCGAGGTTCGTGTACCGTTTAAACTGAACCGACACTTCCGACGCTGGCGCAACCACATCGAAGTCCAGGTCGTCCGCGCCGATGCGAAGCGGCCTATCGCCGTTATCGAACTGCTGCATTTGCTGAACGGTGATTTTCCCGAAGCGCGTTAGGCCAGACTCGAAGTTTCTGACCTTGCCGCGAATCATGGCCGAGCCGGATTCTTGCAAGGCGTCCATTGTAGCGAACGCAGTGTTAGCCGCCGGAAGTTGCCCTTGCACCGCTTCGTTCACTCCGCTCATTTCCGAGATAGCGGCAGACAGAAGTTTATACAACTCGAAGAACTCAGGCGGAACGTTACCCTTTTCAAGCATCTTAATATCCGTAACGTTCTCGGCTGGGATAACCGTACCCATACGGTTTTCAACCGAGCGAGGATCGACGCCCCCGCGCTTGACGACCCACGACGGATTACTTGTCTTTTCGAGAATTTCGTAAACGTGGCTGGCGATTCGCATGATGGCAACGGCGCATGACTGCAGTTGCAACGGCTCGCCCTGACCGTAAATCCCGCCAACGTCTTTGTCTTTCCAGACAGCGAACGGGAACCCGTCGTTCTGATACGGGTTGGGTATATCGCGTAGCAAGACATTCCCGGCCGCGATCTGAACAAGACGGCCATTAGGAAACTTTAAGCGAGTGCGCTTCACCATGACCGGAACCATCTTGGGTTCACGAACGAGCGCTGTAATTTGCGTTCCATCTATTTCGCTGGTAATCGTCTTGGAACCGACCACTTTCATCTGAGCGACGCCATCTACTATTTCTGGCTCAAATACAAGACGACCATCTCTGCCGACTTCTTGAAGTTCGTACTCTTCTCGCGTTTGATCTGTGAACCAAAACTCGGCCATTTCAACGGTATCTGTGTCATCTTCATAGTCCGTAGCTTGTCCCCGAAGCTGCGGCATAATGATTTGCTGTTTGGTTTTCATCGCCGATAGAACGACGGGTTGCGTCTGTTGCCCGCGTCGGATGTTGTCCGATGGGTAACCGTCCTCACCGCGAGGGATCATTCCCCCACCGCGAAGGTTGTCAATGACACGAGCCTTATCGGGGAAGTTTCTCCTAATCCATCCCATCGTGATTTTTTCGATATGGATGATAAACTCGGCATCTTCGATACAGGTCGCAGTATCGTTTAACCAAATGCGTTCAGGAGGGATGACTTCAACGTTATGTTTACCGCGTCCGCCATTGGCGTACGAATCGTACGTTTTCTTTATGAATGCATAACCAAAGACGAGCCCGTAAAGAATCCATAAGGCGACCTTTGCCTGCATATCCTCGTCGTCCCAAAATCGGTCAACCAGTCGGCGCAGTAAATCAGCTGCATCTTCTGAGCCTGGAACCTCTGGCTCGATCGCAAAGCGCGGCTTTTGGTCCGTCATTATCGCCGCTATGAACTCTACGACGGCCCGAATCTTGTTTGGTGTTATGCGTGCACGAGAGGGATTATTAACGCGACGGTCAGGCCACTCTCCGTTAAAGAGCGCCCAGGCTCGGTCGTAGGTTTCGTATGGTTTGCGGGATGTTTGCGCCGACGAAAGCATCTTGCGGCAGTAGCGGAGGATTTTTAACTGTTCGTAATCCTCTGCGGTCAGTTCGGATTGATCGTCGCGCTCGGGAATATGGTGGCCCTGTTTGGCTGCTTCGCGCTTGCGCGCGTCCCAGTCGGCCTTTCTCGTCCCGTTTCCCGTTGCGGTAACTGCCACTTGGAGAGCGTACCTATTGGGGCGGTTTGGATAATAGTGATTCTAACGTGACGCCAGGAGGAAGCGTTGCATTTGGTAGAGGGGCTATCCTGGACCCCGCAATGTCCTGCGGAGTTGCGTTGGGAATCGGCCTCATGCCGCTAAAGCGTTGAATTTCTTCCGGCGTGGCATTTGGAATTGGCGTAATTCCCGGAGGAAGCGAACGCTGGTGAGTAAGTCGCTGGTGTAGCATTTGGCGGTGTTCCGGCGATATTTCATTTAAAAAGCTGCGCCATGCGTGGTCGCCGGACTGTACGAATGGCATCCACGAAGGGTCAGCAGCCACATCGTACGGTGGCGGTTCGGTGCTCGGAACCGGCGGAGGAGTTGAAAGCGACCCTGGTCCCGGCGGGGGGGTGGGCGTTCCAAGGCTGGGATTTCCCAGCGCGGCCGCTCGTTGCAAGTAGGCCATGCGCTACGGACCCGTAACCGTCTGGAAAAGCCGGGCGACTAAATACGGCGCGCTTGCTGTCGCAGCAGCCGCGGCAGTCGCTTCCGCCGTTGCCTTCGGAAGATACGTCGCTACTGAAGCCGCCTGGATAATCCAGGAGTCCGGACCAGTCCCGCCTTCACCAGAAAGCGTTGCCGTCGGTCCAAAGAACTCCTCAATAACGTTGGCTGTCACATAAGGAGCCGAGGATGCGCCGGCAGAGGCCGTGATCGCAGCGTCACGCGCTGCCGTATAGGTTCCATACGTGGTGAACCCACTGGCGGCTGCTGCGATGAACTGTCTATCCTGGGCAAGTAACGCGACCGTTGCCATGTTATTTTCCTCCTACCGCTCGCTTTGTCGTTTCTTGAGGCGTCATATTCGCCCTCTTTGCCATCTCTCGCAGCTTGCGCGTGCTGCCGATCTCGGAGTTTGCGACGGGACGCTTGCGTTTGATTGTACGCTGACCATACGCATTGCGCGGTCCCCACTCCTCAACGACCCCCGGAAGCGCCATATTGAAACCCGCCGTTCCCTGCCGAACTCGATCCGGATGGGTTGAGTCCTCGGGGCCCGCGTCAATGCTGAAGTTGAGGCACTTGGCGGCAAACGGATTTCGCGCATTGGAGCACCCGAAGCAGCGCGGAGACTTGGCCTGCGGGTAGTCCTTGGTTCCTTCGCCACACTCGACGCAAATACGATCGACGAAGCCTTCGGCTTCAACGGTGTACACGACCCAATGGTGCCGAGCCTCACTGTGCCAACCAACCCTAAAAGTTGAGGGAGATTACAGAACATAGAAAAGGTCGTCTGCGTCCTCTTCTTCCTCGCCATAGTCATACGGCGAGGGCTCCTGAGGCTCGAACGGGTCGAATGGCTCACGCGAACCATCGGACGGAACCGGAACATCCAGGTCAATCGTTCGCGGTTCCCACTCAGCCCCGAGCAGCGCACCCTCAAGCTTCGCGACGGCGCACGCGATGTAGAAGCTAGAAACGAGATCGTCGTGCCGGTTGACGCCGCCGTATTGTTCGTCTATCCGGCTCAGTTGCCGGAACGAACTCATTTCCATGACGAGCTCCTCGGAGTAGATATTGACCGTATCCGTTTCAACCGCGCGAACCATTGTGTTGACGGCAAACGGGACCGTCTTGAGATTGGACTCCCACCCAATATGCTTACTTGTTGGAGTTCCACTCGTGCCTGGTATGCGATAGTGCCAGAGGCTGTAAAGCTGATTGTGGTCGATACTCGTGCAGGTCGCCGTTCCAGGCCCGGTCCATTCGGGGGCGAGGATCACGTACCCGGAGGATCCGACCATGTTCTTGCAGCCCCATGCGAGCGCAGCGAGCACTTCTCCAAACGCAATGGTATTGAGCTTGCCGCGCCACGTCATTATCAACTCATCGCGCCCAAAGTCGCTCGTCGCTAAGACGCACGCCGTAGAATAGTCGCCGTCTGGAGAAAGCGGGTTGCCTGCTCCAACATCGGCTCCTATGACCAACCGTTCACCCGAATTGGGCCAGCGCCATACCTGTAGGCATGACGCGGTTTTCTCGGCGTCATGCGGAGCGAACCCATCGGCCCGAGCCTCCTCAATCGAACGGAACTTGGGGCGGCGCACAGCATCGTTGGTCGCAATGTATCGGTTCTGAGAATCGCTATCTCCCCAATACACATCACCGCGCCACCTCGGTTCTGTCGTGCGACACGAGAGCCTGGTTAAAGCCGGAATGGAAAAGACGCTCTCTCCAGATGAAAGGAACGCCTCAACAAGCGTGCCAGGGTATTCTTGAAGGAACAACTCCGGTCGTTTGTTATACGGCGGCTCATTGTGCTTTGAGACGTACCAGTGCATTTGTTCGAGCGTTACGTGTGGAAACTGTTTGATCACGTCCCGCTCTTCAGATTTTAGGTTCCGTTCAAACTCGCGGCGAGCGCCATCGTCAGCGAATGGGATCCTGAACGAGTTGACCATCTCATGCCACGGGACAAAGACCAGTTTCATTTGTCCGTAGCGTGTATGGGTGCTCAGACTAGCATCGAGAGCTTGCTCGTAAAACCATTCGCCTTTTCCTGATTGGCCGGCCGCGGTAGATTCGATATAGACCGCCGTGTGCGCGCTCTCTCCCAGCGTCGGCATGAGCGATCGAAACGCCTCTTCTGCATCATCAAAGCGCGAGGCTTCCGAGAAATGGATGTTCTGAAAGTCGAACGAAAGATAGGCGTCATAGCTCTTCGCTGAGCAAATATACACGTTTGAAAGGAGCGGCTCGTCAAACTCCATCTTGTCGGCAGACGGAGTATTATTGTATTTTGCTAGTAGTTTCGGACGAACTTCAAACTTGTGTGGCTTACCTCCGCTTGTATGTATCACATGCTCAGGAAGGTTCTTCCAGAACCTCGTGCACATGTTGAGGACGTTTTCTGACGGCTTCAGTAAGTGCGTAACGATCAGGGAGTTTGTAAGCGGATTGGTTATCGTGTCGTGAAAGAGCAGCGACTCGACGCCAGTGGACAGTCCTACGCGGCGCGCCTTGACGACAATAATGCGAACCGGCATACGGCGCTCGCGGAAGTATTGATGCGCTGCGTACAATCGCATTTGAGCTTCATTGAAAAGAAGTGGTACAAGCGCGCGTTGACCGTAAGCTTTAATCTTAAATGTGTTTTCAATCGCGAAGCGAGGCTCACTGCGGAACCGATGGAGTTTAGCTAGGAGGTTATCCTCTCTAGTCTCCTTCAAACTCGGCACAGGCTGCTTCTCCGCAAGCCGCTAAAGCTGTCAGCAATACCGAATCGGGATTGTGGCCTTCAATCTCTTTCACGATCCGCTCCATGACTTTAGCGAACGCCAAACGGCCGCGGGCATTGCAAATGTCGGGCGTGACGTTCTCAGGTCCAGTCATTCGTGTTCCTTTTTGACAACTGGAGGTACAAACTCGTTTGGATCAAGGTATCCCAATGCGTTCGCTATTGATACCAAGTGGGGCAGGTTTAAGGCTCCGAAGATTTGCCGCAAGTCAGCCAGAGAACGATAGACGGTAAACTTTGTATAGCCTGTCATTTCCACGATGGTATCGGCTGAGAACCCCATCGCGCACAGTCTCAGAATCCTTCCCATTTCTCGGTGTATCCGTAGGTCCGGAGCCGAACCTCGAAAGTGGTAGCAATCACAGTGACCGCAGAGATATACTTGGACCGGCGGGAACCGGCGTTTAATCAACTCGCGCTGAACGTGCTGGGCGCTTGATTCATCTGAAAATGCCGCCGCCGTGCAAATCATCCCTCTTCAGCCACCTCGAAGATTCGTTCGGGCTCACCTGGCTCATGTGTTAAGAATTCCTCGGACGTCAACTCGGCCACCCCGCCAAGCATATCTTTCGTCGCGCCCTTTTGGCCTAAGAGGAAGAGGTTCTTTACGCTTGCGTCCACGACCGTTACTGGCTTCTCTTTATTCAGCCCACCTAAGCGCGCAAGCGCCTGGATCGCTCCAAGCGCCATCTTTCTGTCATCGCTAAACGCAATGGTATTGAGTTGCTGAACGTAGCTTCCGACGTTCGGTTCAATTTCCGTCTCAACGATCTTTGATAGGATCGCTTGAACTCCAGGGGTCCCAAAGATGCGTTCTCCCAGGGCCTTCGTTTCTTTGGTTATGTGCTTGTTAATATCGCGCTCAACTTTGAAACCGAGGCGCTTCAAAGCAAACTCGTAATTTTGGCGTTCGTATATCAGCGCTGCTGCTGCGGTTTGGTCGCGAACCTCTTGGGGAGAAAACGTTCCGAAGGCATCTTCGTTCTGAGTACCGTCGATTCCAAGCGCACCGCGCAATCGAGCGATCTCTTCTTTTAGCCTGTTTTCCTTTTCAATCCAGTCCCGGAGAGAGAATTTACTCACTGTCGATCGCTCGGAACGTAGAATGAATCGCCAGGAACGCTTGGCTCTTGTTCTTCGTCGGCGTGTTGGCGTTCGTTATCCTCAACCCGGAAGGGCTTGCCGTTCAATTTGCGTTCTGCCATTACGGCCTCCATAAGGTCGGCATCGGCCGATTCTCCGTAAACCTCGCGAGCGGCGCGCATTTCCTCGACGGCTTCTCTGGCTTGCGCTACCGTCTCTCGGCGCTCAACCGCTTCATCCGTTCGCTCGCGTAACTCGCCCAGGGTGCTCAGTGCGTCGGCGGCCTTGCGAACAAAAACCGTGAGCAAGATTAGCGCCGCAACCAGGACGATGCTGAAACAGGCAAGAGCCGCAGCGACGGCCAGAACGTCCCAACCGCTCATTGAAGCGTCTCCGTTCCGTCCCTTGCCAAAGATTCCTCGCTACGCCGGCGGAGGCCAGGTTGGCGGAGGAAAACCGGGGGCCGGATTGCTTCCGGGCCTTCGGCAGAGTTCTTCGGGGATATTGGTCGCGTGGTAAACGAAGCTGGTCTTGCAGGTGTACAGTGGCTCGCCCTCTGGCGTGAAGGCTCCGTCGAGGCGCGTTACTTCAGTGACAATCGTCTTTACACGTACCACCGAACCGTCGGAGCACAGATACTCACTCCACGGCTCCTGCCCGGTTTGCAGCGTCAACGGAGTGCCTTCCATCCATTGCCCGTTGAACAGGACGCGGCGCTTGCGCTGCGATTCGCTCACGCTTCATCGCCTCCGCCAAGGGGCTCGTCATCGTCCTCTTCCTCGTCGTCAGGAATCTCGCACTCTTTCCCGCGATTCGCCATAATCTCAGAGCCTTGCGACAAGAACGCGGTCGAGAAGGCGATCGTCGTTTCGACCATCTCCATGTATCCCGCAGCCTTTGGCTCCAGCTTCTCTTTCTGAGATTCGGTGTAGCCGGTAAGGATATTGGAAGCCAATTGCGCGCGCTGAATAAGCGTTGTATCAGTCTTGTCGATGGCCTGCATGCGGATCTGCTCAAGCTCTTTAGCCGCTTTGAGCACGGCCTCCGACGGCATCTTCGCGTACCCTTCTGCGCGCAAACGTTTGAGCGCGCGCTTCTCGGCCTGTTGTTCGGTAGAGAGCGTTGTGGTTGCCATGTATTCCTTTCTCGTTAACGACGTTTTGTTGGGCGCTTACCGCCAAGTCCGCGCGCGTCAAGTTCTGCGCGCACCGCCTGGCGCATCATGTCGATCAGGTTTGCCGCCGCATTTCCAGAGAACGCATAGACGAGTACGACTGGAAAGACGTCAGGGGTTGTCTCGCCTTCCTCAAGGATGATTGCTTCCCACTTTTGCCCCTTGCCGATGATCGGAGGACCTGCTTCGGCCATGCGAAAGCTTGCGGGCTTCGCGGCCCTGGGTAATGCGTTTGCGCTCATTTTCGTACTCAATCCATACCTCCGGATGACGGCTTAGAAAGCGGGGAACCGTGTGGTCACGTGGAGGCCGCGGTGGTTGTGCCATGCGCGATTTGCTATATCCGTTATTGCGCGTGCTGATACGAACTTTTTTCTCGGCCGCGCGTTTCTTCTTCTCGGCCTTCTTGGCGTTGATGCCTTTCATCGCATCGAGATCGGTATCAGCTCAGGATGGTCTTTAATAAACGCAAAGACGTTGCCGGGATCCTGGGCCTCCGTGAGCGAGGTTTCTAGGCTCAGCTTTGCGTTGGCGCGCTCCTCATCGGTTTTCGGAGGCGCGTATTCGTAGAACGCGCGCAGAGCGTTGGCAAGCACTTGTTGGCTCAGCATCGTGCGCGCAATCAAAAACTGTAGCTGACGGTGCGCGCGCTCGTCCCCGACCGGGTGCATACCCTCGATCATTGTCTCACCACCGTAAGCGCGCACCTAGAACACGCCAGATTTGTAATCTTGCCGCCAGGGGTTTCATAGCACTCCATCCACAGATGCCCGTGAAACATGCAAGTCACCGAACGACAGAGCATCTCCAGGGGAGACAGTTTTGGAACTCTCAATTCTGGATCGACGACGAACTTCATTGTGGAACCGCCTCTCGAACGTGGATGTGTAAATCTTTGAACTGCGCGTTGAACTTGGCGATTTGAGCGCTGTAGTGGTGCAGCACGCCGACGGCTTCATCGAACTCCTTGAACTTCACCCCGCGTTCGGGCAAGAGCTCGTGATAGTTCCGATGGGCCTCGCGGTACTTCTCGATGAGTTCGGCGCGCAAGCGGTCGGCAGGTTTCACGGTCCCTGTTGTCCGGCCTTGAAGATGATTTGGTCAATGGCGGCATCGGTGATGACCGACTTCTGCAGCAGCTTTGCCAGCAGCATCGTGAGCGCCCAGCCTGCCGCTACGCCGCCCGGTTTCATCTCCAGCGCCGCGTGGTCAATCCGATCCCCGACAATGGCGAACGCCTCGGCAAAGGTCATCGCGGATTAGCCATTGTTTTGATAGCAGACGGACGCCGAACTAAGGGCGAACGGGGGACTTTGCGCCCCGTCCCAGCCATTTCAGCAATGTCGTCCAAAACATCGCACAAGCCGCACGGATGATTACGGTGGTGCTCCCAAGTACGGCTAGGACCGTCGTGTTTGATCCACGGACTCGGCCATTGCGGAACCCTCATCTCGTTTTCTCCATCGCTCGGATGCGGACGCGCCGGGCTTCGGCCAAGGTCGCCGCGCGAATGAACGCGGTCGGCAGCATCGGCGGCTCCGACAGGAGCGCGGCCTCTGCGATCAGGGTCAACTCGGGTTCGGTCCACCTGATCCCGATGGGTTTCTTTCGCCGCTCACCGTTCACTCGGCCTAACGTACTACGCGCGTAGCGCGCTGTCAACCCAAGACGGCCACCGGCCATTGAAGCCGCGGCGATCAAGGGTCCTCTTTCGTCTTAAGGTGTTTTGAGCAACCTGGCGACACGGGCGGCAATAGCGTCGCTCTCGTCCGTGTCGCGAGGTCACAAGCACATTAGCGGCGTTTGTGAGGTCATGCCCGCGCCTAATGCAGCTGTTCCGACGCACGCTTCTCAACTCATTTTCTTGGCGCGTAACATCTTCCAAGTGATCAGGGTTGACGCATATTTTATTAAAACAGGTATGGTCAACCTCGTTGACTACATCGTGCCCAACCAATAGGAGCAGCGAAAACCTGTGCGCCGAGCACCTCGCTTTAGAGCTTACGTGAAACCGCCCATATCCAGAATTGATGATCTCTCCGCGCCATTCCCAACACCCGTTATCCATGATCTCCACATGCGAACAAAACCTGTACAGTAAATCCGCTCTTTTACGCGGCACGCTATCCTCCGTTTAGCTTTATCGGTTCTATTCGTCTATTTGGATGCTCCCTATTAAAAATCCCACAATTAGCGCAGGCATCGAAGGCGTCGTTGATGCAGGTCTGTCTTGCCTCGGGGATCGGCGCGCCGGAGAACCTCCGCAGGTCGGTCAGCGTACTCGCCAGCCTCACCGTCAACTCGCGACGGTCGCGTTCGATATTCATTCCCCGCGAAAGATCACAACCATGACGAAAAGGAAAAACACTGCCGCTGCAATCACTCCGACGACTTGATCGACGCTCACAGGTTCGTAATCACCTCGCCAGCAGAGAGGGGGCGGTGCAGCGCCATGAACGGCCAGACCGCCCAAATCCAACCGTCCCGAACCACATACAGCGTCCAGCTATGCCGCCAAAATACCAGCCACTTCGCCCCGAACAACCGCACGCACGCCCAGGCGATCAGCAGCCCCAGCCACCAAAGCAGCACCCACGGCCTGCTTATAAACGCCGGTTTCATTCAACGAGTTTCCCTTGGGCTCTTAAGCTCGCAAGGAGTTTCGCTTTCATTTCGCCAGGCGTGATAATTACTTTGGCCGGACGGTAAAGTCTCGGGACTCCAGGTCCGTAAAATCGGCTGTTGATTGGCCTGTGCCCGCCGTACCCTTTGCGATAGCGCCGCGCCTGGCTTGTCTCGCGGTTCTTTTTCGTGGCAAACGAATGCTTCGTTCGGTCAGGCATCACGCTCATTCTGCGACAAAAATCACGGTAGCGCAAGACTTCCGGCGGTAGCGGGATTCCAACCTCTTGCGGGCCAGCCCGGCCCGGTTGCGTTCTCCCTCTGGAGTGAGGGTGTTGTGGCAGGCTCAACTATACCGCCGATATTTCGAGAGAGCGACGAGGGCCTACCCTTTGCGGGGATTTATGGCAACCCCGCCGCCATTGAAACTCTCAGTCCCATCTTCGCAAAATTCACGCGCGCACGCAAGAGCGTTTCACGTGGAACCGTTTTTCAAAAAAAAATCCTCACGCCCGCCCGCGGAGAGTTAACCACCAACGACTCTAACGGCGAAGCAACCAACCGCCGCCCTCCAACCAGTTTTTTTTGAAAAGCCCCCGAAGCCTCAAATCAGTCAGCCGCGCGCGTGCCGGCGGATTGGGCCTTCGAGCCGTGCCAAAGCCCGCGAACCACTGTGCCAAAAACCTGGCACTCCTCGCCTGAGGGCGGGGTGGGTGGCCTGGGAGGGTGAGTCGTTTTCGCTCCGTCCTGGGATGCCTTCGCGCTGTCGCCTGGAGGTTAGGTTCACCATCGCTCGGCGCCCGGCTTCGCCGTGCTCGAGCTCTCGGTTAACTGAGCTCGGCCCTATCGAGCCTTCGCGTAAGGCTCCGCCGTTCGGATCGTTGCGACCGAAGCGGCCGCGGGGCGGCCCGGTTATCTGGTCGCTTTGCTCCCCTGTGCGGGCCTTTGCTCCGCTTCGTCCCTTGTCGGAGCCCCTTCGGGGCGTAGGAAGGCCCCAATCTCCGTAGGTCCTTTCCCCGTGAGTTTGTCGTCGCTCGAGTTCGGCGTCGCTCGAGCCGCCGCGCTTGTCCTGGGATTGCGAATTGCCAGGCGGATGCGCGGTTGCGTCCTTAGCCGTCTAGCCTATGCGATAGCGATACGGCTCCGGTAGATTGGTTGGTGTCATAGCCGTGATCGTGGCCTCGAGCTGAGGCTGATAGCCGAACGCACCCGCTTTGACGATCGTGCCCTTCGGGCGACGACGTCCTTTGATCCCGGCGGCTGATGCGGCGGTTGTAGCCGTTCCGCAGGCGGATCGTTTAGCCTGATACTGAGCTTTCTGCTTCTTGGTCATGCGCCGGCGACGACGGACTACCTGATGCGGCAGGTCGATCGTTTCGCGGCTGATGAGAGGTTTCACGTAAACTCCTTTGCTGTCGAGCCCCTCCAGGATACCATAAACGTCAAGAGCCCCGGAGTTTACCGCAGGGCTCTTGGAAGTGAACCATTGCTCGACGGCTCGCCGTAACCGTATCACGCCGTTACGTTACCGTCAAGCGCGATAACCCTGAAACGAGCGACGGAATAAGGCCGTAGGAGCCGTTTTACCGCGCCCGCATGACCTAGACCTCGGCCCAAAAAGCTTGAAGCGCCTCATCCTTTCGGGTATACTTGGATGGTATGAAACCCGCACGCTATAGGTGTACTAAATGCCGCGCCCCGATCGAACCCATGCGAGCTGCCGCAGCCCTCTCTCGAGGCCGCGAGCCGACCTACTGCTCAAGCCGTTGCAAGAACGCTGCAGCTGCCGCTAGGAACCGCGCTAAACCTGCCGCGCCGAACGCCGTTCCGCTCCCGCCGGCGGCTCCCGCCGCGTCGATCATCTCGGTTTCCACCCTGGTCGAAAGACTTGCGGCCGCGATGGGGAAAACCCTTGACTAGTAACCCTTATAGGTGTATAGTTATTACACAACCAAACCGCCCAGAAGGGCAGGAGGCAAAAGCCAAATGTTAGGATGCGAGATCATCGAGGCCGCGGAACAGGGCGAGATTCGCTTCTGGAGCCCCAAGCGTACCGCGATCGTACTCTCTGAACACGGGCAGCACCTCAGCGACTTCGTTGACCAATACGCCAATGGCGTGCCCCAAGTCCGCTACCGCGCCGATGCGGTTCTTCTGTGGCTCGGGTACTAGCATGAACTCCTTTGACACCAACGTCCAAGCAGCCGAAGCGGGTACTGGGTCAGTTTGAGTAGCTGCCAAGCGCACAAACATTAAGGCCCGGTAGGGGGCGACGAAAGCCGCCCCTGCGTTCCGTTCCGATCGGGCGCGTCCCTAATGCCGCTTATAAGTACGAGAGGAACCGCCGATCCCGCACATTCGCAGAACCGACGTTCAGACCGCAGCCCGGGAGTATCGGGAACGATTAGGCAGAAAGCCCCTTCCTCGCTCCAAGCCTGTGCGAGGGAGGCGTATGACTTGTTGCGTCGCGGCTTTAGCCGATAACGCGCGTACGATCATTCTGGTTAGTGACCGCCAAATTGGGTTACGGATGATTTCAACCGACCCTGAAACGGTAAAAGCCAGGCAAGTTCATCCTAGATGGTGGCTGATGTACGCGGGTGATGATATCTCCCCGATTTTCAACATTGCGGACGCCATTCAAGAGGCGCTGAAAGAGCTAAGCGGTGGGCAGGCAGCAATAGACAATAATGCTACGACTATCCCGTCAATCTCGGACGTCGAGAAAAAGGTGAGCGAATGCGTCCAAAACGAGCGCCAAGCGGAGGTTGAAGCTCAATACCTGCGGCCACGGGGCTGGACGTTTGATACATTCCAACGGCAGGCACCCCACTTGCCCAAAAAACTTGTGACCTCAGTAGTCAACGAAGTCAACTCTCATGATATGCCGATATCATTGCTGCTCGCTGGATTCGATCGCCTAGGCTACGGATATTTGTTTACCGTCTACGGAACATCTATGTATCCTCGTCGCCACGATAATCCCGGCTATACGGCGATCGGGAGTGGCAGCGAGGCGGCTCAGTATTGGATGGGATACCGAGATATTGGGTACTTGTCTGGTTCCCGAGAGGTATTATACTCAGCGGTTGAAGGCAAATACTTCGCTGAGCTTTCACTTGGCGTTGGCGAATATACCGACGTTCATATCCTGCGCGCAGACAAGCCGGTACTAAGACTTTCGGACGACCTGATTGATAAGCAGATAATAGAGCCAATTCTTAAACGCATGGCCCCACGTTGGATAAGCGACGCTTTCCGAAAGAGGCTTAACACGATAGAAGTCTTGCAAGACCTTCCGCTGCTTAAGCTCGATAAGGAACCTAAGCCCGCAGCTACTTAGGCGGCCTCGCTATCCCGCAGAACGTCTGGCAGCCTAGCTAGGTCATGCAACGTCCAGATGCGATCGGTAACGCCCGCTGCGATTGCCGGCGTCGTCTTTACTGCGGCATGGCGCTTGATGAAGTTATAATACATAAAGTGCAGCGCGATCGCTCGCTGGTGGTTTTGCGCCTTCTTGGAGAAGGCGTTGGTCAGCCGCGTAAATCGCCGAATATGCATCCGCATCGTCAGGTTATTGCGCTCAACGTGGGCGGTCGTAATATGGTCCGGGTCAGGAGCGCCCCAAACTGAGGTGCGGATGACGTCCGTGACCACCATTGGCGAATACTTGGTATCGGCGCTCTCGAAGGGAATCCGCCCGTAAACCTTCACCTCGGTTCCGTGATCGGCGCGAGGAAACAGGGTTTCGATCGGCTCGTTATAGATGCCGAAGCCATCGGTCGTTATTTGGACCGCAGCCGATCTCACCCGCTCGGCTAGGTCGCGAATGAACCGCCAGGCGTCATCACGGCTACGCTTGCCAAGGTGCCAGGATACTACTAGCTTCGAATCGGGGTCTATCGCGGTCCAGGTCCACATATCGCCCAGGCCAAGGGTTCCGCGCAGGTCCCGCTTGAGATTCTTCTCTTTGGCATAGCAGAAGGACCAAACCTCATCGCATTGGATGCGCGCGGAGCACAGGTTCCGCAGGTTCGCGAATTGGTACTCGTCGCAAGCATCGCCAACCTCAGCTAGGAGCTTAACAACCGTATTCTTCGCAGCTCCGGTCATGCGGCAAGTGGCGCGAATAGAAGCGCCTTCGCAAAGCGCAGCGAGAACCTGAACGCGCTTCTCTAACGGCAACCGATTCATGCTTATATTATACTTCACCGATCAAGCATTCGCAAGCATAGCGGTGGTCATTTTGGCATGAATGGTTTAGTTGACAATGCTTGAAGCGGCGCTGCAAATGCGCTGGCCTCTCTTGCAAGTGTTGTGGGTTGACAGTACGGACCCGGCAAACGATTGGCTACCGCTTGGGGACCTTGAAGGCTACCCTGGGTCGCTGGATTGTACTTCGGTCGGATGGCTGGTGGGAGAGGATAAAGAATCCGTTACGCTTGCGGCGCACCTTTCATA
>Ga0209380_10000113_pt1 | contig 49786 bp, 41 predicted proteins | sample HubBroMetageWFT6_FD_188347 | JGI IMG/M metagenome (GOLD analysis project Ga0209380, IMG submission 188347) | Warmed and freeze-thawed soil microbial communities from the Hubbard Brook experimental Forest, New Hampshire - Hubbard Brook CCASE Soil... | ecosystem: Environmental > Terrestrial >...
TTGCCGTGATCCTGACCGATATAACTATTGTCCTCTCTCCGTTCCGCCTCTGAAGGCGACCCCATTTTGAGAGGAGACATGCTGGTACAGAATTTGATCCAAGGAGAAGGCGCCAGCTCCCTTGATCATCACTGTCAGTGCGAGAGCGAGAACCAGGATGTGGTATTCAATACCATGGCCTTTTTTTTCTCCATACCAATTCATGAAGAACCCGAACTTCCCGTGAACTGCAATGAGCGCCACAATCATGACTGCGGCGATGCCGAGAGCTGCGATGCGGCTTAGAAATCCAACAATCAGGCCTAACCCGCCCAGGAACTCTGCCGCGACGGATAACAGCGCTAACGGCGCGGGGATATGCAATTGCTCTCGGAATACGCGTATAGTGCTTTGCAGCCCTGTCCCGCCAAACCAACCCAACGCCTTCTGCGCTCCGTGAGCAAAAAAGACGACTCCCAGGACAATCCGCACGATTGCAATGACCCAATCTCCATCCGTTCCAACGATCCACGTGAGCATGACCAGGGCCCTCCTCCGTTCCAACAATTCTCAAATTAACCAAAGCACCTATCGGTCCAGAATGGAAACCACCAAGAAGCGCAGAGCAGACACCGTAAAATCAATTACTTGTGCGACGAACAACGGCGCTGCGGGCGGTGCTCGTAAGAAAACACTGGAGGTGCGGGTGTCGGCATATGGTCAAGTGTCAAAATGATGGAGGTTCATTCGCTAAATTCTCGAACCATACTTGCCTGTGAGCGCGTGCCGCGGAGGTCCTTCCAGGCACCTCCCTTCGCGTAACGGTCCGGGAACAGGATCTTCGGACGTGGATCTTCCGCGGTGTCGAGTTGAAGAACCATCCACTTCGGGTACGGAATTCCCGGATCCGACGCCGCGTCCAGGATCTGAACGTCGTCGTCCGAGAGCTGAAGGTCTACTGCACAGATGTTATCTTCCAGTTGCTCGATCTTCCGGGCAGCGATGATTACGCTGCTGACAGCGGGGCGTCCCAGCACCCACGAAAGCGCCACACGGGCCGGGCTTACGTTGTGCCGACCAGCAACGTGTTTCAGGGCTTCCACTACGCGGTAGCCCATCTCTTTATCGAAAGGCACGAACGAACCCGCCTCCGCGAATCGTGTGCCGCCGGCAGCAGGAATATCGCGGCTGTACTTTCCTGTGAGGAAGCCGCCGGCAAGTGGGCTCCAAACAAGGATGCCGATGTTGTGGTACGCGGCGAAGGACTGGAACTCGTATTCGAGGCCCCGGCCGACAAGGCTGTAATACATCTGCGCCGTCACGTATTTTTCCAACCCCAGGCGCTCCTGCAGCATGATCGCTGTTGCCGCCTGCCATGACATCAAGTTGGAGAACCCGATGTAGCGGACCTTCCCCTGGCGCACTAGATCGTTGAGTGTCCGAAGCGTTTCCTCGAGCGGCGTGTTGCTGTCCCACCCATGCACCTGGTAGAGATCGATGTAGTCGGTCTGCAGGCGTTGGAGACTGCCCTCAACTTCGCGCATGATGTTTACGCGAGTCGCGCCGCTTCGATTGAAATTCTCGCTCATCGGGAGCCGGACTTTAGTGGCAAGAACAATTTCTTGTCTTACGCCCCTCAAGGCATTACCGACCAGAGTCTCGCTCTCTCCAAGGCTGTATACGTCCGCCGTGTCGATAAAATTGATTCCCCTATCCAACGCTACCTTCACCATCCGCGTTGTGTCTTCCTGACCAAGATTGCCCATGTTCATCTTGCCGCCGAACTGCATCGTGCCAAGCGCCACCTCGCTCACGATTAGTCCTGTATTGCCCAGCTTTCTGTATTTCATCGCTCATACTCCTTTCGGGAGTCAGTGCTCATTCCTTAGACTTTGGATTTGTTCAGATCGCTGTGGAGACTCCGATGAAAGGCTGACCTTGAATCCAAGCCTCCGAGCGATTTGAGAAGCTCTCTTCTTTTTGAGTTCATTTCATGCCCTTATTTGACTCTCGTGCGCTCGGTTTTAGAACGGAAAGCGCAGCGAGAGAACCCAGCGGTGGTTGTACTGATGAAATTCGGTCACTGCAATCTGCACGCCCGCGCCTATGGCGAAGCGAAGTCTTTCCGCGACTTGAAAAGAGCCCAAGACAAGTCCGGGCGTCAGGAAGACTTGTTTTTTCCCATCCAGCACGCCACCCGACCAAAACGTCGAATTCTGCTCAAGCATGGGCCAAACCTTTCCCTTAAATTTGTAATTAACCGCTGTATTGAAAATGATTGCCTGGCCGAGAATGTTCGCGCCACTGACCGGAAGGCTCGCTCCTAGCGTGGTTTGCACATCCCAGTGTCCGAAACCTTTGGCAGCGGCGAGAGTGGGCGAAAGAATTGAGTGACCGACGCCATTTGGCGGAGTTCCCGTAGGCAAGGAGCCACCGAAAAAGAATCCCACGAAGTAATCACCGTGGCCCTCTGTCGCGGAGAACGCTCGAAACTTCACCTGAAATGAAAGGTCTCCAAATCCATTTGACACGGAGGATTGATGCGCCAAATAATTAGGCGGGAAGATTCCGACCTCTAACCGGCTTAATGGAATTATTTCGAGGCCTTTCGACATGCCGTAATTAGAAGTCGATGTACCGGCGGGATCTTGCTGCCAGGACATGTCGTAGCGGAATTGTTGGATCAACATGACGTGAGTTGTAATAATCGGCGAAACGAAATGGGGCTGGCTCGCTCGAACCTTGTCGACTTTTCGCATCCATGCATGAACCCAGTCGTTGTCGCCGCTGCTCGTGGCCTGGATCGGGGGGTTCGTTGTCCCCGAGCCATCGTCTAATCCGGAGGCAATTTCATTTTGGTCGCAAGATGCGGAGGGAAAGTCTGAATCGCCGAGAACCTTATTGCAGGGCAGCCTCGGTTCCTGGGCCGTCAGAATGCATGGCAACGTGAAAAGCAGGATCGCGATCGAAACAACAATTCGTTTGACCGGAAGTGTCATGTATCTGGGTAGCCCTTCTCTGAGCCGCATGAGCCTTCCTCTTTCGCAGCGTGTGGAGCCGGTGCCCAACTTGGTTATCCCCAGAGGAGGCTGCGGGCTTGGCCCGCAGCCTGGCGCACTTTTTCGTCATTCCGCTTTGTGCCAGCTGGAATCCGGGTCATAGGCGGTCATCGCTTCGGCAAGCTGTTTTGTGTTCGGACCGAGATCCTTTTCATAGATGTCGCCCGATTTGCTGACAATGAAAGTCATCACACCCGAGGAACGGTACTCCGCAGGATAGGCGACGAAGGCAAATCCTGCGGTCATTTTCCCGTTGACGACATAGTTCTTGGCTCCACTCGGGGCATGAGGCCCTTGGCTAGTGAGAATTCGGAAAAAATAACCATTGAACGGATCATGCGTGCCAACTTGGTCTGGTGGGCGATTTTGGCGCGCATAAGCGATCAGTGGGCTGATCGGACTCTCGAATTGATCGTCCGTTCCCTCCCAGTACAAACCGTTGTGTTTTCCTTCATCGCTGACCAGTTTCTGTGCGTACTCCTTGGCGAAGCCGTAGGGGGCCTTGAGGTAGTATTGTTTCTGGGCATCCACAAGGTCACTGCAGGCTTGAATCACAGCGAGTTCATTTTTGCCAATGCGGCGGAATAAGATTTCGTCTTTGCCAGCCGGGGTGTTGAAATACCAGGCTCCGTTTTTGTTAACGAGCGGGATCGGAAACGGCCAGTTCTCGGCTCCGACAACCAGGGATACGGTTCCGTTCGGCTCTGTCACGAATCGATGCATCTCTTCATATTTGGCAGTGAAGTTGGTGCGAGCATCCAGATCTTCTATCGGGTCGCCTGACGAGACGACATCGTCTCCGGCGGCTCCGAGGATGCCTAAGAGCGCACGGTCAACCGGGGACCTCATTGCAGTAAAGATGGCGCGACCGGCATCCTCGACCGAAGTAAAGGTTTGTTGCCCCGGCTGTTGGGCGAACGCTGGCGCTGACGAAAACGTTAAAGAAACCGCCAGCAGTACGAACGCGGTAAATCGACTAAACTTCTTCCAATCAAGTTGATCGATGATCGAAATGTTCTGCAGCATGGTCGTTCCTTTCATTCTTGAATTTCCTACAAATTCGATACACGGGTACACGCGCTCACCTATGTCCGCCACCACCGCCATGGAAGCCGCCGCCCCCATGGAAGCCACCACCACCGTGGAAACCACCACCAAAGCTCGATTGCCCGCGGGAGGAAAAGCCCCGGACATTTCCGCCGTGATCGAAGCCACTGAATGCGCCGGAGCGTGTTCCTGGCTGAGCGTGAGGTGTCGAATTCCCGTGAAACCCCGAGTCCCTAGCGCTGCTTCCGTGAAACGAGTTGATGTGGTTGAAGTTTCCCCGGTTGAAGTTGTTGCGATTGATGATCGTTCGACTGTGGGAGATATAGGTGTTGTGATTGTAGATCATCCTATGGCCGTGCCAGTCCCATCCCCAGTGATTCCAGCCCCACCCAAATCCTCCGAAGAAACCGATTCCAAATCCAGCGCCGAAGTAGAGTCCAGGACCGCCATAAAAGATTCCGGGCTCGGGATACCAACCTGGATAGGCGACGATGGGATAGCCGTATACGAGCCACGGGTCATACGCGGGAACGTAGACTACGTCTGGAACGGCCGGTTCGATGGTGATCGTATTGCCTTGAGTCGACACGTTTTCCTGTTCGTTGCTATTTAGGTGGCCGGCCTTGCGAGCCTGTTGGCGCATCACCTGGACGGCATCCATCACGTCCTGCTGTTGGCTGGCATATGCGTCGCCAAGAGATGAAGTCCAGGACAGGTTTTTATCCATGTTTTCAAGAACCGAGGAAAATTGCGTGAGCGCCTTTACGCTCGGATCCCAGGATTGTTTGTCCACTTCATCTGCAAGCGTTTGACCTTTAAGCTCGGAGTGGTTCTGCAACCAGCGGTCCGCCTCGACAATCTCGGTTGGATATGTGGATGCTGCCAGGACCTGCGCAACGAGAGCATCCGGGTACAAGGCGATCGGAGCGACTAGTTGTTGCAGCTCTTGAGGAGACTGTTTTCCGGCTGGAGCTGGCGACTGTTCGTCGGATTGGCCGCCGGCAGCGTAGGAGCTTACTTGCGTGGTGAATTGCACGAGCAAATAACATACAAATCCGATCAGAATCCGTTTAGTCCATTTGGTTTTCATGGCACGTTCTCCAGTATTTAAATTCGAATATCGCGTTACTGCTAATCCCGTGTACATAAGACTTCACAAACCCTCGCCAACGGCGCTAAAGAAGCTCATTGCCCACGCAGCGTGCCCGGAGGGATATCGTGGCGGCGGGCCAAATCTTCCAGTTCGTTGATCTCCGTTTGCACTTCGTCCACATGCCTCTCCAGGATTTCAATCCCTTCTTCGGGAGTAAGGGCTAAATCGCCTTCATCGAGATTTATGCCACCCGTCGTTTTTCTCAGACTTCTCGCATCGTCGATTGCCTGCCGGTATTCTTGGAGCTGATTTTGTCTGCGTTCAAGTTCTTCGCGGAGTTTCGTTGCTTGCACCTTGTACCACTCCGGATCCTGGGTTCTCACGTACGAACGCGGCGCAGGTGCCGGCGTTGGCCTTTCACCGTCGATTGAACCCACGATGGAAATCAGGCCGAGACTGTGGAGTTTTTCGAGATCGTCATTCGTCCAAACCATCGCGCTTTGGCTGTCCGTCTCCTGTTCGTTGCTGTCTGGAGAGCCGACTTTCCCGTCGTTCGTTACCTTCACATCCTTTTCCAGCTCCGCAACTGTGGTCAGCCTGATCACGGCGGCCGCCGCAGTACAGAGCACAACTCCGTTTTTGTCCGATAATGCCGGGACAATGGCGTCAAGGAGCTGGGGATCTCCACGTTTCGCAATCGCCAGAAGAGCCGACGCTCGCACCATCCAACTCTTGTCCGAGGCGGCTCGGACTAAGGCTTGACCGATGCGCGGATCGGAATCGTTGATGAGAGACCTCGCCGCGGCGGCCCGCACGGGTGAGGCATCATCCTTGAGCATTTCCTTCGTCGCGGAGAATCCGATGTCTGCAAACGGTATAAACGAGAGGCCTTCCTCGAAGCCAAGTTCCGACATCTTTTTCCGATCTTTCAGCGTTTCCATTTGTTGGTCGACTAGACCCTCCGTCGACTTGCGCTCGCGGGTGAGCACCTCGTAATAGACCTGATAGCCTGCTGGGTCGTTAAGAACCTGCAGTGAATGGGCTGCGGCCAGCACCACCGCAGGCTTTCTGTCTGAGAGCGCTTTCTTCAATCCTGGGATGGCTGCCTTCGAACCCATCAGTCCGATTGCGGTTGCGGCGGCGGCCCTGACCTCAGGCTTGCGATCTTGCAGAGCCGCCTGCGCCATTCCCTCGGCCTCAGTATCGCCTGGTAGAAGTCGTAGCGCGCGGACGGCTTGCGTCCGCTTACCGGTGCTCTTCTCATTCACGCCTGCCCGCAGGATGTTCCAGGCTCGCTCCTGAGGGTTCTGGGCGAGCATTGCCCCGGCGGGTGCCATGAGTACCAAGAGCAGCGCAAACACCGGTCTCGCTGCGAGAGAAATTAGCAATTTCGTTTTTCGCGCTGCTGTCAGTAGCTTTGTTGTTGGAGTCATCACAATCACCATGGTTGTCCGTAAGCGTTTCTGTCGCTTCGAAAACTTTCGGTGCGTCAAACGACACCATGCAAGAGGCAAACGCGTTGCCAAACGGGTTCATTGCGTATGTGACTGAAAGTAGAGGCCCACGACAAGCCAGGTCCAGCATTGGGAGTCCAAGCTACTAAACACGACGTCCAAATGACTGACACCGAACCTAGGTAATTCAAATCTGCAGACGCAATATTGTTCATGCTTTCTCGGACTTCCGAAGAAGCCGATGAAAATCCACGTTGGCACGGCAAGTGCTCTGACTACCCGCGAGTTGCGTCTATCGCGCGGTGTGAAGCCGGCTGCGGAACATCGGCATAGCTGGGCAGAGGTCGCGAGATCTAGGAGAATTTATGCTTAGGAAGACACTGTAGATGAATGAACCGAATGAGACGAATCTGCCGTTGAAGGAGGTACTCGCATGAGCGACCAGAAAGGAAGCACACCTGGCATGGAAGGATTGTCGAGACGCAATTTTCTAGGCGTGGGTTCCGCTGGTTTGGCAACAGCGGCACTGGCCTCCCTGGCCGCCAGCGCTCAGGACAAAACAGACATTGAAAAAGCAGACCACGATCATTCTGCAAGCAATCCGGGCCCGGAAAACAATCCTCTTTTGCATGAAAATCCGAGCTCAGATCTTCCTCCGCCGACCGATCACGGAAACATTGAGCCTGTATGGTATTCCTTCGATCTAACTCACAAACGTGTTCAAGAGGGCGGTTGGACAAACCAGGTCACGCAAAGGGAATTGCCGGCCTCAAAGGAGATCGCGGGCGTCAGAATGCGTCTAACGGCAGGCAGCTTTCGGGAGTTGCATTGGCACACGGCGAACGAGTGGGCATTTATGTTGAATGGAAATGCCCGTGTTAGCGTTCTGAATCCAGATGGAACCGTGTTTCTCGACGATGTGAGCAAAGGAGACCTTTGGTATTTTCCAGCGGGATTCCCACACTCGATCCAGGGTTTGGGACCGGATGGGACTGAATTTTTGCTGGTATTCGATCAGGGCTCGTTTTCCGAAGACAACACCTTCCTACTTTCCGATTGGGTGGCGCATACTCCGCCATCGGTGTTATCTAAGAACCTTGGCTTGCCGGAGAACGCGCTGAAGAAATTGCCGACTAGAAACTTATATATCTTTCCCGCGGATTTGCCTTTGTCCCTGGAACGGGACAAGGCCGCTGTCGGGGGACGTCCGGCCGAGTCCCCTTACCAGTATACCTTTAGAATGGATGCTATGGCTCCCACGAAGCAAACGAGGGGCGGAGAAGCTCGCGTAGTTGACTCGCGGAACTTCCCCGCGGCAAAACACATCGCTGCAGCTTTAGTCAGAGTTAAACCGGGCGGCATGCGTGAATTGCACTGGCATCCGAACGCTTCTGAATGGCAGTACTACATCAGCGGAAAGGCACGTATGACGGTGTTTACATCCGAGGGAGTTCGCACGATGGACTTCAACGAAAATGACGTCGGGTTTGTGCCAAGGGTCGCCGGCCACTACGTCGAGAACACGGGCAATACGGATCTTGTTTTTCTGGAAATGTTTGCTGCAAGCGAATTTGCCGACTTTTCGCTCACTAATTGGATTAGACATCTCCCACCGGAGATGGTCACCGCGCATCTAAATTTGGACGGAGAAACAATACGTAAAATTCCCTCTGAAAATCTTGCGGTGATACCCGGCTAGCTTCACCGCGGACAAGGAACATTGAAGAGAATGGAACGGCGCGGAATGGGAGTCGCCTCTCAACGGGGATGCCGACGCGGTTCCATAACCAGAGGTCAGGGCTCTGGACAAAATCAATCTAATGGGAGATCCGTCCTCATAGGATGGTCAGTTTGCTGTCCGGGAAGGGGCGTTGTGTTGGAACGGGAAATGCCAAGCTTTTGCATACGGAAGTAGAGCGTTGACCGCTTGACTCCGAGACGGGCTGCAGCACCATTAGGACCGGCGACGACCCACTTGGTGTGCTCGAGCGTCTTGCGGATATGATCCCGTTCGGCTTCTTCTAACGTAATGGCGCCCACCGATTCCAATTCGGGGGAATGCTTCAGTTCCGCAAGAGGGGGACGGAGTACGGTTCCGGCACTTAGGATTACGCTCCGCTCGATGAAATTCTGCAGCTCGCGAATGTTCCCCGGCCACTGGTAAGAACTGAGCGCGGACATGGTTTCCGCAGGAATGTGTTCGATCTGCTTGCCCATCCGGCGACTATAAATCTCGACGAAATGTGCAACTAACAACGGGACATCTTCGTGGCGCGCCCGCAACGGTGGCAGCTGTATAGGGAACACGTTCAGGCGATAGAAGAGGTCGTCGCGAAACTCTCTCCGCTTCACCATACCGGCCAAATCTCGGTTGGTCGCCGCCACAAGCCGAACATCCACCTGGTGAGTCCTGGTTCCGCCTAAGCGCTCAAACTCTTGTTCCTGCAAGACACGCAGCAGTTTGGGTTGCAGTGCCAATGGAATATCGCCCACCTCATCCAAGAAGAGCGTCCCGTTGTCTGCCATTTCGAAACGACCGACCTTTTGTGCGACAGCGCCTGTAAAAGCGCCCCTCTCATGGCCAAACAGTTCGCTTTCCAATAAAGCATCTGGAATCGCAGCGCAGTTCAGCTTTATGAAGGGGCGCCCGCAACGCGAGCTGACATTGTGAACTGCGCGCGCGATCAACTCTTTGCCGGTGCCAGTTTCTCCCTGGATGAGCACTGTGGAATCGGTAGGTGCGACGCGTTCGACTTGATCCAGCACGACATCCAGAGTGCGGCTCTTGCCAATGAGTTGCTCGAACCTGCGCTGATTGAGGTTCCGGCCACCGAACCCCACCCTTTCCAACGCTTCCACATAAGCTGCCATAAAGGACCTCCTGGCGGGCTGGATACGCTTTAGTTGCTGGAATCAACTCTCCAGAGCGGCTCGAACACTCTCGAGCAGGGCTTCGTCGTCGAACGGTTTTGACAGGAACTCCACGGCGCCTTCTCTCAACGCCTGCAACCGCATTTTTGCGTCTCCATGTGCGGTGATAAAAATGGTCGGAATCTTGCAACGGTCGCTGTTCAGTCGAGCCTGCAGGTCCAGTCCGGACATCCCGGGCATTCGGATATCCGCGATCAGGCATGAGGTCTGGTACTGCTGGCCGGACTTCAGGAATTCCTCCGCCGAGGCAAACGCTATCGCCGGCAGCCCGACCGCTTTCAGCAGACCGCGCAGTGCGCCACGCATCGAATCATCATCGTCGACAATCGCAACCAATTGGGTTTTCCGTTGAGTAATCATGGCGTGAATTTACAGCGTTGCCTGAAGCGGCGCAATTATACGTTGGTATGAGAGCTCTTATACTGCCCGCATCCGAGAGAATTCCAATCTTCGTGCGGGGATTTGTGAAGGCTGCAGTTGAAACGGGAGGACCGCTTATGTCCAGCAGAAGCGGCATCAAGCAACTACTTCTTGCCTGAGGGAAGCTCCAACTTTGCCGCCATTCTAACTAATTCTGCCAAGGATTCAGCCTGCATCTTCCGCATTACGTGCCCGCGATGGATTTTCACTGTGATTTCGCTGGTCCCCAGGTCAGAAGCGATTTGCTTATTAAGCATGCCCGAAACCACCAGGGCCATGACTTCGCGCTCGCGCGGGGTCAGAGATTCGAAGCATTTCCGTAACCCGGCAAGCTCACTCTGTTGCTGGTGCATCGCCCTGTCACGATCCAAAGCCTGATTAATCGCATCCAACAGGTCCTGGTCATGGAAGGGCTTCGTCAGGAACTCCACCGCGCCGGATTTCATGGCTTTCACCGTCATCGGAATGTCTCCGTGACCGGTGATGAAGATGATGGGAATTCGAATACCCTTGTCAGCCAGATCGCGCTGAAACTCCAGACCGTTGATTCCGGGCAGCCTCACATCCAAAACAAGACAACTTGGCCCGTCCGGCCGCTTGCTGCGCAGGAACTCTTGCGTCGTCCCGAAGGCCTCGGACCGGAGGCCCACCGACTTTAGCAAGCCTTGAATGGACGCGCGCACCCCCGCATCGTCATCAATGACGAATACCATGGGAGTGCCTGCGGGCGTCATTCCTGTGCCTCGACTTTGGTGGGCAGGCTGACGAAAAAGATTGCGCCCCGCGGCGAGTTGTCAGCAGCCCACAGGCGGCCGTTGTGTGATTCAACGATGGTGCGGCTAATGCGCAGGCCCATGCCGGTGCCGTGCGCCTTCGTGGTAAAGAACGCATCGAAGATCTGGTCCCCCTGCTGCGCGGGAAGCCCGCCACCGGTATCGCTAACCGACAGCAGAAGTTGCTCGTCCTCCGTTCGCTGCGATTTGATGTCGAGATCCCGCATCCCATCCACATCCTTCATCGCATCGATGGCATTCATCATGAGATTCATCAGCACCTGCTGCAATTGCACGCGATCCGCCATGACCTGAGGAAGATCAGCCGCTAGTTGCGTCCGGAAGGATATGGAGTATCGTGTTGCCTCGCCGCGCAGAAGGACGATCATCTCTCGAATGACCTCGTTTACATCCACCAACTCCCGTTCCGGAGTACTCTTCTTGAAGAGTAGGCGGACCCGGCTGATTATTTCCGCTGCACGGGTTCCATCTTTCACGATTCTCATGGCAGCCGCGCGCGCCTCTTCCATGTCTGGGTGATCGCGCGTAAGCCAGCGCAGGCAGGTGTTGGCATTGGTGACGGCGGCGGCAATCGGTTGATTCACTTCGTGCGCCAGGGAGGCAGTCAGCTCTCCCATGGTGGTCACGCGGTTTACGTGCGCGAGATCCGCCTGCGCCTGGCGCAAAGCCTCCAGCGCCTCTTCTGCCCGCTTTCGCTCGGTGATGTCCGTCGAGCTACCCACGAATTCCACCAAATCTCCGGATGCGTTCAAAACCGGATGGCCGACTGTGTGGATGTATTTGACCGTGCCGTCGGGAAGATGGATTCGGAATTCCATTTCGAAACCCGACGTTTCAGCGATTGCTCGATCGATTGCTCCTTGCCACTTGGCTCGATCCTCTGGATGAACGCGCTGCGCCCGTTCTTCCCTAGTCGGCGGCCCCTTTTCTGGATCGAAGCCATATAGGCGATACCATTCCTCGGACAGATGCAAGGCAACTCTTCCCGCTACCTGCCAGGCCCAACTCCCCGTATGCGTGAGCCTCTGCGCTTCTGCCAGGTAACTCTCGCTCCGGCGCAATGCTTCTTCCACTCGATGGCTCTCGGTGGTGTCCATCACCGCCCCAACAAATTCGGTTTCGCCCGACTCATCTCTTTCAGCATGAGCCACAACATGCACATATTTGACGGAACCATTCGGCATCACCAAACGATATTCATGGTCAAAATCCTTCCCATCCCGCGCTGCGCGCTCGATTGTCTGTTTCACCTGCGCCGCGTCTTCTGGGTGAACCCGTTGGAGAATAAGTTCCACGGTCGGTTTTGTCGTTCTGTCGTATTGGAAAATTCGAAAGGATTCTTCTGACCAGATGACCTCGCCGGTGGAAACCCTCCATCCAAAACTGCCCGTGTGGCTCAATCGCTGCGCTTCCGATAAATATGCCTCACTCTGTTGCAGCTTCTCTTCTTGTACTTCCAAGGTCTGGGCAGCGAATCTCCTATCAACCGAGGACGTAAGCAGAGCCAGCCCGAGGACGATAAAGGTGGCAGCGGCAATCCCGGCGGTCCCAAGTGTTGAGATACTTACGGCATGAGACAGGTCCGCCGGCATGCCGGAGGGCGTGAAACTTGCGGCGGCCATGCCGGTGTAATGCATGACGGGGATCGCGGCACCCATCACTACGGCTCCTACTAACTTATCCCAACCGATCCCTGTTTTCCCATCTCGGAAGTGAAAGGTAATCCATAGCGCAGCAAGAGAAATCAGAACCGCGAACACGACGGACACGATGACGAGAAGGGAATTAAAGTGGCATACGGCAGGTAAACGCATGGCGGCCATGCCGATGTAATGCATGCTTGCAATACCCGCACCCATCAGGACACTTCCGGTGAGCGCTCGGAACAATCCCATCTTCCGCCGGCTCACCACGCCCAGCGCAATGACCGAAGCGAGAATGGCCGCAAAAAGTGACAGCAGAACAGTCGGCCAATGGTAGGCCACGGGAATCGGCAAGATGAACGCCAGCATCCCAATGTAGTGCATGGACCAAATGCCAGTCCCCATCGCACCAGCCCCGCCCAGCAGCCAAACCGCGCGAATCCAACCGCCCGCGGCCGTCACGCGACCTGCAAGATCCAGAGCAGCGTACGACGCAAACATGGCGATCAACACCGAAAGTGCCACGAGTGCGTAGTTGTACGAGCCAATCAGGTTCACTGCAATTCATGCTCCTCGATTTTGGTCGGCAGGCTGACGTAAAAGCTCGCGCCCCGCGGCGAGTTGCCACCAGCCCACAAGCGGCCCCCGTGCGATTCCACGATGGATCGGCTGATCCGAAGTCCCATGCCGGTGCCGTGAGCCTTCGTGGTAAAGAACGCATCGAAGATCTGGTCTACTTGCTGCGGAGGAAGCCCGGCGCCAGTATCGCTGACGGACAGCAGGAGTTGCTCGTCTTCCGTTCGCTCCGATTTGATGTCGAGCTCCCGCGTCCTATCTACATCCCTCATCGCATCGATGGCATTCATCATGAGATTCATGAGAACCTGCTGCAATTGCACGCGATCGACCATGACCTGGGGAAGATCCGCCGCCAGCTCCGTCCGAATTAATACGTCGTATCGCGTTGCTTCGCTGCGGAAGAGGACGATCATCCCTCGAATAACTTCGTTTACGTCCACCAACTCCCGTTGCGAAGGACCCTTCTGGAAGAGCTGGCGGACTCGGCTGATGATTTCGGCAGCACGCGTCCCATCGTTCACGATTCTCTTGGCAGCGTCGTGCGCCTCTTCCAGATCGGGATGATCGCGCGTCAGCCAGCGCAAGCAGGTGTTGGCGTTGGTGACGGCAGCGGCAATCGGTTGATTTATTTCGTGCGCCAAGGAGGCCGTCAGCTCTCCCATGGTGGTCACCCGGCTGACCCGAGACAGATCCGCCTGCGCCTGGCGCAGGGCCTCTTCGGCCTGCTTGCGCTCACGACTCTCTTTTTGTAACTCGGCGTTGATTCTTTGAAGGTCTTGAACTGTTGCTTTCAGGTCATCGCGTGCGCGCCTGAGCGATTCTGTGGCGCTCCTCTGTGCAGCGCTCAGCGATCCGGCAACCAGGGCTGAAATGGCGAAAATGAGAAAGCGCGGTATCTCTGCGGACTTTACGGCCATTGAATACAAGGGTTCCAGGAAGTAATAATTGAAAGCGAGGCAGGAGAGGACGGTAGCGAGCAATGCTGGCCCGACTCCACCCAACCACGCACTGAACATGACGGCGCAAAGAAGCAGTGACGCGGGAGCATTCTCCAAATGAAAGCCCGGCCACCGTGAAATGATCAGTGTTACGGCAACCGACAGAACGGCAATGCCATAACTCCAAATCACAGGTGGCTTGGACCATAGAAGAAGTCTGGACCCTGACATACTTCTGCTCCGGCGATGCAGGATTTCGCGCCCTGTATAACTGAGCGAACTCTGACGATTCTGGGCCGCCGCGCGGGAATTATGCAAGGAGGATATTTCCTTCGGCGCTTGTTCCCCGTAACGAAAACCCTCGCCCATTTGGGAGCTGACGTTTGCGTTTTTTTACAGCCGTTTCTCCCGTCCAGTCAAATGGACGAGATGCCGACACTCCGACAGGTTTGCTTGGCGATTGATAAGCCCAAGACGCTAGAGAATTGGCGCATCTCCAAATCCGGCAGCTACTTCCATAATTCTTCGTCGCGCACAGCTTTTGGCACAGCTATTGCTTTATCCGATGGATGAACGCTAGGGAGAACTACACACTTAAAGAGGGAGGAAGAGAAATGTCGCAAATCACGAATTTAGCTTTTAGAGGTCATAGTCTGGCAATTGGAAGCTTGACGCTGATTTGTCTATTCAGCCTGGGAAGCTCATCTGCCTTCTCCCAGGAGAAATCGAAGCCAGAAACGATTGAAGCTACGGCCAGGGGCACAGAGACGCAGGTGGGTGAGGAATTCCCTGTCACGCTGACTATTTATGAGTACTCCACGCAGGCAGACAAACAGATTCTGACCGAGGCATTCCAGAACGGCAAGGATCAAGGGCTGTTCAACGCGCTGTCCAAGATGAAGGCGGTGGGCCACATCGCGGTCACCGGCACCCTCGGTTATGACGTCAGTTACATCCAAGAGACCTCGACCCCGACTGGGCGGAAGATTCGCTTTGTCACCAACCGTCTTCTCAGATTCGGCGAGGTCTACCGTGATAGCCGTTCTACTTCCTACAATTTGACGGCAGGCGAAATTGACATAAACGACGCGGATAAGTCCAAGAGCACGGGCACCTTCTACCCTGAAGCCGAGCTCGCAATCGATAAGCAGGGGGAGTTGCAATACAACCTCGTTGGGTTTCCCTGGCAGTTGGTTGGCATTGTCGATTGGAAGGGAACTCCCGGGATCAACTGAACGTGCCAGTTGGGACATCGCACTGCTGCTTTTTGCTGAAAAAACAGTCAAAGCGTGACCGGCGGACCTTAGGGGCAATTTGATGTCAGCGACCAAAAATCAACAACTTCCAGACGTCAGTCGCATGGGCATCCGAGTGTTGTCACTACAAAAGTCCGCAACGCTGCAAGGGTGGAGGGCCGCCGGCCGCGCGCTGATCTCAGGGTACGTGGACTCTTATACTCTGTTGAATTTCGGGGTCTACGCCTCGTTCATGAGCGGGAACACAACTTCCGCGGGCATGCACGCCGGGCATGCAAAGCTCGCCCTGGCAGGGCATAGTTTGCTCCCGATTCCATTTTTTGTGCTTGGCATCTTCATCGGCACGCTTCTTGTACTTGCCAATCTAAATCAGGTGTTGTACCAGCAATCCTTCCTGGTCGCGGCGCTGCTCACGTTTGACATCGCTGTGATTTACTTCGGATGGCCGGGATGGCTGAGCATCATGTTACTAGGTACCGCCATGGGAATCATGAACACATCCATCACTCATGTGGGCGGGCAGGCCGTGAACCTGGGCTTCGTAACTGGAGACTTGAACAATTTTGCTCAGCGCTTGGCGATGGGAATCAGGCGAGATCCTGTGCCACAGATGCAGGGTTCTTGGGACAATCACTGGTGCCGCGCAGCCCTGTTGGCCGGAATATGGACTGCCTTCCTCATTGGGGCCGCACTTGGCGCAGCCTTGGCGTCTCGCTTCACGATGTGGGCGTTGTTGCTACCTGTGGTTGCATTGTTGGTTTTCGGTCTGCTCGAGCCTGCTGCGAATTGAGGTGCCAACTCAGAATTGAAATGGAAAATCTTGCAGTGGTTCCTCCCCCCCAAAACAATGGCTTAGACCGTATCCACTTCCGCGCCGGCATCTTTTTCAAAGATAGCCTGTCCAAATACTGACAACCATTCAATCCGTTGGACTCTCCTTATGTAAGTCCACGTAATGAATTCCCGCCACTTTTTCGTAAGTCCAATTGTTTTCAACTACTTCCTGAAATTCCCACCCACTCTTTTGTGGTGGCAACCCGGATGCATCCTCCAGATTGTAAGGCAGACAGAACATAGGTTCGATTTGGTTTATGCAGTCCGGTGACGCCGGACGGAAAAATGGGGATTTGAGTCATGTGGATCGTTCGACTTGCACTGAGGCGGCCTTATACCTTCGTGGTGATGGCCATTCTCATTCTGATCATGGGTACGCTCGCAATCGTTCGCACCCCGACCGATATTTTTCCGAATATCAACATTCCGGTGGTCAGCATTATCTGGACTTATAACGGTCTGGTACCCGAAGACATGGCGGACCGGATCGTAAGCATCACAGAGCGAGCGCTTACCACCACCGTGGATAATATCGAGCATATCGAGTCGCAGTCACTGTATGGGATAGCTGTCGTGAAAGTATTCCTGCAGCCCACCGCAAGCATTCAGCAAGGCATTGCCCAGATTACGGCGGTTTCTCAAACTCAACTTAAGCAGTTGCCCGCAGGAACGACGCCGCCCCTCATTCTCGCCTATAGCGCATCGAGCGTGCCTGTTCTGCAGTTAGCTCTTTCGGGTCAAAACATGTCCGAACAGCAGCTCAACGACTACGGCTTGAATTTCATTCGCACCCAGATCATTACGGTGCCGGGCGCATCCGTGCCCTATCCCTATGGCGGTAAGCAGCGCCAGGTGCAGGTGGACCTGAATACGACAGCGTTGCAGTCGAAGGGACTGTCTCCACTGGATGTCGTGAATGCTATCAGCGTGCAAAACCTGGTCCTGCCAACGGGAACATCGAAAATTGGGTCCAGGGAATACGACGTTTCCATACCCAACGCCGCGCCGCAAACGATTACGGACTTGAACCGAATTCCGATAAAGACGATTGGCGGCACTACGATCTACATAAAGGATGTCGCCTGGGTACGCGATGGATTTCCCCCTCAGACAAACATCGTGAAAGTCAACGGACAGCGCTCCGTGTTGCTGACGATCCAGAAAGCTGGCGATGCTTCAACGCTGAACGTAATCTCCGGCATCAAGGCGCTTCTACCTCAGATTCGGGCGACGGTTCCACCCCAGCTACAGATAAACCCTCTAGCAGATCAGTCCATCTTTGTGAGTGGCGCGATTAGCGGTGTAGTCCGGGAGACTCTGATTGCCGCATGCCTGACGGCCTTCATGATTCTCACTTTCCTGGGCAGCTGGCGAAGCACGATTATCATCGCGACCTCCATACCACTGGCAATCCTGACGTCCATCATTGCGCTCAGTGCGATCGGAGAAACGATCAATATCATGACGCTCGGCGGACTTGCTCTTGCAGTAGGCATCCTGGTGGACGATGCCACGGTCGAGGTCGAGAACATTAATCGAAATCGAGATGCAGAACCAGAGAAAGACATGGATGAAGTTGTTCTGGACAGCGCGTCGCAAATCGCGACACCTGCATTCGTCTCCACTCTTTCGATCTGTATCGTGTTTGCTCCGATGTTCTTACTGTCGGGCGTGTCGCGATATCTCTTTGTGCCACTCGCAGAATCAGTGGTGTTCGCAATGGTGGCATCGTATCTGCTTTCCCGGACCATCGTCCCGACGATGGCGAAGTACCTTTTGCGCGGAGATAAGAGTGAGACGAATGCTTCCGCGAGCCGCAATCCGCTGGTGCGGCTTCAAAAGCGTTTCGAGGCAGCGTTCGAGAGGTTCCGTGGGCATTATCGCGGAGTGCTGGAGAGCTGCCTGCATCACCGCGGAGTTTTCCTGATTGCATTCTTCGCGGCCAGTCTCGGCTCGTTGGCGATTCTGATTCCTTGGTTAGGCCGAGACTTCTTCCCTAACGTGGACAGCGGCACTTTCAAACTTCATCTGCGAGCTCCTACGGGGATGCGCATTGAAGAGACCGCTAATCTATGCGATCAGGTGGAGCAGTTAATTCGACGGCAGATTCCTGCAACAGAGGTGCAGAGTGTTATTGACAACATAGGCTTGCCCTACAGCGGCATCAACCTTTCTTACAGTAATTCCGCCCCGGTAGGATCATCGGACGCCGACATTCTGGTCACTCTCTCCGCCAATCACCACCCCACGGACAATTACATTCACCATCTTCGCCTGGCTTTGCCAAAGCAATTCCCGGGTGTGAGCTTCGCTTTCCTCCCGGCGGACATGGTCGGCCAGATTTTGAATTTCGGCTTGCCGGCTCCCATTGATGTTCAGGTTGTGGGAAACGACCTAGCGGCGAACCGGCTCTATGCGGACACGCTGCTCGAAAAGATGAAACAGGTCTCAGGAACGGCAGATCTGCGGATTCAACAGCCCTTCGACGAGCCCTACCTGCGCTTCAGAGTCGAGCGCACGAAAGCTGAACAACTCGGCTTCAGCGCCCACGACATTGCGCAAAATCTCTTGGTTTCACTGAGCGGGAGCTTCCAGACTTCACCCTCGTTTTGGGTGGATCCCCAAGATCATGTCAGCTACCAAATTGCCACCCAGACACCGCAATATCGCGCGGACACGTTGCAGGATATACAAAACATTCCGGTCACGGGCACTGACCCAACAGCTCCGCCATCCATTATGGCCAGCTTGGTCTCCATGCAACGTGGAGCGGGCATGGGGGTGGTTTCTCATTACAACATCGCACCGGTGATTGACATTTTTGGCGCGGTCACTGGGCGCGACCTCGGTGGAGTATCGAACGACATCAACAAGATTATTGATGGCACTCGGAAACAATTGCCTCGTGGTTCGCAAGTCGTCGTTCGTGGTCAGGTTCAGACAATGCAGGCGTCGTACGTCGGTCTCTTGAGCGGGTTGGCATTTTCGATCGTACTCATATACCTGCTGATCGTGGTCAATTTCCAATCCTGGGTGGACCCTTTCATCATGATTTCCGCGCTGCCGGCAGCACTCGCCGGCATTGCCTGGTTCTTGTTTATAACCCACACGAATCTGAGCGTGCCCGCACTTATGGGAGCGATTATGTGCATGGGCGTCGCAACCTCAAACAGCATCTTGGTTGTCAGTTTTGCTACGGAAAAAATGACGGAAGGAAGCGACTCCCTCAGCGCCGCACTGGAAGCGGGCTTCACGCGTTTCCGGCCCGTGCTGATGACCGCCCTGGCCATGATCATTGGCATGGTCCCGATGGCTCTCGGGCTGGGAGACGGCGGTGAACAGAATGCTCCTCTCGGCCGGGCCGTCATTGGCGGACTCATTTTCGCGACAGTTTCGACGCTCTTTTTTGTCCCGGCATTTTTCAGCCTCCTGCGGGGTTCACGCCGGCAGGCGGGCAATAACAGCAGTGCGCGTTAGGCGCTAATTTTTTGCATGGGAGCCAACATGTCACATCAAATTGAAGTTGAAACAAGGATTGACGGAGCGTCAGTCCCGTTGGCTGGCGTCGGGGCAAAAACAGCTGCGCACAGGCGTTGGTTGTTCCTGGCGATTGCGCTGATCGCAACTGCGGGCCTGCTGGCATCAGGGATCTGGTCACGCATCAGAGCCAGCAAGACATTGCGTACCGAGACGTCGCAAGTGGCTACCATGGCGGTGTCGATTGTACTGCCGAAACAAACTGCTCCGGCCCAGGAGATCATCCTTCCCGGAAATGTAGAGCCATTCATTAATTCACCGATCTATTCTCGCACAAATGGTTATTTAAAAGCGTGGTATGCCGACATTGGAGCACACGTCAAGAAAGGCCAACTGCTTGCGGTAATCGAGACTCCTGAGGTCGACCAACAGCTAGAGCAATCGATGAGCAATCTCAACACTGCCAAGGCCAACCTCGCGCTTTCCGAGATTACGAAGAACCGCTACGAGGGGTTGCTCAAGACAAACGCCGTTGCTCAACAGGATGTCGACAATGCAACGGGCTCCTACAATGCAAACAAAGCGATCGTGGAGGCCAGCCAGGCGAACGTGAAACAGCTTCAGGCGCTGCAATCCTTTGAAAAGATTTACGCACCCTTCGACGGAGTTGTCACAGCGCGCAACACGGATATAGGAGACTTGATCAACTCCGGCAGCAATAGCGGGGTAAAGACCGATCTCTTTCACGTCGCGCAGCCCGGCACGTTGCGCGTTTACGTAAACGTCCCAGAGGAATATTCGCAAGGAGTCAAAGTCGGCATGACGGCAGCTCTCAGCCTCGCGGAATTTCCTGGTCGCCAATTTCAAGGGAAGTTGGTCCGCACGGCCGAGGCGATCAATGTGACAACCCGGACGTTGCTGATCGAGATCGATGTAAATAATCCGACGGGCACTTTGTTTACCGGCTCCTACGCAGAAGTCCACTTGAAAGTCCCGACGCAGGCGTCCACCTACCTGCTTCCCGTCAATACGCTGATATTCCGCTCACAAGGCTTACAGGTGGGCACCGTCAAAGACGGGAAAGTCGCGCTCACAGTCGTAACTCCGGGCCACGATTTCGGGGACCAGATCGAGATCGTTGCCGGTCTACACGCCAACGATCAAGTCATTATCAACCCGCCCGACTCAATAATTTCGGGGCAGGAAGTCCAAATTGTGCAGGCAACTTTGCCGGGAGATGCCAAATGAGCCGCACTCGAGAGACGCTTTCCGCAGAGAAAAAGACGCAAACACATTGGCAGTGGGTCTTTCTTGCGCTCGTGGTTCTGCTTTCGGGTGGATGCGCGGTTGGCCCGAACTACCGGACCCCCGTTGTGGAGACTCCCACCGCCTATAAGGAGGCGGAGAACTGGAAGCCCGCTCAACCCAATGACCAAAATCTTGGTGGCGACTGGTGGACGATATTTCAGGATCCTCAACTCGATGCGCTCGAGCTCCAGGTCAATGTCTCGAATCAGAATCTGAAGGCTGCCGAGGCGCAATATCAAGAGGCTCGCGCAGCGTTACGCCACGATCGAGCTGACTACTATCCGACCGTTACAGCCGGCCCGTCAGCCTCGCGGACGCGGGTGTCGGGCAATGCCCCGCCTCCGGGTTCCAAGTTCGACGGCGTCACTTACAACGATTTCGTTTTGCCATTCGACTTCTCCTATCAAGTTGACGTCTGGGGACGAGTTCGCCGTACCGTGGAGTCCTCTCGAGATCAAGCGCAAGCCAGCGCCGCAGACCTTGCGACGGTCAATCTGAGCATGCACGCTGATTTGGCGATTGATTACTTTCAGGCCCGCAGCCTGGATGCCGAGGAACAGCTTCTAACCTCCACAGTTAAACAGTATGCGGATGCCCTGGAATTGAACGAAAGCCGCTTCCAAGGGGGATTGTCCTCGGAGGTGGAAGTTCAGCAGGCCAAAACGCAGCTCGATACAACTCGCGCGCAGGCCATTGACGTAGGTGTCCTGCGCGCGCAGTACGAACACGCGGTTGCGATTCTTATAGGGAAACCGCCTGCCGAGTTCAGTCTTCCACCGCTGCCTCTCACCGCTCCACCCCCACTGGTTCCTATCAGCATGCCTTCGGAACTTCTCGAAAGACGTCCCGACATTGCAGCTGCGGAGAGGCGCGTGGCAGCCGCCAATGCCCAGATTGGTGTTGCGAAATCCGCTTATTATCCCGTCATCAGCTTAACGGGCGGAGGAGGATTCGAAAGCTCCAGCATCGCGAGCCTCCTGAACGGGCCCAGCGGCTTATGGTCTTTCGGAGTGTCAGCCCTGGGAACGGTTTTCGACGTGGGAAGGCGGCGCGCACTCACTGACGAGGCGCTGGCTGCGTACAACGTCCAGGTCGCTGCCTACCGGGAAAGCGTACTGACGGGATTCCAGCAGGTGGAAGACAATCTGGCCGCTGTGAGAATCCTGGAGAACGAAGCCAGGGTGCAGAATGAGGCAGTGGTAGCAGCACAGAAATCGCTGGACCTTTCGAACACGCGCTACAGCGGCGGGGTCACAAGTTATCTGGAGGTGACCGTCGCGCAAAGTGCCGCCCTCCAGGATGAAGTGACGGCGGTCAATATTCTCGGCCGCCGAATGGCGAACACCGTATTGCTAATCCAGGCCCTCGGTGGCGGGTGGGATCGTTCAAACTTGCCCGCACGGCCCGAGTGCTGCGGAAAGCTCGCTAGCGACGCCGCCTTAAGCAGCGTGAACACTGGTTCGTCCCGGCAGGGGGCGCCATAAGGAGGTTCGTCACGACCAGACTCACAACCACGGGAAATTGCATACTGAGCACGCGCAGAATTACTACCCACCACACTCCCTCGAAAACACCGCGCACTTTCACCCGCAGGGCTATGCGACGTAGCCGGGAAGACGGAGCGAGTCACGGCATCTTGACTCGCTCCGTCACGACCTGCATCTCGAAGTTGCTCGCAATGTAGGTTAACTCGCTTACTCGAATAACCGTTCGCGCCGAAGGGGTGGGCCTGTCCGGTCCAATGCCTGTGTGCTCCAATAACCCAGGTGGCTGCATTTGGACACCTGTTGGCCGGTTGGACCGAAGTCTTGTCATCCGTCAGGACGCTATTCCGGTGCCCGCTTTCCCGATTCGGCTAACCGCTTCATTTTCCGGAACATGGCTTACTGGCGCGCTAAAGAGAAGAATGGAATGCAGCATGCTTTTACTTCCTGCGAGGATCATGAAAGTTCTCGTGGTCGCTTGAAGCTCAGGAGGAAGAAATGCGAAGGAAAACGACGGGCGCCTGCAAATCACCACGCAATATTCGCACTTGGTCCCGAGTCTTTGGTCGACTGTCTCGACTTCTGGCCCGCCCCAAGAGCGCACAGACCGATGAGTACGACGACATTCGATATGTACTCCCTTTTTTCCTCCCTTAGGAGGGAGTAGGAGACTGTACAGCCATGCAGACTTCGACGATTGTGAACGGGAATCGAACCGAAACGTCTCCGGCGGAAAGCTCGATGGCGGTCGATGTCGTCATCGACGGCTCGAGGCACGCAGCCTATCCTGAGGAACGGCTGGTCGATCTCATAAACCGTGTGGGCGTGAAGCTGTCCCAAGTCTGCTATCATCCTCAACTCGGACCAATTCAAACCTGCGACACCTGTATGGTCGAAATCAACGGCCAGCTTGTCCGTGCCTGTGCGACCACAGTCTCTGATGGCATGAGCGTCTCGACGGTTTCGGCAAAAGCACATGCAGCGCAGAAGGAGGCGTTTGACCGCATACTCAGCAATCACATGCTGTACTGCACCGTCTGCGACAATAACAATGGAAATTGCACGGTCCACAACACAACCAAGCTGCTAGCGATTGAGCATCAGCAGATTCCGTTCCAACCCAAGCCGTACCAAGTCGATAACACAAATCCCTTTTATCGTTACGATCCCGACCAATGCGTCCTGTGCGGCCGCTGCGTGGAAGCCTGTCAGAACGTCGAAGTGAACGAGACGCTATCCATCAATTGGGACGACCCGCATCCGCGCGTTTTGTGGGACGGCGGTTCGACTATCCGCGAGTCCAGTTGCGTCTCCTGCGGCCACTGCGTCACGGTGTGTCCGTGCAATGCGCTCATGGAAAAGTCCATGCTCGGGCATGCCGGATTCCTCACGGGTATTTCCAAGAAAGCGCTGAATTCCATGATTGACGTTGTCAAGGGCGTGGAGCCGGAAACGGGATTCGGTTCCATCTTGCGCGTATCCGAGGTCGAATCGGCCATGCGCGAATCACGCATCCGCCGCACCAAGACCGTGTGCACGTATTGCGGAGTCGGATGCAGCTTCAATATCTGGACCAAGGACCGCCATATCCTGAAGGTCGAGCCGTCGGATGGCCCCGCAAACGGGATCTCCACCTGCATCAAAGGGAAGTTTGGGTGGGATTACGTTAACGATCCGGACCGCCTGACCACGCCTCTAATTCGCGAGGGCGACGGGTTCCGCGAGGCCAGCTGGGACGAGGCGCTCGATCTGGTGGCACGCAGATTCACTGAAATCAAAGCGCAACACGGTTCGGACTCGCTCGCTTTCATTTCCTCATCGAAATGCACAAACGAAGAAAGCTACCTGATGCAAAAACTGGCGCGCGCCGTGATCGGCACGAATAACATCGACAACTGCTCCCGCTATTGCCAGGCGCCGGCCACCACGGGTTTGTTTCGCACCGTCGGGTACGGTGGCGATTCCGGCTCCATCCGCGACATTGAGAACGCAAGCCTAGTACTGATCATCGGCAGCAATACGGCGGAGAGCCATCCTGTGCTTGCCACTCGCGTGAAGCGCGCCCACAAACTTCACGGCCAGAAACTTATCGTGTCCGATCTGCGTGAGAACGAAATGGCGCGCCGCGCCGACCTCTTCTTGCACCCCAAGCCGGCAACGGATCTGGTCTGGCTCTCGGCAATCACCCGTTATCTGCTCGAAAACGGCCTCGCGCACGAGGATTTCCTTCGCCAATGGGTGAACGGACTGGAGGAGTACAAGAAGACGCTCGCGCCCTTTACCATGGAGTTTGCTTCGCAGACATGCGGGCTTCCCGTGGAAACGCTGGAGAAAGTCGCGCACATGATTGCTGAGGCCAGCGGCATCTGCATCCTCTGGGCCATGGGAGTGACGCAACAGAGCCAGGGATCAGACACATCAACGGCTATCTCAAATCTCCTGCTCGTTACCGGAAATTACATGAGGACTGGCACGGGTGCGTATCCGCTACGCGGGCACAACAACGTGCAGGGCGCCGGCGACAGCGGCGCGGCGCCCAACAATTTTCCGGGTTATCAATCCGTTGATGACCCCGAAGTTCGAGCGCGATTCGAGTCGGCATGGAAGGTGAAGCTGCCCTCCACCAAAGGCCTCGACAATCATCAGATGGTCGACGCGATCCATCAGGGCAAACTCAAATCCCTATACCTAGAGGGCGAAGAGATGGCGATTGTGGATTCCAACGCCAATCACGTTGCGGCGGCATTCTCCATGCTCGATTTCTTCGTTGTGCAGGATATTTTCTTCAGCGCCACGTGCCGCTTCGCCGATGTGGTTCTCCCCGCCACCCCCAGCCTGGAAAAGGAAGGCACATTCACGAGCACCGAGCGGCGCATCCAGCGGCTGCATCAGGTATTCGAGCCCATTCCGGGTAGCCGGCCGGATTGGAAGATTACCCGGGATATCGCCAACCGCCTTAACGCCAATTGGAACTACACGCACCCCTCCGAAATCATGAGCGAAATGGCTTCGCTCGCACCAATGCTTACGGGAGTGAACTATGAACGGCTCGAGGGCTACAAGTCCCTGCAATGGCCCGTTGCCGCCGATGGAAGCGATCAGCCATTGCTCTACACGAAGAAATTTAATTTTCCGGACGGCAAGGCCCGGCTCTTCCCGGTGTCATGGTCGGGGCCGGTGGAAAAGTCCAACACAGAATTCGACCTGCATCTGAACAATGGGCGTTTGCTTGAGCATTTCCACGAAGGCAATTTGACCTACCGTGTGAAGGGCATCCAGGAACAGACACCGGACGTTTTCGTCGAAATTTCTCCGGAACTCGCTAAAGAGCGCGGCGTCCAGAGCGGTACGTGGCTGTTGCTCATTTCGCGATATGGGCAGGTTCGTGTGCGCGCGCTGGTGACAGACCGTGTCAGCGGGCGGGAACTCTATATGCCAATGAATTCCACCGAAAGCCCCGTGAATCGCCTGACCAGCAGCATCACCGATCCGGTAACTCACACGCCGGCCTTCAAGGAAACCAGCGTGCACATGCAAATCTTGCCAGAGGTTGGCGAAAGTCCTCTGCCGCGCGTGAACCCTCGCTTCGGCCATCCCACACCGCAAGTCGGCGTCGAGGTCGAGCGAAAATGGAAACGCCCGGACTACCACCTCCCCGGAAGCCAGCTTGTTCAAATCCGGCGGAAATAGAGAAGAAGGAGCGAGAGTCATGGCCAAACCATTCCCTCTACAGCTACCTGCCCGCGATCCGCGCGAAGAGCTGCGCTCACGATTGGACCGGGCGCCGCTAGAACACGCAGAGGCGTTGCTCGCCGGATACGAAGTGCTTCAGGGACTTCACGACCAGGGAGTGCTCGAGCTACTGCGCGGATTGTTAGGGTCCGGCAGCAAGGTGTTAGAGACCGCCACCGAGGCGGCGCAGGCACCGCAATCAGTCCGTGCGATTCGTAATCTAGTGATCCTGGGGAAGACGCTCGGAGAAATCGATCCCGACCTGTTCGACGGTTTCGCCCTGGCACTTCCAGAGGCAATGAGGCAAGCGAAAGCCCAGGGGAAAGAACCTCCCGGATTCCTGGCGATTCTGAATAAGTTTCGAAGTAAGGATTTGCGGCGCGGGCTCGTCGCCGTGAACAGCTTGCTCGAGGCGTGGGGAAAAGACTTTTTCTCGGAAGCCCACTCTCATTCGGAAAAATGAACGCGTTGGTGGAGGATATATGCAAGGCATGAATCGTTGGGTGATTGCCACAGCCGGGGTCTTTTTGCAGGTTGCATTGGGCGCTGTCTACGCCTGGAGCGTTTTTCGCATCCCGCTTGCGAAACAATTCGGATGGAGCATTCCGGAAGTTACGTTGACGTTTACGATTAGCATCTTCGTGCTAGGCATAGCGGCTTTCTTCGGCGGCCTCTGGCTGAACCGCCGTGGGCCGCGCATCGTCGCACTGACCGGAGGCGTCTTGTACGGACTTGGCGTTTTCCTGGCCAGCTTTTCCGATCGTGGGTTGTGGTGGTTATATCTGTCCTATGGCGTGATTGGCGGAGTCGGACTAGGCTTCGGCTACATCGTGCCGGTTGCCGTGTTAGTCAAATGGTTCCCTAACCGCAGGGGATTGATTACTGGTATTGCGGTGGGGGGATTCGGCGCCGGCGCATTGATCACTGCGCCCGTCGCGACGCGGTTGATCCAAACCGTTGGTGTCCTGCACACGTTTGCCTACCTTGGCATTGCCTTCTTGATCGTGACAGTTGTTTCCGGCGCTTTCATGCAGAATCCGCCGGAAGGCTGGAAGCCCGCAGCCTGGAGCCCCACGGCGACGCAAGCGGCACAACGAGCCAAGCGTGACTATACGCTTCCCGAAGCTCTGGCGACCTGGCAGTGGTGGGCCCTGTGGTTTCTCCTTTTTCTGAATACTTCCGCGGGCATTTCCGTAATTTCGCAAGGGGCGCCTATGTTCCAGGAACTGGCCCGCGTGAGTGCGGCTGTAGCTGCAGGCATGGTTGGCGTGGTCAGCCTCGGCAATGCACTAGGGCGGGTATTCTGGGCCGCGGTTTCCGACGTGATCACGCGCAAAGCCACATTTTTCGTGATGTTCTTACTCCAGGTGTTGTTCTTCTGGTTCCTGCCGAGCATTACTTCCGCAAGCATTCTCACCGTGGTCGCCTTCGTCGTCTTGCTCTGCTACGGAGGTGGATTCGGAACTATGCCTGCATTCGCGGCCGATTACTTTGGCGCGAAAAACATTGGACCGATCTATGGTCTCATGCTAACCGCCTGGGGTTTTGCCAGCGCGTTCGGACCGCTATTGATCGCATACATGCGCCAGGCGAGTGGGACGTATCGCGGTGCGTTACACGTCATTGCCGGGGTGATGTTGATCTCCGCCGTGCTCCCGATGCTGGTGTCCCCACCGCGCGAAACGAATTCCGATTTCACGGCTCAAACGCCAAACTCGCTGTCCTCTAAAAACTCAGTAACGCGAAGTTCGCGAGCCGCCGACTGACCGGCTGCGAACGTGATTGTTGAAGAGAGTTTTCATCCAATGTCGAAAAAAAACCGCAATATCGAGCTCACGCAAGTGACCCAATGGGAAGACGGCAACGCCACTCGTGTTGAGGATTACCTGGCCGCGGAAGAGCCGCTGGAGATGCGCGCTGGGCAATATTCCCTCGGCGTGACTCTGCGCACGCCGGGAGACGACGAGGAGCTCGTAGCCGGCTTTCTCTTCACCGAGGGGATCATTTCCCGGCGAGAGGACCTTTTAGCTCTGCAGATGCCAGGTGACACGGATACCGAGCGAAATCTCGTGCGCGTAACTCTCGGTTCCAGCGTGCGCCTCACGTCGAATAGCGCGGCGCGCAGATTTTCGGCGGGGTCGGCATGCGGCGTGTGCGGGAAGGCGTCCATCACTCAACTGCGGCGACGGGGCTTGCACCGTCCAACCGCCGCCTCGCTATTCGATCCCGAAATGCTTTGCCAGTTGCCGCCAAAGTTGCGCGAAACGCAAGCAGTTTTTGTCCGAACCGGCGGACTGCATGCCGCGGCGCTCTTTGCCCCGACGGGCGAACTGCTCGTTGTGCGCGAAGACATTGGCAGACACAATGCCGTGGATAAGGCCATCGGTTGGGCGCTGCTTGGCGGACGCGTCCCTCTCAGTGGCCATGTGCTTCTCGTGAGCGGCCGCGGCGGATTCGAGATCGTCCAGAAATCAATCGCCGCCGGAATTCCCCTGTTGGCTTCGGTGTCCGCACCGTCCAGTCTTGCGGTGCAACTGGCGCGCGAACTGGGGTTAACTCTGGTCGGTTTTCTGCGCGGACGGCGCTTCGTCATTTATTCCGGCGAGGAGCGAATCGCCCTCTCCGCTTCGGTGGCCGCGAAGGCTTCCTGACATGCATTATCTCGCTCGATCGTGCGGTCGCCCACCACTTACGTGCCTCTTCGTAATCTCTCGGTGGATTCATGTTTCTCAAAACCAACCCGCTCGGATCGAAGCGGCGCCACTCGCTCGAGTAGACCAGCGCCATGCGAAGTTTTTCATTGGCCTTAGAGATCTTTCGGGTGCCTTGCTCGAGCGCCGCAGCAATCAGATCACCGCATTCGTGGCGGTACACCGCAGCTGGTGGCTCGATCCCGTGCAGGCCGAACTTCGCGTATCGACTGGGCGATCCGACGACGGTAACTTCGGTGACGAGCGGCTGGAGCAGCCGGGCCGTGCGAACGACCAGCGGGTCGCCCTCGAAATCGAGAATTTCTTTGTCACGGCCCATGCGCGAGCTGGCGCTCCCCGCAAGAATGAAGCCAGCGATTCGGCGATAACGATTTACCACTGTCAATCGATTTTACGACCGCGCTCGGCACTTGCACAGCGCTCAGGAGGATTGTGATGCCCGCGATTGGATTTGACGAAGCTCTCCGTACAATTCTTTCCACCGTTCATCCTTTGCATTCAGAAACTGTAGTGCTCGCCCAAGCACTCGGACGAATCGCGGCCAACGCGGTGGTTGCCGATGAAGACGCGGTGCCGTTTCCGCGTTCAGCGATGGATGGCTATGCGGTGCGGGCAAATGAGTGTGCCTTAGCGACGCAGGACAATCCGATCGACATTCCCGTGGCGGGCCAAGTGTTCGCTGAACAAGGCAATTCGAGCCTCCCGCTCGGAGCTGCCTTGGCCATCACGACCGGAGCACCGCTTCCTAACGGCGCCGATACCGTTATTCCGCACGAACGCACAGAGCGACATGGAACCATGGTTCGAATTTTCGCGACGGCAGACCTAGGCGATTGCGTGTTTCCTCCTGGTGAAGACTTCCATCGCGGCGATGAACTCGTTGCAGCGGGTGAAGTTCTGAACCCGGGAAAGTTGGCACTCCTGGCTTTCGCCGGCAGACCTACAGTGCGCGTATTCCGTCGTCCGCGAGTCGCCATCGTTTGCACAGGCAACGAACTTGTTGATGCGGCGGCAATGCCGGCGCGTGGCCAGGTGCGCAACAGCAATGCTGTCGCGCTTTCTGCCCTCGTGCTCGCCACTGGCGGCGAGCCTCGTTATGAAGGTGTCGCGCGAGATAACCGCGCTGCCCTCTCCGCGATTCTTCAACGGGGACAAGTTGGCGCGGACATGCTGATCACCACTGGCGGGGCTTCGGCAGGGGAACGCGACCTTGTCAAAAGCGTTCTTACCGAGTTAGGCGCAAAGTTTCACTTCACGACCGTAGCCATGCGACCGGGGAGGCCGTTCGGTTTTGCAGAATGGGGCGGCATGCCTGTGTGCGTGCTACCGGGCAATCCTGCTGCTGCTTTTACGTGTTTTCAGAAACTCGTGCGGCCGGCTCTTGCGCGCCTCTCGGGCCATCGCGCTACCGAACTGCCGAGTCTGTATGCTCGGCTCGACGCAGAACTGCACGCGCGTCCCGGTCGCCCCCATTTCGTCCTTGCGCGTGTTCGTTGCGAAACGAAAGGCTTCGTAGCGAAGCCGCTGGCGAATCAATGCTCCGCACTGGTGCGCACCGCCGCTGATGCAAACGCGATCGTTACGGTCCGCGAAACAGCGTTTGGATCGACCGGGCTCCATCGCGGTGAAATAATAGAAGTGGAAGTGTTCGATTGGTCCGGCGTATTCAGACCTTCATGCGAAACGCATCTTGCGAAAGAAGAAGCGGCCTGAACACACGAAGGGAGACTCATCATGAAAGTGGGAATCGTTGGAGCGGGCGGTGTCGGCTCTGCTTGCCTTCTCTCTCTTGTCATGCGCGGAGTTGCGTGCCAGGTTGTTGTGCTGGACAAGAACCATGAGCGCGCAAAGGGTGTTGTGGCCGACCTTCAATACGGCGCGACCCTCTCTCCGGCAGTGGAACTTCTCGCTGGCGACTATGCCGAACTTGCCGGCGCCGTGCTCGTGATCGTCACAGCCGGCGTCAACGAAAAGACTGGCGGGGCCACGGACCGCGGTGATCCAGCCGGCAGACTGAAGCTTCTCGATACGAATGCGGGCGTCTACAGAGATGTCGTTTCAAGAATCGTTGCAGTGGCACCGCAGGCGCTGATCCTTGTTGTCACCGACCCGCCCGATCCTCTGGCCGACCTTGCTCGCGGGCTCGCCGGCCATGAGCGCGTACTGAGCACCGGCACTTTTCTGGACACGCTGCGTTTTCGTTTACATCTCGCCCGCCGGTTAAACGTGAACCCGATGTATGTCGAGGCGCAAGTCGTCGGAGAGCACGGCACGTCCCAGGTTTTCCTGTGGTCTTCGGCACGCGTCGGAGGCAAACGAATAGCTGAGTTGCTTGACCAGAGTGGTCAGTCCCTGGACGCGTTTCGCCGAAGTGTGGAGCAGGATGTCCGCTTCGCAAACATCACGATTATCGAAGGAACCGGCGCAAGCCAACTTGGGATTGGCATGGTCACGGCGCGCATTGCTGAGGCAATCCTTCGCGACGAGCACGCGGTCATTCCGATTGGATCGTACAATCCGCGTTACGGCGTCACCATTTCTCTTCCAAGCGTGCTTGGGCGCCAAGGCATAAGCCAAATACTTGAGCCGGAAATGTCTGAGGAGGAACGGCAGGGATTCCAGCGCAGTGCGGACATCTTGCGGAATGCGGTGGCGCAAATCATTCAACCGTCCGGGCAACGTCCTGCTCGACAGGCTGGTTGAGATTCGTGTGTAGCGTGAGGGGATTCGCACGCTGAAGTGCTGATGCAAGCGGAAGTGTGAAGGCCGTTCATCGCGCCGATTGATACGAAGGTATCGCCAATACCTTCGTCCAATTGCTTCCCGACGGCGCTGCTGGTTCAATGGGCGCATCGCGTCTGATTCAAATCGGATCGCGGCTTGGAAGGTTCGCAAACGTCCCACCACTATTCCAGTCCTGACTTTGGGTTTCCGCACGGAGATGCTCGCTTAGACCTCACGGATCTGTATGCGTTTCCCAAGCCGGGTGATGCCACAAAGTCGATCCTGATCATGAATGTGCACCCATCAGCCAGCTACAATCCGCCGGGCCCTACTCCAGCGGACCAGTTCTCGACGGAGGCGCTGTACGAGTTCAAGATCGACACCGATGGAGATGCTGATTAGTCAAGTATATTATTGTGCTATTTTTCATAGGGGCGGAGGGGTTTCTCCCCTTCCCGCTTACCCGAGCGCCTCGCGGAAATTCAAAGCGGCTTCGGTAATAACTATTGTGCGAGTGTAGTCGTTTTTGTAGCTGCGAAAGCACCAGGCTTTAAGAAGATTCAACAGAGTTCAACGCGTAGGCCGCAAACGGTTCAACAAGAATCAATTAGAATTCACAGAATTCCACAAGCTTCAACAACCCTTGCCACTTGGTTAGGGACCAAGAGGCCGGTGGTTCAAATCGCATAGCCCCGAACGCTCTTGTCAAAAGGGTTCCCTCGGGTATTCAGATATTGCCGATACGGAAGTAGAGTAAGGCCTTCGATTTGGCCTGTGTGAAAAGAGCTTTGGAAACGAACTCTGAACAATTTAGATGCAGAGAGGCCATCTGGTTCCTTAACTCACAATAAGAGGGGGCGTTGCTTTCTAAAGGTCGTGGGAAATTCGAACCTAAAGGTTCGCAATTCGTACAAGTCGAGGAGCCAAAACTCTTTGGCCTCAATGAATTACAGAGTGTGGATAGAGCATTCGGCTTTCGACCGAATGCGTGGGCATTCTAAATGAAATCGATGGTCCCACATGTTGCTGAAAGCGGGGAATTTTCGGCAATCCATCCCATCTCAACCAGAGTTGTTAATTGGCCGCGCGGGCTGAGATTTATGGCCGAAAAAGATGGGCGAGAGTAGCGGAGCTTCGGTGGTAAACGGAAAGCTCTGCGAACCTGGAACAGCTTAGATGGACGCGCCTGCCTCCGAAGCAGGCGGTGCGTTGCCTCGGATAATCTCGTCAATACAACACGTTCGAAGAAACAGGCGCGTCAGCACGGAATCGGGTGAAATTCTCTTTGCCGTAAAAGATTGCAACCGAATCGTGCTAATGATCATCACATATGGATGCGAGACACCTTATGTCAGTGAAGAGCGTCCAATTTGCCGTCGCCGCGCACATCATGGTTGCGCTGGGGTTCTACCGTGGCGAGGAAATCTCCTCGGCGACTCTGGCCGGGAGCGTGAACGCAGACCCGACCTTCGTTCGGAAGTCGCTCTCCAAACTCTCGAAAGCGGGCTTGGTCGTGACGACACGCGGAAAAAGCGGAGCAAGCGTGCTTGCACGTGCGCCCAAACGGATCACACTGCTGGATATATACCGTGCAAGTGCGGCACCACCGGCGTTTGCCATTCACTCCTATCCTGTGGAAAAGAGGTGTCCGGTCAGTTGCAACCTGAAGGAATGCATGTCCGGGGTTCTTTCTCAAGCTCAGGACAGCTTCGAGCGATCACTCGCGAAAATAACGGTGGCAGATCTAGTTCGTCAGATCCGAGAAAAGGCGCATTGACTTTTTTTGATTCCAATTGTGCATATAAAAAGAACAATATAGCAGGAGAACTAAAGGAATCATCGCAATCTAACAATACGATCTGAGCTATTCCGGAGCAGCCTAGGCTGAAGTTTTAGCCATGTCTGCACGGCGTCCAGATCAAGGGATATAGTGCTATGAGTTCACCAGTTGTCAGGAGTGGAAACGTGTTCAAGAGAAATTCGATGCGCTTCGCCGCCGCTCTCCTGGTGGCGCTGGCCGCCAGCCTTGTCGCCGGTCCGAACGCGGCTCTGGCTGCCGCGCGCCAGCATCATGATCAGGTGCCGGGCTTCTACCGACTCCAAGTCGGCGACCTCGAAGTGACAGCCCTATTCGATGGTCCCGCCTTAGTCGATCCGAACTGGCTGAAAGGAACGAAGGCGACGGTCGATGCTGCTGTAGAGGCACTGAACGAAGATCCGCCCATGCGGGAAGCCGCTGATGCGGGTTTCCTGGTCAACACCGGCAAGCAACTAATCCTCGTCGATACGGGCGCCGGCAACTGGTATGGCGGTGGAACGCTCGGGCGCTTGGCGGGGAACCTCCGCAGCGCAGGCTATTCGCCGGAAGAAGTCGACATCGTCTTGATCACGCACCTCCACGCCGATCACATCGGCGGACTGACCACTCTGGACGGAAAGCGCGTCTTTCCAAATGCCGATGTTTACGTCGCGAAGGCTGAAAGTGATTTTTGGTTGTCGCCGGAAATCGCTTCCAAGGCGCCAAAGGACGCACAGTCGTTCTTCCAGAGTGCGCTAGCCATCGCAGCGCCATACATCAAGGCCGGCAAGTGGCGCACGTTTACTGGCTCCGAGACAATCGTCGACGGCATGCAACTCGTCCCTCTGCCTGGTCATACCCCGGGACATACCGGCTATGAATTTTCGTCAAAGGGGCAGAAAATCCTGTTTTGGGGCGACACCATCCATGCACAGAACGTCCAGCTGCAGCATCCAGAGATCACGGTGGGCTTCGACATCGACCCGACTGCGGCTGCGGCGACACGGAATCAACTGCTGCCTAAGCTCGCGCGTGAGCATGTTGTGATCGGAGGGCCGCACATGTTATTTCCCGGCCTGGGTCGCCTGCGCGAGGAAGGGAGCGGCTATAACTGGACACCAGTGGCATTTACCGATGAATGGGTCGAGAAATAGTAATGCTGCGGAGCGGGCCGACAGGTCAAGTTAAGGCAGTAATAGACTTGACTGACTGTTCATGTAGGTCAACGAGTATGCACTGGCTTTGCTATCGGCCAATAGCAGCTCAGAGCTGAACAAGCAAAGGAGAGGTCATGAAGGGATACATCGTCTTCACGAGGGAAAAAACACTGGACGCCGCGGAGTTGGCGATTTACTGGAACGAAATCCGCCGAACATTCGAGGGTCATGAAGTCAAGGTCCTCGCGGCGTTCAGCAAGCACGAAGTGCTTGAGGGTGATGAAACAGAGGGGGTCGTCATCGCCGAGTTTCCTACGTTTGAGGCCGCTAACGCCTGGTACGACAGTCCGGCATATCGCGAGGTTCGCAAACACCGTCAAAAGGGAGCCATCTACCGCGTCATCCTCGTTGAGGGCGTCTGACCGCAAACCGTGTAGCTCAATGTTCGGGGTTCGCACAGGAGGCGCAGTTGGTCAGTGAACTATATTTATTAATATTCAAGTTGGAATCATCGGAATTGGTGGACGTCAGCGAATAATCAAGATAGGAGAACTTATGGAGCGTTTTGCTGTTTGTTCAGCGATGATCAGTCTCTTATTTCTAATTCCGGGTCCGTCTGCATTTGCGGGTGGTCAGCACGGTCTTTCGATCAAGGTGTTCACCTCCCCCGACGATCAGTTTTGGGCTAACTCCGTCATTATCGAGGGACCATATGAAGTGATGTTGGTCGATGCGCAATTAACAAAAACCAGCGCTGAAAGAGTACTACAGGAAATCGAGGAGACTAAAAAGCCGCTGTCTATGATCTACATTACCCATGAGCACGCCGATCATTTTCTTGGTTTGGAGGTTTTTAAAGAGGCATACCCGAAAGTGCGGATTATTGCGAATTCTGCGGTAGTAGACCGAATCAACGACGTCTATCAAGGAAAAATAGATAAATGGAAAACGATCTTGGGCTCAGGTGCAACCTCTCAAGTTGTTGCTATCGAAAAATTCGACGGCAACTTTATCAAATTTGAGGGCTCAAAAATAGAGGTCCTTAAAAACATCCAAGGCGACACCGATGAAAACACGATGCTTTGGATTCCTGAACAGAGGATTCTCATTACCGGCGATGTCTTGTTCAATAACATGCACGTCTACACCGCGGAAACGGACAGTAAGGCTAGAGGGAAATGGTTGAACTCATTACAGAGAATCAGAGAATTAAAACCTTCGGTTGTTGTCCCTGGACATAGCAAGGTGGGAGCTCCCCTTGACGCGAGTACCGCCGTAGATTTTACGGAAAACTATTTATTGGTTTTTGAAGAAGAACTCAAAAAAGCCAAAGATCCGGATAGCTTTATTAATACCATGAAGGAAAAATTCCCATCCTCCGACCTCCTCTTGGCAATCGAACGGGGGGCGCAGGCTAATGTTAAACCCTGACAAACATACTGACGATTTGGCAGACCGAGCCTTCGTCGCGGGATGCGAAGGGCCGAATCAATCACCGCGGGATGGATGCCAATGAAGAAGTACAAGATCGCTGTTCTGGACGATTACCAAAATGTGGCGCTTGAGAGCGCCGATTGGTCGGTGCTCCGCGATCGAGCGAACATCACGGTGTTTCAGGACCACCTCGACGATCCGGACGCCGTGGTTGAGCGGTTGCTGCCTTTTGATGTCGTTTGTGTCATGCGCGAGCGGACGCCGCTGCCCCGCAACGTCATTGAGCGCCTTCCCAATCTCAAGCTCATTGCCTCGACGGGATCTGGTAACGCGTCGATCGATGTCGCCGCTGCGGGCGATCACGGGATCGCAGTGGTTTACACGGGGTATAGGTCGGACCCGACAATCGAATTGACCTGGGCGCTGATCTTGGCCTCCGCGCGACATATCGTGACGGAGAGCAACTCCGTCCGATCCGGCGGCTGGCAGAAAACAGTGGGCACGGATCTCCGTGGAAAGACCCTGGGCGTTCTGGGACTTGGGCGGATCGGATCACAGGTCGCGCGGGTCGGGAGCGCTTTTGGAATGAATCTGATTGCCTGGAGCCAGAACATGACGCCCGAGGCCGCCAAAGCCGCTGGCGCAATCCTGGTTTCCAAGGACCAGCTGTTCGAGCGGGCCGACATCCTGACGATCCATTTGGTGTTGAGCAGCCGTACGCGAGGTCTGGTAGGGGCCGCGGAGATGGAGAGGATGAAGCCAACGGCCCGGTTGATCAATACGTCGCGCGGGCCGATCGTCGAAGAGCAAGCATTGATCAGCGTGTTGAAGAACAAGCAAATCGCCGGCGCGGCGATCGACGTATTCGACACTGAGCCGCTGCCTGCGTCTCACCCCTTCCGGACGCTGGACAACGTACTTACGACGCCGCATATCGGCTACGTATCGCATGGTCTTTATAAGACGTTCTACGAAGATACCGTCTCGAATATTCGGAAGTGGCTCGGCACCCATTAAGCACCCGTAGTATAAACGTAGTTTAACTAAGAGCAAAAGGAGAGCAAAAATGAAAGTTCCTTATGATGTTGTACTGCCCCAAATGAGTGTTCTGGGTTCCACCATGACCTACCGGGAAGCGGGAAACCCGGACGCACCGGTCGCGCTTTTTCTGCACGGGAACCCGACCTCATCGTACCTATGGCGGAATGTCATTCCCCTGGTTGCACCGACAGCGCATTGCATCGCACCGGATCTCATCGGGTTCGGCCAATCGGGAAAACCAGACATCGAGTATCGGTTTGCCGATCATGTTCGGTATCTCGATGCGTTCCTCGCTAACGTTGGAATCTCGTCGGCATTCGTCATAGCGCACGACTGGGGAACCGCGCTGGCATTTCACCTGGCAGCCCGCAGGCCCGAGTTTATCCGTGGGCTTGCTTTTATGGAGTTCCTCCGGCCATTGCCTACCTGGGAGGATTTTCCCGCGGATGCACGCGAAACCTTCCAGAAGTTCAGGACGCCCGGAGTGGGTGAAAAGATGATTCTTGAAGGCAATGCATTCGTGGAGCGGGTTCTTCCCGGGGCAATCGCACGAAAACTGACGGATGAGGAAATGTCGGTCTACAGAGCACCGTTTCCTACTCCCGAGTCGCGGCGACCCACTTGGCGTTTCCCGAACGAATTGCCGATCGCTGGAGAACCCGCGGATGTGTATTCAACTTTGGAGAAAGCACATCGTGCTCTAGCCCAGTCGTCTTACCCCAAGCTCCTTTTCGCAGGAAATCCAGGCGCTCTGATACCGCCGGCTTTCGCTGAGAGCTTTGCGAAGGGGCTTAAGAACTGCAGAGTTGTGCAGCTTAGCTCTGGCATTCACTACTTGCAGGAAGACCATCCCGAGGTCATCGGCGCCGCTGTCAATAATTGGCTAATCAACATGGGAGTTGATTCCAGCCGAAAACACAAGGCGGCATCATAGGCATTTCCTCTGATGCGTGGCTTCGTGGTTTTTGTCGTGTTGCGCAGCTCGTGGCCGCAAATCCTAGTACCTAATCCTCATCTCACCTTCTGCCAATAGATGAGAAGAGGAGGGTGGTGTCGCGCGAGTTGCCGTGCTCTGGCACGCGGCCACCGAACGGCGGCGGATATAATTACTTGATCAATGCCCAAGGCAATCCCTACCGCATCCGATAATCAATAAAGGGAGGCAACCCCATGAATCTGCCTGATGCGCCGGTTGCACGCGAAGGCTTCTCGACCTCATCCGCACTGCGGGCAGTCCTTTCCTGGAACGAAATCGCTTCCTTACAAATTTCTCTCGGACCGTCAAACGTGGCGATTTGAATCAGAGGCCAGTGGTTTTTTCGCGGTGACTGTAAACAGACAGGAATATGTCAGGGTTTCAGGACTCTGCAGATATGCTAGGAAACGCGCAATATATTCTTGTGCGGCTTCATCGCTGCCTAGAGCCGTCTTGATCTGAGATCGCGCAATGTCAAGCTTCGCCTGCCAATTCGCAAACTCTTTCTCATCGATCGTTCCCGCGTAGAGATGATATGGATCCACTAGCACGCGGACGTCCGTGAGCATGGCACCCGTACAGAAACTGAATAGTTTCCGGCCGACGAACGGGTCGAAACCAGTGCTTGCCAAACAGGCTAGAATTCGCTCCGTGTCCGCCTGAAGTACCGGATCCGCTGGAAAGTGCCATACAAGCTGTCCATCGAGATCCTGAAGCAGGACCGTTCCACCCGGAGTGCAGACGCGCGTCATTTCCTGCACAGCTTTTTGCTTATCAGGCAGATATTCTATGAGGAAACGGCTGAATACAAGATCAAATGAGTTGGCCTCAAACGGAAGCGACGCGGCATCACCCACACACGCACGAGCGTTAGGCAGACAGCTTAGGAGTCGCTCGGCATCCCGAATCCGCGACGCACTTAGATCGACCCCCACCACGTCCATCTCGGGAAAGCTTTTTGCCAGTTCCCGAAGGAACACTCCAGGCCCGCACCCGACCGACAGGAAGCTCCCGACTCCGGCCAGATGCGGCTCAATGAATTTCGCTATCCATGCGTCCGCGTCTACTTTATCGAGAAGGCGCTGTGCTTCTCGAGGATGCTCCATGATGTAGGGGCTAGTTTCGTTCATATCGAAGTCGGAAAAGCTCGTCACTTAACGATGCTGTGATCCACGAGCAATTCTCCCGCCTGGTCCGCTGTCACCGGTTTAGAAAAGTAGTATCCTTGCGCGTATTTACAATCCAGCTTTTTGAGCTGCTGGACCTGCTCGGCCGTTTCTACTCCTTCCGCGACAACATCGAGCTGCAGATTCTTGGCCAGAGGCATAACTGAGCGCGCGATTTCCAGCCCATTCAATCCCTGGCCCTCACCGCTGATGAAAGTGCGGTCAATCTTCAGCGTATCGAGCGGAAAGCGGTGCAGATAGCTCAGCGAAGAATACCCGATCCCAAAATCGTCGATGGCGAGGCGAATTCCCAGATCCTTCATCTTCTGCAGCATTTCCACCGCTGCTGCCGGATCTTCCATGACAGTGCTCTCGGTAATCTCTAACTTCAAGGCATTCGCAGGAATGCCGAGCTCGTTCAGCAGGTTTCCAATGTTTTCAACCAGATTTGGCTGCATGAATTGCTTGATCGACAGGTTGACGCTGATAATCAGATCGCGGTTGCGACCAAGTTGACTCCTCCACTCCTTGAGCTGCCGGCAGGCCTCTCCCAAGCTCCACCAGCCCAAGTCCCGAATAAGGCCTGTGTCTTCCGCCACGGAAATGAAGTTCTCCGGTCCGATCAGTCCGCGAGTCGGGTGCTGCCAGCGCATCAAGGCCTCGAATCCGGTGATTTCGCCGGAGGCCAGAACGACAATCGGTTGATAGAAATTTCTAAATTCCCCGCGCTCCAAGGCGCGGCGCAAATCGGTCTCGAGCTCTAACCGCGCCATGACTGTCGCGCGCATATTCGCATCGAAAACCTCATATCGAGATTTGCCACGCGACTTGGCCTGATACATCGCCGTGTCCGCGTCCCTCATGATTTCTTCAGGTTGCTGATAGGAGAGATTGCTCAAAGCGATCCCGATGCTCACGGAAGTGAATACTTCCTTTCCGCCCATCAGAAACGGAGCCGACAATTCCTTCATCATCCGTTCCGCGGCACGGTCTGCGTCGCCCGGCTCCTTGATTTCGTCGAGCAGAATCGTGAATTCGTCGCCTCCCATGCGGGCCAGCGTGAACGTCTGCTGGGCCAGGCGCGCAACGGTATCGCTCTCCCGCAGGCAGTTCTCCAGACGCTTGGCCACCGCTAGTAGAAGCTGATCGCCAACGAGGTGGCCTAGGGAGTCGTTGATCATTTTGAAGCCGTCCAAATCCAAAAAGAGTACTGCAAACAGGAGGTCTGGATGCCGTTTCGAATGCCGCATCAGGCGGCCCAATCGATCTAGAAAGAGAAGCCGGTTCGGCAAATTGGTCAGTGGGTCCAACACCTTCCCCTCGGTAATATCGGTCTGTGAGCCTGCCATCCGGACGGGCTTTCCCGATTGGTCGCGGACGGCGAGTGCCCGGCTCAATATCCACCGGTAGGTCCCGTCCTTATGCCGCACGCGGTGTTCACTCTCAAAATGAGGAGTCAGCCCTTTTTGATGAGCGGCAATCTCTTCTTTCACGCGCTCGCGGTCGCCTTCATGGATTCGGTCGAACCATTCGTCCGGCTTGTCGACGATCTCTTCCTCCCGGCAGCCGAGCATGGCCTTCCAGCGAGGAGAGAAATAGATCACATTCGTCACTAAGTTCCAGTCCCATAGGCCGTCATTGGCGCCTCGAGCAGCCAGGGCATAGCGTTCTTCGCTTTCTTTTAATTGTTCCTGCGCGTGCTTATGCGAGAGCTGCGTTCCAATTCGCGCCAGTGCCACTGCGAAATCTACAGGCTTCGTCAGATAGTCATTGGCTCCCATTTTCAAGGCCTTGACGATGTCCTCGCTCTGATTCCTCGCCGTTACCATGATGATAGGGAGCTCGGTGGCAGAATACTTCTCGCGGATCGTCCGCAGCGCTTCGAGGCCGCTGACTTCAGGCATTTCGATATCCAGCAGCAGCAGGTCGAGTTTTTGCTCTTCAATGAGCTTCGTTAGATCGCGCGCGTTGCCTGCCACGCTCACTTCATAGCCCTTGCGTTCCAAGCGGCGCGCAAGCATGTCGCGGTTCATCTCGTTGTCGTCGACTATCAAGACCCGGTTCGTCCCGTGATTCATGATGTTTTCTTCTCCAGGAGCAAGTTATCGATTTTTCCCTGCAGTCTGACGAAATCAACGGGTTTCGTGTCGTAGTCGTCGCAACCAATTTCAAACGCCTTGGCTCGATCCGTCGCAAGGGCATGAGCAGTCAAAATAATGATCGGTATGTGACGTGTGGCTTCTTCGGACTTGAGTTTTTGCGTCGCATCCCACCCATTCATGTTCGGAAGACTGATATCCATCAGGATGATGTCGGGTGTTTTCGAGCGGGCGAGATAGCATCCTTCCGCGCCATCTTGGGCGGTGATCACGCGATAGCCTTTCCGCTCGAGCCGCCGCATCAGCATATCGCGGTTAAACTCGTTGTCCTCAACCAGCAAAACCGTAGGCATGATTGCTCTCTCCTGCGTGGCGATTCCGAGACTAGTTCCGGGTCGGTTGAAGCACCGGCGAACGCGACGAATTCTTGCCGACTTCCTCAACACTCGCAGTAGAATGAGCCCCACAGTACTGTTCGATCTGTTTCACCAATAAATCGCGATCCACTGGCTTGATGAGATAACCGGAGGCACCGCAATCCGCTCGTTTCAGTTCGTCGTCTACGATCGTAACCACGATGACGGGAATTTCAGCCAACTCCGGGTCTGCCTTCAATCGTCGCAGGACTTCCCATCCATCAATCCCAGGCAACAGAACGTCCAACGTAATCACGATCGGACGAATCCGCCTTGCAAACCTTATCCCTTCTTCTCCATCCGCGACCGAAACGATGTTGAAGCCGGATTTGGTCAAATAGCGGTGCATCAATTCACGCTCTGCCGGGTCGTCGTCAATCATGAGGATCGTCTTGGCCTGCGGTTTTGGTTCGGGAACTGTTGCGGCCGGCTCGCTGATTTGTTTCGGCTTGACTGGTCCGGACGCTTCTGCAGCGACAAGTGCCGGCAGATGAAGCGTAAACACCGATCCTTTGCCCTGTTCGCTTTCAACACTGATGTGTCCGCCCATCATTTGAGCGAATCGGTGACTGATCGCCAGTCCAAGGCCAGTGCCGCCGTATCTGCGAGCGATGGAGACGTCCGCCTGGGAAAATTCTTTGAAAAGGTTTTCCTGTTGTCCCGGACTTATCCCAATGCCTGTATCGCTGACTCGGAAACGAATCCACTGCTGACCGTCAGCCTCGATCCGGTCTACACCCATGGAAAGAGTGCCGTGTTCCGTAAATTTGCACGCGTTGCTCAAGAGGTTGAACAGGATCTGCCGTACCTTGGTGATGTCGGCATGCATCTCCCCAAGTTCTGGTGCGAGATGGAGCTCCAGCGTATTGTCGTTTTTCGCCACCGTGGATTGAAACGTGGAGACCATGTCTTGAATCATGCTGGCCAACTCGAAATTCTCGAGGTGGAGGCCCATCTTTCCCGCTTCGATCTTGGAAAGGTCCAGAACGTCGTTGATCAGTGCCGACAGATGTTTGCCGGCGGACTGGATCTTCTGCACGTCCTCGATTTTTTCGATTCGTCCGGAGTCCCGCACTTCCTCCTCAATCATCTCGCTATAGCCAATGATGGCATTGAGAGGAGTGCGTAACTCGTGGCTCATATTCGCCAAGAACGCGCTTTTGGCCCGGCTGGCGTTCTCGGCGGCGCGCTTTGCCGCAAGTAGTTCTTCCTGTGTCTGCTTGCGGTGAGCGACTTCATCTTCCAATTCCTGAGTCCGGCTCTGTAGTTCGTAGTTAGCGCCTTGAAGGGCGGCATCCCGCTGCTGGATTTCGGACAACATGGTATTGAATCCGTCGATCAGCCTTCCGATTTCATCGTCGTAGAATTTGAGCGCTCGAACCTCGTAATTCCTCTTGGTCGAAACCATACGCATGGTGTCTTCCAGACGCAAAATGGGCCTTGAAATTAAATTCTGCAGGTTGGAAGCGACCAGAAGTGCCAGAAGGTCCGACCCGAGCATGAACATCAGCAGTAACGACGCATAGCGTTTCGCGCGCGAATTCCATTGGCTCATATCGGACTGCAAGAACAACCTGCCTGACGGCTCCCCGTTGAGGGAGATCGAATGGAAGACTTCCAGGAAGCGAGCGTTAAAACGAAAACCATCGACCGCAGGCAGGCCATTGGGCAGAGACGGTTTGTTGACGTTGGCCCGATCATAACGGGCAAAGATCATCCCGTCTGGACTGTACAGGACTGCGACGGTGATGTCTTCCTTAGCCTTCAGGGCGGCCAAAGTCTCGGTCGCCGCGGCTTGGTCCTTAAAAGCCATGGCGGCCGCGCTGTGGTAGCCAATGATCTGCGCCTGTGTAGCAAGATCCTCCGTCAGGAAATGGCGGAAGGAGATAAGGTCATAAACGAGAAAGCTCGCTGAAAACAACACCAAGGCCATGGTGCTGGTCAGCATTGTGATCAACATCAGCTTCCGCTTGATGGAGAGGTTCTGAAATTTCATGGAACCTTGCTCCCGTCGGTCGCCGGAACGATTTTGGCGAGGGCCAACAGCCTGGAGCTGATGTTGATATCCGCTTGCTTGGCGGCTTCGACGTTTACCTCGAATCGAACTTTGTCATCGACCAGAATGAAATTGATGACGCCGCCGCGCCGGGCAAAATTGGGGGTTTCTCCGATCGTGAGGATGGGCAGGCCCTTGAGAAGACGGAGAATTTCCTCCAAGTGCACGGTTTCTGAAGGACTCACGAACACAATATTGCAGTCCTTCAATTCCATGCCCCACTTCAAATGCTTCACCAGGAAGGAGCGGCCGTTCACTTTTTTCCCTGCCAGGACTTCATCGAGCATTCCTCCAAACGTGTCCGTGCCCAGAATTCCGATGACGATGGGTGAATCCGCTTTGGAGAAGGCGCTTGCTGGCCATTGCAGCAGATTGGCGAAATTGTAAATGAAACCGGCCTTGATCAGATATTCGGAAGAGTCGGAGGAACCCGCAGTCTGCGCGCAACTCGGAAGAGCGAGAGCCACACAGATCAGGCACGCAACGATGATGCGGAAGATCCTCAGCATTGTCTCATTCGGGCTCGCATTTTCGATCTGAAAGCCCACCTTACATTCCCCTGTTCCCTGGAGCTTTACTGCTTTCCGGGTTTCCAGGTAATTCCTACATTAAAGCTGCGGCCAACGACGGTGGGCAGGGTGTTCACGAAATCCGGGGCGAATTCGGTGTGACGGCTGTTTAACCAATTCTCGCCGGTGAACGAAATTTCCAGACCGGAAACAGGCCGGTAATGTATTCCGGCATCCAGTGAGGTGTAGTCCGGCACATTGAGGCCCGGCAATTGCGACACGTGACGCACAATCAAGTCCTGCTCGATGTGTTTCGGAAGCTCCAGCGAGGATCGGAAATAAAACTGATGCTGGGGATTCGACCCGTTCGGCAAATCCGCCGTGGGATCCAAACTGTCGCTGTTCTTGTGGATACGCATCTGCAGAAAACTGTAAGAGCCAAAGAGTCTCCACTTGGAAAGTGCTCTCCAATCGACGAACGGCTCAATACCATAGGTTCCTCCGCTCATCTTGTTGGAAGCCACAAATGGAACGACAAGATCGGTCGGCGGCGGACCCCCTTCAACAAAGGGAGTGCCGGGTTCCGCAGTGCGAAGGTTCGTGTAGTTGTTGTAGAAGGCCGAGATATCCGCGGAGAACGAGTTGGTGGCCTGCACGCGATAGCCGACTTCGTAGGCCACAAGGTCCTCGGATTGGAACTGGTTGCTACCGTACACCGCTTCGATGACCGGCAGTGGACTATTGAAAGGAGGCGTACCAGGTGGAATGACCGCGGCATTCAGTCGCAGGCCTTCTTCTGTCAATGCGGGGGTCCTCACCGCGCGAGAAACGGCCACCCACGCCGATTGCGTCTTGCTGATGCTGCCAAGGAATCGGATATTGGGCTCAAACTCCCATCCCGTAAATGCATTGTGCTCGAATTTGGAGCCAAACGTGACTCGCAAGCGAGAGTCCAGGAAACTGACTTCATCCTGGACGAATGTACTGAATTGGTTGTACTGAGCGTGGCTCGGCTGAACAGAGACAGTGGCGCTAGAGACGTTCCCGTCCTGGATCGATCGGTAGCCAGCGCCCCAAACGATTTCGTTCGCGTCGCCTAAGTGGAAGTCATGTTGAAAGTCGACGTCAAAGACCGATTCATGATCAGTAAATAGGGAATTGTCGGAGTAATTGGTCCGGTCGAAATATCCCTGCAGTGAAAACGATGAATCGCCGGAAGTGCGAGTCCAGCGGCCGAGCAGGTTTCCGCCGGAATAATGCCCGACGTTTGCGAAGGTGCTGGAATAGGGAGAGGAAAGAGTGGGAATCGTAAGAGTCTCACCTTCCCGGCTGTTGTACATATCCCCCTGGAAGGTCAATGAATCCGCATGGGAGAGCGTCCAGTCGGATCGAAACCCTCCGCGCACTTGGTGCCAGCCATCAGCCGCATTCTGACCTGACATGGCATTGCCGGAGCCCCAGTCGAAATACTTCGCATAGGCGCGGTAGTATCCCTTGTCGCCAACTTGTCCGCCATAGCGAACCGTATCCTCGGTCAATTGTTCGTTTCCAGCCTCTACTTTAACGAGCGCCGATTGGGTCGCTTTTGCGGGCTTAGTGATAATGTTGATAACGCCGTCGACGGCGTTTGCGCCCCACAAGGTGGCGCCGGGCCCGCGGATCACTTCGATCCGGTCCACGTCTTCGAGCGGGACATCCTGAACATCCCAATACACTCCGGAGAACAAAGGCGTATAGACGCTTCGTCCGTCAATGAGAACGAGCAACTTGTCAGCAAACCGCCCATTGAACCCTCGAGAACTGATGGCCCATTTGTTTTCGTCGATGCGGGCCACCTGCAGACCCGGCACCATTCGCAGTGTCTCCGGAATGTTCCTGGCTCCGGAGCGCTGGATATCTTCCTGAGTGATCACGAAAACCGCCGCAGCCGCGTCGGCGACTTTTTGGGTTCGTTTCGACACGGACGTGACCTGCAGGTTCATCAAGTCTTCCACGCTCATTGCCGTCACGTCGGGAGTACCCTGACCGCCTTCACCCCACACGCTCGTGGCAATAAACATCGCCGCGAGGCCTATTACGAGTAGGCGCTTCGCGCATACCGATCTGTTCGCCACACCATTCGAGGCAAGCCGCAAGAGCCTGTTCGGTCGGGTGATGAAACGGAGGCGAGAGCCTCCATCGCCGGTGCGATTACGTCGAGGCTTTGCGCGTACTGGCCCAACCGCGGTTTGCAGCTCTACGTTATTTTTGTTCATTTTAGTTTCTCGAGTAGCAAGGATGACTGCGGGGATCGCTTTCGGGCCCGGTCCAATACTTTGGAATAGAAACTGTCCACGTGACGGTAAGAACGAAGGTACCCATCCTTCAGCCAAATACATTGACAGTAGTGACGTACCAATTGCGCCCCGACCTTCAACAGAGCGGGAACTGCGTCATCGCCGGCAATTGTCGGAATGGATTCCAATTCGAAATCCTTGTAGGCCGTGACCGCTGCGCTGAGCAGAGCCGACGTAGCCTTTTGCAGTTCCACTTCCGAGAGCCCCGGCATGAGCAACAGGTCGCAGCGGTTTTCGAGAAAGCTGAAATTGAGGCCCAGGGGGCCGCGGTAGGCGATTGCCGCCCCGATCGGGCGGTTCTGGCGGTAGGCAAGCCATGCTTGACGAGTGCGTCGAAGCCCCACGCGACGGTAGAGCAGGTCCAGGGATTTGAGCGGAACGTCGGTCGCCAATTCCTCGGCGGCCACGTAGACACGGCCCCTGGTCATTTCCGCTAACGAGCAGAGATCTGCGTTGCAAGCTGCGTCGTAAGGAACTACACGAATTCCTTGATCCGATGTGAGTGACAATTTCCGGGGAAGTCCGAAATAAGCGTAATTTTGGGCGGAAGAGAGGGAGCCGCCAATGGCTTGGATCATCGAGCCAAAAACGCGCGCGGGGAAACGATTCTCCGGCCGGAACCAGTTCTGCGCGGACTCATCGGACCCTTTCAGAATCATGGCAGCTTCCGCCGCCAGCATGACCGCTCGCGACGCAAACGGATTGTCTTCGGAAACCAGGTGCTGGTAGGTCCATCCTCGATGAGTTGTTCGGAAAACTGCTAGTGCAGCGCGGCCTTCGCGCTCGTCTCCAGCAGTGAGCACGTACAGAAGTGACTCACCCGCCTCCAACATCCGCCTCCAGTTTTCTTTTACCTGACCCAAGTAAGGAAGTAGCCGAGCCGCCTTATCGGGATAGAGAAATCCGGTACGTTCGTAAAGACCGAAAAGCTCGTCCACTCCTATGCTGTTGACCTGTACGCCATAAGCCGTATGCAGTTCAGAAAGGCGCGGCAGCCGATTCACGGTCTCCTGGTCCATCACATCAAATGGCATAGGGCCTCTCTGGTATCCCGTTCCGCTTCGGGCGTGTCCGGATTGTTGATATTCTGGACATGCTCGCCAAACGCCGGCCAAACCTCTAGTGGTTATCAGGAAGGCTTGACCACACTAAGGTGAGGTTTCACCCCGGTACAAAATGCCTTCCAAGGGGGCTTTCCCGGATAGTCCGTTGGTACTATTTTGGAATGGGTGGATCGAGAGGGATATTAATGGATTTGACACAGGGGCTCGCATTCGGAAAGAAGGCATCGAGGTCGTTTCCGGATGGCCTGGTGAGTCCCAGTTCGCTGACAAATCCTGTTGACTGTCCGGTGTCAACAAGATCGCGGATCGTATTGATCCTCAGAAGACCGCCAACGCGGAGCACGCGAATGCTTGACGCAACTCGTGCACTGGAATTGCAGGGAAGGGGGGTGGAGAGACGCGGAACTCGTCAAAATGACCGCGGCTCGCCCCTATCTAATTCATCTAGAAGTATATCGGCCGCCGCAGGCGTTATTTCCTAGTTCGGGTTCTTAGAAGCCTGGAGAGTGGCAAGTTCGTGGAGCCACGCATCAATTTCGGAACGCTGCTGGGTACCTATTTCTCCAAAAACCACGCCCATGCCGCAGATTCCAAAGCCGTAGCCCAAGTGCAAGTAGATCACCTTTGCCGGCAGTTCGCAGACGTTCGGTCCATTGCAGATACGAAGGCGCAGCTCCGATCCAACAGAAACGGGTTGGAGAGCATCGATATAACAGCCACGCGCGCTCAATTCAAGAACTTGCGCCGGTACCAAAGTTCCGTCGCGCAGAATTGCCTCGGCTTCCGCAAGAAACGTGAAACGCGGATTGGTACGCTTGACAGCATGAACTTCTTCGGCCATAGGCGTCACTCCGAATCGACTTACGTATATGGTGACTCCGCCCATTCTAGTAAATTTACACGGAGGACCGACACAATAATTAGATTTGCGTTGCCCAAAGGAGTACCTACCCCTTCGTGTAGGTCATGCGAATGATCCGGTGGCTGTTTGCGACCGGATCTGCGAACGGACAATGTGACAAGCCGATCGATCGCAGGAATTGTGCCCAATGGATTTGGCGACAGTTTTGGTCGGAATACTGAAATTCGTTTCGATTCGCAAGTGCCCGCAAATATCTTCCCTAGGCACGCCGTAGAGCTGGTAAGCGGCATTGAATGCGAGTAGATGCGTCTGAACGAATTCCTTGCATCGTTCCATGGATTCAGGGGTGCGTAGTCCGAACCTCTTCGTGAGATACGGATTTCGTTCGTGATCTTTCGGCGCCGGAGCGGGTGGCGGACCCGCCGGGTCGGGTGGAAGATAGATTGTCAGGCGCGAGTCGGTAAGGATTGCCGTCACGTAGATGCAGCTCAGTTCCCTGTCTGCGCACAGGCGATTCTGTAGTTCCAACTTCCTGTGTTCTTCCTCGGGGGTAACACCGGCCGGATTCGTGGCAGCGGCCGTCTTTGCCGCGCAAACCGACATCATTCACAGCGCCAAAATCAGCGTGCGCTTCATACCAGATTCTCGCAATGAGCTGACTCTACGTTAGGCCCCCGTGGCGCCTGCTCGCTGGCCCTCTGTTCGGCTGCCGGGCAAAGCGTACAAAGTCGCGCAGCGCCGAAACGTTGGCGCTGTACACTCCGATGCGCGCAGCATCCACGGGCAAGCCGAGTCGCTCGGCGACTTGCGTGTTAATCCCGGCGTCGTCGAGTTCAGAGAGACTGAACCCGACCACTGGCAGGACACGGTTTGAGCCAGAAGGGGCCACGGGCCACGGCGGAGGACGCCGCTGCCAACGGTGTTGCGCGATATTAAAGAACTGCTCCCAATCGTGCTTGTCCCACATCGCTCGTCCCTTCCCTGGCGAATTCGATTTAGGTGACTAAGCAGTAATCTGAAAGTGCAAACGGGAAGCCAAACACGCAAGCAGATATGTTCTTCACTACCTTGGGGAAAGCTATTTGGCGAGGTCCAAATTGCGCAAATCATTGCTCAGATTGAGCATGGAATTAGCAACATGTAAACAAGCCAGCTTTTGCGCCCGATGTGCTATGAGGGGTGATTCCCATCCGGTAATCGTAGCCAAGTCCTGATACCCGCGCACCCGGTGCAGTTTCTAGAAGCTGTTGCACAACTTAGAACAAGCCATTGAAATGACTATGGTTGAGTATTCGGAAATGGGAGATAAACAAAGTCAGCAGCGCCGAAGGAGGGCCGATGGCGCGGTCCGGTCCGTTGCTGACCGAAGCGCAGTGGAAGAAAATCGCGCCCTTGCTCCCCAAGCCGCC